>R21__coassemble_343_pt1 | contig 39164 bp, 43 predicted proteins | sample R21__metabat2_low_PE_003 | metagenome-assembled genome bin R21 | reverse complement strand
GGGTGGCATTCATTCAGTATACCACCTGCTCTATCGTTTATGAGTTTGCAGAAAAGCATGTTATTACCAAAGAATAATTACAGGAGGATATATCATTGAAAACAAATGAATTTTGGTTTGTAGTCGGCTCGCAGTTCCTGTACGGCCCGGAGGTGCTGGAGACCGTAGAGGCGAGAGCCAAAGAGATGGCGGAGGAGATGAGCAAAAAGCTCCCGTATTCTCTGGTATTCAAGACCATCGGTGTCACCTGCGAGGGTATCACCAACATTATAAAAGAGGCAAACTACTCTGACGAGTGCTGCGGCATCGTCACCTGGTGCCACACCTTCTCCCCCAGTAAAATGTGGATCAACGGTTTCGCGTCCCTGCAGAAGCCATACTGCCATCTGGCTACCCAGTACAATAAGGAGATCCCCGACGATGAGATCGATATGGACTTCATGAATCTCAATCAGGCCGCCCACGGCGACCGAGAGCACGGCTTCATCGGAGCTCGCCTCCGTATACCCCGCAAGGTCATAGCCGGATACTGGCAGAGTGAAAAGGTTCTTTCAAGACTTTCCGACTGGATGAAGGCAGCGGTTGGTGTCGCGGTGTCGAAGCAGATGAAGGTCATGCGCTTCGGCGACAACATGCGTGAGGTCGCCGTCACCGAGGGCGACAAGGTGGAAGTCCAGCACAAGCTGGGCTGGCAGGTCAACACCTGGGCACAGGGCGATCTGGTCAAGGAGATGAACGCCGTATCTGATGCCGAGGTCGAGGAAAAGATGGCCGAGTACCTTGCAAAATACGACGTGGCCACTGACAATATCGAAGCTATCCGCTATCAGGCAAAGGAAGAGGTCGCCATCAAGAAAATGATGGACCGGGAGGGCTGTCTGGCCTTCTCCAACACCTTCCAGGATCTCTACGGCATGGAGCAGCTTCCCGGCCTCGCCTCCCAGAACCTGATGGCGCAGGGCTACGGCTACGGCGGAGAGGGCGACTGGAAGGTCGCGGCCATGACCGCCATCATGAAGGCCATGGGCGAGAACGGCAACGGCGCCTCCGCGTTCATGGAGGATTATACATACCACCTTGTCGAGGGTCAGGAGTACTCTCTCGGCGCTCATATGCTGGAGGTCTGCCCCTCTCTGGCGGCAGGTAAGCCCCGCATCGAGACCCACCATCTGGGAATCGGCATGAACGAAAAGGACCCGGCCCGTCTGGTATTCGAGGGCAAGGCCGGCAAGGCCATCGTCGCCAGCCTCATCGACATGGGCGGGAGACTCCGCCTCATCGTGCAGGATATCGAGTGCGTCAAGCCCATCATGCCCATGCCCAACCTCCCCGTGGCGAGGGTCATGTGGAGAGCCATGCCGGATCTAACCACCGGCGTGGAGTGCTGGATCACCGCCGGTGGCGCGCACCATACCGTCCTGTCCTATGATGTGACCGCCGAGCAGATGCACGACTGGGCACAGATGATGGACATCGAGTTCGTGTATATCAATAAGGACAGCACCCCCGAAAAGCTGGAGGAGGAGCTGCTCATTAAGGACCTGATCTGGAAATTAAAATGATGGATTTGAAAAACACTGTTTTGGGTATCGAGCTTGGCTCTACCCGTATAAAGGCCGTTCTGCTCAATGAAAAGCACATCCCGGTCGCCTCCGGCAGCCATGAGTGGGAAAACCAATTGGTGAACGGCGTGTGGACCTACTCCATGGAGGCTGTTCACAGCGGAATACAGGCGTGCTACGCCGACCTCAAGCGGGATGTAAAGGAAAAATCCGGTGTGACGCTCGCCACAGTCGGTGCCATTGGCGTGTCCGGCATGATGCACGGCTATCTGCCCTTTGACAGGGACGGGAAACAGCTGGCGGCATTCCGCATCTGGCGCAACACCATGACCGGCGAGGCAGCGGAAAAGCTCACGGCGCTCTTTGGCTTCAATATTCCCCAGCGCTGGAGCATCGCCCATCTCTATGAGGCGATACTGAATGGCGAGGAGCACGTAAAGGACATCGCACAGCTCACCACTCTTGCTGGGTATATCCACTATGTGCTCACCGGAGAAAAGGTCATGGGTGTGGGCGAGGCCTCCGGTATGTTCCCCATCGCCAGCGAGAAGCTGGACTATGACGAAACCATGGTCGAGAAATTTGACGCGCTCCACGGTCAGCCCTGGAAGCTGCGGGACATTCTCCCCAAAGTCCTCAACGCGGGCGAATGCGGCGGGTATCTCACCGAAAAAGGCGCAAAGTTCCTTGATCCGGACGGCGATCTGCTACCCGGCATTCCCGTGGCTCCCTGCGAGGGTGACGCGGGCACCGGCATGGCGGCCACCAACTCCGTACGGGAACGGACGGGCAATGTGTCGGCAGGCACCTCGGACTTCGCCATGATCGTCACCGACCATGCGCTCGGCGTTCACCGGGAGATCGACATGGTGACTACCCCAGCGGGTGCTCCGGTCGCCATGGTGCACTGCAACAACTGTACCTCCGACATCAACGCCTGGGTCAGTCTCTTCGGTGAATTCGCAGACCTGATCGGCGCCGACGCGGACAAAGGCAGACTGTTCACCATGCTGTTCAAAAAGGCTTTGGAGGGTGACGCGGACGGCGGCGGACTTCTGAGCTACAACTACTTCTCCGGTGAGGGCGTGACGGATCTGGACGAGGGAAGACCGGTGTTCCTCCGCATGCCGGACGCGAAATTCACGCTGTCAAACTTCATGCGGACGCATCTGCTCTCCGCTCTCGCCACGCTGAAGATCGGCATGGACATCCTCACTGGGACGGAGAACGTAAAAATCGACAAGTTGTACGGTCACGGCGGCTTCTTCAAGACCCCCGTCGTGGGGCAGCGGATGCTGTCCGCGGCGGTGAACGCGCCGGTTTCCGTGATGGAGACGGCGGGAGAGGGCGGCCCCTATGGCATGGCTCTGCTCTGCGCCTATATGCTTTGGAAGGAAGCGGGCGAGAGTCTGGCCGACTATCTGGACAACAAGGTGTTTGCCGGGTCAAAGTCCGCCACGCTCATGGCGAAACCAAACGATATTGATGGCTTCAATAAATTCCTTGAGACATACAAAGCGGCCTTCCCCGTAGAAAAGACCGCTGTTGAGGTGCTGTGATGCTGGAAAAACTCAAAGAAGAAGTTTTACAGGCAAATCTCCTACTGTCGAAGTACGGTCTGGTGACCTTTACATGGGGCAATGTGTCCGGTATAGATTGGGAGAGCGCCTTGTGGTCATAAAGCCCATCGGCGTGCCCTATGAGGGTATGACCGCAGAGGATATGGTGGTCATTGACCTTGATGGCAAGGTGGTCGAGGGCAAATGGAAGCCCTCCAGCGATACTGCCACCCACGTGGAGCGTTATAAGGCGTTCCCGGACTGCGGCGGCATCGTCAACACCCGTTCACGGTGGGCTACCACCTTTGCACTGGCCGGCATGGACATTTCCGCCATGGGCACCACCCACGCGGACTACTTCTATGGCGACATCCCCTGCACCCGGAAGATGACTGCGGCGGAGATTAAGGGCGAGTACGAGAAAGAGACCGGAAAGGTCATTGTTGAGCCCTTTGCGGATAAATCCCCGGCCGCCATTCCCAGCGTGGTCGTCCACAGTCATGGTCCCTTCGCCTGGAGCACGGACGCCATGAACGCGGTGCACAACGCTGTTGTCATGGAGGAGGTCGCCTTTATGGACTGGCACGCCATGATGATCAACCCGGAAAAGGGCCGGATGCAGCAGGAGCTTTTGGATAAACACTATCTCCGCAAGCACGGCAAGAACGCATACTACGGACAGAACTGATAAAACGGACGAATGCAATACTAAGTGGAGATAAAACCCGCAGTAACTTCAAACCTATAACATTCAAGCCCCGCTCGAAATCAAGATTTATGATATGCTCTCCCTTAAGTAGATTTTGGATTTATTCCTTGTCTACTTAAGGGAGAGCATATCAAAGGTTCACATACACCTACGTGGGTGGTTTTCTCTAATTTTAGGGTTCTTTGCCAAAGAAAACGACTGATTTTGATTAAATCGGCCGTTTTTTATATTTCATTGTATTTATTCGACTCAACATTACCGTTTCAAAACTTTTGTTAGTCTAAAAAGAAATTAAAGCTTTTCCTTTTTGTCAAGAAGAATTATAATGATAATATTCTTAGAACACTTTGTCTCTGTGTACAATCGGTTTAATCAAAAACACTATTTGAACTATGAAAGAAGGTCTATTAATGAAGCATCTTATGTCCGGTAACGAAGCGATTGCCCGCGGTGTATATGAAGCGGGTGCGCAAGTTTGCTCGGCATATCCCGGTACTCCAAGCACTGAAATATTTGAGACCCTGCCGCTGTATAAGGAAGACCTGTACTGTGAATGGGCCCCAAATGAGAAAACAGCTACTGAGGTTGCATATGGAGCTGCAATAGCCGGCGCCAGAAGCTTCACTGCTATGAAGCATGTTGGTCTGAACGTAGCTGCAGACCCTGTTTTTACCGCTGCTTACAACGGAGTAAATGCAGGTTTTGTAATCGTTTCAGCAGATGACCCCAGTATGCATTCCTCCCAGAATGAGCAGGATAACAGATGGTATGCAAGGCATGCAAGAATTGCCTGTGTTGAGCCTTCTGATTCACAGGAATGCAAAGATTTTGTGAAAACCGCGTATGAGATTTCCGAGCGTTTCGATATGCCTGTTCTTTTCAGAACCACTACAAGAGTTTCACACTCCAAAAGCCTTGTTGAATTTGGTGAGAGAGAGGAGCACAGCGGACAGTATGTGAGAAATCCTGGCAAATACTCCTGCTCTCCAGCACTTGCTTATAGGAACAGAGCAAAGGTTGAAAAGAACTTTGAAGCCCTTGAAGAGTACAGCAACGAATGCCCCCTTCAGAAGTTGGAGATGAATGGCAGTAAAATAGGTGTCATCACAGCTTCAATAGCATATGAATATGCAAAGGACGCATTCCCTGAAGACACATCTTTCCTTAAGCTTGGTCTCACCCACCCTCTTCCCATGAAGCTTATTAAAGATTTTGCGTCAAAGGTTGAAAAGCTCTATGTAATAGAAGAGCTTGACCCGTTCATGGAAGAACAGATCAGGGCTGCCGGTATTGAATGTACCGGCAAGGAACTTGTCAGCGACATGTACGAGCTGAATCCCCAGTTGCTTAAAAAGATGATATTCGGTGTTGAACCGGAAACCGTTGAAGTCGGGGTTGAGGCAGTCTCTCGTCCTCCAGCACTTTGTCCGGGCTGTCCTCACAGAGGATTCTTCTATACCATGTCAAAGCACAAGGAATACACAGTGTGCGGTGACATAGGCTGCTATACTCTCGGCGGTGCAACTCCACTTGACTCTTCTGAAACCTGCGTTTGCATGGGTGGCGGCTTTACTATCGCTGCAGGTATATCAAAGGCCTTTGAAGCCAGGGGTGAAAAGAGAACCGTGTTCGGTGTTGTTGGCGATTCCACATTCTTCCACAGCGGAATGACCGGAGCTCTTGAAATCATTTACAATAACGCTAATGTAATACCTGTTGTCCTTGACAACCATATAACAGGAATGACCGGTCATCAGGATAATCCGGGAAGCGGATATAACCTCTTGGGTGAAGTGGCTTCCGCCGTTAGAATTGAAGACGTTCTGTCTGCATACGGATTTAAGAATGTAATTATCGTTGACCCCCAGGATCTGACCGCAATGCAGAAGGCTGTTGACGATGCAGTAAAATCCGAGGAGCGTTCAGCAATTGTGTGCCGCCGTCCCTGTCTTCTCATAAAGCGCATTCCGCATGAGAAAGCCTGCTGTGTTGTTGATACGAACAAATGTATCGGCTGCAAGCTCTGCCTCAAGGTCGGATGCCCTGCAATAATGATAAAGGACGGTAAATCGTTTATAAACGACAGCCAGTGCGTCGGCTGTACAATCTGTGCTCAGGCATGTCCTAAGGGTGCCATCACCCGGAAGGAGGTATGACGAATGAAAAATAAAAGTATACTTCTGGTCGGCGTAGGCGGGCAGGGAGCAATCCTCACAGCAAAGATTCTTGTAAACGGCCTGATTTCCGCCGGATACGATGTTAAGATGAGTGAAGTCCACGGTATGAGCCAAAGGGGCGGAAGTGTTTCCACCCAGGTCCACTTCGGTGAAAATGTCAATTCCCCCGTTATCGGACTGGGGGCTGCAGATATTCTGGTTGCTTTCGAAAAGATGGAAGCAGTCAGATACTCAAAATTCCTCAAACCCGACGGAATAGCCGTAATAAATGACTTTGAGATGGAATCCTCCACTACCGCTGCAGGTCTTGTTCAGTACCCCGAGGGCTGTCTTGAAGCCATGCAGAAGAATTTCAAAACCTTTACTCTTAAAGCAGCTGATATTGCAGAAAAACTCGGTAGTGTCAAATGTATGAATGTGGTTCTTTTCGGCGCCCTGGTTAAGGCTCTGAACATGGAAAGCATAGATTGGGAAAAGGTAATCAGACAAACTGTTCCCGAAAAATTCGTGGACCTGAACATTGCTGCTTACAGAGCGGGAAAGGATGCCATCTGAAGTGAATTTCAGTGCTGAATATAAAAAACGGCTGATGACCGCGGATGAGGCGGTCAGAATGGTTAATTCCGGAGACTGGGTGGATTACGGTTCAAACAACTCAATGCCCTACTCTTTGGATGCTGCACTCGCCGCAAGAAAAGATGAGCTGCATAGCGTAAAAATCCGCGGCAATTTAACGCCGGGTCCGATTCAGGTAATCGAATGCGACCCGGAAATGGAGCATTTCGTATACAACACTTGGCATTGTGGAGGCTATGAGAGAAAGATGGTCGGACTGGGGCGTGCCTTCTTCACACCCATGCTCTTCAGGAATCTCGAATGGTACTACACCAACTTCCTGACAGTGGATGTTGCTATGATTTCCGTGGCCCCAATGGACGAAGAGGGGTATTTCTCCCTTTCGGGTGCTGCAGGGGCTGCAGCTCCGGCAATAATGACTGCAAAGAAGATTATTCTTGAAGTCAATGACGCAATGCCGCGTATTAACGGCGGTCCGGAGACGAAAGTTCATATTTCAAATGTTGATGCTGTGGTTGAAGCAGGCTGCAGACCTCTCATGCAGTTCGATTCCCCGGAGCCGTCAGAGAATGATAGAGCTATAGCATCATATATACTCCCTTATATTCCCAACGGGGCAACCGTGCAGCTGGGAATAGGCGGAATGCCAAATGCTCTAGGTGAGATGATGGTGGATTCCGACCTTAAGAATCTGGGAATGCATACGGAACTCATGTCTGATGCCTACTGCTCCCTTTATCGTGCAGGCAAGCTTACAAATGCAGAGAAAAATATTTTCAGGGGAGTCGGTGTCCTTGGGCTTGCTATTGGTTCAAAGTCCCTTTACGAGTTCATAGCGGATAACAGCTCGGTTAGAGTAATGCCTCTAAGTTACGTGAATGACCCCTCAGTTATAGCATCGATTGACAACATGATATCCATCAACAGCTGCCTGAACGTGGATCTCTATGGTCAGGTAAGTTCAGAAAGCTCCGGCACCAGACAGATAAGCGGTACCGGAGGACAGCTTGATTTCGTCACGGGTGCCAGTTCTTCCAAAGGTGGAAGGTCTTTCCTTTGCCTCAATTCTTCGTTTACTGACAAAGAAGGCAAGCGTCACTCATGTATCCTCCCAAGGTTTACCGGCGGCGACATCATTACAACACCACGTACACAGTCATTTTATATTGTCACAGAGTACGGAGCCGTCAATCTTGCAGGTAGAAGTACTTGGGAAAGAGCGGATATGCTGATTTCGATAGCTCATCCCGATTTCAGAGACGATTTGATTAAGGCGGCCGAGATGCAAAAAATCTGGCTTCCGTCAAACAAGCGATAAAGCTGCATACATACTTCCGCAATACGATAAAACATAGAGGAGTCCTAACGGACTCCTCTTCATTATTTAATTAAATGCAGCAGAGATGACTGCAGACAATCCTTTTTCACAAAAAATGGCAAAAAACAAAAAAATATTGAAAAAATATATTTACAAATAAATTACAAAGTAGTATAATAATTAATACTTATTGTAATATATTCTTACATTCTGGAGACGGGGATATGAGCACATTAAAAGAAACCGTACTGAGCGGTGGAATAGAAGAGGCTGCTTACCTGAGGATAAGAGATAAAATCCGTGACAACAACAGAAGAACTGTAATTATGTTCTCTGCAATTGCAATTGCAGCATTCTTCGTTCTTACTGTTGCGTCGATGCTTGCTGAAACACTTTCACCTTACAGGTCTGTATATGTTATCGGCTTTGTTCTCTCAATAATCATCTGGTCAATTGCAAAATACAAAGGTGCCGATAACGTCTCTGTTATGACCTTCGATGTTTACCTCTTTGCCCTCATGCTCATGGCGGTCGGAATAGCTTTAGGAACATTCATGAGTCCCAATGAAATTGCGGCAACATACATTGCCCTGCTGCTGGCGGTTCCACAGGTATTCACAGACAGGCCATGGAGAATGTACCTTCTTATTGCAGTTTCAATAATCACCTTCATTGTGATGGCGCTTCTTTTCAAAGACCCTACAACCTTGAGTTCTGATATTACCAATGCCATTATTTTTGGCGCTGTGAGTGTTTTGCTTTGCACCTTTTCCATGAAGACCCGTATTGCAAGATATCATCTTGAAGACCAGATAAGATTTCTGGCAGAAAATGACCAGCTTACAGGTCTTAAGAACAGATATTCATACCAGCAGTATCTTGACAATTCAACGGTGCTAAAATCCAGTTCAATTTACTGCATTTATGTGGATGTCAACGGACTTCACGAGCTGAACAACAGCAAGGGGCATGAAGCTGGCGATAGAATGCTTCAGTATGTTGCATCAGTCATGCAGCATCTTTTCGGGGCAGAAAACACATACCGCATAGGCGGAGATGAATTTGTGGCATTGGGTGTTGACAAGAGCCTGGACGAAATCAAGGAGCTTGTAGAAGCCATGAAACATGCAGTTGAAAGTGCAGGATATCACATTGCCGCCGGAATCGGGCTTCAGGAAAAGAAGGAGATAGAAGTCAATTCCATAATCAAGGATGCCGAGAAAGAAATGTACAAAGACAAGGCAGAGTATTACAGACTATCCGGAAAAGACAGAAGAAGACAATAAGAAGATTACAAAATATTTAGTGCGGAGACTGTTGAAGTCCCCGCACTTTTTATATTGTCCGACCTTCCAGTCTGAGCAGTGCCGTCTTGTTTTCTATTCCTCCGCCGTATCCTGTGAGTGAGCCGTCCGTTCCGATTACACGGTGGCATGGGATTATGATGCATATCGGGTTCCAACCCACTGCTCCGCCCACAGCCTGTGCTGACATCTTACCAATACCACGTTTTTGGGCAATCGCGGACGCAATATTCCCGTATGACACGGTCTGCCCATATGGAATTCGAAGCATCAGGTCTATCACTTCCGACCTGAAATCTGTCAGATTGTTTATTCTGTATTCCGGGGTGAAATCAGGAATACCACCGCCAAAATATATATCAAGCCAGCGGACTGTTTCGTTAAAAACCGGTAACCTGATCTCTCCGCATCCGTCCGAGTGCTTCAACTCATCCTTCGAGCCATCAAACCAAAGCCCTGTCAGATAATCACCGTCACTCTCCATAATCATATCCGAAAAGCCCACCGGTGTTCTGTATGCCTGTCTGAAATGCATACCCATCCCCCAATTCATTTCCGTTTTTCTTAAAATATAATATGCTTCAGCTATATGTCAAGCTCTGACTATTCGAAGCCTCTTGACCCTTTTACTGCATTTTTATATAATAAATAATAGTAGCAGTAAATCTCAGGAGGATTTCATTATGCAAAAAAGCACAAAGCTCGGCGGTAGGCTCTGGTTCTGCCTCATATTCTTCGGCCTCATAGGTCAGATTGCCTGGATAGTCGAAAATATGTACTTTGCCACCTTCTGCCAGGACATTTTCAGCAACTCGGGTCGTCCGGATCTGAGCTATATAGTTACAACTCTTATGGTTATCTTTTCCGCGCTGACAGCAACGCTCACTACGGTTATTGCAGGTGCAAAATGCGACAAGCTTGGAAAGCGCAAGCCATTCATCGCCTGGGGATACATCATTTGGGGCTTCACAATAATGGTTTTCGCCTTTCTTCCCATGCGGGCTGAATCGGGCATGCTGTTCCTCATCGGATTTCTTCTCGTACTCTTTGACTGCGTCATGACCGTTGCAGGCTCCACCTCGAACGACGCGGCCTTCAATGCCTGGGTTGCTGACAACACCAACACAACAAACCGCGGAAGGGTAAACACAATTCTTTCAATGCTGCCGGTTTTTGCCGTAGTCGTTGTTTTTATCGGACTCGGCTCCCTCTACAGCTCGTCAAACGAAAACAATGCTCTGTTCTTTATTGTTCTCGGCTGTATACCAACCGCGGCAGGTGTTCTCGCTCTTTTCCTTCTGAAGGACGCCGACGGGATTGAAAAGAAATCCGACAGCGAATACTATCAGGATACGCTTTACGGTTTCAGAAAGGATGTTGTAAAGCAGAACAGAATGATGTATATCTGCCTCACCGCCTTCTGCATTATTAACATAGCCCAGCAGACATTCTTCTCATATCTAATAAACTTCATCATCAAGACTCTCGGTCTGGGAGACGGCTTTGTAATTCCTATGGCTGTCATCATTGTGGGCGCCGCCGTAATCACCGGAATTATGGGTATTTTCCTGGATAAATACGGTAGGAAGAAATTCTATTTTCCGCTGCTTGTGTTCTTTATTCTTGGCACATTCTCCTTCTACCTGCTCAAAAACACGCAAGGAACAATGCTGACTCTCGTCCTATACGCAGGCGGAATTATTATGATGGGAGCTATGCTTTCTCTAACGGGAGCTCTGCAGGCCGCATTTCAGGACTATATCCCCTCAGGCTTTGAGGGCAGATTCCAGGGTGTAAGAATGTGCTTCACAGTTCTCATCCCCATGATAATCGGCCCGATAATCTCGCTGATAATAGGTCTTGACGCGATGGGAATGAACGGTGAGGACTTTATGCCCACATATGAGATTTTCCTCGCTGCTGCAATTGTTGCCCTGCTCGCATTCATTCCTCTCTACTTTGTAAGACGGGATGACGACAGACTGAGAAGCTCTCTTATTGACAAGCTTGACTCCAACTGCTGAAAGGCAGCTGAGACAGCACATTAAGTTTTGGAGTATTAAATAGTCTTTGTTGGTACACTTTTTTGAATATGTACAAAGTGTATAAAAATGCGGCTTAAAAAAGCCTCGTTATGCAACTTTATTGTAGACAAAAACGGATTTTTCATTTATAATCAACCATGTAGCAAAATAAACAATTTTTCAGGAGGTAAATATGAAGAAATCCAAAAAATGCGGTTTCCTCGGAGTACTTCTCTGCCTTGCAGGAATAGGCGTAGTCGGCTATTTCCTCAGAGAGAAGATTCGCGAAAGATTCTTCAACAGCATGTATGAGGATCAGTATCTCAAGCTAGTCGATGTTGGAAGACTCGTTTGGGATCTCGTCAACTGGCCTATCGACTGGGTCAGAGCAATGCTCCCCTGATCTGAGCGGAAAATATTATAAAGAAAGGTAAATACTATGAACAAAATTTACGAGCCTTTATTTACTCCGTTCAAAATCGGAGAAGTAGAAATTCCCAACCGTATCGTACAGTGCTCAATGGGCGGCACATCCCTCTTTGGATGGCTGGAGCCTTCCCACTTTGACAAGGAAGCAGCTGACTTCCTTCTCAAGAGAGCAAAAGACGGTGTTGGCCTTGTTCTCCCCGGCATGCAGGTTATCCGTGACACCATGGGTAGAAAATGGCTTGACCAGAACAAGCAGATGTACCGTGTACTCAAGCCCTACATGGAAGAGTACCACAAGACTGGCGGAAAGCTCTTCATTCAGCTCGCCGGCGGCTTTGGCCGTTCAATGGCCGTTACAGGCTGGATGACAGCTCTTGCAAAGAATGACCTTCTTAACAAGATTGCAAGCCCTGTTGTCGATGTTCAGTATTCCTGCGCATCCGCATCCGCAACCCCGAACCGCTGGGCAGACTTTGATTCCCGTCCCTTCACAGTTGAAGAGATTCAGGAAATGGTTTACCACTTCGGTCTCACAGCAAAGAAGCTGCGTGAAGCAGGCCTCGATGGCGTTGAAATCCACGCTGTTCACGAAGGCTACAACCTTGACCAGTTTGCTATTGCCAACATGAACTTCCGTAACGACCAGTACGGCGGATCTCTTGAGAACCGTCTGCGCTTCGCTACAGAGATCGTACAGTCCATCCACGAGCATGCAGGAGACGACTTCCCTGTATCTCTGCGTTACTCCGTACGTTCCATGACCAAGGGCTGGCGCCAGGGCGCAATGCCGGGCGAAGACTTTGTCGAGTTCGGTCGTGACATGGCAGAGTCCGAGAAGGTCGTTAAGATTCTTGAGGATGCCGGCTATGCATTCCTCAACTGCGACAATGGTACCTACGATGCATGGTACTGGGCACATCCGCCTCAGTACATGCCGGACAACTGCAACCTTGCAGATGTCGAGCACATCAAGAACTACACAAATATTCCTGTTGCTTGTGCAGGCCGTATGGATCCTGTTAAGGCTGCTGAGGAAATCGGTGCAGGCCGTCTCGATGCAGTTGCAATTGCCCGTCAGAACCTCGTTGATGAGAACTGGGTCACCAAAATCAGAACCGGTCATGAAGATGACATCCGTCCCTGCATCCGTTGCCACAACGGTTGCTTCAACTTCGCTAAGTTCGAAGGCACAGAGAACATCCAGTCCCTGGGTGACTCCCTCCACCTCGGACGCTGCGCACTCAACCCGCCCACCATGCAGCACAACCGCTATAAAATCGTTCCGACCAAGAACCCGAAGAAGGTTGCTATCGTCGGCGGCGGCGTAGGCGGTATGGAATGTGCACTTGTCCTCAAGAAGAGAGGCCACAATCCTGTTATCTTTGAGAAGTCCGATGAACTCGGCGGTATGTTCCTCACTGCTTCTGCAATGAGCTTCAAAGAGAACGATAAGGACCTCATCAAGTGGTACAAGAAGCAGATGGCAGATTACGGCATTGATATTCGCTACAATTCCGAAATCACTGACCTCAACAAGCTGAAGGCTGAGTATGACGATATCATCGTCTGCACAGGTTCTGTTCCCAGAAATATGCCTCAGATCCCCGGCTTCGACAAGACCGTTAACTTCACACAGCTCCTCCGTGAGGGTGTTGATGTTGGCGACAAGCCTCTGTTCCTCGGCGGCGGCCAGTCCTCCTGCGAGGCTGCATATGACCTCATTCTCTCCGGAAAGCATCCGACCATTGTTGAATACGGCAATGACCTCGTAGCAGCACAGGCAACCTGCCTTGCAAACACCTCCTTCCTGAGAGATGCAATGAAATACCACAACGTACCTGTTTACCTGCACAGCACGGTAACAGAAATCGGTGACGGTTATGCAATGGTCAAGACTCCTGACGGAACCGAGAAGATTGAATGCACCGCAGTTGTAAACGGCGTTGGATTCATTCCTGCTCCTGTCGGCGAGCGTGCACCTCATGTTCACAGAGTCGGTGACTGTGTTGCAATCGGCAACCTGAGAACCGTTATCTGGAGAGCATGGGACATCTGCATGAGAATATAGTTTCTCATCTCCCAATAATTGTTTTGCACAGCAGTCTTCGGACTGCTGTGCTTTTTTGAAAAATAATATTGACTTTGCCGTATAACTGTGCTATTCTATTTGAGCTGAAAAGAGATATCGCGGGGTAGAGCAGCTGGTAGCTCGTCGGGCTCATAACCCGGAGGTCGTTGGTTCAAATCCTTCCCCCGCAACCAATAAAACATCCACCCATTAAACGGGTGGATGTTTTTTGCTCAAATTGCGTTATTTAGAATCAGCTTCCTATTTCGGAGGCAATGTCTATCTTTGCGTTATCACCGATTGTATACATTTTTTCTCACAGATATTTCTACGTGACCGTCAGTCTCCGGCGGTGGGCTGCTCCTGCGTATGTTTCTTCCTATAGCTGAGGAACCATCCGATTAGTACAAACGGAACCGCCGCGGCCACATCAATCACGGAGTGCTGTTTTATCATGAATGTGGACATGCATATCAGAACTATCAACACTATCAGGGCGATTTTCCAACCGACTGATGAGAAACGACGGTCATTCCATAATGCGAAAAACATACCGAATCCCCAGATTACATGCACCGACGGACAGACGTTCGTATTCACGTCAACTGTATAGATAACGGACAGCAACCAGCTCAGAACACCGTGCACCTCAATGCTTGACGGTCTCAGCGGCATGCAGCTTGGAAAAATAATGAATATGGGCATAACTATCAGAATCGTGTAAATAAAATACTTAGCCATACGCCGCAATGCGTACAGATCAGTTTTGAAAAAATACACGAGCAGCGTAGGTATCAGTAGAATCCAGGTTATATACGGAATCACAAAAGGCTCACACAAAGGCAGCATCTCGTCAATCTTGCAGTATACAGGATAGAACCTGTCCTTCGGTATCCCCCTGGATGTTAAAACATAAGCGGCAAGATAGCATGGAATAAACACCAGTATCTGCTTGACAGATATCAGCTTTTCACCGTTCGGGCCCTGAATGTTCCAGGATGTAAGGTCGTCCTTGTCCAGCCCTGAAAGCAGTCCCCTGCGCACTTTTTCAGAATCATTCTGCATTTTTCAGGATGCCTCCTTAAGTCGGTTCTGAAGCAGCCCCTAAGGTCTGCCCCAGTTGAATAATAATCTCATACAAAAACATCTACCTAAGTAGATGCTTTTATTTTTGTTTGCTTCATTACTGTGTATTGCGGTTTTATTTGATATGAATAACGTCCTGCATAAGCTCCTGTGCGGTAACGTTCGGATTGTGGTATCTGCTGCGTCTTGACGGCTGACCGATATCAATGGCTTCCTTCGGACAGTACTGCAGGCAGCTCAGGCACTGGATGCAAGTTCTTCCGAATGCGGGAATGCCGTTAATAAGCTTAATATTACCCTTCGGGCAGATTTTTTCACACTGTCCGCAGCCTATGCACCTCTGTACGTTCACTGAAAAGTCCGCCGATTTCTTTACTGCAAGCTTTGGCCACACCGCGCTCTCTACCGCATTGATAACGTTTTTCGGGGTCTTCTCTTCTTTCTGGACCCTGTTCTTGACATCTTCAGCAATCTCTTTTGCCAGCTTCACGCTGCGGGCCTGGGCTTTCACCGTTGACATCATAGGCAGCATAAGCTTGTGTGGGAACAACCATATACACGAGCAGTTATGTGAAATCCCTGCCCAGTAGTTCAGCGGTATCTGCTTATTGATCTTGCTGAGGCCTACGCCCTTGTAACCTGCATAGCTTACGACTCCGTATGTATACGTCGAATAGTTCACCCAGATGTTCTGTATCCACTTTTCAACATCGCCCGGCAGACCTCCGGCATAGCATGGAAACACGAAACCGACTGTTTTTGCACTGAGGCAGTTTTTGACTGTAGGCTCCTTGCGCATCATCACTATGTCCGTGTCGCCGAGTTCCTTTGCTATGTTCTTTGCTATGTCGAGACAGTTTCCGCTTCCTGAATAGCAGAATATTACATTTTCAACCATGACCGTTCACCTTTCTATTGCAAAATTTACGCATTGTATTAAAATTATTATAATTCCGGCATAAAATATGTCAATATTCAAAACAGGACGGATTGTATAAAAATATGAAAAATACCGGTTTGTGTTACATAGAACATAATGGCATGTATCTCATGCTGCATCGGGTAAAAAAGGAGAATGACGAAAACAGGGATAAATGGATCGGTATCGGTGGGAAATTTGAGGAGGCTGAGAGCCCTGAGGACTGCATCCTGAGGGAACTGTCGGAAGAATGCGGGATAGTGCCGGCACAGTTGCATTTCCGCGGGATAGTAACCTTTATTTCGGAAAAATGGGGTACCGAATACATGCACCTCTTTACTGCCGAATGTACCGATGAAGATTTTCTCAAGAGCAGCTCTTTTCCCTGTGATGAAGGCGTTCTTGAATGGGTTCCCGTTTCAGAAATTCCAGGACTCCCGATTTGGGAAGGCGACAGATTGTTTCTTGGGTATCTTGCCGAAGGAAAACCCTTCTTCTCCCTCAAGCTTGTCTATGACATCAGTGACACCCTGACATCCGCCTTCCTTGACGGAAAAATGCTGAATATTTCTTAATTAACCTTGCTATGCAGCCTCCTCGTATGATAGAATAACCGCAAAGTATTTGAAAAAAGGTGAATTTTTTGTTAGGCTATTACAACTACACAGTCTGGCTGACTTATATCGGCCTTCTATCCTCCGTATGCGGAATTTTCTTTGCATTCGGCGGCAATGTTCGGGCAGCACTGTTCTGTCTCCTCTTCTCCGGTCTGTGCGATATGTTTGACGGAAAGGTCGCCAGGACAAAAAAGGACCGGACCGATGAGGAAAGGCGCTTCGGTATCCAGCTTGATTCCCTCTGCGACATAGTATGTTTCGGAGTTCTCCCCGCGGTCATTTCATTTGCCGTCGGTGGAACCGCAATATGGCAGCTTGTTATAGCAGCATTGTTTGTCCTGTGCGGCTTAATCCGGCTCGCATACTTCAATGTAACCGAAGAAACCCGGCAGCAGTCCACAACGGAAAACAGAAAACACTACCAGGGAGTACCGATTACCAGCTCCGCAATTGTAATTCCGCTCCTGATGTGCTTTTCAAAACTGCTCGGAAATTCTCTCTGCTATGTATATTCAGCAGTTCTTGCAATCCTGGGATTCTGTTTCATTGTCCCGCTAAAAGTAAAAAAACCCGGTCTTCTGGGCGGAATTATCATGCTGGTCGCCGGAGCCGCAATTTTCATCATAATAACGCTTCTTAAATGAAGAATCACTCCTCTGCTAATGCAGAGGAGTTTTCACGGAGACATAATGCTCAAAGAAAGTTCACTTGAAAACCGGCTATTTACAAAGACGGATATACGCAGACTACTGATTCCTTTAATTTCGGAGCAAGTTCTTGCATATCTTGTCGGTCTTATGGATTCCATCATGGTCTCCAGTGCTGGAGAGGCGGCTGTCTCTGCAGTTTCCCTTATTGACTCGATAAGTATCCTTATGATTAATATCTTTGCTTCCCTTTCTGCCGGCGGTTCTGTTGTAGCCGGACAGTATCTCGGCATGAAGAACGAAGGGAAATCCCGTATGTCTGCAGAGCAGCTGATGGTCATTCTCGCAGCCCTTTCAACAGTAATCAGTGCACTTTTATTGCTTCTCAGAGTTCAGCTAATTGAACTGCTGTTTGGCAGTGCCGATGCAACCGTAAAGAGCAACTGCAACACCTATTATCACATTGTGATGTATTCCATTCCGTTCATCGCCTTATACAACGGCGGCGCAGCTCTATTCCGCGTAACTGGGGACAGCCGTACACCCATGCGCATTTCCCTGCTGATGAATGCGATAAACATTGCCGGCAATGCCGTGCTTATTTACATATTCAAACTCGGCGTTGCGGGAGTAGCCATTCCCACCCTTGTTTCCCGCGCAGTTGCAATGCTTATAATACTTATAAAAGCTATGAAACCCGACTTCAGCCTCAATCTGAGGAGTATTAAATCGTACCGTTACAATTCCGCTGTTTCTAGGAACATCTTCTCAATAGGTATACCAAACAGCATTGAGGGTGGAATGTTCCAGTTCGGAAAGATAATGCTTCTGAGTCTCGTTTCCACCCTATCAACAGCCTCGATAACTGCAAACGCTGTTGGCAATACCGTCGGCGCCCTTCACTGTGTCATCGGGATGGCCGCCAACCAGGCACTCATCACCGTTGTCAGCCGATGCGTGGGAGCCCGTGATTACTCCCAGGCAAGATTTTTCACCCGCTATTTCATTAAACTCACATATATAATACAGGGCCTTGTCTGCGTGCTCATGATACTGCTCATCCCGCTCATCTGCAGAATCTACGGCTTATCCTCCGAGACAGGTATACTGGCCTCAAGGATAATGCTCCTGCATGCTGCAACAACAATTCTGCTATGGCCTCCCGCCTTTATGCTGAGCACCTCAATGCGGGCAGCCGGAGATTCGGCCTTTGCAATGTGGATTGCAATCGTCTCGATGTGGATCTGCAGGGTAGGGCTCAGTTATGTTCTGATACTGGTTTTCAAATGCAGTGTTGTCAGCATATGGTACGCATGGATTGTTGACTGGCTGTTCAGGATGGCATTCTGTATTCCCCGCTATCTCGGACACAGATGGGAAACAAAAGCAATTAAACAGTAGCAGATACCTCAAATATCAAAAAACTGCCCTTCCTGATGGAAAGGCAGTTTTTAATAATTTTTTGGATTACTTCTGCTCGTAGAAGGGCATAATGATGTGTCTTACACATACTGTCACGCAATGTCCGCAGCCTACACATTTCTTGTTATCCACAACCGCAAGGTTGTCAACAACCTTGATTGCATCGGCCGGGCATTCGCGCTCGCACTTCTTGCATCCGATACAGCCTGAATCACATACCTTCATAACCACGGCACCCTTATCCCTGCTTGAGCACTTGGGGGCCACCATCTGGCTTTCAGGAAGAAGCTTTATAAGGCTCTTCGGACAGGCATCAGCACATGCGCCGCAGCCCACACACTTTGAGCGGTCAACCTGAGCTATTCCGTCAACAATATGCATTGCGTCAAAGTTACATGCCTTTACGCAATTACCAAGTCCTATGCAGGCGAACGTGCACAGTTTGTTGCCCTTGCCGCCGAAAAGCATCGCTGCACGGCAGTCCTGAGGTCCTGTGTAATTAAAGCGCATCTCGGCATGTCCTTCACAGCCTGAGCAGGGCACAAACGCATACTTCTTTTCTGTTTCGCCAGCGTCAACACCCATAACAAGCGCTATTTTCTTTGCTGCTTCAGGGCCTCCGGCAACGCATCTGTTTGTAGGAGCCTCTCCTGCCGCAACCGCAGCTGCATATCCGTCGCATCCGGGATATCCGCATCCGCCGCAGTTTGCACCTGCCAGGCAGTCGCGAACTGCAGCCTGCTTGGGGTCAACCTCAACATGGAATATCTTGGAAGCGTAAGCAAGAAGCGCTCCAAAGATTCCACCCAGAATACCGAGAACTAGAATAGAAAGGAGAATTGATTTCATTTACGTCACCCTCCTTAGAATATCTGCATTCCGCTGAAGCCCATAAAGGCAAGTGCCAGCAGAGCTGCGGATACGAGACAGATTGGGAAACCCTCAAAGCATTCAGGGTAATCCGAGAACTGAACTCTTTCGCGTACAGATGCGAAAAGGACTATTGCGAGAAGGAATCCGACACCACCGGTTAAACCGTAAACCACAGCCTCGAGGAAGTTGTAGTTGTTCTGAACGTTCAGAAGAACAACACCGAGAACTGCACAGTTCGTGGTAATAAGCGGGAGGTAGATACCAAGAGCGGAATAAAGCGATGGTACTGATTTCTTAAGGAACATCTCAACGAACTGAACCAGAGCGGCTATAACAAGGATAAACGCAAGAGTCTCAAGGAATTCAAGTCCTAGAGGAACAAGAATATACTGGTCGACAACCCAGCAGATTGCCGAAGCAAGGCCCATGACAAATATAACCGCTATACCCATACCTACCGCGGTATCGGTCTTGTTGGAGCAGCCCAGGAACGGGCAGCAGCCAAGAAACTGTGAGAAAATGAAGTTGTTTACAAGAATTGCTCCGAGGGAGATGGAAATTATTTTAGTAAGCATTATTCATCTACCTCCTTTTCTGCAAGAGCTGCAGCTTTTTCTTTTTCCTCTGCTTTCTTTGCCGATTTCTTTAGAGCATACTGCATCACACCAATGAGAACACCCAGAGTAAGGAATCCTCCAAATGGCAGATTCAGTATTGATGCGCCGAAATCTTCGTTGAAGAGCTGAATGCCTGAGCCTGTTCCGTCCAGTGTGAATCTGAATCCGTTTGTAACATCAATAAGTCCTCCACCGAAACGTCCGCTTCCCAACAGTTCACGGACAACACACATCACTATTAGAACAAGAGTGTAACCGAGACCCTGGAAAATACCGTCAAAGAAACTGGCTCCAATTGAGTTTTTCTGGCAGAAAGCTTCTGCTCTGCCGATGATTATACAGTTAACGACTATCAGCGGGATAAACACACCCAGAGCTTCGCTCAAGGCCGGGATATATGCCTGCAGCAGCAGATCAACTATTGTAACAAAGCCCGCTATAACGACAACGAAAATTGCCAGACGGATTTCATCCGGAATAATCTTACGGATGGCTGAAATAACCACGTTGCAGCATGTGAGGATAATCAGAACCGACAGACCCATACCCACACCGTTAAACAGTGTTGTGGTAATTGCCATTGTGGCACACATACCTATCTGCTGAACAAGAACCGGGTTATTGGTTATAAGGCCTTCCTTGAACTGTTTTTTAATGTTCATATACTAACCTCCTTAACCTATAGCTTCAACAGCTCTGATAGCCTCTGCGACCGCATTGGTTACAGACTTTGAAGTGATTGTAGCGCCTGTAAGGGCATCGATTTCACCGCCGGACTTCTTAAGAGCAATATTCTCATCCTGTCCTACGAACTGGCTGCGGAAGTTCACACCCTTTTCACTGGTGCTTGCCGCTACAGCACCGAGACCTGATGTTTCAGAATGGGAAATGATGGAAATACCCGTGCATTTGAAATCGTTGTCGACGCCGGTGGCCATCGTAATATTACCCTGAGCACCGGAGAAGGTGCTCTCAACAACATAGCCTTCCCCGCCGGTGCACTTTGAAATGGAATCTATGTGCGCAAACACTGCATTTGACTTGTCGAAATCAACAGCTTTATAGCCTTCGGACTCAAGAACCTTTGCGTATGCCTCGGCCGTCTTCTGCGCGTTGATTGCGGCGATTCTGTCCTTTGTGAGCTCATTAACCCCGCCGAGAACTCCCGCTACAACCGCACAGACCAGGAACAGAATAACTGTAAGCTTCAATATCTTATTCATTTACCTGCACCTGCCTTTTCTCTATACTTCTCAGCAAGCTTCTCGTACTTGTCTGCCTTGTTCTCGTATCTTACATACTTCTTCTTTGTAGCACCGAACTGGCTGCGGTGGAATGCCTTGTCGATTGCCCAGGAGCAGAGGTTCATAATGAGGATTGCGTATGTGACGCCTTCGGGGAATCCTCCGAAATAACGGATAAGCACAGTAAGTGCTCCGCAACCGAAGCCGTACAGCAGCTGACCTCCGAGAGTTACGGGGGATGTTGCATAGTCTGTTGCCATGAAGATTGCTCCTAGGAAAAGACCGCCTGAAAGGATGTTGTACAGCATCCATTCACCGTTGGAGTATCCCGCATGGCCGAATATCACGGTGAGAACCGCCACAGTTCCGATATATGCAACGGGAATTCTCCATGAGATAACTTTGCGGGCAAGAAGATAAATTCCGCCAACAATCAGAGCAAGCGTGCTTATTTCACCGATACAGCCGGGAATTGTTCCGATGAACATGGTCTTGAGATTGAAATATGCCGGAAGGGCGCTCTCACCGTAAAGGTAGGAAAGCGGGGTTGCCATAGTAACCGCATCGACTCCTGCAGCTGCCTTAAGTGAATTAGGCACAGCATAACGTCCGAGGATTACTGCATATGATGCAAGCAGAAATGCTCGTCCTGCAAGCGCAGGGTTGAGGAAGTTCTTTCCGATTCCGCCGTATAGCTGCTTTACAACAACTATTGCGAAGAAGTTACCCACAAGCGGTAGCCACCAGGGGGCATCAGGTGGAAGAACCAGTGCCAGCAGAAGACCTGTAACGCATGCGGAAAGGTCTCCGATTCTGCAGTCCTTCTTCATGAGCTTTCTGTATGCCCACTCAAAGAACACTGCCGAAATCATTGAGCTTGCGATAACGATAAGCACCTTAAGCCCAAACTGCCACACGGCAACTCCCACAGCCGGAAGCAGTGCGATTAGAACATCGAGCATGATGCTCCTTGTATCTCTGTTTGTCCTTACCTGCGGCTGGTACGCAACATCAAGAACAATTCTTTCTTTCTTTTCGCTCATCTCTTTGCCTCCTTTGCTGCCGCTTCTGCTTTGGCCTTTTCCTTTGCCTGTTTGGCCTGGAACATAAGCTTGGCAGTCTTGAAAGCGTGGGTAAGCGGCATTCTCGCCGGGCAGTTGTATGAACAGCTTCCACACTCGAAACAGTCAAGAATATGGTATTTCTCCATGTTCTCGAAATCCGCTTTGGTATAATACATATACATAAACACCGGCTCGAGATTCATCGGGCAGACTGTTATGCACTTTCCGCAGCGTATGCATGTGGGGTTATCCTCATGCTTGTCTTCTTCCTCAGTGAAGAACAGGACACCTGCGGTTCCTTTTATTGTCGGGGCACTGAAATCAGTAGCGCAGATACCCATCATCGGTCCGCCGAGAACTATCTTGCGGGGTGTCTTTACGAAGCCGCCGCACTGCTCCGCGAGATACTCAAACGGAGTTCCAACTCTTGTAAGACCGTTTACGGGACCCTGCATAGCTGAACCTGCAACAGTTACGATACGCTCGATGACAGGCTTTCCTTCATAGCAGGCCTGATAGATGGCATATGCCGTTCTTGTAGACACAACATTGCATCCCACACCTGAGGGAAGTCCGCCCGGCTTTACCTCCCGTCCGGTAATCGCCTTAACCTGCATCTTTTCACCGCCCTGGGGGTATTTCACCTCTTCAGGAACGATTTCAATGCCGTACTGGGCAGGATTCATCGCCATCAGCAGATTTATGGCATCCTGTTTGTTCTTTTCAATGCCGTAATATGCGGTCTCGACACCGCTGGCAATGCGCACGAGCTCAATACCTTTAAGCAGCTGCTCCGGGAAATTGAGCATCGTAAGATGGTCACCGTTCAGGTACGGTTCACATTCTGCACCGTTGATAATGAGCTTATCAACCTTGCCTATTCCTCCGCGGATTTTAAATGCCGTCGGGAACATTGCGCCGCCCATTCCAACAACTCCGGCCTCGCGGATGCGGGTCAGAATTGTCTCCGGGTCCTTAAGCTCCTCATCTGTAAGCGGCTCCATATACATGGGCTCATCTTTGTAGTCATTCTCAATGACCACAGACATAATCATGTCTCCGAGAGGATGCGGCCTCGGTTCTACGGCGATGACCTTTCCTGATACGGAGGCATGTACCGGGGCAGAAACAGGAGCCTGGTTGTCTCCAATTTTCTGACCCATCTTTACGTAATCACCTACCTGCACCAGCGGCTGGGCGGGTGCTCCAATGTGCTGAGCCATAGGGATTACAACCTGGGGAGGCGGTGCAATGACTGTTACGCCGACTTCCGGAGCCTTCATATAGTCGGGATGCACGCCACCTTTAAACGTATAGGGCATAAGCTTTCACCTCTTAATTTATTGCGAATCAATTATTCACATTTCAGACTTATATAATATACCAAAAAGTTCACAGAATGTCCACATTTTGGAAAATTTAGTATTTAACAAGCCCGTTAAATACATAACAATGCATTTTTTCTCTTCTTTTACATATTATTCCTATGGTTTTATAAAATATCACGTATTTTTTTGCCGTATGTCAAAAAAATAATTAAGAGCATTCTCAATAAAAATGCTCTTAATTATCATTATTGTCAAAATATTGGCACTATTATGACCTAATCGTGATTATATATTCTCTTGTCCAAAGCAAAAATCTTGTCGCTGAAGCTGCCTGACGGCAACTGTTCAAATGTCTCTGCATAGATTTCCATACGGCTGTCTATCAGGTCTATGTGATATAGAAGTTCGCTCTCCGCTATGCACGGTACAACTGCCGCACCGTACTCCGGCTGTCCGTGATGGGAAAGAATCATGTGCTGCAGAAGCATTGTCTTTTCCTCGGGAATGTTCAAATCCCTGCACAGACTTCCAACCTCCTCTGCGCCCATTACAAGATGCCCCAACAGTCTGCCTTTCGTACTCATATCCGTAACCGTCCCAAGCTCAGAGAAAGAGAACTCTCTGTCCTTTGCAAAGTCATGCAGAAGAGTGCCCGCCAGAAGAAGGCTTCTGTCCACTGCGTCCGGGTATATGTTGGTTGAGAGAAAATCCGCAATTCTGAGCATATTGCCGGTGTGCATAAGCAGTCCGGAGATAAAGCTGTGGTGAATGCTCTTTGCCGCAGGTATTTTTCCGAAAGACACAAGATGCCTGTCCAGCATCGCCTCGCTTACTCTCCTGTAATCCTGATCCTCTATGCTTGCCACCAGGTTCTGGATATACTCAAGTTCCTTCACTGAGTCAATCGGGGCGGACGGAATAATGTCCTCAATATTGTAATTTCTGGTGTCGGCATCCGTAACGGTTCTGATCCGGGATACCGTAAGCTGTCTCGCCCCCTTGTATTCGCTCACAGTACCTCTGATTTTTACGATTTTTCCATCACAGTCACCATCAAGCTGCCCCTGATAATCCCAAACCTTATAGTCCATACTGCCGCTGACATCTCTGAGCGACCCCGTCAGATATGCTTTGCCGTTGCTGGAAAGTCGCTGTGCCGCCGAGTTCAGCAGATAATAGCCCTCAACCTCGTCACCCGGCACCATATAAGCTATCTGTTTGTTGTATTCCATAATCAGCCTCCATACATAGGATAGATTGTCTCTTTTGCCAACATTCCCCTGTCGGTTCCTACGGTATATGCTTCCGCAGGCTTCTCAAACTGTATGCACCATTCCTTAGCCGCATTAAACGCATCGTCTTCAGTATCTCCGCAGCTGAGCAGAAACGAATCAAGAATTGAAAAGTCAGTTCTCAGCTCATGCTGCATATATTTGAGTTGGCCGTACAGGCTGGTGTAATCCAGTCTGTTTTCCGAACACCAGTCCATCAGACTCTGCTTGCGGTCAGCCGTCCACTGGCATATTCCCATAACGGAATCCCCGCCTGTCCTGTAGGACGATTCCTTATAGATGTTTGCTAGGATTCCACACGATGCAGCCTTTGAATATCCCATTTCACCTGTCAGAAAGGCAAAAATCTGGTACTCGCTGTCGGGATATCTGATTCTGATAATCTCCGCACCGTTCAGGCAACTTCCTATATTATTCGCATTCAGTTCAAAGGATGCCGTTAGTCCCTCTCCTGCACTGACTACAGTCTCTATGAAGCTGCTGTCAGCAGCTGTAATCAGTCCGGCATTGACCGGCTCCCCTGCATTATTGAACCAGAATATAACATCACCTGCGGATGCTTTGCCCTCTCCGCCCATGCAGCCAAGCCATGAGAGCGGATGCTTTTCAAAGCCATTTGCACTTGTCAGATAGTCATACTGCTTTCTGCAGTCAAATTTATTGAGAAATGTGCCCGTGTAGGTCAGGTCGCAGTAATGTGCACTGATGATAAGTGTACCGCAGCCCGGTTCGCCTCCGTAAACAAGTGCTTCACAGGTCTCGGATACCTTTTCTGGGTCATCGGAAAGTGTCATGCTCATAACTGCTGTGGAACGCATGTCAGTGATGAACCGTCTGAGCTGTCCGGCATCTGGTACAATAGCTAGCGGTGAATGGCGCAGATATGGTGCTCTGTCCTTAAGTCCGAAACCGGAAGGGTTAGAAGCCGCTGTCTGAGGGATGCTATTCTCCTCATTACCACTCTCTGCTGCAACCTGAACCTGTACTTCCGGGTTATCACTACCATTTGCAGCCGCTGGCTTATCTTCAACAGATTCAGATACCGCAGGTTGAGTCGCACCATTATTAAAAACGAGCTTTTCTTTATTCCTGTTTGAGCATGATGTCAGCAGAAGCAACATCGCCAACAACAATGCGACTCCTGCCAAGCGTTTTAGGCTGTTCAATACGTTCTTTTCTCTCCCGTTTTTTCTACATTATACAGTAACAGACCATTGTAATCAACAAAAAGCCCTCCGAGTGGAGGGCTTTTTTAATGTGCATTACATGATGATTGCTTTCTTGGGGCAAGCTCCGGCACATGTGCCGCAGCCTATGCACTTTTCATCATCAAGTTTCCAGGTTTTCTCTGCTCTGTCAACCTCGATTGCCTCCTGTGGGCACTTCTTGGCGCAGAGTGTGCAATATACGCAAAGGTCGGGATCCTGAACCGGTTTGCCGTCATCACGGGGCTGAACCTTGCAGGCAGCGCCTTCAGCCTGAGCTGCCGGTGCCGGAGCAGGTTTTTTCTTAACCTTGATGTGGCTGCCTGTTACAATCAGATCCTTCTCACTGGTGACTGCCATATGGTAATCCGGAGTGAGTGTAATCGCCTTTGTGGAGCAGAAGTCAGAGCAGGTCCCGCAGAATGTGCAGGAGCCCATATTGAATGTGAGGGTTATGCGGTCGCCATCCTCAACAGGTTCAATGACTCTTTCAATTGCTCCGCCGGCACATACGCGCTCACACATACCACAGCCCATGCACTTGTCAGGGTCATAGGCTAGCTTTCCGCGGTATCTGGGAGCTGCCTCGCTGGGCACAAAGGGATACATTGCGCAGCTGGGCTTACTGAAAAGCTGGGATATTGCCTCTTTAACAAACGGGAAATCCATTATTCAGCATCTCCTTTCTCTTCAGCGGCATCATTTCCGAGACCCGGAGCCTCGTTCGTGATGTTGTTCTTTTTCTTCTCAGCAAGAATTGCGGTTGCCTTAGCAAGTCCGTCAATTATTGCTTCGGGCTTCGGTGAGCATCCGGCGATATCCACATCAACATGGACATACTTGCTCAAAGGACCTGCCACCGAATAACTGCCTTTGAAAACATTGCCTGACTGCGGGCAGGAACCGCAGGTAACTATGCAGCGCGGCTCAGGAATCTGAGAGATAGCTCTCAGGACTCTGGGCAGGGACTGCTTCGTCACAGGACCGGTTACAACCGCTATGTCGGCATGACGGGGGCTTCCCACAAGCTTGAATCCGAGACGCTCGGCATCATATCTCGGGGTAAGTACGGAAACTACCTCGATATCACAACCGTTGCAGGAGCCGGCATTAATGTGAAACAGCCACGGTGATTTTGCCGTGCTTTCAACTATAGTCTTCTTAAACATCTTCGCCCCTCCTTACAGTCCTAACCATGCCAGCACCAGGCTGATAAGAGCCAGGCCTGAAACAACAGTCCAGTAATACTTGAACAGCTGCTCTATTTTAAGTCTTGCCGTTACAGCATTGATAAGAGCAACAACGCAGATGATGATCACTATGCAGAGAGCAAACATTATCAGTGCATCGACGACAACATTGCCTATACCTATGCCTCCGAGGAAGAGAGCAACAAACAGGCTTGTCATTGTGAGCATCTTGACCGCATGGCTCAGCTTGTAGGTTGCGAGAGGCTTGCCGCTGAACTCAGCCAGCATTCCTTCGCAGATTTCAGTCTCAGCCTCAGCTGCATCAAAGGGATGGCTTCCTATCTCTCCGGGGATTACAAGCAGCATTGCAATTGCTGCAGGAATCATGCTGCCCTTGAGGATAAGGGAACCGTTTGCCACCTGATAATCTCTTATGGTGCTCATTGAGAAGGTCACTCCACTGCCACCTGATGCCACTTTGCCGACGGCAAGAAGTATCAGGACGAGAGGAAGCTCACAGGAGATTACAGTAACCATCTCTCTTGAAAGACCTATGCCTGCGTACGGGGAACCGGATGCCGAAGCACCGTAGATTTCCGAAAGAGCAGGGATAAGCAGGAGATAGAGAATAACGATAATATCCGCAACTCCACTGAAAGCGGTGAAGTTGAAAATGGGTATGAACAGCTGGATAACCACCAGAGCAGCAAGTCCTACCAGAGGAGCAAGCAGGTAAACCTTTCTGTTGGCTGCTGCGGGTATTATTGTCTCCTTTCCGCAGAGCTTGAAGAAATCATAGAAAGGCTGAAGTATTGGAGGTCCAACTCTCTTCTGCATTCTGGCAACTATCTTGCGTTCAATACCGCAGAGAAGCATACCGCAGAGGAAGCAGAAAAGGAATCCCGGGAATATAAGAATATATCCGAGGTAGATAAGTGCGTTAATAATAATACTACTCATTGTTTCTACCTCCTTATAATGCTATCAGCATGAAGAGCATGGCGAGTGCCAGTGCCACAACTGCCCAGAGTGCATAGTCATTGACAATACCGCTGTGCAGATCATGCATGAAGCTGAAGTAATGTCTCCAGTTGTGCTTGAAGCCCCAGAACAGATCTGAGCCGCCAACCTGAGAGTAAACGCTTTCTTCACCACCGAAGAAGAGGTCGTGCTTGGAATCGGTTGCTTCGGCAGCAGCCATCGCGCTAACCTTGTCATACTTGCTGCTGACAGCGACGATTGTAACTGCCAGAAGAGCAATGCACAGAACGAGCAGCCAGGAAACAGGCTCCCAGCAGCCGACTTCCACAAAGGTGATTGCCGGAGCTGCGGTGCTTACCATATGCTCTGCAGCATAGCCGCCGCCCATCATTGCATCGATGTAGTTGGTAACGCTGAATGCAGCCTTTGCTGCAGGCTCCGTGAGATAGGTATTAACTATGTTCGGGAAGAGACCTGTAAGGATGCAGAGCAGAGCAAATATGCCCATAGCAAAGCGCATGCCGAATGGAACTTCCTTCACATCGTTGTACTTCTCGGGAAGTCTGCCAAAGAATACAGACTGGCTTACCTTAACGAAGGATGCAAGTGTAAGAACAGAGGTGATAAGGCAGATTATTGTTACAAGGACATAACCTATGCTGCCTGTCTCCGCAGCCTTCTCAAAGCAGGCGTTGTAAATCTGCCACTTTGAAGCAAAGCCGTTGAACGGAGGAATTCCGCTGATGGAGAAGGCACCTATCAGGAACAGAACCGTGGTGTGCGGCATCTTCTTGGAGAGACCGCCCAGCTCATCAAGGTTCGTTGTTCCGGTCTCATGCAGGACAGCGCCTGCAGCAAGGAACAGGAGGCCTTTGAACAGGGTGTGGTTCATCGCATGGTAGAGACCTGCGGAGAAACCAAGTGCCGTGCAGAGGCCGACAGCTGTGAGAACGTATCCAATCTGAGAGATGGAGTGGAATGCAAGCAGACGCTTGAAGTCATGCTGGGCAAGAGCCATCGTAACACAGACAAACATACTTACGCAGCCCACAAATACCAGCAGGAACTGGAATGAGGTGAGTCCCATTGTCTGGAACAGGAAGTAGGTAAGACGGATAATGCCGTAAATACCTGACTTAGTGAGAACACCGGAAATAAGAACCGAGATGGAAGCCGGTGCAGCACCGTGAGCGTCAGCCGCCAGAGGATGGAACGGAACTATGAACGCCTTTGTGGAGAAGCCTATGTAGAGCAGTGCAAAGGCAATCTTAGTTGTATTGTTCATGCAGTTGGGGATAATTGCGGAGAGCTGTGCGAAGTTCAGGGTATGTGCCTGAGCATAAAGCATGATGACACCGGTTAAGATGCAGGTTGAACCCATGCAGCCGACAACCAGATACTTGAATGCAGCCTCAAGAGCACCGAACACCTGGTTTCTGAATGCTGTAAGAGCAACTGCAGCGAAGGTGAGAATCTCGACCATGATGAACATGTTGAAGATATCACCCGAGAGCACGAGGCCGATAACGCCGCCTGCCAGCATTAGGAACAGAGTGTAGTACTGGGGGATGTTGTCATCTCTCTCCATATACTTTATGGAGTAGATTCCAGAGACAAACACCGCTGTTGCAATAAGCAGGCCGAAGAAGAGGCTCAGCGCATCAACTTCAAGTGCAATTCCGATTGCATAACCGCCTGCTATGCTGCGGCTGCCCATCCAGTAAGCAATAATCTCACCATCTATCATGACAGGCTTTACAAGCGCTATCATGCAGGCGAGGGAGAGGGATACCGCGAGTACTGCAATAATGCTTCTGATAACCTTTTTCTTTCCCATAACAACGATAAGGAAAGCTCCAAGGAACAGCACCATTATTGAGAAAATCGGAAAATGGTGGTAATCAAGGAAGTTAGCGAAATTGAAATTAATCATCCTCTAAGCCTCCTTATCTCTCTGGTGTCCAGAGTACCGTAGGACTCATTCAGCTTCATAACCAGTGAAAGGGACATTGCGGTAACGCAGGCGCCGATAACAATGGAGGTGAGTGTAAGAGCCTGGGGAATAGGATCTACAAAGTAGCTTGCCTGTACCAGTTCACCGGCTGTGTAGATAGGTGCCGTGCCGCCGGGTACGTAACCTATGGAGATTATCAGAAGGTTTACACCGTAGTCGGCAATTGAGAGTCCGATAACCGTCTTTACCAAGTTGTACTTTGTTACTATCGTGTAGAAACCGAGAGCTATAAGGAAGAATGATGCTATGTAGTTAAAAGTAATCATATACCGCACCTCATTCCTTTCTGTCTTCAAGGGCAAGAAGCCCGAACATGCTCAGTGCGAGAACTCCGACACCTGTCAGAACCTTGATACCGACAGTGACGTTCATCAGGAATATCGTACCGCTTGACCAGATGTCCCCAATGTTGCCGAAGTTGTAAAGCACATTCTGGCAGAACTGTGCGCCGACAGCAACACCAAGCAGTGCAACGAGCACGTAGAAGATTGATGCCCAGCCTTCACCGTGATGCATAGCATTCCAGCTCAGAGCCTTTGTGGTTGTCTCATAGCCGTGTCCGAGATAAATGAAGACAACGACAGCAACCATAAGAACACCGCCCTGGAATCCGCCGCCAGGTGAAAGATGTCCGTGGAGAATAATGTAGAAAAGATACATGAGTGCAAACGGCAGAAGCGCATCACAGCCGCATGCCGGAATAATATTCTTTACTTCTCTGTTTTTCATTTCTCATCATCCTCCTTCTTTTTATTGGAGAGGATAACAATTGAGCCCGCAACAGCGGTAATCAGTATGAAAGCCTCGCCCATGGTATCATAACCACGGAAGTCAAATACGATGGAGGTTACATCGTTTACAGCGTGGGACTCAGCCAGGTTCTGCTGAACGATAGCTGATGCCGCACCGTCGATATTGCTTTCATCGTCGTAGGAAGCGGGATCCTGCTGCAGGTCATATACGGATACGGCAGCATCGGGGCTGCTTCCGTATGTTCTCGGCAGTTCGCCCATGTTAATGCAGGCAAAGATGCCGGCAAAAAGGAATACTCCAAGAGCAACCCAGGTGAGGAATTTCTTCATTTATCGTCCCTCCCCTTGATTTTTTTCAGCGTGACAATGAATATCAGCGGAGTCAGCGCAGCGCCAACTGCTGCCTCAGAAATAGCGACATCAGGAGCATGCAGAATAAGAAATTCGGCAGCGGCAAAGAGGCCTGTGATTCCAAGTGCTATGACTGAAGAAAGAAGATTGTCAAAGTGTGTCGCAAGAATTGCGGATACAACCATTCCGACGACAACAAGGATATTCAAAATAATAACAATATTACTCATTGAAATCCCTCCCATAGTCATCAGGATTCAGTTCCTTCTCGGGACGGACACCTGATTTATATGCGCCCTTAGCAATTGTGTGAGCGCCAATCGGGTTCGTTACGATAATCATAAGTGCAATAACGCCTATTTTAATCGCATCTGCAGCGCTGCCCTTAATGAGTGCCGCATATAGAATGGCGGCTATTGCAACGCACAGAGTACCGAGAGTGGGAATGCATGTGGAAGCCTGCATACGGCAGAATGTATCCGGCATTTTCAGAACGCCGATTGTACCTGCAAGAGCAAAGTAAGCTCCGATAACAATAAGAACATCAATAACTATTCTAAGTGTCATAGCTTACAGCCTCCCTTCCAGATAACGTCCGACAAGCATTGTATCAATGATGCCGAGCATTGCGCCGACAAGCGCTATGTCCAGATAAATGCCGCGTCCGCTGTACATTGAGAAAAGAATCATTGCACAGCACAGGAGTGTGTCACAGCTGTCAGCAGCTACCATACGGTCTGCGGGGGAAGGTCCTTTGGCAACTCTGAAAAGAAGTGTGACTGCGAGAAGACCGAAGAATATTGCAGCGATAAGCAGATCTATCATTTGAATACCCTCCTTACTCCTTTTTCAAGTGTGCCCTTTATGGCGTCACCTGCAGCTTCACCGCTTTCAGCGGTAACATCTATCCAGTGAATGTAGTAATATGCCTGTCCGTCTTCCTCAACTATCTCCATGGTAATGGTACCTGGGGTAAGTGTGATGGAGTTTGCAAGCATTGAGCGTGCGTAATCGCTCTCGAGATTTACCGGAACCTTTACGATACCGGGATTGACATTTTTGCATCCGCCGTAAACTCTCTTCGCAACATCACAGTTAGCCTTGATGAGCTCCCACAGGAACACGAAGACATACAGGATGAGGCCAAAGAACTTGACGGGGTTGAAAAGCCAGAAGGACTTTTCATGGATGAAGAATCTTGCTGAGAAAAGTGCCACCGCAAGGCTTACCACCGCTCCTGCAATCAGTTCCTGGGTGTCAAAGCTCCATGTAATCAGCACCCAGAACGCCATGCAGACAATGAAGGTGGATATCACTGCGGGAAATTTGGTCTTTTGCAAGAGGTTCTCTCCCCTTTCATTGTAAAATATTATTCAACTTTTAGTTTTTCAACGTAGAACTCTCTGCCCTTTGTCATCTTGACTGAAAGGCTTCTGCACTCGGGACAGCATGCTTCCTTCCGATCTATATCTCCTTCATAACCGCAGTCCAGACATTTGAATTCGGCCGGAATCGTATTAATAACAATCTCTGCTTCTTCAGCTATACTGCCTGCAGCGGCTATCGGGAAGAACTCCAGAATGCATTCGGGAACCAGTCCCGAAAACTCCCCGACTGCGAGAGTGATTTCCTCAACCCTGCCGAAATGGCTTTTTTCGGCCTCCGAGTTGATGATGTTTATTATACCCTCGGTTATTGCCAGTTCGTGCATCTTATCTGTCGAGGCAGGAGAAGCACGGGTCAATGCTGGCTATGATAAGTCCGGCATCGGAAACTGTGTTGTTACGCAGCATAACCGGAACCGTCGGAGTATTCTTGTAGCTCGGAACATGGATGGAAACTCTGTGGTTCTCGGGCTTTCCGTCTCCAACAACCATGTGGCTGAGCTGTCCGCGGGGAGCCTCATGACGTGCAACATTCTGACCTTCCTGAATCTTGGGGATCTTGTTACCGAGATTAATCGGGCCTTCAGGCAGCATTTCAAGGGCCTGCTGCAGAATCTTGATGCTTTCGTAGCACTCAAGAGCTCTGACAACCACTCTTGCAAAAACGTCTCCGCTGTCAACCGTGGGGATGTCGAACTCGAAATCATCGTAAGATGAATAGGGGGAATCCTTACGGACATCAATCTTAACACCTGATGCTCTTGCGTGAGGACCTACAGCGCCAAGACGGATTGCATCCTCTTTTGTGAGAACGCCAACACCCTTGGTACGCATTGCAATGGTCTTGTCGGTGAGAGCTATCTCAACGATTCTGTCCATCGGAGCCTTCAGCTTCTCGCAGGCATCCAAAATCTCTCTTCTAAGGTCATCATCAATATCGCGTCTTGAACCGCCGATTGTGACCATAGCATAGTTGACTCTGTTTCCGCTCAGTTTCTCGAGCAGGTCCATAACCATCTCACGCTCATCCCAGATGTGCATGAACAGACTGTCGTGCCCGATAATGTGGCATGCAATGCCAAGCCAGAGAAGGTGTGAGTGAAGTCTTTCAAGCTCTGCCGTGATTACGCGGATGTACTGGCCTCTCTTTGGAACCTCCATCTGATTGATGCCTTCAACACACATTGCATAGGTGAAGGCGTGTGAATGTGAGCATATACCGCAGACACGCTCAACCAGAACAAGGGTCTGGATTGCGTTGCGCTCGGTCGCGAGCTTCTCTATTCCGCGGTGATTGTATCCTACGAACACTTCAGCGTCCTTGATTACTTCACCCTCGGTATAAAGTCTGGCATGTACAGGCTCTTCCAGCGCAGGATGGTAAGGTCCTATGGGAACTATGTAGCTCATTCTTTAACCTCCTGTCCTACTCCATTGAGATTGCGCAGCTCTTCAAGCGGTGTGACCATTATCTGGCCTTTGCCCTGCTCTTCGAGCATATCTTCAGGCAGGAACAGTCTCTTAGAAACATCGAGACCTTCAAATTCCCATCCGAAGATTTCGTTGAGCTCCCTTTCAGGCCACTCAGCGGCTGTGTCGTAGATAGTGCTGATTGTCGGAAGCTTTGTCTCGCCGACCACATGGTATGACTCAACGATCGGGTCGACGGCATAATCATATGAGATGTCCGGCTGACCATCTTTGTTGAGGAAGCCATGGATCATGACGAGATAGACGCCGTCTTTTCGCTTCCGCTCTGCAATGGGTACTATTTCGTCTTTGCTGATGTCTATACGTTTGTACTCTTGCATTCATTTCACCTCTCTGTCTGTATAATAAATTTTGCTTTATTAATAAATCGGGCTACACCCGGTGTATTAACATTATTAAGACCGCTCAGCATATTCTAGGCAGCTGAGCACCTGCCAGCTTCTGCAGTATCCTGCTTCCGCCATACTTTGTTCCGACAACGACCTTACCCGGATATCTGTCGGTAACTGTACCGATTACCGCCGCATTTTTCCCCTCTGCGGTTGTGCGCATAGCGGTGAGCACCTTTTCGGTATCCTCCTGCGCTACAACAGCCAGCAGTTTCCCCTCGTTTGCACAATAAAGAGGGTCTAGACCCAGCATATCACAGGCGGCATTCACATCATCCCTGACGGGTACAAGCTCCTCGGAGAGTTCAATTCCAAGCTGAGTGCCTTCGGTGAATTCATTGAGTGTGGTTGCCACTCCTCCCCGCGTGGGATCTCTGAGAACTCTCACACGGGCACCGCTTTCAAGAATCGCCCCGCACAGACCGTTCAATGCAGCACAGTCAGATTCCAGACTGCCCTTCATCATACCGTTCCTAGACAGCATTATGGCTGTTCCGTGGTCTCCTACCGTACCTGAAACGATAACGCTATCACCGTTCTCTATCTTTTTGGGACTGAGTCCCGGATATTTCAGATATCCGATTCCCGCCGTATTGATGTAAATCTTGTCTCCCCGGCCCTTTTCAACGACCTTGGTGTCCCCTGTGACTATCTTAACACCCGCGTGCTCCGCAGCAGAACTCATAGAATCAATAATCCGCTGCAAATCCTCAGTCCTGAAGCCCTCCTCTATTATGAAGGCACAGCTAAGGAATTTGGGAATTCCTCCGCATACCGAAATATCGTTCACAGTTCCGCAGACGGCAAGCTTTCCAATATTACCGCCCGGGAAAAACAGAGGATCCACAACGAAGCTGTCTGTGGAAAACACAAGCTTCTCCGCGCCGTCAAGAACTGCACCGTCTCCCAGTTCGCTCAACATCTCATTGTCCATTGCCGGCACTATCATATTTTCAATCAGCCTTGAGGTTTTTTTCCCTCCGCTGCCATAATCCAGGGTAATTATCTCGTCCATCTCAATCTCTTACACTTCCGAATATTTGTAGGCCGCAGCGCATGCTCCTTCGCTGGACACCATACAAGGCCCCACAGGATCCTCAGGCACACAGCGTCTGCCGAACAGCGGACAGTCTGCAGGGGAAATCTTCCCGGTAATCACATCTCCGCAACGGCATGCCGTCACGCAGGCCCTATCCGGAACTTTAACATCAAACTTCCGCTCCGCATCAAACTCTGCGAACTCCTCACGGAAACCGAGACCGCTGTTTTCGATTATCCCCAGACCTCTCCAGTCATCCCTGCGGGGCTCGAAGCACTGCTCCATTATTCTCTGTGCTATGGGATTCCCATCTTTTGAGACAGCCCTTCTATACTCATTTTCAAGCTTTGGCTCATTCTCGGAAATCTGTCTGAGAAGTCTGTATATCGCTGCAAGGATATCTTCGGCCTCAAAGCCTGAAATCACCGCCGGCATTGAGTATTCCTCCGGCAGGAATTCAAAGCCTTTCTCCCCGATAATCGTTCCCACATGCCCGGGGCAGAGGAAACCCTGAATATCAAAGCCGTCCATAGCCATCAGCGCCCTGAGGGCGGGCTCAACAGTCTTGAGCATAGAGGAAACCGAAAAGTTATTTACATTCTCATCCCTTGCGCTCAAAACCGTAGCCGCCGTTCCGGGGGCCGTTGTCTCAAAACCAACGCCCAGAAACACAACTTCCCTGCTAGGATTCTGCTTTGCGGTTTCAATCGCATCCACAGGTGAATAAACCACCTGTACATTTGCCCCAAGAGCCCTTCTTCTCTGGAGGTTATCCCCCGGAGTGCTCCCTGGCACTCTTATCATATCACCGTACGTTGTGATAATCACATCGGGATTCATTGCGAGTTCAAGGATTCTGTCTATCACGCCGGCAGGAGTTACGCACACAGGACAGCCCGGGCCTGAAAGCAGCTTCACATTGTCCGGGAGCATGCTCTTTATGCCAGACTTTGCTATTGCCATAGTGTGTGTTCCGCAGACCTCCATAATCCTCACAGGATTCTCCAGTGGGACCTTACGGATTGCCTCAGCGAGTCTCTCTGCACTTATCATTCCGTTCTCTTTCATGTCAGCCGTTAATATCATATGCCGCGCGCTGGACATCCTCCCAGGCCCGGATATCCTCAATGGCCTGCTCTTCCGGCAGGCGTTCTATGGCAAAGCCCGCATGGACTATAACATAGTCTCCAACCTGAGGATTGGGAATGAAGTCAATTCTCACATCTCTCGTCATTCCCATGGACTCGCAGACTGCTGTATTTCCCTTTATTTCACTGATTCTAAGTGGTACTGCAAGACACATAACTGACCTAAACTTATCCCTTCATCATTGCACGAGACCCGTCTGTGCCGATATACCTCAAAGCCTTCAGCTTCAAGAAGCCGCGGGAGTCTGCGCATTATATACATATTCTGGAAAGAACCGCCCGAAAGGACAACCCTTCCGTTCCCGGCTGTGCGGCACTGTTCCACCGCCATTTCTATCATGGTGTTCATAAACCTTGCTGAAATGACTCCGGTTTCGGTTCCCGCTCTTTTATCTTCGGTTATCTCATTTATCATCGGCCGCCAGTCGAAGAAGAGACTTCCGTTATTCTCATAAAACTCTGTGGAGTAGCTGCCCTTCTCTGTACCGTATCCCGAGGCTGACGCTTCAAGCAGGATTGCTCCCTGTCCCTCGTAGGACGCTTTTTCCTTTATTCCCAGAATTGCCGCGACCCCGTCAAACAGTCTTCCCATACCCGAGCTCAGCGGGCAGTTGAGTCCTCGTTTGAGCATCTCTCCGTAGAGCTCTGCATTTTCAGAGTCCGACTCAAGTCCGCTCTCCATGAGCAGGGAGAAAGCTATTCTGTCAAGCTGCTTTGCCGCCCTGTCGCCTCCGATAAGGGGAATGGGTCTTATGGAGGACTTTCTCTCGAAGCTGTCATATCCGCCCGAGAGACACTCAGCACCCCATATGGTCCCGTCGCTTCCAAGTCCCGTTCCGTCCCATATAAGGCCCGTCAGCTTCCCGCTGAGATGGTTGTCCGCCATACAGCTGGCCATGTGAGCGTGATGGTGCTGAACCTTCAGCACCGGAATTCCAAGCTCCTCTGCATACCGCGTGCTCAGATAATCCGGATGCAAATCACAGGCCACAGCCTCAGGCTCTATGTCAAAGAGTCTTTTAAAATGCTCAATCTGTCCGGCATAGTTGTCATAGGTTTCCATATTCTTCAGGTCCCCTATGTGCTGGCTCGGAAACACGTAATTTCTTTTTGAAAGGCAGAAGCTTGCTTTCTGCTCAGCCCCTGTTGCAAGAAGCTGCCGCGAGATATCCGCCCTCACTGGAAACGGCACATAGCCTCTTGAGCGCCTTGCGAAGTATTCTCCGCCATCGAACACCCAGCAAAGCGAATCGTCGCACCTGGTCTGAATGTCCCTGTTGTGCAGCAGGAAGCCGTCCGCTATCCCTTCAAGGTTTTCCAGTGCCTCTTCGTTTCTGAACATTATGGGAGTATCGGAGAGGTTTGCGCTGGTCATAACCAGCATGTCTATATCATCGCCAAAAAGCAGATAATGCAGTGGCGTGTAGGGAAGCATCACTCCGATATACTCATTCTCGCTCAGATGCAGGTATGAATCGGCTTTTATCTTTTTAAGCAGTGTAATCGGCCGTCTGAAGCCTGAAAGGATTTTCTCCTCCTCTTCGGAGACCTCACAGATTCTTCTCGCGCATTCCGCATCCCGGCACATAATCGCGAAAGGCTTCTCATCCCTCTGCTTGCGTTTTCTAAGTTCTCCTGTAATCTCAGGGTCATCACAGCGGCAGGCAAGATGCATTCCACCGAGGCCCTTTATTGCTATTATCTTTCCGGATTTCAGTTCATTGCGAGCAAGTTCAATTGCCTCCTCTTTTTCCGCTGCCGTCCCCTTTTCCCTGCCGTATGTGAAAAACACATGCGGTCCGCAGTCAGGGCAGCAGTCAGGCTGTGCATGGTAGCGTCTGTCCTCAATGTCGTGATACTCACGGTCACAGTCAGGGCACATGGGGAACTCGCTCATGGATGTCTTTATCCTGTCGTAGGGTACATCTCTGATTATCGTAAAACGGGGACCGCAGTTAGTGCAGTTGATGAACGGGTAACCATATCTCCTGTCCCCGGCAGTTTTCATCTCCCTCAGGCAGTCATCACATATACAGATATCCGGAGAGATCAGCGTGTTTCTGAATTCCTCTGTCTTGCTCTTTCTTATCTCAAAATCTTTGAAGCCTACAGACTCAAGACCATACTCAGTCTCTACGCTTTCTATAACCGCAAGCTTTGGTGCATTCTTCGGTACATCCGCCACGAAACGTTCAAGCTCAGTTCTCTCTCCCTCAAGCTCAAGCTCCACACCGGAGGAGGTGTTTTCTATAAAACCGCTGAGCTTATAATACCTTACAAGCTTGTGAATAAACGGTCTGAATCCCACGCCCTGAACTATTCCATGGATTTTTATTCTCACTCTCTCCAAGGCGCAATACTCCATTAAAAATGTTAAAATCTAT
>R21__coassemble_318_pt1 | contig 40826 bp, 35 predicted proteins | sample R21__metabat2_low_PE_003 | metagenome-assembled genome bin R21 | reverse complement strand
AGAGGCTGTTGAGGAAGTAAAGGAAGCTGTCGAAGAGTAATATTGTAAATAGTTTAAACCCGGCGGATACCCGCCGGGTTTCTGCATAAATATGGGGGTGCGGTTTATGCCCGCACCCATTTTTGATTAAAGCTTTGAATTTATCCAGTTAAGGATATCCTGATATACCTGCTCTTTATTTGTTTCGTTGAGCATCTCGTGTCTTCCACCGGGATAGAGACGGATCATTACATCCTTGAGTCCCGCATTGCAGAAAGCCTTGTATGCCTTCTTTACGCCCTCACCATAATCACCTACAGGGTCTGCGTCACCGGACATGAAATATATGGGCTTGTCTGGGTTCATCTTTGCGATGTTCTTCTTTTTTGTGATGAACTTTATTCCATGCATCATGTCGCGGTAGAGACCGGTCTTTGCAACAAAGCCGCATAGCGGATCGGCAATGTATTTATCAACATTCTCCTCGCATACTGAAAGCCAGTCAAAGGGAGTACGTGGATTCTCAATCTTGGAGCAGTAGCTGCCGAATGCTATTTCCTCCAGCTTCTGCCCGTCAGAAGCGACACCGTTCTTGGAGGAGAGCAGGTCAGATATGGTGCATCCGCCGAATATGAGCAAAGGACTCTGATGTCCCGTACCGCTCAGTATTGCCAGATCATAGCTGTCGGGATAGTTAATAATGTAATTCCTTGTAAGGAAGCTACCCATGCTGTGTCCGAACATAATGTACTTCACATCGGGATATTCTTCGTGAGTCATGTCGTGAAGCTTCAGCATGTCCTTTAGAACAAAGTTCCAACCGTCCTTTTCGGCAAAAATGCCCTGTTCGGAATCCTCCCTAATCGACTTGCCGTGACCAAGGTGGTCATTTCCTACGCATACGAGACCGTTGTCCGCCAGAAAACGCATAAAGTCCTCATATCTGTTAATATGTTCCGCAATACCATGTGCAATCTGAACAACTCCGCGGACCTCGCCCTCCGGAACGCACTTTATCGCATGTATGGTGTTTTTGCCTGTGGAGGATTCATAATAGAATTCTTCAAACTTAGCCATATTACTTTCCTACAATTTCCTTGGTGTCTCTTGCGATAACCAGTTCTTCGTTTGTTGGAATTACAAATACCTTAACCTTGGAATCGGGAGTGGAAATCATTATATCCTCGCCGCGCTTTGAGTTTGCCTCGTCGTCTATCTCAACACCGAGGTACTTGAAGTACTCGGAGATTGCTTTTCTTGAGCCCGCGCTGTTCTCGCCAACACCTGCGGTGTAGATTATTGCGTCAACGCCGTTCATGGCTGCTGCGTAGGAACCGACAATCTTTGCAACCCAGTAATGGAACATGTCGAGAGCAAGTCCCGCCTGCTCGTTACCCTGTGACTTTGCCCCATCAAGATCTCTAAAGTCGGAGGATACACCGGATACGCCGAGAACACCGGACTTCTTATTGAGTACATTGAGCATGTCGTCTATCTTCAGGTCGTGCTTGTTCATGATGAACTGCATTGCGCCCGGGTCAAGGTCACCGCAGCGGGTGCCCATCGGCAGACCTACCAGAGGAGTGAAGCCCATGGAGGTATCAACTGATTTGCCACCGTCAATGGCACAGATTGAAGAACCGTTACCCATATGGCAAGAGATGATTTTCAAATCTTCAATGGGCTTGCCCATGAGCTCTGCGCAGCGCTGTGAAACATATCTGTGGGATGTGCCGTGGAATCCGTAGCGGCGGATACCCTCTTTGTAGTACTCGTAGGGGAGAGCGTACATATATGCCTTCGGGGGCATTGTCTGATGAAATGCGGTATCGAAAACTGCGACCATCGGAACATCGCCCATAACTTCTTTGCATGCGTTGATTCCGGTGATATTTGCGGGGTTGTGCAGCGGTGCAAAAGGAGTGCATTCATCAATTGCCTTCATAACTTCGTCGTTGATGAGTACTGAGTTTGCGAATTTTTCACCACCGTGAACCACGCGGTGTCCAACGGCATCGATTTCCTTCATTGAGGAAACAACACCATATTCCTTGCTGGTCAGCTTGTCAATAACGGCTGCAATTGCCTCGGAATGTGTGGGAAGGTCTATGTCCTCATTGAATACAGGCTTGTCGCCTACAAGAGGAGTATGCTTGAGATGACCGTCTATACCGATTCTCTCGCACAGACCCTTTGCCATGACATTCTCTGTCTCCATATCAATGAGCTGATACTTGAGAGAGGAGCTGCCGGCATTGATAACTAAAATCTTCATATTGGGGATTCCTTTCTATTGTAAAAAAATTTACTTTATTATAAAATGCGTACAATGTTATTTTAATATAAATTGTATGAAAAGCAAGAGTTTTTTGTTATGAAAAGTGTATTAGGCATAATATGTGAATATAACCCCTTCCATATCGGACATTCATACCATATTGCAGCATCAGAGCTTGTCATGAATGAGCACGCTCCTGTTGTCTGTGTTATGAGTGGAGACTTTGTTCAGAGAGGAGAGAGTGCCATATTCCCAAAGCACTACAGGGCTGAACAGGCGGTCAAATCCGGAGCGGACCTGGTCGTTGAACTGCCGTTGCCGTGGTGTCTTGCATCAGCGGAAGGTTTCGCAAGGGGGGGAGTATCTATACTCAGCGCTCTTGGGGTAACGCACATAAGCTTCGGAAGCGAGTGTGGAGACATAGAGTTACTAAAAAGCACTGCAGCAGCAATGGCTGGGGATTTCCAGTCCGGGCTCAGAGAATTAATCAGAAGCAGACCTGAGCTTTCATATGCATCCGCAGTAACAGAACTATGCGGTTCGCCACTTCTTCTTGAGCCCAACAACCTTCTCGGTATAGAATACATCAGGGCAATAAATGACATAAACGGGGAAATCATACCCATAACTGTCAAGCGCTTCAACAGACATGACGGAGAAGACTCTGCAAAGGACATCCGGGCAAGAATCTATGCCGGAGAATTGCCGGGAAATCCTGTGAACAGGGATATCCTTGAAACCGCAATTATTTCACGTCTCCGTATGTTTGATAAAGACTATTTCAGTACACTTCCAAACTCGGCGGACGGACTCGGTAATAGGCTATACGACGCAATACGCACGGAATGCACACTTGAGGGAATTTATGCTGCCGCAAAGACAAAACGCTTTCCCATGTCTGCCATAAGAAGACTTGCAATGTGTGCAGCGCTTGGAATAAACGATGAAATGAGCAGTGGTCTGCCACCCTATATACGCGTGCTCTCTTTTAATGAAAAAGGTAGGCAATATCTCTCTTCTGTAAAGGACTCCTGCCGGGTTCCTATTATTACCCTTCCAAAAGAAATCTATTCTCTTAGTGAAAATGCACAAAGGGTGTTTGCAAGTGGCGTATGTGCGAAGGATTTGTATGAGCTCGGAATGGACCAGGAGAATAAAATGTGCGGAAATGACTACCGACTGGGACCGGTTATTGTATAAAATGCCCAAATATTATGTTAAGCATATACAGAAATTAGGCATAAACTCTACTTGCTATATTTCTGAGTTTGGTGCATAATTCATATATCGTCAATTAAAAACAAATGTCCGCATAATGCGGACAAAAATATTACGAATGACGAACAAATTTCAGGAGGAATTACAATGAAAAAGTTCTTGGCACTCGTCCTTGCACTGTGCATGGTATTCGCACTTTGTGCATGCGGACAGAAGGCTCCTGCAGCAAGCTCCGACAAGGTTGTTAAGATTGGTGTTTTCGAGCCCCAGTCCGGTGACAACGGCGCAGGCGGTAAGCAGGAAGTTCTCGGTATGCAGTATGCAAACAAGATGATCCCGACTGTTGACATCAACGGTGAGACCTACTCTGTTGAGCTTGTTTATGCTGACAACGCATCTTCCAACGATAAGGCTCCCACAGCTGCACAGACTCTTATTTCCAGCGGTGTCTCTGTAGTCCTCGGATCCTATGGCTCTGGTGTTTCCATTGCAGCTGGCGATACCTTCAAGGCTGCAGGCGTTCCCGCAATCGGCGTAACCTGCACCAATCCCCAGGTAACTTCTGACTGTGATGTTTACTTCCGTATCTGCTTCCTTGACCCGTTCCAGGGCACAGTCCTTGCAAACTATGCAAAGAATGAGCTCGGTGCAAAGAAGGCATATGTTCTTGCAAAGCAGGGCGATGACTACTCAGGTGGACTTTCCAACTACTTTATCGAAGCATTCGGCAAGGACAACTGCGTGTATGAGCAGTTCCCTGAAGGAACTCAGGACTTCTCAACCTATGTTACCAACGCACAGAATCAGGGCTGCGATGTATTCATGAGCCCCGTATCAACAGAAGCAGCTGCTCAGATTATTGCAAAGGCTGATACTCAGGCTCTCGGCATGCCCATCCTGGCAGGTGACACTTGGGATTCCAACGTCATCCTTGAGGCAGCAAAGGGAACTGATCTTCAGATTTGTGTTACCACCTTCTATCAGGAAGGCGCAGATGCTGAATTTGATAAGGGCATCAAGGAGTGGATTGCTGGCGATTCCACAGCTCTTGCAAACAACGGCGGCAACAACGAACTCGCAGCTGTAACCGTTATGGGTTACGATGCATACTGCTTCGCACTTGAGGCACTCAAAGCAGCAGGCTCCGCGGATCCTGCAAAGGTTCTTGAGGTTCTTCCTTCCGTTGAGTATGATGGAATCACAGGCCACATTGCTCTTGATGATATCGGCGATGCTCTCCGCGACAGCGCATTTGTTAAGACCTGCAACACCGAAACAGGTGTTTGGGACTTCGTAACTGTTGCAAAGGTCGGCTGATTCTCTGCATCATAAGCAATAAATAAACTCTGCTGGCGGGAGTTTTTACTCCCGCCGGCTTCTGTGTTGTTTTTCGTATGGGACATCTGCAGAAGGAAACGCGGCAGCGTCTTTTTCTTCAGGTGCCCTTGCGGGCATTTTAATACGTATATTTTTTTCCGGAGGAATTATATATGAATGCATTGAAAACCGCACTTCCGTATATCATTTCCGGTATATCGGTAGGCGGCCAGTATGCCCTTATAGCTATTGGCTACACTATGGTTTACGGCATACTGAGACTTATCAACTTTGCTCACGGCGATGTATTTATGGTCGCGGGTCTTATGATGGTTTATCTGGCAGCATCCCTGCCGCTGTATCTTGCGATACCGCTGATGATAGTCATCACCGTTCTCCTTGGGTTTACGATTGAGCGTGTGGCATACCGCCCTCTCAGAAGTGCGCCTAGAATGTCGGTTATGATTTCTGCAATCGGTGTCAGCTATCTACTGCAGAATCTGGCTCTGTATATCACAGGCGGACTGAACAAGAATTATCCGTCAATCCCCTGGATTTCAGACAGAATCAGCATTTTCGGCATGGAGACAACGAGAGTAACCGTCATAACTCCGTTTCTTACCATATTTCTTGTTGCAGTACTGGTATGGTTCATCAACCACACAAAAATAGGTATGGCAATGCGTGCCGTTTCCAAGGATTTTGAAACAAGCCAGCTCATGGGTATAAAAATCAACAATGTCATATCCATGACGTTTATCATAGGTACATTCCTTGCCGCTATTGGTTCGCTGCTTTACTTTACAAACTATCCGGGTGTTGTACCTACATCAGGTGGTATGCCCGGTTTGAAAGCATTCGTGGCAGCTGTGTTCGGTGGAATCGGTTCCATACCCGGAGCGGTTATAGGTGCGTTCATAATAGGTATATGCGAGAGCCTTATTAAGGGTCTTGATACAATCCTTATTGTTAATGGAGCAATAACAGACCAGATTGGTTTTGCGACCTTCTCCGATGCCTTTACATTTGTTCTTCTTATCATCATTCTTGTGTTCAAGCCCACAGGTTTGTTTGGCGAGAAGCAGACAGATAAGGTCTGATTGGGGGTGCTTTTATGATAAAAGAACAGAAAAACCATAAAAGTTCATGGATTGCATTCTGCTGCGTAGCTGCTTTCCTCATCCTCGTAATAATCCTTGACCAGGTTATCAAACCCACAAACAAGATGTATATGCTGCTTACGGTTCTTCAGAAGGGTTCTGTTTATGCCCTTGCTGCAGTTTCAATGAACCTTCTGAACGGCTATACAGGACTGTTCTCTCTTGGCCATGCCGGGTTTATGCTTATTGGCGCATATACATACGCGATATTCACCATTCCCTCAGCAGCCAGAGATGTGGTATACCAGTATTATGATGCCGCAATCAGAATCTCTTTCCCCGAGGTCTTCAGTCAGTCTCTGGGCGGGTTTGGAACAGTATTGGGTGTAATTCTCGCAGTTCTCCTTGCAGGTGCGCTTGCGGCATTCTTTGCCTGGCTTATCGGACTTCCTGTACTTAAGCTCAAAAGTGACTATCTTGCAATCGCAACTCTTGGATTTGCAGAGATTATCAGAGCCATATTCCAGTGGTCGAAACTCGGTCCTATTACTAACGGCTCCAACCTTCTAAAGAGCTTCGCAAGAACCAGCACGTTTAAGCTCAATGTGGGAAGTACTGTAATCAGCCTTTCAACATTTGTACCCGTTCTTATTGCCACAATTTGTATTACTCTTATTGTTTTGCTCGTTAATTCCACCTACGGCAGGTCCTTTAAAGCTATACGCGATGATGAAATCGCTGCAGAGGCGATGGGAATAAATCTGGCAAAGCACAAGATGCTTTCGTTTGTAATAAGCTCCTTCTTTGCTGGCGTTGCAGGTGCCTCCATGGCAATGGTTCTTTCAATCGCACAGGCAAGTAACTTCAAGTCCGCCATGACATATGAAATTCTTCTTATGGTTGTTCTTGGCGGTATCGGATCAATATCCGGTTCTGTTATCGGTTCGTTCCTTTTCGTTGCAGCATCCGAATGGTGGCTGCGCGGTCTTGACTCAGGTACGTTCCTTGGAATAAATGCACCGGGTGTATTTCGTAACGGATTCCGTCTGGTTGTCTTCTCCATCATTATTATGATAGTTGTCCTATTCTTCAGAAAGGGAATTATGGGCGAGAAGGAGATTACCGACCTGTTTAAGAAAAAGAAGAAGGTTTCGGCAATGGAATCAGAGGTTGAGGAGGGCAATGAAAATGAGTGAAGTAAAGAATGTCCTCCGGCTTGAAGATGTAACTATGCAGTTCGGCGGTGTTGTTGCTGTGAACAATCTCTCCCTTGAAGTCAATGAAGGGGAAATCGTAGCTCTTATCGGACCCAACGGAGCAGGAAAGACAACAGCATTCAACTGCATAACGGGTGTTTACCAGCCCACAAACGGCAGGGTTTCATTTTATGATAAGACCATAGTGGCGAACCATCCTTCCGGTAAGATGAAAAAGGCCTATCTCGGTGAAAACGGAGATAAATACATCGATATTAAGGCAATTGACCCGACTCCGGATCAGATTACCGATATGGGTATTGCAAGAACATTCCAGAATATCCGTCTCTGGAAGTCAATGACGGTATTTGATAATGTTCTCACCGCAAAGCATATGCGTACGAAACAGAATCTTTTCTCAGCGACTTTCCGCACTTCCGCGGAAGAGGAAAGAAAAATCCGCGAGGAGACGCTAGCTTTGCTGGAGGAGCAGAACCTTGCCCAGTACAAGGATGATCTGGCAGTTTCTTTGCCATACGGTCTCCAGCGCCATTTGGAGATTGCCCGTGCCCTTGCAACAGATCCGAAACTTTTGCTTCTTGATGAACCTGCTGCAGGCATGAACCCGCAGGAGACTGCGGAGCTCGGCGAATTTATTGTTCAGATTAAGGAAAAATATAATCTTACGATATTCATGATTGAGCACCACATGGACCTTGTCATGAAATTTTCAGACAGAATATATGTTATTGACTTTGGAAAGCTGATTTCTCAGGGTACTCCTGCAGAGGTACAGGCCGATCCTAAGGTTATTGACGCATATCTGGGGGTGGCAGAAGATGAGTGAAACTATTCTTTCAATAAAGGACCTGCAGGTCCGATACGGCGGAATTGAAGCCGTAAAGGGCATTTCCTTTGACGTTACGGAAGGAAATATCGTAACACTTATCGGGGCCAACGGTGCTGGAAAGAGTTCTACTCTTCGTACGATAGCTGGTCTTGTAAAGCCGGCTGCCGGAACTCTCAGCTTCAAAGGTGAGGAAATCACAGGACTTGGACCCACAGATATAGTGAAAAAGGGGATTACCCTGGTTCCTGAAGGCCGCCGCATTTTCCCCGATCTTACCGTTTTTGAAAACCTAAAGATGGGTGCTTATCTCAGGAATGATGATCTGACAGATGACCTGAACTGGGTGTATGATCTCTTCCCGCGTCTCAAGGAGCGTTCATGGCAGGCAGGAGGAACCCTCTCGGGTGGAGAACAGCAGATGCTGGCTGTCGGCAGAGCACTTATGAGCCGTCCCAAGCTTATTATGATGGACGAGCCGTCTCTTGGCCTTGCCCCTCTGATAGTAAAAGGCATCTTTGATATCATCAAAGAAATCAATAAACAGGGTGTAACCGTTCTTCTAATAGAGCAGAACGCTAATATGGCGCTCAAAACCGCTGACTATGCATATGTTCTTGAAACGGGTAATATCACTATGAGCGGAACAGGATCTGAGCTCCTGTCCAATGATGACGTCAAAAAAGCTTATCTCGGAACCTGAGAACTGCAAATATCATATTAGATTTACATTAAAATCCCTGGTTTCAGGGATTTTTGTTTGTACACTGTTATTTGCTGAAATACCGTAAAGAGAAGCTCTCCATTTTATAGAGTTTTTACAATAAAGTAACCTGAAACTGAGAAAAATCATGTAAAAATTACTATTGATATTCAAATAATACTGTGGTATAAATAATCAACTGAATAAATCCCGATGAAGTGTTCAGAATTTATTAGACTGGACATGGAGGGGACTCTGGAGAATCTCTTTAATGAGTGCCGAAGGTGCAAGACTATACAGTCGAATCTCTCAGGCAAAAGGACAGAGAAGATAAGTATTACATTATCTATGTCTGTTTTCTCCGGAGTTGCTGATTATTCGGCAACTCTAATTTTTATTTCCGGATAAACCGGAGGAGGAAAGAAATGAAAGCATTTGAAAACGCAATTTACCCCTTTGTATGTGACTTTAACACGTACCTGAGCAGTTATATTCTTGTATTTCTGCTTATTGCAGTTGGCCTATGGTATTCGATAAAGACAAACTTTGTTCAGGTCCGCTGTTTTGGTGAAGGTATGCGCCGAGTGTTCGGCAACATCAGACTTTTTGGAAAAAAGGAAGAGTCGGGTATGAGTTCCTTCCAGGCACTTGCAACTGCTATAGCAGCTCAGGTAGGAACAGGAAACATCGTAGGTGCTTCCGGTGCTATTCTTACCGGTGGACCCGGCGCAATTTTCTGGATGTGGATCATAGCATTTTTTGGAATGGCTACAATCTATGCAGAGGCCACACTGGCAATCTGCACCCGTGAGGTTGATGCAGACGGAAATATCAAGGGTGGTCCTGTTTATTATATTACGAAAGCTTTTAAGGGCGGATTCGGAAAGTTCCTTGCGGGATTCTTTGCCGTGGCAATAATTCTTGGCGTCGGATTTATGGGTTGCATGGTCCAGTCCAACTCCATAGGCTCTACGATGCAGAATGCATTCAACATCCCGTCATGGATTATCGGTGTTTTTCTGGTTATTATCTGTGCAATCGTTTTTTTGGGCAATGTTCAGCGTCTTGCATCTGTAACGGAGAAGATTGTTCCGTTTATGGCCACAATATTCATAATAGGAGCTCTGGTTGTACTCATCGCACGTATCAAATATATCCCTGCAACATTCGGAATGATTTTCAAGTATGCATTCCAGCCACAGGCTATCATAGGCGGCGCCTTCGGTGTTGCACTTAAGACAGCAATTTCGCAGGGCGCCAAGCGAGGTCTCTTCTCCAATGAAGCAGGTATGGGTTCCACTCCACATGCACACGCTCAGGCGAATGTAAAGGAGCCACATGAGCAGGGAGTTGTTGCAATGATAGGTGTGTTCATAGACACATTCATCGTCCTCACGCTTAATGCACTGGTTATCATCTCCACCCTCTACACAAAGGACGGAATACTGGCTAACGGCAATATCCCTGATACAATTGGTAAAGCAAATCTTGCACAGACGGCATTCGGTACAATCTTCGGTGAAAAATTTGGCGCAATCTTTGTTGCTGTCTGTCTGTTCTTCTTTGCATTCTCAACAGTACTTAGCTGGAATCTTTTCGGTAAGATAAATGCCAACTGGCTATTTGGCAAAAAGAACCCCAAACTCTGCACAATAATCTACTCGTTGATTGCTCTCGCGTTCGTATTTGTCGGCACAACGATGTCCAATGACCTTGTATGGGAACTGCAGGATATGTTTAACAATCTTATGGTTATCCCTAACGCACTTGCTCTGTTTGCATTGACATCCACTGTCGTTGCCTGTGTAAAGAAACGCGGCTGGGACAAGGAACTGAATAAACCTGTAGATTGACTTAGACTTAATATTTATTTTAGTGAAAGACCGCACTAAGTGCGGTTTTTCTTATTTACAGTTTACATAAAATATGTTATTATGTAAATGAATATATTTTAGGGATGTATTGTTTATATGTTTGAGAATCTCGCAGCATTAAAAAAACAATATGAGGAACTGCAGAGCAGAATGCAGCAGCCTGATGTCTATTCTGATTCTATACAGTATGCAAAGTATGACAAAGAGGCGCGTGCCATAAGCCCAATTGTGCAGGCCTATGATGAGTATCTCACAGCGTGCTCGGATATCGAATCGGCATATTCTCTTATGGATGACCCTGAACTACATGAACTGGCCAGAGAGGAACTCGGCGAAGCAAGGGAGAGAAAAGAAAGACTTGAAGATGAAATCAGAATCCTCCTACTACCAAAGGATCCGAATGACGAGAAGAATACCATCGTTGAAATTCGCAGCGGCGTTGGTGGGGAAGAGAGTGCACTGTTTTCAGCAGACCTTTATAGGATGTATTCAATGTATGCCGAGGCTAGGGGCTGGAAGACAGAGATAATGAACCTTAATGAAACTGAGCTTGGCGGAATTAAGGAAATCGTTTTCATTATAGAAGGTGACAATGTATATTCCCGTATGAAGTACGAGGCCGGTGGGCACAGAGTTCAGCGCGTTCCTGTTACCGAATCAGGTGGTAGAATACATACCTCGGCCTGTACCGTGGCTGTTTTGCCGGAGATAGATGAGGTTGATTTCAAACTTGATATGAAGGATGTACGGATTGATGTATTCCGTTCCTCGGGCGCCGGAGGGCAGAAAGTCAATAAGACATCCTCAGCAATAAGGGTAACACATATTCCCAGCGGAATGGTGATTGAGTGCCAGGATGAACGCAGCCAGTATAAGAACAAGGATAGGGCATTGCAGATTCTGAGATCAAAGCTTTATGAGATAGAGCAGGCAAAACAGGATGCGTCTGTCGCTGCCGAGAGGAAGAGTCAGATAGGTTCTGGTGACAGAAGTGATAGGATAAGGACCTACAATTTCCCCCAGAACCGTGTAACCGACCACAGACTTACCGGAGACAATAAAAACTTTAATCTCTCGTCAGTTATAGATGGAAACCTTGATGAGCTGATTGACGCCCTGATTACTGCAGACAGAGCTGAACAGCTCAGATTGCAGTCGGAGGCATGAGTTCATGGATACTGCATATTTTGTCAATGATACGGGAAATGCTGCTGAATTATTAATAAAAGGCGGACTAGTGGCAGTGCCGACAGAGACGGTTTATGGCCTTGCTTGCAACGGACTTGACCCTGAGGCTGTTAAAAAGGTATACGAGGTGAAGGGCAGACCTACCGTAAAACCTCTTTCGCTTATGGTTGAATCCCCAGCTGATATGGAGCTGTACTGCGAAAATGTGTGTTCTCAGGCAAAAGCCCTTGCTGAAAGATTCTGGCCGGGACCGCTTACGATAGTATTAAACTCGAAGGATTACATTCCGGATATCGTAAGAGCAGGGGGAGATACAGTAGGACTGAGGTGTCCGGACTCTCCGATTACACTTAAGCTTTTGAATGAGGCGCGTATTCCGTTTGCGGCTCCTTCTGCGAATCCTTCCGGAATGGAAAGCCCAAAGACTGCTAAGAAGGTTATGGAATACTTCGACGGGCAGATTGAAGCGGTAATTGACGGAGGAGAATGCTGTCTTGGTAAGGAATCAACAATCATAGATATGAGTGCAACTCCATACAGAATATTACGACAGGGGGCTCTTTCTGAGCCGGATATCAAAGATGTGCTCGTTAATAATCTGAAGATTATCGGAATTACTGGTGGAAGTGGTTGCGGAAAGACAAGTGCCCTAGCTGTTCTGAAGGATATGGATGCGCTTATACTGGACTGCGATGAGATATACCATGAGTTGCTGCTTTCAGATGAGGAGATGCTTCAGACTATCAGACACCGATTCCCTTCGGCATTTGAGGGCGAAGTTTTCAACAGAAAGAAGCTTGGAAACATTGTTTTCAATGACCGGAAAGCTCTGCTTGAGCTCAATGAGATAACTCATAAGTATGTCAGGCTGGAGATTATCAGAAGACTCAGAGAATATGCCTTTAACGGCGGAAAGACTGCGGCAATAGACGCTATTGAACTTATCTCGTCAAAGCTCGGTGAAATCTGCGATATAAGGATTGCAGTTTCAGCCGACAGAAATCTCAGAATAGAGCGTATCATGGCCAGAGATGGAATAAGCCGTGAATATGCAGAAAGCAGAATAGATGCCCAGCATAGCGATGACTATTTTAAAAAAGGCTGTGATGCTGTAATATACAACAATGGCAGCGTTGAGGAGTTTAAAAACAAATTTTCAGATATTATTAAAGAGGTAACGGGATGATGGAAGAAAACAGACTAGAGCTCTTTTACGAGCAGAAGAACGGATATGACCTGATTAATACGGAAGAGAGAATCAGACTTGAGGAATACTGCAAGGATTACATGAGCTTTCTTGACTGTGCCAGAACAGAGAGAGAAGCTGTAAAGCTGGCTGTTGATGAAGCTGAAAAACGCGGATTCAGAGAGTATCTGCCGGGCAATAAGTTGTCGGCAGGGGATAGGATTTACCTTAACAATAGGGGAAAATCTCTGATACTTGCCGTTATAGGTAAGAAACCGCTCAACGAAGGCTGCTACATCGCCGGGGCGCATGTGGATTCTCCGAGACTTGACCTCAAACAGGTTACTATGTATGAGTCAGATGAAATGTGCTACTTTAAGACACATTATTACGGCGGAATAAAGAAATACCAGTGGGTAACGATTCCTCTTGAACTGCACGGTGTTGCATGCCTCAAGAACGGAGAGCGTGTAGATGTCAGTATAGGAAGGAACTTCGATGAACCAAAATTTGTAATTACAGACCTTCTACCGCATCTTGCGGCGGATCAGATGAAAAAGACAATGGCGGAAGGTATTACAGGCGAGGGACTTAACATCCTCATAGGTAGTGTTCCTTATGCAGATGAGGGCAAGGACAGAGTGAAATATGCAGTTCTGAGCCTTCTTAATGATATGTACGGAATATGCGAGGAAGATTTTCTCTCAGCTGAACTGACTGCTGTTCCGGCATTTGATGTATGTGAGATAGGCTTTGACCGTTCACTTATCGGGGGCTATGGACATGATGACCGAGTATGTGCATATGCGGAACTAAAAGCAATCCTGGATGCAGATAATCCGGAAAAGACCTGCATCTGTATTTTGGCAGACAAGGAAGAAACCGGTTCTGACGGTGTAAGCGGAATGCAGAGTGCGGTATTTGATTTCTTTATTGAGGACATCTGTGCTGATACCGATGCAAATCCAAGACGCTGCCTTGAACATAGCTTCTGTATTTCTGCGGATGTATCCAACGCATATGACCCGGATTTTCCGGAGGTATCTGAGAAACGTAGTGATTCTAAGATAAACTATGGTATGGCGATCTGTAAATTCACCGGTGCGCGGGGAAAGTCAGGAACGTCGGACGCTTCCGCGGAGACAGTTTCGTTTATCAGGAAGCTGTTTTCTGATAATTCAGTTGTATGGCAGATGGCAGAGCTTGGGAAAGTTGATGCCGGAGGCGGTGGGACGATTGCAAAGTTCATGGCTAACCGCAATATTGATACAATCGATGCAGGAGTACCTGTGCTCAGCATGCATGCGCCATTTGAGGTCGTTTCCAAATTTGACTGCTATATGACTTATAAGGGCGTGCGCTCCCTGTATTGCAGCAAGTAAAAGGAGCGGCACGATGAGCGTTTGGAATGCAATATTTTTCGGGCTGGTACAGGGAATAACAGAATTTTTGCCGGTATCCAGTTCTGCTCATCTCGCCGTCCTCGGTAATCTTTTCGGTGTGATGTCGGGCAGCTTCAACTATAAGCTGTTTACAGTTTTCCTGCACTTCGGAACCATTGTTTCCATTTTTGTTGTGCTTTGGAATGACATAGCCGATATGATTTATGAGGTTCTGCTGATAGCCAATTCAAAATCAAATCCGCAATATAAACAGAAGCGCTATCCAAACGCCAGACTGTTTATTATGCTGGTAATCTCAACAGTTCCCCTATTCCTGCTTCTGCTGATAGATAAGTTTATTGACAGACTATATTATAACAATATCTTTATTGGAGGAATGCTGTTCCTTACCGGTTGTATTCTGTTTGTATCGGACAGATTCAATAACACAAAAAAGACGGCAACCGATATGACACTGAGCGACGCTATATTAATCGGACTGTGCCAGACGGTTGCAGCAATTCCGGGTATAAGCCGTGTTGCTACAGTATCAACCGCAGGACTTGCAACGGGGCTGAGAAGAGATTTCGCGTTGAAATATGCTATACTTCTTTCTATTCCGGCTTCCTTTGGTGTTAATATTCTGCATATAGTTGACGCGGTTTCAGATGGAATAGTCTGGTCGCAAATCCCCATGTGCCTTATTGGAATGGCTGTATCACTTGTTGCTGGAATCTTTGCACTCAAAATTATGCTTTCTATGGGAGAAAAGGCAAAATACAGGGGATTTGCATATTATTCCTGGGTTGCAGGGGCACTGTTTATAATCTTAACTATGATATTCTGATCAGGATGGTGTTTTATTAATGGCAACAGCCAAAAAAACAACTAAAAAAAGCACTTCAAAAAAGACAGGCGGCAGGTCTGCAACGAAGAAAAAAGAACCTGTGCAGAGACCCGCAGAATTTGAGGATCACTCGGGACGTTTTGTTGCGGGAGTAATCTTCCTTTTTCTGGCGGTATGCACATTTATTAGCTATTTCAAAACTGAAGGAAGCTTTGTTGTCTTCTTTTCTGACCTTCTGAAGGGACTCCTTGGCTGGGGGTTTTGGGCAGCAGGGTTATGCTTCTTCTGGATGTTTATAGTACTTTGCTTTAATGGTTCAAAACCGGTCGCTTTCAGAGCTGTTTGTCTGTTTCTGATTCCTATTTTTTTTGCGGCATTCATAGAACTCCTTTCCTTTGAGATGCCTGTCGGTAGTTTTGACCTGAAGCTTGAGACAAATATCCTTTTTGAAAAGGGAAAAGATCTCAACTCGGCGGGCGTGATCGGGGGATTGCTTGATATTCTTCTTGTTAAGACTCTAAGCAAGTTCGGCTGCGGGGCAATTCTTATTTTCTGCCTGTTTTTCTGCGTATTCAAAGGGCTTGGTACAAATTTCGAGGCAATTTCGGAAGCATTTGCTCAGGCTGCGGATGAAAAACCGGCAAGGAGACAGGCAGCAAAAGCAGCAAAAGCGGCTAAGCTTGAGCAGAAAGCCTCTTATACGGCAGCAACCCTTCCGGCAAAAAGCAAGACGGTTTACGTCCCTGAATTTGATGGTGATGATGGGGTGAAGCCAGTAAGAAAATCTTCTCCTAAATATGTCGCTGACATTCCGATGTATGAGAATGACGACGATTTTTATAACAAGACAGGTAAAAAACCTGCTTCATCAGGGAGCAGAACTAAATCGCAGGAGAGTAATAAAAAGACATCTGGAAGAAAAAGCCGCAAGGAAATTCTTTCTGAAAAAGAAAGAGCTTCATCCCCAACAGAAAACGTCAAACCCCTTAGCACAAAAGAAGCTGCAATTATTGCAGGGATAAACCTGGAGGAACCTGATGATTTTTCAAATACAATTGCTGCAAAGAAAGAGACCGGGATTCCTGCGGTAGAAGCAAAAAAATCTGTAAGGACAGAAAAAATAAGCCGGGAGGATGTCGAAGCAGCCAGAAATGATATTGAGGAGGAAATATCGGCCGGTGAAGAAAGAGGAAACGGAACCTATGTGTTTCCAGATGTTTCACTTCTTCAGAAGACAAAATCAGCAGGTGCAGATTCCGAAAAGTATCTGAGACAGACTCAGGAACTGCTTGAGAATGCGCTTCACAGCTTCGGTATATCATCCTCAGTTTTTAGAATCACAAACGGCCCTACGGTTACGCGTTATGATATAAAGCTTGAACAGGGCGTAAAACTGTCTAAGGTAACAAATCTGGCTGGAGATCTGGCACTTTCGCTTGGCGTTGAAAATGTCAGAATCGCTCCGATTCCGGACGAGATTTCTACTGTAGGCATAGAAGTGCCGAACAAAATAGTTAATTCCGTATCTCTCAGAGAAATCATAGAATCCGACGAGTTCAGAAAGGCAAAGAGCAAGCTGAGCTTTTCAGTCGGTAAGGATATCGGCGGACATCCGATTGTAGGTAATATTTCCAAGCTTCCGCATATGCTAATTGCCGGAACCACAGGTTCGGGTAAGTCAGTATGTATGAATTCGCTTATTCTGAGCATTCTTTTTAAGGCAAAGCCGGACGAGGTCAAGTTCATAATGATTGACCCGAAGATGGTTGAGCTAGGCATATATAACAGTATTCCGCATTTATACGTTCCTGTCGTTACTGAACCGAAGAAGGCATCCGGTGCCCTACAGTGGGCGGTTGTAGAGATGCTCAAGCGATACAGGCTGTTTTCTGAAGCTGGAGTCCGCGATCTTGACACATATAACAGCGTTTGTAAATCAAATGATGAGCAGCCGCTTCCTGCAGTTGTAATTGTCATAGATGAACTTGCAGATCTGATGATGGCAGCCTCTAAAGAGGTGGAAGAGAGCATATGCCGCCTTGCCCAGATGGGCCGTGCTGCGGGGATGCATCTGATAATTGCAACGCAGAGACCTTCCGCTGATGTCATTACAGGACTTATGAAGGCAAATATCCCAAGCCGTATAGCCTTTGCGGTATCATCTGCACTCGAGAGCCGTATTATCATGGACCAGAGCGGTGCTGAAAAGCTTATTGGTCATGGAGACATGCTGTATTCGCCTATAGGCTGCGGCAAGCCTCTGAGAGTACAAGGTGCTTTTGTGTCAGATGACGAAAGAGAGAAGATAATCAGATTCATTTCCGAAAGCTGCGATATAAGTGCGGAGAACAACGAGGAAATCTTCCAGTTTATGGACAAGGCAAACGAAGCAAAAAGTGACAGCTCTGCAAAGGAAGACAAATCAGCTGCAGGAGGTCCAGCAGGTGATTATGATGAAATGCTTCCGCAGGCCGTTGAGGTTGTCCTTGAGATGAAGTCATGCTCTGTATCCATGCTTCAGCGCAGGCTTAAGTTAGGTTATTCAAGAGCGGCGCGTATAGTTGACCAGATGGAGGAGCTTGGTGTTGTCGGTCCCTATGAGGGGGCCAAGCCGAGAAGCGTTCCGATTGACAGAGAACAGTGGAACTCCATTGCTGTAAGTATGGGACTTGTAAGCGAAGAGAATTTTGCTCTCGCCTCAGAGATTAGCAGTGAGATAGAGGAAGAACTATGAATTATCTGGATCCTGAGCTTGAAATTTCCGATATTAATAAGCTTAGTATTCTTGCCCTTGCACATGTTGGGGATTCGGTGTTTGAGCTCATGGTACGAACAAGACTCTGTACAGCTGAGCACAGCTCAGCACTGGACCTTCACCGAAGCGCAATTGCGGTTGTAAATGCTGTTTCTCAGTCTGCTTATGCGGAAATCCTTGTACCATTACTTAATGAGGATGAACTTGCGGTTTATAAGCGTGGAAGAAATGCCAAGGTTAACTCAGTTCCCAAAAATGCCGCGGTTGCTGATTATCATAAAGCAACCGGACTTGAGGCACTTTTCGGCTGGCTTTATCTGAACGGCAGAAAAACCAGACTTGAGGAACTGTTTTCAAAGCTGAACATTGCATAGAAGAATTCGGAGAATAAGCATGATTGATTCCGCCCTTGTCGGGGCATTAAAAGAAGAGCTTAATAATGAACTTACGGGCCGCAGAATTGATAAGATTCAGCAGCCCGCTAAAGATTTACTCATTTTTACTCTCAGGGGAAATGAGGGTCGGTCAAAGCTGCTCCTTTCAGCAGTGGCAGGTTCTTCAAGGATTCATTTTACCGGTTGCAGCTATGAGTCTCCAAAAGAGGCACCGATGTTCTGTATGCTTCTCAGAAAGTATATCTCGGGTGCTGAGATTGTAAATGTAACTCAGCCGGAGAAAGACAGAATAATAGCTCTTGAACTCAGAAAGTTTGATGAAATAGGAAGGAATTTAGAATATACATTGTATGTTGAAATGATGCCTTCATCGTCAAATATCATTCTTGCCGGCAGTGATGGTCTGATTATTGACTGTATTAGGCGCAGGGATTACGACTCTGCAATGTACCGCAGAATGTATCCCGGCATGATTTACCATCTGCCAAGAAAGCCGGAGGGCTTTATACAGGATCATACGCCAAATGTGCTTACTGATTTAAACGGAAGTGTATCGGAGTATCTTGACGGCTTTTATTCCGAAAAGGAAAGGGCGGAACTTTTCAGACAGAAGAGCAAAGAACTCAGGACATCAATTAACAGTGCCATCAAGCGTACGGGGAAAAAACTTGAGGCAAGAAGAAATGAGCTGTTTGCAACGCAAAACAGGGAAGAAATTCGCAAAAAGGCGGATCTTATTGTTTCAAACATATACAGAATAGAAAAAGGGGACAGTATGCTTGTCTGTGAGGATTTCTATTCTGATAATGAATTGATATCCATTCAGCTTGATCCGCTCCGTTCTCCCCAGGATAATGCCGCTAAGCTTTACAAGGAGTATAACAGAAAGAAAACCGCTGCAGAGCATCTTGAAGGGCTTATCTCCGAAGCGGAGCTGCAGCTTGACTATCTTGAAAGTGCAGCAGCAGAGCTTGATCTTGCAGTAAGCTCAACGGATATCAGTGACATTAGAAATGAGCTTGTTTCAACGGGATACATCAGAGATAATAAGAAGACAGCCGAGGGACATAAGAAGGAGAGAACGGGAAAACCGATATCGATTGATTGTGAAGGTTTTGAGATTCTTATCGGCAGAAACAATCTTCAGAACGATGAGCTTACATTTAAAACAGCAAATAGAAATGATATCTGGCTGCATGCGAAGGATGAGCATGGAAGCCATGTAATCCTGCGCTGTGCCCCTGTTGAGCCTTCTGAGGATATACTGATTAGAGCGGCAGAGCTTGCAGCGCTTCATTCAAAGGCAAAAGGCAGCTGTGCTGTCGACTATACGAAAGTCAAAAATGTTAAAAAGCGCAAAGGCGGAATGCCGGGTCAGGTTATTTATACTGATTATAAGACACTCGTAATAAAGCAGTGATGCGAAGGTTGATTCGCATCACTGCTTTGTGAAATATATTTGGAATTATGAAAATCTCCGTTTAATCTTCCCGTCAGATGGAGGAACATAGCCAAAAGCAATGTTCGGATTTATTTCTGCGAGTCTGGAGTGAATTAGATCTACGTCCGATTCCTCGTTAAAGATAAGATTGGCAAATTCCTTTTCACCGTGTACAAGAATAAGTCTGTAGTAATAGTATGCCGGACTGTCATCGGGTTGGCACTCGCTAATTCTAGTAAATGCCCTGTCAATGTAGTCATAGGGAACATAGTATTTCTTTCCAAGGTCCCTGTAATAGAGGCAGAGCTTACCAAGAGAGACGCGGCCTATCTTCTCAGCAGACTGATAATCGGAGATATGCGCATCATCACTTATTTTTGTTTTATCCGGGCCTCGAAATTTCAAGCTTCCTAATCCGAACATAAATGTTTGCCTCCGTCTGCTTTTTTGCCTTTCTTCTTAGGCGGAAATCTCCAACCCGTATACCAGCCTTTGGGGAGCTTTTTTGCTAAAAGCGTTCCAATTATGCCTGCAAAGGTTCCTACAATAAGTCCGCCGATTACATCAGTGCAGTAGTGAACAACAAGATAGATTCTTGAAATGCCCATCAGAAACGCAAAGATGAAAGCAGTCCAGCTGACTTTCTTATTACCTACAAGGAAAACAGCAGTCATTGTTGCGAAAGCGGCACAGGTGTGCCCTGAAGGAAAGCTCTTGTCGCTCTCCATATTCATGCCGACAGTCTGCCACAGCTGATAGTATATGCTAGACTCATCTGCATAGGGCCTGGGTCGGGCTATTATTATCTTCAGACAGCAGTTGGTGATGAGCGCACCTATAGCAACTGAAAACAGCATTGCTGTACCGAAACGGCGTGTTTTGCTGAAGATCATCAATAGCAGGGACAGAATAATGAGAATTATTCCGTCATGTCCAAGGAAGGAGATAAACTCAAAAAACGGAGTGAAGAAGCCGCCGGCAAAATCATAAAGCTTGTGTATGAACTGGGCGGAGGCAAGGTCAAAGGCAGCGAAGGTTGAATTCAGCCAGGCTGCCGCAGCGTTAACGTTCATAATATAGTCCTCTCTTAATTTACTGTCTGATATATTAACATTTAGATGATGATTTGTCACGTAAATTAGTTTAATTATCTGATTGTTTAATGTACGAGGTGGTGATATAATCCTAAAACATGGAAAGGTTTAAGCTAGTTTCTGATTACCGTCCTACTGGCGACCAGCCTGAGGCGATAGAAAAGTTGATAAAGGGCCTTGAGTTAGGCATAGAGGAGCAGGTTCTTCTTGGTGTGACCGGCTCCGGCAAAACATATACTATGGCAAATGTTATTGCTGCCATGAACAGACCGACTCTTGTACTGGCACACAACAAGACACTAGCGGCACAGCTGTGCGGTGAGTTCAAGGAGTTCTTTCCTGAAAACGCTGTTGAGTATTTTGTGTCTTATTACGACTATTATCAGCCTGAAGCGTATATACCGCATACGGACACCTTTATAGAGAAGGACTGCGCAATCAATGACGAAATAGACAGGCTGCGGCTTTCGGCAACATTCTCTCTACTTGAGAGGCGGGATGTTATTGTTGTATCATCTGTTTCATGCATATACGGTCTTGGAGAGCCGGAGGATTTTGCAGATATGGCAATATCACTCAGACCGGGGCAGACCGTCATTATGGATGAGGTCCTACGAATGCTTGTGCGGGCTCGTTATGAACGCAACGACATTGCATTTGACAGGAATATGTTTCGCGTTCGGGGGGATACCCTTGAGGTGTTTCCGGCATACTGGAATGATAAGGCTGTAAGAATTGAGTTTTTCGGCGACGATATAGAGAGAATTTCACAGATTAATCCCCTTACGGGTGCAACCGAGAGGCTTTTAAGCCACACGGTAATCTATCCCGCGAGTCATTATGTAACATCAAAAGAGAAAATGACGGCGGCAATAGTACGCATCCGAAAGGAATGTGACGAGCGTGTGGAGTTCTTTGAAAAGAACGGAAAGCTCATAGAGGCCCAGCGCATAAGGCAGAGAACGGATTACGACATCGAAATGATGCAGGAGCTTGGCTACTGCACAGGGATAGAGAATTACTCAAGACAGATTTCAAATCGTGCTCCCGGAAGCCCGCCTATGACTCTTCTTGACTATTTCCCTAAGGACTTTTTGCTTTTTGTGGACGAAAGCCATGTCACCCTTCCTCAGGTGAGGGCAATGTATAACGGTGATAAGGCCCGAAAGACCTCTCTTGTGGATTTCGGGTTCAGGCTCCCCTCGGCATTTGACAACAGACCCCTTAAATTTGACGAATTCACTGACAGAATTAACCAGCGTATTTTTGTTTCAGCGACTCCGGGTGATTATGAGCGTGAAAGGGCAGGGCAAATTGCCGAACAGGTTATCCGGCCTACAGGTCTGCTTGATCCTGAAATCACTGTTAAGCCGGTTGAAGGTCAGATTGACGACCTTATTGATGAAATACACGAAAAGACCGATAAAAATCAGCGCGTACTGGTTACAACCCTGACAAAGAAAATGGCAGAGAGCCTTACGGATTACCTTGGTAATATGGGTATACGCTGCAGATATATGCATTCGGACATAGACACCATTGAACGTATGGAAATTATCCGTGATCTCAGGCTTGGCAGCTTTGATGTTCTTATCGGAATCAACCTTCTGCGTGAAGGTCTTGATATTCCGGAAGTAGGGCTTGTTGCGATTCTGGATGCCGACAAAGAGGGCTTTTTGCGCTCAGAAACGAGTCTGATACAGACAGTGGGAAGGGCGGCCCGTAATGCCGACGGCAAGGTTATTATGTATGCGGATGTTGTAACGCCGTCCATGAAGGCATGTATTGACGAGACAAACCGCAGAAGGGAAAAACAGCAGCGGTATAACACTGAAAACGGTATTACGCCACAGACCATTGTTAAGGATATAAGAGACATACTTGAAATCTCCTCGGGCCTGAGCTCATCAGATGCGGTGAACGGCAAGGGCGTAAAGCTTACGGAAAAGGAACGTAAACAGGAGATTGAACGCCTTGAAAAGAAGATGAAAAAGGCAGCTGAGTTGCTTGAATTTGAGATTGCCGCACAGCTACGAGATGAGATTATTCGCCTAAGAGGAAAGTAAGGAAATACAAGATGAAACTGATGATTCTTGACGGGAACAGCATAATTAACAGAGCATATTTCGGTATCAGGGCACTGAGTGCTCCTGACGGCACACCAACCAATGCACTTTACGGATTCATATCCATCTTTGAAAGAATCTATTCCGATATTATGCCTGATGCAGTTGCAGTCTGCTTTGATGTACATTCCCCAACTTTCCGGCATAGAGCTGTTGAGAGCTATAAGCAGGGAAGAAAACCGATGCCTGAGGATCTTTGCGCTCAGATGCCTGTTATGAAAGAGATTCTTACGGGCATGGGAATTAATTATTATGAGCTTGCAGGCTATGAGGCGGATGACATCCTGGGAACAGCCGCAAGAATCTGCGAGGAAGAGAACTGGGAATGCGTTGTCGTTACAGGCGATAAGGACAGCCTTCAGCTTGTTTCCGACAGTGTAAGCGTATGTATTATTAAAAGCCGCATGGGTCAGACGGAAACTGTACTCTATACACCGGATGTGTTCCGCGGGGAATACGGATTTGAGCCTTCCGCTATGGTTGATCTGAAGGCTCTTATGGGAGATTCATCAGATAACATAAGCGGCGTTCCCGGCATAGGTGAAAAGACTGCAATGGAGCTGCTTAGACGCTGTGGTACACTTGATGCTATTTATTCAGAACTAGACAGCCTTGATATTAAGGAATCTGTAAGAAGAAAGCTTGCCGACGGTGAAAAGTCTGCAAGGCAATCATTCTGGCTGGCCACAATACTTAAAGAGGTACCGCTTGAGTTTAAGCCTGAGCATAATATCTGGCATGAGGATTACAGACCTGAACTGTTTCCACTTTTTAAGCGTCTCAATTTCAACAGATTTATAGAGAAGCATAGGCTTTATGAGCTCAGTTCATGTGAAAATGATGGCGGGCAGGGCTGTTCTGATCTTAGAAATGCCCCGGAGATTAAGGAACTTTGCGATGCTGACATAGAAAGCTTTTCTGAAAAGCTGAAGTCAGCTGAATATGTTTCGGTTTTGGCTGATTCAGCAGACAGCTTTACTGTCTGCTGCGGAAGTATTATATACAAAGCAGACAGATTCAGCTGTTTTTTGAGTTTTGATGAAATGCTTACCGTGCTGTATTCATCCGAAGTAAAAAAGACCGGCCATAACATCAAGGACCTGATGAGAATACTGTTTGCCGAAGGAATCAGAGCGGAAGGCTTTGCCTTTGATACTGCACTGGCGGCTTATATACTCGTCTCAACCGACAGCGATTTTTCGCTTCCCAATCTTGCAGAAAAGTATCTGGGTTTCGAATGTGAGGATTCCGAGGCGGCATATCTTCTTTATCCGGTGCTTGAGAAAAAACTGCGTGAGAAAGGTCTTGACAGGGTATATTACAGTGCTGAGCTTCCACTCTGTGAAGTCCTTGCCTCTATGGAAAATAAGGGTTTCCTTGTTGACAGACAGGCACTGCATAATTTTGGCGATGATCTGAGCAGAAACATAGATGTTCTTCAGAAAAGCATTTATAAAACTGCAGGTTATGAGTTCAATATTAATTCACCGAAACAGCTGGGAGTTCTTCTTTTTGAAGAGCTGAAGCTGCCCTACGGTAAAAAGACCAAAACCGGCTGGAGCACAAATGCAGATGTTTTGGATAAGCTCAGGGGCTTGAATCCGGTTGTTGATGACATCCTTGAGTATCGAATCCTTACAAAGCTGAAGTCCACATATACAGACGGATTGCAGAAAGTTATTGCATCTGACGGCAGAATACATACAAATTTTAAGATGACGGTGACCGCAACAGGCAGACTTTCATCCACAGAGCCAAATCTGCAGAACATCCCGATAAGGAAAGAACTTGGTTCGCAGATTAGAGAAATGTTCATAGCTCCCGCGGGCAGTGTACTTGTTGATGCCGACTACAGTCAGATAGAGCTGAGATTACTGGCGCATATCTCAAATGATGAGAATATGATATCTGCATTTAAATCCGGGGAAGACTTCCATAAGCTAACAGCCTCAAAAGTTTTTAACGTACCTGTTGACGAGGTCAGCCCTTTAATGAGAAGCAGGGCAAAGGCTGTGAATTTCGGTATTGTTTACGGTATTTCGGCATTCTCACTCTCACAGGATATTGGAGTATCCGTTAAGGATGCAAAGGCATATATGGATGCCTATTTTGACCAGTACCGTGGTGTGGCGGAGTATATGACAAAGGTTATCGAAAATGCAGGGGAGCTAGGCTATGTATCAACTCTCTATGGTAGAAGACGTGATCTGCCTGAGCTTTCAAGTATGAATCATAATATCAGGTCTTTCGGAGAGAGAGTGGCGCTCAACATGCCCGTCCAGGGTACTGCTGCAGATATAATCAAGCTTGCGATGGTCAAGGCTTATATTACTATGCGTGAACGTGGGCTTAAGGCTGAGTTGGTTCTTCAGGTGCATGATGAGCTGATTGTAGAATGTCCTGAGGAGGAAAAGGATGAGGTCAGCTCTGTTCTGAAGGAGTCAATGGAAAATGCTGTATCACTTTCTGTTCCGCTTACAGTCGAAGTGAACTGCGGAAGAAACTGGGCGGAGGCCCATTAAGAAAAATGGATTATATTATCAGAAATGCCGTTGCAGAGGATATCCCTTACATAGCGGTGCTGGAGAACGCCTGCTTCAGTTTACCTCATAACGAAGAGCAGCTTTTTTCCTGTCTTGATTGCAGTAAACATGTTTTTGCTGTTGCCTGTGACCCACAGCAGAGAATACTGGGCTATGCTGAGATGGGATATGTTCTGGATGAGGGGTATATTTCAAATGTCGCTGTTGATGTAGAGTATAGAAGGCAGGGAATTGCATCTGAGCTTATGCAATGTATGATTGACAGAGCAACTGAGTTAAAACTCTCGTTTATCAGCCTTGAAGTCAGAGAAAGCAATACCCCAGCAATTAATCTTTATGAGAGTCTCAACTTTGAAAAGATTGCCGTACAGAAAAACTATTACTCACTGCCTAAAGAGAATGCGGTGATTATGACGTTATTCTTATAAATAATAAATATGTAATTTTGGAGATATTTCCGGTGAGAATTCTTGCATTTGAATCGACTTGTGATGAAACAGCAGTTAGCGTTGTTGAAGATGGTAGAAAAATACTGAGCGACGAGATATGCTCTCAGGCTCAGCTTCATGCAATATATGGAGGTGTTGTGCCGGAGGAGGCTGCCCGCTGTCACATTGAGGCAATTTCACTACTCGCACAAAAAGCGATTGACACAGCAGGAATAAGCCGCAGTGATATTGACGCAGTTGCGGTTTCTTACGCTCCAGGCCTTATTGGTGCAGTTCTTGTTGGGGTGAACTTTGCAAAGTCATGTGCTTTAGCACTTAATGTGCCATTAATACCCGTTCATCATATCAGAGGACATATCGCGGCAAACTACCTCGCATTCCCGGAGCTTGAGCCTCCATTTTTATGCCTTGCAATCTCCGGAGGAAACACTCTGCTGGTTGAAGTTAAGGACTATACTGTGATGAATATCCTAGGGTCAACAAGGGACGATGCCGCAGGGGAGTGCTTTGATAAGACTGCCCGGGTGTTAGGGCTTCCTTATCCCGGAGGAAAGCCGATTGACGAGCTCTCAAAGGGCGGAAATCCTGAAAGATACGTCTTTCCGGTTTCAAATATGGATTCAAATCCTTACGATATGAGCTTTTCGGGTCTAAAGACTGCGGTAATCAACCTTGTTCATAATTCGGAGCAGAAGGGCGAAATGATTGATAGAAGAGACCTTGCAGCCTCGTTTACAAAGGCTGTAAGTGACAGTCTGGTGCCCCGTACAATCAGAGCTGCGAAGGATTTCGGATATAAAAAACTCGTAATTGCCGGAGGAGTTGCAGCAAACTCAACAATTCGTGCGGATTTCAAGACGGCAGCAGAGGAAAACGGACTAGAACTCTTTATCCCGCCACTTCGCCTATGCGGAGACAATGGATCAATGATTGGTGCCCAGGCTTATTATGAGCATCTTGCCGGTGTACGTGCCGGTACAGATTTAAACGCATATGCATCAATGAATATTAACGGAGAATTCTGAAAAATGTCTGATAACAACGGAAATATCCATCAGGGCCACAGGGGAAGAATGAGAAATGAGTACATAGAAAACGGAGCAGCCTCATTCAATGAAATAAGAATTCTAGAGATGCTCCTTTTCTATGCTTTGCGTGACGGTGATACAAATCCGTTGGCGCATAGACTTATTAATAGATTCGGCACTCTTTATAATGTTCTCACAGCCGATATCGGGGAACTGAAAACTGTAGAGGGTGTCGGTGATTATACTGCTGTGCTTATTCATCTGGTCAGTGATATCTACAACAAAGCATTAGTCGAAAAGGAAAAGACAGACAGAGAAAGAATCGTTATCAGCGGAACCGATGTGGCAGGCTCTCTAATCTGTTCATATTTTGCAAATGAGAAAGCTGAAAAGTTTATGGCATTCTTTCTTGATGCCAATAATGCTCTTGTTGGAAGTGCATTGCTAGGAACCGGTGTTGTGAATTCCGTCAATATTGAAATGCGTCATCTTGTGGAGGAGTGTATACATCGAAACTGCACGGGAGTAATAATTGCCCATAACCATCCGGACGGAAACATTAATCCGTCAAATGAGGATAAAACGGTTACCGAGCGTATTCAGTCGACGCTCGCAAGTATAAGCATATTTCTTCTGGATCATGTAATAGTATCGGGCAGTAGTTATTATTCATTTTTGGGTCATGGCCTGATGTAATGATATCAATCCGGGATAAGTTTTCCGTGTAGTACATAGCGTGCATTTTCATATTCGTATGTACAGGTAACAAGACTAAGTATTCTGTCTCCTTCTTCAACATCCTCAGCGGATTTGAAGGTGGAGACACTTTTTGCCCATTCGAAGTATTCAAGAAGTCTGTCAGCGTCTTCGCATTCAAGGAATTCAACATTTATATCCGCCGGTTCTGAATAGATAAAACCGGCGAGCATTGCCACACGGTAGTCCCCGTACGGAGTGTAGAGTGTCATTTCAGGGAACGTGTCATAATAATGCTGAAATTTATATCCGTTGATTGAATGAAACATCTGACCACTTGCCATGTTATGCCCGTACAGTATTGAGTTGCAGTCAGAGAAATCAGACGCGCAGAAACAGTCTAGAAATATCGAGCCATTGGCGCCTTCTCTTCCGTCGTAGAGGTGATGAAGATAAAAATCATTGTCTCCGCATTGCATAATAGGGTAGTTTATAAGAGTATCTTTGCAGTATATCCAGCCGACTATGTCAGGGTACTGTTCCTGTAGAGCAGTAAAATCCATTGCACTTTCACGGGGGACTACAGGACCGTAGAGAGAAGTTTCTGTTTCTACCGGAATTTCAACATCATTATAAATATTATCGTCATATTCAGAAAACTGTGAATCTGTGTTACCTACTGTGGAAAAAGCGGTCTCACTAAGCTCTATGTAGTCTGCAATTTCTTCCTGCTCGGCTTTTACCCTCTGAAGCTTTGCAATACCTTTATATAGGATAACAAAGGAAAAGATAATAATCAGACAGAAGAGTGAAATTATTATTTTTTTACTTTTTCGGTTGCTTTTCATATCAATAATAATAGCATTATGTTTTGGTACTGTAAAGAAATCTTTGTTTACTTTAGCTAATCGGTTCCTGTTGTTTTACTCAGAGGATTGTGTTATATTATCATCTGTTTCAGATGAGATTTTGTGGGAGGATGAAAATGGCTGGAAATTCTACAAAGGAAGCACTTGCAAATGCTCTCAGAGAGCTTATGGAGCTTAAACCTATAGACAGAATTACAATCAAGGACCTTGTTGAAAAATGCGGTGTAAACAGACAGACATTTTATTATCATTTTGACGATGTTTACGACTTGCTGGAGTGGATATTTGAGCAGGACGCAGACAAAGTTCTACCTAAGACAATAGTATATGAGCGTTGGAGAGAGGATGTCCTCTGTTTTTTTGAGTATCTCTACAATAACAGGGATTTTGCACTTAATGTATACAATTCAAACAGCAGATTGTATATGCTCAAATTTTACAAGGAAAGACTTGAATGGTGCATAAGAAGCTTTGCGGAGATTGTTTCAGAAGATGTGGAAATCTCAAGAGCTGATTTTGATTTTGTAATTGAGTTTTATGCACAGGGTATTGTGGGTCTGATTGCACAGTGGCTTGACCTAGGTATGGTTCTTCCAAAGAGCATTACCAAGGAGCGCTTTATAAAGCTGTTGGATAATAGTGTCGAGAATATGCTTGAAAGATTTAAAATGGGCTGATTAGCTTTAATTGTTAATAATATGTGAAAAGCAATAAAATAGTTACATTTTGTTACTATTTTATTGCTTTATATTAATAAGTAATGTATAATTAACTGATTTGGAAATATTATGTATTTTGGAGTAAGAAATGCCCGATAAGATAGTCATAAAGGGAGCAAGAGAGAACAATCTTAAGAATATAGATGTTTCCATCCCGAGAGATAAGCTTGTTGTTATTACAGGATTGTCGGGCAGCGGAAAGTCAAGTCTGGCATTTGATACAATATATGCAGAAGGACAGCGAAGATATGTTGAGAGCCTGAGTTCATACGCAAGAATGTTTCTTGGACAGATGGACAAGCCTGATGTTGATTACATAGACGGTCTTTCACCTGCCATTTCAATAGATCAGAAAACCACATCCAGAAACCCGCGTTCAACTGTGGGTACGGTAACAGAGATATACGATTATCTGAGACTCCTTTGGGCAAGAATAGGCGTCCCGCATTGCCCGAAATGTGGAAAAGTAATTCAGCGGCAGAGTATTGATCAGATTGTAGACAGAATAATGGAACTGCGGGAAGGTACAAAGCTGCAGATACTTGCACCGGTTGTCAAGGGCAGAAAAGGTGAGCATAGGTCAGTAATTGAGGATGCGAGAAGAAACGGTTATGTACGTGCGAGAATAGATGGAAACATTTATGAACTTACTGAAGATATTAAACTGGAGAAAAACATCAAGCACAACATAGACATTATTGTTGACAGACTTGTGATAAAACCTGATATCGTGAGAAGGCTTTCCGATTCTGCTGAAACTGCACTTTCTATGGCTGAAGGAATAATGTATGTACAGATTGTTCCTAATGGAGAACAACTCGTGTTCTCTCAGAACTATGCATGCGAAAAATGTGGAATATCTCTAGAGGAACTTTCACCAAGACTCTTTTCCTTCAACAATCCTCACGGTGCTTGTAAAAAATGTAGCGGTTTGGGTGTTTTGCAGATGGTGGACCCAGACCTAATCATGCCGAATCCGGAACTCAGTATACTCGATGGCGGCATCAGGGCTTCCGGCTGGGGTAATGCAAGAGAGGATTCCATTGCAAGAATGTATTATGACGCTCTGGCAAAGATGTATCATTTTAAACTGTCAGATCCGATAAGTAGCATCCCCGAGGAAGCTGTAAAAGCAATTCTTTATGGCACAGGTGACGACAAACTGGAGCTTCATTATGAAAAGAGCGAAGGCTTCGGAACAATGAAACGCTCCTTTGAGGGTCTTGTGAATAACTTAAACCGTCGTTACTCAGAGACTACGAGCCAGGCGGTCCGCTCTGAGATAGAAGAATGTATGGCAGAGATTCCGTGTCCGGATTGCAAAGGTAAACGCCTGAAAAAGGAAGCATTATGCGTTACCGTGGGCGGGTTGAATATTATTGATTTTACGGAATTATCGGTAATAAATGAGCTGGGTTTCATTGAGAAACTCGAGCTTACAGATAAGGAGCAGCTTATTGCTGCGCAGATTCTTAAGGAAATCAAGGCGAGACTGAATTTTTTGATTTCGGTAGGTCTAGGATATCTCAATCTTTCACGACATGCGCTTACACTCTCGGGTGGCGAAAGCCAGAGAATAAGACTGGCGACCCAAATAGGTTCAGGGCTTATGGGTGTTCTATACATACTCGATGAACCGAGTATTGGCCTTCACCAAAGAGACAACGCCAAGCTTCTTGAGACTCTGAAGCGTTTGAGAGACTTGGGTAATTCACTTGTCGTGGTTGAACATGATGAAGATACTATGCGCAATGCGGACTATATTATAGATATTGGTCCGGGGGCAGGTGTTTACGGGGGAGAGCTTGTATGCGCCGGAAGCTTTAACGATATCTGTGCATGTGAAGAATCCATCACAGGTCAGTATATGAGCGGAAAGAAAAACATTCCTGTTCCGGAGCGGCGCAGAAGCGGTAGCGGAAAAATCCTTACAGTTAGGGAAGCTGCGGAGAACAATCTTCAGAATATTGATGTTGAATTCCCACTTGGAAGGTTCATTTGTGTTACCGGTGTTTCCGGAAGCGGAAAATCATCACTCGTAAATGAAATACTTTATAAAAGTCTGGCAGCGTCAAAAAACAAGGCAAAGACCAGACCGGGAAAGCACCGCTGCATTGAGGGAACTGAGTATGTTGATAAGGTAATCTGTCTTGATCAGAGCCCCATTGGAAGAACACCACGTTCAAATCCTGCAACATATACAGGAGTTTTCAATGATATCAGAGACCTTTTCGCTAGTACACAGGAAGCAAAGCTTCGAGGATTTGGACAGAGTCGTTTTTCGTTTAATGTTAAGGGCGGAAGGTGTGAATCCTGCCAGGGAGACGGTCTGATAAAGATTGAGATGAATTTTCTCCCGGATGTATTTGTCCCATGTGATGTATGCGGTGGAAAAAGATACAACCGTGAGACTCTCGAAGTGAAATACAAGGGTAAAAACATTGCAGATATCCTTGACATGACGGTTGAAGAGGCATGTTCTTTCTTTTCCAATCAGAGCAGGATTCTGAATAAGATTCAGACACTATATGATGTTGGACTTGGATACATAAAGCTTGGACAGTCCAGCACTACTCTATCCGGTGGTGAAGCACAGCGGGTCAAGCTTGCAACTGAGCTTTCAAAGCGATCAACCGGCAGTACCCTGTATATTCTTGATGAACCGACAACCGGCCTTCATGTTGCTGATATTCACAGGCTCCTTGATATACTTAACAGGCTTGTTGACAGCGGAAATACAGTTGTAGTCATAGAGCACAACCTTGATGTTATTAAGACAGCGGATTATATAATAGATCTTGGACCGGAAGGCGGAGATGAAGGTGGAAAACTCATTTTCTGCGGTACCCCCGAAGAATGTGCGGAATGTCCATCAAGCTATACGGGTATGTATCTTAAAAATGTATTAAAAAATTGAAACTTCTATTAACTTGAAGAAAGGAGAGTCTCATGGATCAGGATTTTGAGCGTGAACCGGAGGAACTGTCCGGCGTTATTGAATCCATTAAATATTCTAATGAAGAAAACGGCTATGCAATTCTGAGACTGAGAGACTCCGATGACAGGCTTCAGACACTTACCGGCTGTGTTCCTCTTCCGGCTGCGGGAGAGACGGTGCTTGCATATGGTACATGGATTGAGCACCCGGAATACGGTAGACAGTTCAAGGCAGAATTTGTAAACCGCATTTTGCCAAATACTGAGGAAGGTATTTTTGAGTATCTGTCTAGTGGGATAATCAAGGGAATAGGTCCGGCAACTGCATTGCTTATAGTTAATGAATTTGGCGAGAAATCTCTTGAGACAATAGAAAAATATCCGGAAGAGCTTGCTAAGATAAATGGAATAAGCCTTTCAAAGGCAAGAACTTTTTCAGAGCTCTACAGGCAGATTTCAGTAATGAGGAGACTTATTGAGTTTCTTTGCTCATATGGAATTAGAGCTCTTCCCGCAGTAAGACTTTATAAATACTATGGTGCGGATGCTCTGGAACTGCTGAACGACAATCCTTATATTTTATGCACAAGTCATATCGGTGGAAACTTCCGGGAGGCTGATATGCTTGCTCTGAATCTTGGACTCAGTCCCGACAGCAAAGAGAGAATAAAGGCTGCAGCAGTTTTTGAACTCAAGTATAATCTTGGAAACGGACACTGCTTCATACCAGAACAAATGCTTATCGATGCAACTTCAAACCTCATCTCAATTGACGAAAGCAAAGTTCGTGAAGCAATTGAGGAACTTACTGCTGATGGAAGTATTGTGAGGGAAAAGCTGAACGGATATTCTGCGTGCTATCTACCTGAGCTGTATGATGCCGAAGTTGAAATTGCAGAAAAGGTTGCAGCAATGAGTATCTCAACTGTTGGAATACAAATCGATATAAGCGAAATTCTGAACATGGTTGAACTTCATACTGGAATAGAGTATTCAACTAAGCAAAAAAGTACGCTTGAACTGGCGTTAAACAACAGATTGCTTGTAATAACAGGTGGACCCGGTACCGGCAAGACGACTACGGTTAAAGCTCTTCTGGAAATGTATGATTGCATAGGTTGGAAATATATGCTTGCAGCACCAACCGGGCGTGCGGCAAAGAGACTTAACGAAGTTACCGGTCGGGAGGCATCCACTATACACCGTATGCTGGGAGCACAATACTCTGAAGATGGGGAAAAGCTCGTATTTAAGAAGAATGAGGAAGACAGGCTTGAATGTAAAGTTCTAATAGTTGATGAGTGTTCCATGATAGACATTGTTCTTATGAATGCGCTTTTTAATGCTCTGCCCGATGACGCTTTCTTAGTTCTTGTAGGTGATGCAGATCAACTGCCTCCTGTAGGTCCCGGTAATTGCTTCAGGTCGTTCATTGAGAGCGGTGTAGTCAATACGGTAAGGCTGAATGAAATTTTTAGACAGTCTGAGAACAGCGCAATAGTTAAAAATGCACATTTGATTAATGATGGAAAGTATCCGGACTTCGGTAAAAACGGAGGAGACTTTTTCAGACTTAAAAGACTGGCCTCAGCAGATTCTGTTGAAACCGTTACCGAACTGTGTTCAAAGCGTCTTCCTGAGAAGATGGGCATTTTGCCGGAAGAGATACAGGTTCTCTCGCCAACAAGGAAGGGAGAGCTTGGAACGGTAAATCTGAATAAATATCTACAGGATGTTCTGAATCCAAAGGATGCTGATAAACCGGAGAAGAGCTATGGTGATATAATATTCCGTCCGGGCGACAGAGTGATGCAGATAAGAAACAATTACGACATTCAATGGCATAGTTCGGATATGAGTACTTTCGGAACAGGTGTCTTTAACGGTGATATCGGATATATTATCTCAATGGACCGCCTGAATGAGACTATTGCCGTCGATTTTGACGGAAGGATTGCTGAATATAGCTTTGAGCTTCTATGTGAACTTGAGCATGCCTGGGCGGTTACGGTACATAAGTCTCAGGGATGTGAATTCAGGGTGGTAATATTTGTACTGAGTGGCAGTTCCAAGCTGCTTCTTACAAGGACTGTTCTGTACACCGGAATTACAAGAGCCAGAGAATTGCTTATACTAATAGGTGAAGATAATACAGCCTACAGGATGATAGATAACTATAAGCAGAACAAGAGATTCAGCTTTTTAAAGCTCAGAATAAAAACACTTTGCGGGGCAGTACAATGAGTCTGGGTTCACGGATTCTTGACCTTATTTATCCGCCGAAGTGCGTTTTGTGTGGCAAGCTATTAAAAAATGAAGAAAAGAATATATGTTGTGAATGTAATGCTGATTTTGAGATATTATGTCCCGAAAAGTCAGGACAGAGTTTTACAAATATTAGGCTGAGTATTGCTCCATTCTATTATGAAGGTAAAATCAGGGATGCTCTTTTGAGATACAAGTTCCACGGCAAAAGCTGTTATTCAAAGTTTTTTGCTGTGTATATGTATGAGGAGCTTAATCAGACGGAGCTGAAACCGGACATTATCACTTGGGTGCCGCTGAGCAGAAAAAGGCTCAGAGCCAGGGGCTATGATCAGGCCAGACTTCTTGCCGAGGAATTATCGGAGCTCACTTCAACCGAATGTGTGAGACTGCTGAAAAAACGCAGAAATGTTAAGCCACAGTCAACGGTTGGAGCTTATGAAGAGAGAAAGAAGAATATCAGCGGGGCTTATTCCGCATACAATGTGGAAAAGTTGCAGAGCAAAAATATACTACTTATCGACGATATAATAACAACGGGTTCAACCGCGGGAGAATGCGCGGGAGAACTTTTAAAGGCGGGGGCCGGTGAAATTTTTGTTCTTACGGTGGCTCGTACCAAATATTAATGGAAATGGAATAATTTAGAGGTTGGTGAATATATGCAGGTATTTGAGAAGGATATCGCAATAGATATGGGTTCAGCTTCAACGCTGCTTTTTGAGCAGGGTAAGGGTATTGTATCCAGAGAGCCCACAGTCGTCGCGGTTGACAAGTACAATGGCAAGATACTGAAAATTGGCCAGGAGGCACAAAAGATGCTTGGCCGCACCCCTGCTAACATTATAGCGATCAGGCCTGTTGATGCCGGAGTTATTTCAGACTACGAAATCACGGCATATATGCTCCGTGAACTTGTTAGCCGCATAACATCTTTCAGCCTTTTCAAGCCCTGTCTGCTGGCATGTGTTCCCAGCAGTATAACGGGTGTTGAAGAACGTGCAATGATTGATGCAGCAATAGAGGCAGGTGCTAGAAAAGTATATCTTCTTGAAACTGCGGTTGCAACAGCTTTAGGTGCAGGCGTCGATATCTCTAAGCCTGACGGGCATATGGTAATAGATATTGGGGGTGGAACAACCGAAATTGCTATTATCTCGGTCGGTGGAGTTGTTGAATGTGAATCGATAAAAACTGCAGGAGCATCTTTTGATGAGGCAATTGTTAAATACATACGCAACAAGTATAATGTGCTTATTGGACTCTCAACCGCTGAAGAATTAAAGCGCAGTATAGGTGGAGTTATTACGAGACCAGATATGGGGTCTGAAGAGGTAAAAGGAAGAAACCTTGTAAACGGGCTTCCAAAAACTGTAGAAATTACCTCATCTGAATTAATAGAAGCTTTTGTTGAACCTATGAACAGGATACTAGATGCCGTTCATCTCGTACTTGAGAGAACCCCGCCACAGCTTGTTGGTGATCTTGACAAGAACGGAATAATTATGTCGGGTGGAGGCAGTCTTATTTATGGAATAGACAGATTGATTGAGCGCAGCACGGGAATCAGGACTCTTGTTGTAGATGATGCTGTTTCATGTGCGGCATACGGTGCGGGCAAGATGTTAATGCACCTTGAGGACCTGCAGGACGGTATGATGAACTTCTACAGAAAGCGTCAGCTTAGAGTTTAATAAATTATTGATATAGGGGAGGGTCAGACAATGTCGGTTTTTAGAAATTTTAATAAAAAGGATAAGAAAACATTCTGCTCTGCGGTTATCCTTGCCGCCGGAAATTCGACAAGAATGGGCGAGGATAAGAGTTTATTGTTACTTGGCGGAATGCCGGTGCTTATGAGGTCGGTCAAGGCATTTCAGGAATGCGGTCTGATAGATGAAATAATAGTTGTAACCTCAATGGACAAGATACAGACCGTTGCCGATATGTGCGTTGAATACGAAATGAAAAAGGTCAAGAAGGTTATTGCAGGAGGAGCAAGCCGCATGGAATCCTCACTTGCAGGAGTTTCATCAGTGAGCAAGAAGGCAAAGCTTATTGCCATTCATGATGGCGCCCGCCCGCTTGTCTCTCAGAAGCTTATTAAGAACGCTTTTTATACGGCTGATGAATTTGGTTCTGCCGTTCCCGCAATCAGCAGCATTGATACTCTCAGGGAAAAGAATGGTGATTATATTGGAGGAACAATAGAAAGAGACTCCGTTGTAAGAATCCAGACCCCGCAGATATTTGAAGCTGATATAATTAAGGGTGCGCTTACAAAAGCAGTTGATATGAAGCTTGAACTTACTGATGACAGTTCGGCACTTGCTGCAATCGGATTTAAAATCAGACTGGTTGAAGGAGACCCTGCAAATATAAAGATTACCGTTCCTGTTGATATGCCTGTAGCCGAAGCTATTTTGCACTATGAGGAGTCTTATTAATGAGAATAGGACATGGTTATGATGTTCACAGACTTGTAGAGGGCAGAAAGCTTATTCTTGGTGGGGTTGAAATACCATATGAAAAGGGGCTTCTTGGTCACTCCGATGCAGATGTTCTGGTTCATGCACTGATGGATGCTCTGCTTGGAGCTGCTGCTTTGGGAGACATAGGTAAGCTTTTTCCCGATAATGAAGATACTTATAAAGGCGCGGACAGTATGTTGCTTTTAAAGCAGGTAATTGAACTATTGCGTCAGAACGGATACACCATAGTAAATGCTGATTGTACTGTTATTGCTCAGAAACCGAAGCTTTCCCCATTTATTGATTCTATGAGGAGCGGTATAGCTACCGTATGTGGTTGTAGTACAGATGAAATAAGCGTAAAGGCAACCACCGAGGAGAAACTTGGCTTTACAGGAGAGGGTATGGGTATTTCTGCCCATGCAGTTGTATTAATTGATAGTATAAAGGATAAACCTTGATGGAAAAAATACTTAGCATAACCGAAAGGTCAATGAACTACCTTTCATCTATAAAGGTCTCTGATATTATTGATATTATCATTGTAGCGTATTTGATATATCAGATTATCATGCTGATTAGGAAAACCAACTCGGCAAACCTTGCAAAGGGAATTGGAATCTTTATTCTGGCTCTCGGGCTTTCCTATATTCTGAAGCTGACAATGATAAACTATATATTGCGTAAGGCCGTTGAATTGGGACTTATTGCCGTCGTTGTTCTTTTCCAGCCGGAGTTGAGAAGGCTTCTTGAAAGAGTTGGGACGAGGCTGTTTGTAAAGAAACAAGACGACAGCTATTCTTTGGAATCAGCCCTAAAACAGGTGGTTATGGCTTGCTCAGATATGAGTGAGAGCCGTACAGGTGCACTGATTATATTTGAGCGCAACTATAAGATGCACGATATCATTGCTACAGGTACGGTTATTGATTCAGAAGTAAATTCGGAGCTTATCAAGAATATTTTCTACGATAAGGCGCCACTTCACGACGGGGCATTGATAATAAGAGAAGGAAGAATTGCTGCTGCGGGTTGTGTGTTGCCGCTTACAAAGAGCCGGAGTATATCAAAGGAACTTGGAATGAGACATAGGGCAGGCATAGGTTTGAGCGAGGTTACAGATGCTCTTGTTATCATTGTTTCTGAGGAAACAGGTTCCATTTCAGTGGCTATAGAGGGAATGCTTAAACGACATCTGTCGCCCCAGACACTTGACCAGATTTTGAGAAATGAACTGCTCAACAGCAGTGTTCAGCAGACAAATTCAACCTTAAGCATTATTAAGGGATTATTTAAGGTGGATAAGAATGGCGAAACAGGAAACGAAAAAAAATAAGATATTTGACAGCAAGGTTTTCTGGATTGTTATCTCACTACTTATCTCCCTGGCACTATGGGTGTATGTTACATCATCGGAAAATGACGAGGTCAAACAGACGGTCAGAGGTGTCAGAGTAGAGCTGATAGGGGAGACGGTCCTTAGAGAAAACAGGAATCTTGTAGTTACAGATTTGAGTACGAATACAGTAAGCATTGAAATTTCAGGTCCGAGAAGAATAGTTACAGCACTGAATTCCAATAATGTTACAGCCCAAATTGATGTCAGTAAGCTGAGTCAGGCGGCTTATGCCTCCGTTACCTATACGGTAAATTACCCGAACGGAACAGATACGTCAAATATTACTGTCAACCGCAAGGTCCCGGAAACGGTTAACTTTATGGTATCCAAGTTAGGTGAAAAAACTGTGCCGGTAAGGGGAAGCTTCAACGGAAGCACTGCAGCGGGCTATACCGCTGAACAACCTGTATATGAACCGGTAACAGTCACTTTGAGCGGACCGGAGAATTATCTTAAAGATATAAGCTATGCCTGGGTATCATTTGGTGAAGGAGAAATCAGCAGTACATATTCAATTGAAACAGGATTCACACTTCTTGATGAGGAAGGGAACGAGGCTGATACTACAGGAATAGTATGCTCAACAGATATTGTCACTGCTACAATCCCTATACTTGAGACAAAGGAACTGATGCTGAGTGTCAATCTTATTGAAGGTGCTGGAGCTACGGCAGAGAACACGAAGGTTACCATTGTTCCTGAATCCGTAACACTTGCCGGTGACTCAGCAATACTGAATGCCATGAACAATCTGCCGGTAGGTACAGTTGACCTGAGAGAGTTCAAGCAAAGCAATACATATACTTTCCCAATTGCGTTTGACAGCGAACTTAAGAGCCTTACAGGTGAGACTGAGGCACAGGTTACTGTTGAGATTGTGGGCTTGAGTACAAAGACATTTATTGTCAGCGATCTGCAATTCACAAACCTGACAGCCGGATATATGGCTGATATTGTAAGCAACAGCCTTGAGGTAGTCATTAGAGGTACGGAAGAGCAGCTTGAACAGATTGATTCGGCAAACATCCGTGCAGTGGCGGATCTTACCGATTATGAAATAACCACGGGCAGTATAAATCCTACTGTTAAGATATCTGTTGACGGCGTACCTGATGTGGGAGCCGTAGGAGAATACACAATCAATCTTGAGATTAAGAAGGAATAGTGAATGACACAGGACGCAATAGTACTGAAAACCCTAAATAACGGCAGAGCCGAGGTGGCAGTTATCCGAGGCACAGCATGCGGAAGTAATTGCGGAAATTGTGAATCATGCATCTATCAGAATGAACTCCATACGGAAGCTATAAACAAAGCAGGAGCAAAAAGAGGCCAGAAGGTTGTTCTTGAAAGCAGGAGCTCCCTTATATATAAAGCGGAATTCCTCGTGTATATTCTGCCAATGTTGTTTCTTGTTGCCGGCTATGTTTGTGCTTACAAGTTCGGAGCTTCTGAGGGAATCTGCATATTGTGCGGATTTTTAGCGCTTGTACTTTCTGCTGTGATACTGGTTATCAGTCAGAGAAACAGAAAAAGTATAGTGCATGTTATTACAAGAATTCAGGAATAGAAAGGCAATTTATGAATAAGAATAGAATTAAGAGCATGACGGGCTACGGTAGCTCAAAGGGAATAGCAGAAGGATTTGATGTTACTGTTGAGCTTAAGAGTGTAAACAACCGGTACCTTGAAACATCCGTAAGATTGCCAAGGAACTTCCTGTTTGCTGAAGAGACTGTTAAAAGTGCTGTGCAGAAGCATATCAGCAGAGGAAAGGTCGATGTTTTCATTACAGTAAATTCCTCTTCTGTAGATGATATAAGTGTAAAGGTCAACAGACCGCTGCTTGAAAATTATCTGCGGGCGATAAATAGTATTGCTGATGAATACGGACTTGAAAACGACAGTACAGCAATGGGAATTTCAAAACTCCCGGATGTGCTAAGCGTAGAGCGAAATGAGCTTGATGCTGAAGCAATCTCTGATGGAATCGGTTCAGTTCTTGAAGAGGCTCTTGCAGATTATGACAGGATGCGTGAACGAGAAGGAGAAAAGCTCAAGGAAGATGTCCACTCAAGACTCAGAACGATTGAAAATTATGTAAGTATGATTGAGAAGGCGGCACCTGAAACTGTACTCCAGTACAGAAACAGACTTGAGCAAAAAATGGTTGAAGTTCTCCAGGATTCTTCAGTTGATGAAGGCAGAATTATTCAGGAAGCTGCTATATTTGCAGACCGAATAGCCGTTGATGAGGAGACTGTAAGGCTACGCAGCCATATTGCACAACTGGACTCAATGCTTGAAGCCGGTTCTCCTATAGGAAGAAAGATTGATTTTCTTGTTCAGGAGTTTAACCGCGAAGCAAACACCATCGGTTCAAAATGCCAGAATTCAGACATAGCACATATTGTTGTTGACTTGAAATCTGAGATTGAGAAAATCCGTGAACAGATTCAGAATATAGAGTGATAGAATTATGAAACTACTCGGAATTGGATTTGGAAATTTCGTGTCTCCATCC
>R21__coassemble_315_pt1 | contig 40992 bp, 36 predicted proteins | sample R21__metabat2_low_PE_003 | metagenome-assembled genome bin R21 | reverse complement strand
ACCATGCATGGGGCTCCGCATTCCGTGCATACGGCTCACCTCAGTCCTTCATGGGTTCTGAAATCGCAATTGATATGCTGGCAGCAAAGATGGGCATCGACCCGTTCGAGATGCGTGCAATGAACTGCTACAAGGAGTCTGAAGGCACAACAATACCCACAGGCTATCCTCCTGAGGTATACTGTGAAGAGGCTCTGTTCGAGAAGGCACGTCCTATCTACGAAGAGGCAAAGAAGATAGCTGCCGAGAAGAATGCTGCTTCCGACGGCAAGATGAAGTACGGCGTTGGCGTATCTCTCGGTGTATACGGCTGTGGCCTTGATGGTGTTGATACATCCAATGCATACGCAGAGCTCAACCCGGACGGCACAGTCACAATGTACGCCGCTTGGGAAGATCACGGTCAGGGCGCTGATATGGGTATCCTTGTATCCGCACATGAGACACTCCGTCAGGCAGGCATAAAGCCCGAGCAGATTAAGCTCGTTATGAACGACACCAAGATTACACCGAACTCCGGACCTGCCGGCGGCTCTCGTTCACAGGTTATGTCCGGTAACGCATGCCGTCTCGCTGCAGAAGCTCTTATTGCAGAGATGAAGAAGGACGACGGAACATTCCGTACCTACGATGAGATGGTTGCAGACGGTAAGAAGCTGAAGGTAGAAGGCAACTGGGTAACCACATTCTGCGCAGATCATCCTATCGATCAGGATACCGCACAGGGCGATCCGTTCGCAACCTACATGTACACCATATTCATGCCTTCTGTTGAAGTTAATACTGAGACAGGTAAGGTTCATGTATACAGATTCGACTGCGTAGCAGACGTTGGAACCATCATGAACAGACTGCTTGTTGAAGGCAACTTCTACGGCGGACTTATGCAGGGCGTTGGTCTGGCACTCACTGAGGACTTCGATGACCTCAGCAAGGAAACCAGCCTTAAGGGATGCGGAATTCCTTACCCCAATGACTGCCCGGATGACATCAACCTCTACTTCAACGAGACATACCGTCCGTCAGGACCTTATGGTGCAGCCGGCTGTGGTGAAGCTCCTCTGGATGCTCCTCACCCCGCAGTTCTGAATGCTATATACGCTGCGACAGGCGCTCGTATCACTCGCATTCCTGCACGTCCCGACAAAGTCCTCGCAGCTCTTAAAGAACTCGAGAAGTAATTTGTTCTCATAGTCGCAAAAACATGTTATAATAGAGGGGCTCTCAGAGCCCCTCTGTTTCATAGAAAATATCAACCTCACACAAGGAGGTATTTCGTATGTCCCATTATATTCCTGAGCGTGGTTCAACCCACGTGTATAAGGTTAAGAAGATTTCCAAGGAGGAAATCGGATACATGACCGGACTGTGCACATATGAACAGCCCGCGTTCTGTAATTCTGCCTGCCCCTTGAAGCTGGATACAAAGTCAATGCTGGCTGCTGTGGCTGACGGCAATTTTAAAAAGGCACTGCAGATATATGAAAAGATTGCACCTTTCCCAATGATTCTATCCTCAGGTTGTGAGGCGCCTTGTGAATCACAATGCCGTATCTGTGAAGTAGGAGACGGCATTGCCATCAGAGATATTGAGGCGGCGGTCTCCACATTTGGCGAGAGGACAAAATCAAGCGGAGTGTTCCGCATGGAGAAAAAGAAGAAGGTTGCGATATTCGGTTCGGGACTTTTCTGTCTGTTCCTTGCGGGCGAACTTGAAAAGAAAATGTACCCCCTCACAGTGTTCTGTGAGGAGGCGGATATAGAGCAGTATCTCAGAACTGAGACGGAATTTCTGCCTGAGGAGGCCTTTAAGGCTGAACTTGAACGGCTGAAATCCAAGTATATCAGTTTTGAATTTGGCTGTATAATGACTCCCGCATTCTTTGAAGAGAAAAGACAGGAGTTTGACGTGGTCTGTGCCTCTGAAAAACTCGCAAAGCTATTCTTCCCGGATGCCATATGCAATGAGAAGCTTATGGTGTTTGCGCCTGAAAAGCTTGTAATGGGCTGTGGGGAAGGTGTTATGAATGCTGCTTTCGGAGCGAAGAAGGCGGCACTTTCGGTGGACAGACTTGCCCAGAATCTAGATCCAAACAATACCAGAGGTGATGAAGGTGCGGCGGAATCCAAGCTTTACACCGACCTGGGCATGGCAAAGGAACTTAAGCGTGTTGCTAAGAACGGTGCCTATACCAAAGAGGAGGCAGTAGAGGAGGCAAAACGCTGCATCCAATGCCACTGTGATGAATGCATGAAAGCATGCCCCTTCATAGTGCATTTCCAAAAGCCGCCATCACTTTTAAGCCGTGAGATATTCAATAACACCCAAATTATCATGGGAGACCACCAGCTGAACAAGGTTATGAACGCTTGTGCTTTGTGCGGTCAATGCAAGGTAATCTGCCCCAACGGCTTCGACATGGCGACGGTGTGCAAGGATGCGCGAGAGAACATGGTAGCCACAGACAAGATGTCCCTTGCAGTGCACGAGTTCGCTCTGCAGGACATGCTCTTCTCCAACGATGAGGCATTTGTTTCTATACCTCAACCGGGCTATGAAAAATGCAGATATGTGTTTTTCCCGGGGTGTCAGGCGAGTGCGATAGCACCCGAAACCGTGAAGGCTGCTTATGCTGACCTCTGCTCAAGGCTTGAAGGCGGAGTTGCCCTGATGCTGGGATGCTGCGGAGCAATATGCGATTGGGCAGGCAGATATGAGATGTATGACGAAACAAAGGCATTTATAGATTCTGAACTGGCTAAACTGGGTAATCCCACAATTATTGCCGGCTGTCCCAGCTGCGCAAAGGAACTCAGAGCTTATGAGAATGCCGAGGTTAAGGGTATCTGGGATGTAATAAATGAAATCGGATTGCCCGATACAGCAAAAGCACTCGAGAAACCTGCCGCAATACACGATTCCTGCGGAGCGAGGGGAGATGGAGAAACACAGAACGCAATACGTTCCATCATTGAAAAGCTGGGTATGATTATTATAGAGACTGAATACTCAGGTGACAAATCACCCTGCTGCGGTTACGGTGGTCTAACAGCTTATACGAACCGTGAGGTGGCAAAGCTTCTGACAGATAAATGCCTTGAACGCTCTGACGCTCCCTTTGTAACCTATTGCATGGCATGCAGGGACCGTTTTGCACGTGAGGGGCACGAATCCAGGCACATTTTGGAACTCCTATACGGAACGGATGCAGGTTTGCCTCCGGATATAAGTGAAAAGCGCTTTAACAGACTCAGCCTTAAGCAGGAACTTCTAAAAGAACTACTGGGGGTGGAAACTGTGAACAAAGACCTCGGCTTTAAAATAGATTATACTGATGAAGCAAGAAAAATGATGGACGACCGTATGATTCTTACCTCAGATGTAGAATATGTTCTGCAACAGCTTAGAGAGAGCGGAGAGACTATTTATGATTCCGACTGCGGTTTATGCATAACCCGCAGCAGAGACGGAAATGTTACCTTCTGGGTTATGTATGAGGAAAAGGAAGATGGATACCTTGTTCACCGCGCATACAGTCACAGAATGACAATTGATATCAGGGAGGTCTGAAAATGGCAGGAGACAGAACTTACTACACCATAGACCCCGAAGGAAAGCTGGAGTGCATGAAATGCCACGTTAAGCTTGTGAAGGGCAAGGCAAAATTTAGATACCTAGAGAACGGATTTCCGGTGGAGCTCCCGGTATGCCCCCAGTGTGGTTTTGTATATGTTCCTGAGGAACTGGCACTTGGCAAGGTGCTTTCCGTTGAAAAATCGCTGGAGGATAAATGAACAGACATCCCGGGGGAAAAGAGAATACTGCGAAGCTTTTCAGAGCGGCTAAGCTCCCTGAAGATGCCTGTGTCCTTGATATGGGTGCCGGAGACGGAAGCTCGGGCTGCGACATCTGTATTGATATTGAACCGTGTGGAGATAAGGTTATTAAGGGGGATTTTCTAAATCTCCCTTTTCCTGATGAAAGTTTTGACGGAGTACTTTCCGAATGTGCTTTCTTTATCAGCGGGGACCACATGAGAGCGATATCCGAGGCCCGCAGGGTCCTAAGGCCCAAAGGAAAGCTTATGCTTGCCGATGTGTTCTTTGATCAACCTGTCCTTCCGGGATTTAACGTTGAATTCTTCGAAGATATCACTGATGAATGGAAAGAGTATTATCTCGAGGCCCTGTGGAGCGATGAGAACTGCTGCGGGTTTGAGAATATACCACATCGGCACCCAAAATATTACCTGATTGTTGCATCTAAGGAGGACTGAACTGTGGATTTATTAGACAGAATACTTGAACTGAGCCGTTACGGCTATTTCTGCTCGCAGATACTTGCCATACTTCTGCTTGAAACTGTAGGAGAGGAGAATCCCGAACTTGTTAAGGCCATGGGAGGACTTAACGGTGGCGTGGGATATTCACAGGGCTGCTGCGGTTGTATGACCGGAGGCTGCTGCCTTATTTCGTACTTCACCGGCAAGGGTGAAGACACGGGTCTTGAACACCCGGAACACAAGCAGGCTCTCGGCGAGTTTACTGAATGGTTCAAGGAAGAGATGATGGTAAATTATGGCGGAACAGACTGTACAGATATCACAAAAGGTAATCCCGCAAAGCGCCTTGAAGAGTGTCCGAACATAATTGCCGACACCTATCAGAAATGTATGGAGATTCTTGCAGAAAAGGAGCTTATATAAATGCTCATAGGCAGAACGAAAAGTGTCTGCCCGGTGTGTCTTAAAACTCTTGAGGCGGAGAAACTTACGGGTAGTGACGGGAACATCTATATGGAGAAGACTTGCGTGGAGCACGGCAGGTTCAGAACCCTCATCTGGGAAGGCGACCTGAAGAGCTATCTGCAGTGGAGTATGGACAACACAGCAACAGACCCGCCGGTAAACGGAAAAAAGCCCGAAAAGGGCTGCCCTAATGACTGCGGGCTCTGTGCAGAGCATTTGCGTAAAGGATGCTGCATGCTGCTTGAACTGACAAACCGCTGTAACCTGCACTGCCCTGTGTGCTTCGCAGCGGCGGGGGAACACTCTCCCCGAGACCTCAGCCTTGATGAGATTTCCAAACAGTATGATTTTCTGATGCAACACGGTGGCCCCTTCAATATCCAACTTTCAGGCGGCGAGCCCACGCTTAGAGATGATCTGCCTGAGATAATCAGGCTAGGCCTTGAAAAGGGTTTTACTTTTTTCCAGCTAAACACCAACGGAATCCGCCTTGCGGATGAGGATGGGTATGCGGAAAAGCTGAAGGAAGCGGGGCTCACAACAGTATTCCTGCAGTTTGATGGGCTGACTGACGATGTTTACGAAGCACTAAGAGGCAGGCCACTTCTTGATATAAAGCTCAGAGCCATTGAAAATAGTGCCACAGCAGGTCTTGGAGTTGTGCTTGTTCCGGTTATAGCTCCGGGAATTAATGACAACCAGGTAGGCGATATTCTCAAATTTGCCATCAGCCGTCAGCCTGATGTGCGTGGAGTTCATTTCCAGCCCATAAGCTATTTCGGGCGCTGCGGTCAGGAAAGGCCTTCAAAGCCAATAACAATCCCCAAAATGCTAGAGCTGATTGAAGCCCAGACGGACGGCATGATGAAAAAATCCGATTTCGCCGGAGGTGGTGCTGAGAATCCATACTGCTCCTTCCACGCCAGCTATAGGCTTCTCGAGGACGGCAGTTTGAAGCTTCTTCCCAAGCAGTCGGGCTCATGCTGTTGCTGTACAACCAGCGATGATTCGCGTGAGCATGTGGCTTCCCAGTGGGCCGGTTCCTGCGAGCTTCCCGAGAATGCCGACGGTTTTGACGAATTTCTCAAGCAGGTGAGAGACAGCACATTTGCGGTCTCCGGCATGATATTCCAGGATGCGTACAATCTGGACCTGGAGAGGCTCAAACGCTGCTATATATGCGAGGTGGATTCCGATTACGGGATGGTGCCATTCTGCGCATATAACCTGACAAACACTGAAGGAAAGTATCTTTACAGAAAATGAATTTCATCACCGATATCAGTGGATACAGACCGAAGGTTTCACAGAGTGAAATTGCAAAGATCATCACAGCGGAGACCTCCGGAACAACAGGGAAAGAAAAACGGGTTTATTATACCGAAGAGGACCTTGAGAGGACCGTTGAGGTCTTCATGCAGGGTATATCCGAGATGGAGCCGGAAAAGACCCTGGTGACCTTTCCTGATACGGGACCTTACAGCCTTGGCGAGAGAATTGCCGAGGCTTTAAGTCGTTTGGGTGCAGTTGCTATAAATCCGGGAAAAACCTGGAGTTATCATAAATTGGTAGACATAATATTTAAAAATAAACCTGATTCATTTATAGGCTTCCCACAGACTCTCCTTGCCCTCCAGAGACTCACCAACGGCTGTTTTAGAGCGGGACTGATTTCCGGTGATTATTGTATAAATGCTGATTACATGTGTCCCGTATACCCACATTACGGCAGCCGTGAAACCTGTCTTGCGGGCGCTACAAGCTGCCGTTGCCGCAACGGAATGCACATGCGATCCGACATAGATGTGGAAATAATTGATGAAAACGGTGGAGTACTGCCGGCAGGTGAAACAGGCGAGCTGGTACTGACAACTCATTTGAAGGCAATGCCGCTTGAATGCTACCGAACGGGCGACTATACAAGAATAATACCAGGTGATTGCTCTTGTGGAAATAAGAATGTACGCATAGACTCTGTAAGCAGGCATACCCCAATAGAAAAACTGGATGACGAAATGTTTGCGGACCCGAAGCTTATTGACTGCGAGTACTATGTTGAAAACGGTGAAATAAAAAAGAACACAGTCTATATCGACGATGTATCGTCTTTAACTGTGCCCTTTTATAGAGGCAAGCGGATATTAAAGATTATGTAAACTGGTTCGCAATAGAATCCGTTTTACAGTGACCTTACAATCGGGAGGAGTTGTTCGTACAGCTCGTCCCGGTTTTCTTTTGTTATCATATATAGTTCGGCCTTTGGATGTGAACGAACCCGGTTCAGAAACTCAACCTCAGGATGTGTTGATTTTACGGTTGCTATAACAGGAATGTCACCGTCAAAGCGGTTGAGAACCGCGGACGTGAATCTTTCGCAGTCCGCTTCCATAAAACCCAGCTCATCCATCACAATTATTCCGTCGTCTTTTGCCTCAGAAAGATATTGTACACCCAAGGTCTCAAATATTTCCTTGTTTACATGTCTGTCAATGGAGTTGCAGTCGGCAAGAAAGTTCTCATCACGAGGAATCCGTTCTTTATCGGACGCGCGGAACATGTATATCTCATGGTATCCGTCTTCACGCTGTTTCATAGATTTAGTAATCACTCCGTATACAGGCAGATTAATTTCCTTTAGCAGGCGCTCGACCAATGTGGATTTTCCAACTTGGCGTTCACCGCATATTATTATATGCTGCATTTCGAAACCTCCTATATACTGGCGGGTATGCATACCCTTACACTATCGTTCTCGAGGCTGCTGATATTAACATCAATGCCGTAAAGTGTACTGATTATTTCGTTGTTTATAACGTCTGTAGGACTGCCTGATGCCAGAACGGAGCCGTTCTTAAGGGCTACAATCCTGTCGGAGTACATATATGAGTGCTCGGGGTTGTGGGTAGTCTGAATTATGGTATAGCCTTCATCGGCAAGGGCGCGGCACTGTTTGAGGACCAGCATCTGGTTTCCGAAATCAAGGCTTGCTGTAGGCTCGTCAAGCATGAGAATCTTTGCATTCTGAGCCAGAGCCCGTGCTATGATTACAAGCTGCCGCTCTCCGCCGCTCAGATGATGGAAGCATCTCTCCTTCAGCTGAACAATACCAATCTTTTCAAGTGCCTTCTCCGTGCGCTCCAGTTCCTCAGCCTTAGGTGTACGGAAGGCGCTGCTGCCGGCGGTGGTACCCATCAACACTATATCCTCAACACTATAATTGAAGGAAGGGGAGGTATATTGTGGAATGTAGGCGATATGCTTTGATAGCTCCCGCACACTCATTTCACGGGTATCCACTCCATCAATAAGGACCTCGCCGCTGTAGTTCTGCAGCAGACCCAGCATGCATTTGAAAAGTGTGGACTTCCCAACACCGTTCGAGCCTAGAATGGATAGAAATTCGCCGTCCTCCACACCAAGGCTAATGTCGTGCAGAACCTCGCGGCTGCCGTATGAAAAAGAGAGATTCCTAACTTCAAGCTTCACCGAGATTCTCCTCTCCTTGTTATCAGCAGCAGGAAGAAGGGTGCGCCAATAAAGGCGGTGAGAATGCCTATGGGGATTTCCGTATTGCTAAGGTTCCTCGAAAAATTATCTACAATCAGTAGAAATAGTCCGCCGCCCAGCATGGAAGCGGGCATCAGAAATCTGTAGTCGGAGCCCACGAGTCTTCTCATCATATGTGGAATAACCAGCCCCACCCAGCCAATCATTCCGGAGACAGAGACAGATGCTGCCGTGATGAGTGTGGCGGAAACAATCACTGCAATCCGCACTTTCTGTGCGTCAACACCCATAGACCGTGCTTCATCGTCTCCCATTGTTATCACATTAAGTCTCCAACGTAGGAGAATAAGGGGAATGATTCCCACAAGCATGGGCCAGACAACGAATTTTAATTCCTTATTTGTTGCCCCTACAAGGGAACCCATAAGCCAGTACGTGATGGCAGGCAGCTTGTTGTTGGGGTCAGCCACCAGTTTAATAAATGAGGTACCCGCTTGGAACAGAGAGGATACCATAATCCCCGCCAGAACAAGCCCCAGAACCTTTTCACCTTTGGCGTATTTGCTTATGAACATAACAAGGGCCACGGTTATAAGGCTGAACATAAAGGCAAAAGCGGTAATCCCATAACCGCTGAAACTCAGAAAAATCGCAAGGGCGGCTCCAAATCCTGCTCCTGCGGAAGCTCCGAGAATATCCGGTGCCGCCATAGGGTTCTGAAAAACACCCTGGTATGAGGCACCGGCTGCGGAAAGACAGTAGCCCACAAGCACGGCTATGAGAATTCTTGGCATACGGATATTCCATACGGCAATTGCCTGGGTGTCCGTCCAGTACTGTTCCACTCCGAACAGTTTGCCAAAGAGAATTCCGATTAACTCCTTAAAGGGAACAGGATAACGGCCTAAAAGAAATGAGAGTAGAATACAAGAAAGCAATGCGACAGCCAGAATAATCAGCCATGTTTTGCCCGATAGCCTGCGCTTTTCGTTGTCAGGTAAAGCAGTTGTGTTCATATGCGTCCAATCCGATAAATAAAAAAATACAATTTGCTATTGAAAAACAGACGAAGAGGCTGTATAATACAACCAAGTGTTATACTAATACAAATTGCAATTTTTTTCAACTCGAAAAGCTTAAAATGGAGGTAAAAATGAAAAAAACATTAGCATTCGTACTTGCTGTGCTCATGCTCTTCGGTGTTATGGCAGGCTGCGGCACAAAAGCCTTTGCAGCGGACAAAGCTGAAACCCGAGAGTTCACAGATGACTGCGGAAGAACCGTTACTATCCCTGCGGAAGTGACAAAGATTGCGGTATCCGGCCCACTGACACAGATTTATATTTTGCCGCTCTGCCCTGAGCTTATGGTAGGCTATGCAAATGAGTTTTCCATGGATGCTTCAAAATATATAAATGCAGAATTCCTGAAGTTGCCTGCTCTTGGTCAGCTTTACGGGGGCAGAGGAACAATGGACCTGGAGGCACTTTTGGCTGCAGGCCCTGAAGTGGTAATTGATGTGGGAGAACAAAAGGAAAGTACTGCCGGGGACCTTGACGCACTCACTGAGCAGAGCGGAATTCCATTTGTTCACATAGATGCCACAATTGAAACGGCAAATACCGCATATCGCCGCCTTGGAGAGCTCACGGGTTGCACAGAGAAGGCTGAGACACTTTCAAAATGGTGTGAAGACTGTCTCGAGAACATCAATACGATTATGGAAAAGGTTGACAAGGACAACGCCAGAAAGTCCATACTATACTGCCTTGGAGACAAGGGACTCAATGTACTTGCTGATGGTTCATTCCATGCGGAAACCTTAAAGCTAGTTGCTGAGAACGCGGCTTCGTTGGATGATGTGGTGTCTTCAGGTGATGGCAACGAGGTGGATATGGAGCAACTCATACTCTGGAATCCCGATGTAATCATCTTTGCACCGGAAAGTGTGTATTCAGAAGTTGGTGCCGACAAGACGTGGCAGCAGTTAGACGCAATTAAAAACAGTGAGTACTATGAGACACCCTTTGGTCCTTACGGCTGGCTCCAGTCACCCCCATCTGTTCAAAGATATCTGGGGTTGGTATGGCTCACAGCTCTGCTGTATCCGGACTATATTGATTATGACCTCTGCTCTACAGTCAGGGAGTATTACAGCCTGTTCTATGGCTATGAAATGAGTGAGGAAGAGTTTGCTGAGCTCACCGCCAACGCTTTACCTCAGGAAATGGAAGAGGCTGCCTAAATTTCAAATTTGTTCTGAATCACCTTCGAGCTTGCTCGAGGGTGATTTTTATATTATAATAGATAAACAAAAGTTTATTACTAGCGTTTTCCGGAGCGTGTTTATGGAAATAAATGACAGTGAATTCCTATCTATGTTCTTCAGCGATGAAACAGCTGCATTCAGAAGCCCTGTAGAGCCTGAACCGGGGGAGACGGTATCCGTTAGGATTCGGGTCCCTAAAGACTGTGCTTCAAGGGTTCTCCTCAATTTCTCAAACGGAAGCCATGCGGTGCTGATGACATCTTGCGGTAGCAGTCTGTGCTTTGAATACTATGAAGCCAAAATAGTCTGCTTAGATGAAGAAATAACATATTATTTTGAAGTTGAGTGCCGCGGAGAAATACAGAAGGTGATATATAACAAGCTGGGAGCCTCGTTTAAGGATGAAAAGCCGGATGAGGAGTATTCCTTCCGGTTCACACCCGGCTTTCATGTGCCGGACTGGGCAAAGGGTGCCCTCCAGTATCAGATTTTCCCGGACCGCTTCTGCAATGGTAATCCGGACAACGATGTGTGCGACAACGAGTATTACTACGCAGTGGGTCACTCAAAGCATATCTCCAACTGGGATACCTCACCGGACGATACGGACATACGTTGCTTCTATGGCGGTGACCTTCAGGGGATTATGAGTAAGCTGGATTATCTCCAGAGCCTTGGAGTAGAGGTTATATACCTAAATCCTATATTCATTTCACCCTCCAGCCACAAATACGACGTCCAGGATTATGACCATATAGATCCGCACCTGGCAATCATCTGCGACGACCTGGAGCATTCCATGCAGGATTGGGAGAAGCATAATGGATATGCCCCCAGATACATCCGCAGGGTTACTTCAAAAGCAAACCTCAAGGCCAGTGATGACTATTTCGCGTCATTCTGTCAGGAGCTCCATCGCAGAGGCATGAAGATTATTCTTGACGGCGTGTTCAACCACTGCGGTTCATTCAACAAATGGATGGACAGAGAAGGCATCTATCTCGGTAAGCCCGGATATGAAAACGGTGCGTATCAGGACAACTACAGCCCATACAGGGAATACTTCCGCTTCAAATCCGGCAGCAGCCGCTATGCGGATTACGAGGGTTGGTGGGGTCATGTTACATTGCCAAAGCTTAACTATGAGGATTCTCTTACCCTAAGAGAGCGTATTTTCGCAATCGCGGAGAAATGGGCTATGCCGCCCTATTCCATAGACGGATGGAGGCTTGATGTAGCGGCGGATCTGGGCCACAGTCTTGAATTCAATCACGGGTTCTGGCAGGAATTCAGAACGAGACTGAAAAACATTAATCCCCAACTGCTCATCATTGCGGAGCATTACGGAAATCCGTCAGACTGGCTCCACGGAGACCAGTGGGATACGGTTATGAATTACGACGCCTTTATGGAGCCGCTCTCATTTTTCCTTACGGGCATGGAAAAGCACAGCAATGAGTACTGTGAGGAGCTTTATCGGGATGGAAAGGCATTCTTTGAGAACATGTTGAAGAATATGGCAGCCTTTGAGGAACCCTCGCTATATTCCGCCATGAATCAGCTTTCAAATCACGACCACTCCCGTTTTCTTACCAGAACCAACCGGAAGGCGGGCAGACTGACTACTTTGGGTTCAGAAGCGGCAGGAATTGGAATAAACAAGGCCGTCTTCCGCGAGGCAATATGTGTTCAGATGACATGGCCAGGTGCTCCAACTATCTATTATGGCGACGAAGCAGGGCAGCTTGGATGGACCGACCCGGATAACAGAAGAACCTACCCATGGGGCCATGAAGATGAAATGCTCATAGAGTACCACCGCAGTTTGTCGGCAATCAGAAACGAATTTCCGGTTCTGAAGAGCGGCTCACTTAAACCTCTCTATGGAGAATACGGAAGTATAGCATACGCAAGATTCGATGAAAAGAGCTGCGCTATTGTTGCCTGCAATAATACGGATGAAGCAGTACTTTTTACCCTTCATACAATAGAGACGGGCACACCGGACGGCACGGAATATACAAGAGTGCTTATCAGCGACGGAAATGGCTTCAGCACGGAAAGGGAAGACAAGCTCAGTGTTGAAAACGGCAGGATTGAGGTTAGGCTACCGCCTCTTTCCGTAGCTATTTATACGGCAAATCTGTCATAATATTTGAGGAGAATGCTTATGGAACCTGTATTTACCGAGTATGACAGCTATCTGTTCCATTACGGAACGTACTACGAGGCATATAAAAAGCTGGGTGCCCACATCTGTGAGGAGAACGGCGTTTGGGGAACGCATTTTGCTGTCTGGGCTCCCAACGCCCGGCGGGTTTCCGTCATTTGCGACAGAAACGGATGGGACGAATCGGTGGGGGAGATGCAGTTAACGCAGAACGGTATCTACGAATGCTTCATACCCAACATATTTGAAGACACACTATACCGTTTCGTCATAACTGCCCAAAGCGGTGAGAAGCTATATAAATCGGATCCGTATGCCTTCAAGACCGAACTGCGGCCCGCCAATGCGTCTATAATCTGCAAACTGGACACCTACCCCTGGAATGATGGAGAATATATGGCTTCTCAGGATGGAGAGGGTTCCGTCTCTAAGCCAATGGCAATCTATGAATTGCATCTTGGTTCCTGGAAAAAGGATTATTCGCACGGAGAGGACGGTTTCCTGAATTACCGCACTTTGGCAGACCAGCTGGCCGAGTATGTGACTTACATGGGGTATACACATGTTGAGCTGATAGGTATATGTGAACACCCGTTTGACGGCTCCTGGGGCTATCAGGTAACCGGATACTATTCGCCTACAACACGCTACGGCAGCCCGGATGATTTCAGATACTTTGTTGACACTATGCACAGAAGCAATATCGGCGTAATTCTCGACTGGGTTCCCGCACATTTCCCAAAGGACAGCTTCGGTCTTGCATACTTTGACGGTGCGCCGCTGTATGAATCCGGTGACCCGCTCCGTGCGGAGTACCCTGAGTGGGGAACAAACGCCTTCGACCACGGCAGACCTGAGGTTAGAAGCTTTCTGATTTCAAACGCCTTCTATTGGATAAACGAGTTTCACATAGACGCCCTAAGAGTGGATGCGGTTGCCTCAATGCTTTACAACAGCTTTGGCAGATCGGAGTGGCGCCCGAACAAATTCGGCGGTCCGGAGAACCTTGAAAGCACTGAATTCCTCAAGCAACTCAACAAGGCTGTGCGGGAGAATACAAAGTCGTATCTGATTGCGGAAGACTCCTCAATAATCCCCGGTGTTACCAAGCCTGTAGATGAAGATGGTCTTGGTTTCCTGTTTAAGTGGAATATGGGCTGGATGAACGACACCCTAAAGTACATCGGTAAGGATCCAATATATAGGAAGTGGCATCACGGCCAGCTCACCCATACATCGGACTATGCCTTCTTGGAAAACTTCGTGCTGGTGCTTTCCCACGACGAGGTTGTCCATCTGAAGCACTCAATGCTAGAGAAATTCCCGGGCGGAATTGAGGATAAGTTCGGCGGACTTAAGGCTCTATATGCCTTTCTGTTCACCCATCCCGGTAAAAAGCTGCTCTTTATGGGGCAGGATTTCGCCGAGGATAGGGAATGGGACGAAAAGCGGGAAATAAATTGGTCTCTTGCGGACGATTTCGGTCACAGGGATGTTATGCAATGCGTGCGCAATTTGCTTGGCATATACAGACGCTATCCATGCCTCTATGCAGACTCGGATAATCCCGTCACCTTTGAGTGGATAAACCGGAACGACTCAGATAGAAACATATTCTCATACATACGTAGAAACCCTTGGAACTATGATGGAGCAGTGCTGGTGGTTATTAATTTCTCACCTGTAGAGTATCCCGAATACGGCTGCGGAGCCCCTGTTGAAGGTTACTACAACAGAGTGTTCAGCACATACGACAGTCTGCCCGGAGCTGGAGGTCCCTCCGAGTCTGAAGGCGGCATTCCGCCCCTTACAACGACACCGGAACTGTGTGACGGTTACGACAATATGCTCAGATATTCCCTCCGTCCATTTGAGGCGATTATTCTGGATTTTCCCCAAAAGTAAAGCGGATAATAGGCAGTTTGCATAAAAATAAGTGCTGAAATTTGTTCATATTGCCATTTTTTTCTCGTTGATATGCACAAAAATGTGCACTAATATTTGTGCAATCTACCACTTGATAAATAAAAGGGATTTTGCTATATTATCACGCACAAGGGTGATATCCCTTCTGAAGTTTCTGGAGACCTTTGCGGACAGCAACTTCTAAACAAAAAATATGCGGGTTACATCAGTAGCCCGTTATTTTTTTGCCTGAAATTTGCTGAAACAATGCTGATAGACGCGATAATCGTACACAGATTGTTAAAGATTTCTATGTATCGAGTTCACAATTCAATGGTATTTTCTGTACATAAATTGAAATTGAAATGCAGACGGGGCCGACGGAGCTCCCAAACAAAGGACAGTTTTCAACAGTGGACAAAATGAAAAAGGAGAAACAGATGCGTAAAAAACTAACAGTATTTATTTCAGTACTTCTCGTTCTTGCCATGTTCTGCGCCTGCGGTCAGGTCAGTGCCTCGGCAGAGGGATCAGGTCTGCTAACAGCAACGGGCAAGGTCCTTGCTACGGAGCTTTTCGTAAAGACATCGGAAACGGAGATAGTAGAAGAGAAATCTGTAGATGAGATTCCGGAAGAAACTGCTGATAAAGCTGCGGAAGACCCGGAAGAGGAGCCTGCAGAAGATGAAGCCCCAGCTGAAGAGACTGAGGAAACTACAAAGGAAGCTGAAAAGTTGGACCTCTCAACTCTTAAGAACAGCATTTTTACAATCAGCGAAGAGGGAACATATGAACTAAGCGGAAAGCTGGAAGGTCAAATAGTCGTTGATGCAGACAAAGACGCAAAGGTAAAACTTATTCTTGACAGCGTCGAAATCAGCAACAAGGAAGCACCTGCAATATATGTCAACAAAGCCGGCAAACTCATAATCGAGACAGCAGATAATTCAAAGAATATTATCAGCAGTAGTGGTGCTGAGCATACGGATCTGGATGCCGCAATATATGCGGACTGTAAGCTAACTCTGAAGGGTGATGGCATTCTGAAGGTCGTCTCTCGGATTGGTCACGGAATTCTTGCTAAGGATGACATCACGGTCAAGTCAGGCAGCATAGCTGTTGAGGCCGCTCAGGACGGTTTTAACGGTAAGAAGGATATTAAAATAAAGGGAGGTAGCCTGACCATCTCCGCTTATGACGATGGCATTCACGCCGATAATGAGCTCAACATTTCTGACGGTGAAATCGTTATTAATGAAAGCTACGAAGGTCTGGAAGGCCTTGCAGTGATTATTTCTGGCGGTAGTATTGATATTGTTTCCTCCGATGACGGCATAAATGCTGCGGGCGGAAAAGACGGTTCCGGCACAGAATTCGACGACTGGACAGAAGCGGACTGGGAGGAGTATTTCAAGGACTGGGATAATAATTCAGACTTTGAATCATACTTTGACGAGGACTTTGATAACTGGACCGATGAGGACTGGTATAAGTTCTTTGGAGAGATGTTCGGTGACGGTTGGGATGATATCAGCGGATATTTCGACAGCTTTGATGATTACAGCGATTATTACGATTACGGCGATTTTGATGGGTTCTATGGCTTTGGTAACGACCCATACACTCAGCCGGCACCTACAGCAAAGCCAAAGAAAACCGCTATGATAACCAGAGACTCAATGCCCAAGCAGAATGATTCATCTCAAGACGATGCAGAAGGAAATGACTATGACTTTGGAGAATTTCCCGGAAGCGGATTCGGAGGCGGCAGACCTGAAGGTATGCCTCCTGAGGGCTTCGGCGGTGGTCACGGTGGACCTGGCGGCCCGGGTGGATTTGGCAGAGAGAATCCATTTGCAGTAACTGAAGGCGCAAAGATTGTTATCTCCGGTGGTGAGATTAAGATAAATGCCCTAGGAGATGGAATCGATTCCAATGGTTCTCTGGAGATTTCAGGAGGAGAGTTGTACATAAGTGGACCTACGAGCCCCGCAGACTCAGCCGTTGACTACGCTTCAGATGGAATAATTTCCGGAGGCACCGTTATTGCAGCGGGCTCATCCGGTATGGCAGAGGGCTTTGGAAAAAGCTCAACGCAGGCAAGTATACTCTATAATTTTGACTCAGAATACAAAGCAGGAAGCGAAATCGCTCTCAATGATGAAAAGGGCAATGTACTCATAAGCTACAAGCCTGAGAATGATTTCAGCTCTGTGGTAGTAAGCGCACCGGACCTCGAAAGTGCCGGCACTTACTACCTGACGGTGGACGAAGACGAATATGAAATTGAAATGGACGGAGTTGTGTATTCCAACGGCAGATTTGGCATGGGCGGAAAATCTGGTGACATACATAGACCGGGAGACATGAAGCCCCCCGAGGATTTTGAACCCGATGAGGACTACAGCTGTGAGAACTGTCCTGAAAACGGCAATTGCCAGGCAGATGGTAAGACTTCAAACGACAAGCCTTCAAATGATAAACCCGAATATCCAAAGCCCTCATCATCTCCCAAGCCAAGAAAACCCGGCTGGCGTGACACATGACAATTATTAACCGGCAGTAAAGAATCTACTGCCGGCTTTTTTCATAATTTGCTGATGATAACAATATCCACCCGTCACGCGGGTGGATATATTTCAATAAAACGCTATTAACTTTACATCACTCAACGCGGACAATGCCGTCGTCCAAAACGGTTATCCTATCACCGGTCTTAACTGCCTCCAGAAACTCAGGCCCTAAACGGTCTATAACAGGCATACAGGTGTCCGTCCACACGGCGCCAAGGATAGCACCTGAGGCGGCCAGTGAGTCAATCGACTCTGAAAACAACATGCATGCAGGCCCCTTGTCCAGCTTGAGCACAGTATAAAGAATCATACCGCCCGTGGTAGAACCTATTGTCAGAGGTAGGCACAGTGCCTTGCCCTGCATAGGCATTCCGTTGATTTCGGGGTTGTTCTGATCTCCGCAGGGAACACCCTTCTTATTGAACATTATTGCCATCTGGAAGGAGGCGAGTGTGTTGAACCCATTGTGTGAGACAAGAGCTTCGGCGATGCATCTGCCGGGAACTACAACACGACCTTTGAATTCTTTCATAGCTTTGCCTCCTTGTTTGTGATGATGCTGAGAATCTGGTCTTCCTTATAGAACTTTGCGCTTGTGTAGGTTCTGAGCTTGTTGGAGCAGGTAATAACTGATTTTTTCTTGCACAGAGGATTGTTCATGTACATAAGCGCGCAGATATAGGAGAGAATTACGCCGCACTTTTCAAGACGCTTTGCATATTCCGTCTCCTTGAAGGCCTTGATTACCGGAGGAGAGGCATTGAATACAGTAGGTATGGAAACCTTCTTTAATCCGTTTGCCTTCAGACCGTCTTCTACCTTAACGGTCCAGTCTATTAGCTGCTCAAGAGTGAGATGCGGGCAGCCAACAAAGCAGAGCTCAGGCTTTGCATCCGGATTCTTCCAAATAACGGGATAGTTGTCCTGAACGCGCTGGAGTTCAGCGTCATCAATGACATAGACCTGTGCTCCCTCATCTATGAGAGCTTCGCCCAGATCCTTCGCCTCAGGGGTAAGTCCGGCAATGTGATAAAGACCTACAGCACCATTGGAGGCAGTTGCTGCACCGAAGTCCTTCAGATATGCGCATACCTCTGGAGTCAGTTCTGTGCCGAGCCATTTCTCCATGCCCTTCACGTATGGAACATCCTCCATAACCTTCATGCCGATTGCAGAACCAAGAAGTTGTGCCTCGGGCTTGTTCTCGCACTTGACCTCCACAACCCACTTAGCCTTGCGGCCTTCGTCCAGCAGGAATCCGAATTCGGGAACATAACCCGCAATGGAGCCCATAAGCTCTAGAATTCCGGAGTTTCTGTTGCAACGTGCACCCAGAACGGAGTTTGCATATACAACTGCGGAGGACTCAGCCCATGAAAGAATGTCGCCCTTCTTGGGAATGTTACCGACCTCAGGCAGATAGCATGTACAGGTATAGTCGTCATCGGAGAGTATGCCCATCTTGCGCATCTGCTCCTCATAACGGTCCTGATCGGTGTACATTATCTTCTTGAAAACGATGTCCTCAATAAGATTTGAGGGGACATTCTTATCAAGAGGACGGGGGTCTGCGGTGAATTTCTGACCGTCCGTTAGACCGGCGTCGATGATTTCATCAAAAAGGTCAAGAACGGGTCCTAGAACCTTCAGACCATAGCTGATAACCGTGTGGCCGTATTCGCTTGTTACGGGCACAAGGCGCTCGGCACCGAAGGTGTCTCCAAACATAACGAGGGTCTTCATGATTTTTGCCATTACCTCGCCTTTGGAACCGTTGAGCAGTGCCTCCTGCTCGGGAGTCAGTTTCATGGTAACCACTTCCTTTTCTATTAATAACAAATCGCCGTTTGTTTCTGTCTTAATTTTAACAGTTATACGATTCAAAGTCAATTAAATTGCGGATTGAATATTTTCCCCGTGTACTTTATAATATGGGCATATAAATTGGATTTAGGAGAACCAAAATGAAAAAAATTCTGAAGTTCATCCTGTGGCTTATTCTCATCGTTCTGCTCATTGGCGTGATTTTCATTGGCTTCCTCACGGCAACTGAGTATAAGCCCGAGGATGTTGAGGATATCGAGATACGCGGTGAGGGCAGGGGACATAATGTGCCTGTAGATGAGAGCATCAAGGTGATATCCTGGAACACCGGCTACTTTGCCCTTGGCAAGGATTCCGACTTTGTTATGGATGGCGGTGGAAATGCCCCTGCAGCCGACAGAGACACCGTGAACAGATATCTTACCGGAATTGAGAAGACTCTTGCTGACAACAGCGATGCCACCATCTACATGTTGCAGGAGGTGGATATCAATTCAAGCCGGTCCTTCAGTATAGACCCTAGGGACGAGCTGAGCCTTGGACAGAATGCTCACGCTTTGAACTACTCATGCCCATTTGTACCATTTCCCTGGCCACCCATGGGCAAGGTGAACTCCGGCGTATTCACCACATCCTCCTACGATATTACAAGTGCAGAACGCATCTCATTGCCCTGCCCCTTCAGTTGGCCGCTCAGAACCGCAAATCTGAAGCGATGCATTCTTGCCTCCTACATGTCCGTGGCGGGAAGCGATAAGCAGCTTGTCATCGTAAACCTGCACCTTGAGGCTTACGACAGCGGAGAAGGGAAGATTGCCCAGACAAGGCAGCTCTGCGAGTTCATTCAAAGCGAATATGAAAAGGGTAACTATGTGATTGCGGGTGGAGACTTCAACCAGGTATTCCCGGGCGGGCTGGACAGCTACCCCAATAACCACCCTGAAAACTGGATACCGGGTGTCCTTGATAATGACGGCATACCAACCGGCTGGACCTATGCCTACGATCTGAACGTCCCAAGCTGCCGTCTGCTCAATGAGCCCTACGACCCCACCGATACCGAAAACACCCAGTACTATGTAATAGACGGCTTCATTCTCTCACCCAACGTGGAGCTTGAGAGTGTTGATAACTTGGATATGAGATTTGAAAATTCCGATCACAACCCGGTAAAGCTTTCCGTAAAGCTGCTTTCGGGTGAAGAATAAATAACAAGGAGATAGAATTATGACCTTCAAAGAAGCGCTGACCACATGCTTCAACAAATATGCGGACTTTTCGGGCCGTGCAAGGAGAAGCGAATTCTGGTATTTCATGTTGTTCAACTGCGCCGCCCTCACAATCCTGTACACCTTGTTGGGTGACTCCTCCATATTCAGCATAGCATCTGTTGCTCTGGCGGTGCCATCACTTGCTGTTGGATGGAGACGTCTCCACGATATAGGCAAGTCGGGTCTTTGGTACCTCGCATGCCTCGTACCGATTTTGAACATCTACCTGATTGTTCTCCTCTGTAAGGACAGCCAACCCGGCGCAAACGAGTTCGGACCAAACCCGAAGTCCGTTAATGACGGTGCACAATTTGTTCCCACACCCCAGGGCAGCCAGATTCCGGATTATGCTAAGCCTGTAGACTTTGAGCAGCCAGCGGAACAACCTGTCTCCCAGCCTGCAACTATGCCCGCGGCACAGCCAATGCCCCAGCCTGCTGTACAACCCGTTGCACAGCCGACACCCCAGCCATCGGCTGAAGTACCTAAGAAGCCTGTTGAGGAATCTCCCTTTGCTGCCTTCATAAAGAAGGAAGAGGAGAAGGTTTCCAATGCGGCCGCTGAGGTTCAGGAGGCATTTGACGAGATGAAGGCTCAGGAGCCCGATATTATCCAGCAGACGGTACACAATATGTATCATCCTCAGCAGCAGGAAGTGAAGATTGACGAGCCGGTTCCCGTTTCCTACGATATGGGAAACATATATGATGATGTTGCCAAATGCCCCAAATGTGGAGCCGAGTTAAAAGCTGGAGACAAATTCTGCAACGTCTGCGGTGCAAAGCTGTAAATTTGTTATTAAAATATTAGAAATAGCCGGTGGGTATTCTCACCGGCTTTAGCTTTACGAAATACAAAAGAAAAGCGCTACGAACGGGATTTACGTCACTAGGATGACTGGCACTTGGCAACTTTATTGGTGTTGGTTATCATAGAGAAAAAATAGGGGGAAATTTCGTACTAATTGTAAAAAAACTATAGCAATACACTATATGTTGTAGTATAATATCTCAGTTAAACAAGCAACATTAATATTGGAGGATTGACATATGAAATGCCCGTTTTGCGGATACGAAGAAAGTAAAGTTATCGACTCCCGCCCTGCAGAAGCCGGCACGGCTATCAGAAGACGCCGCGAGTGTCTGGCTTGCCAGAAGCGTTTTACAACATACGAGAATATTGAGAGGATGCCTCTGATTGTAATTAAGCGCGATGGCAGTCGTCAGGGCTTTGATAAGGTAAAGCTCATAAACGGCATGGTTCGCGCATGTGAGAAGAGGCCGGTAATGCTCGTTGAGATAGAGAGCATTGCAGATGAAGTCGAAAATGAACTCCTCAGCCGCATGGACAGGGAAATCAGCACGGTTGAAATCGGCGAGATGGTGATGGACCGCCTTAAGGATGTGGATGAAGTCGCATATGTCAGATTCGCCTCCGTCTACAGAAGCTTCAAGGACGTTGAAACCTTCATGGAGGAGCTTACCAAGCTTCTTACTGCTTCCGAAGATAAGGCTGAAGCTGAGCCGGGCGTGAAAAAGTGAAAACATTGGTTTGCGGAACCGAGGAGCTTTTTTCAAGGCTCGCTAGTGAAATAGCGGTTTTTATTTCGGATAAACCTGACTGCGTGCTTGCCCTGGCTTACGACGGAACCCTATCGGCGGTATATAGGAATCTACTTGAGCTTTATGAGAATAATAACTTCAGTCTCAGGGAGACAAAGGTGTTTACTGCTGCTGAATTTGAGGAGAAGACGTTGATTAGGGACAGACTCTTTGAGGAGTTTCTCTCCAAAACAGATCTGAAACCTGAAAATTTCTTCAACCCGGATTGCGGGAGCACTGAAGACTATGACGGCTTAATTAATGCTGCAGGAGGTATTGATTTGGCTGTTCTGAACCTTGGATATAAGGGTCAGTTTGGCTTCAATGAGCCAGCTACGCAGTATAGTAGCCTAAGCCACAGGCAGAAGCTCACGGAATCTAGCCGCAGGGAGTTTTCTGCTCTGTACCCTGATGAGGAGCTGCCGGAGTACGGCTGCACCATGGGAATAAAAACCATCGTTACCGCAAAAAACATATTTATTGCCGCCTCAGGTGAGGAAAAGGCAGATGCTGTTTTTGACATGCTCTATGGCAGAGATGACAGTACTGTGCCCGCGGCATTTCTGCAGCTTCCACTTAATGTGACCGTCTATGCGGATCCGGCTGCTGCATCAAAACTCTAATATTTAATTATTCTTCCAGGAGAAAAACAATGGGTAAATATTTTGGAACTGACGGCTTCAGAGGAGAAGCCAACTGCGACTTAACGGTTGATCATGCATTCAGAATAGGACGCTATCTCGGTAACTACTATTCAAGTAAGGCACACGGTGCCAGAATCGTTATCGGTAAGGATACCAGACGTTCAAGCTACATGTTCGAGTATGCATTATGTGCGGGTCTCACAGCTTCCGGTGCGGATGCATACCTTCTTCATGTAACCACCACCCCCAGTGTTTCCTTCATAGCCAGAGCCGATGATTTTGACTGCGGAATAATGATTACCGCGAGCCACAACCCGTTCTACGACAACGGTATAAAACTCATCAATTCAAACGGCGAAAAAATGGAGGATGATGTCATCGAGGGGCTGGAAAAATTCCTGGACAGCAATGAGGAGTTGCCTTACGCCCACAGAGAGGAAATCGGCCGCACGGTGGACTATTCCTCCGGCAGAAACCGCTATATCGGTTATCTTATTTCTCTGGCAACCCGTTCATATAAGAATTACAGAATAGGTCTTGACTGCGCCAACGGCAGCACATGGCAAATGGCGAAGAGTGTGTTCGACGCTCTTGGAGCCGACACCTATGTGACGGCAAACAGGCCGGACGGACTGAATGTGAACGTTGACTGCGGATCTACGCATATAGAGAACCTCCAGCAGTTTGTGCTTAGCAATCATCTTGATGTAGGTTTCGCTTTCGACGGTGATGCGGACCGCTGTCTCGCCGTTGACGAAAAGGGGAATGTGGTTAACGGCGACCACATAATGTATGTTTGTGCCAAATATATGCAGGAGAGAGGTACGCTTGGTAATTCCAAGGTTGTCACCACCATTATGTCAAACATGGGTCTCTATAAGGCACTTGATGCTCTAGGTATCGGTTATGAGAAGACTGCTGTAGGTGACAAATATGTCGCTGAGAACATGCGTGAGAACGGGCATCTCATTGGTGGTGAGCAGTCTGGCCACATAATTTTCGGACGTCTGGCCAACACCGGAGACGGTATGCTGACTGCAATAAAGGTTATGGAAGCGATTACCGAGACTAAGCAGCCACTTTCAGCTTTGGCATCGGGAATGACTATGTATCCACAGAAGCTAAAAAATGTTGTCGTCACTGACAAGGACGAAACACTCAACTGCCGGGAGGTCAAGGATGCTGTTGCAAAGGTCGAAGAGGAACTTGGAGACTATGGCAGGGTTGTTCTCCGCAAGAGTGGAACAGAGCCATTGCTCAGAGTCATGGTTGAAGCAACCGAGCAGGAGCTCTGCGATGAGAAGGTTGACCAGATCATTCAGGCCATGAATGATGCAGGAAAACTAATTAAGGTTAAATGAGGTGACCTACTATGACTGAAATAAAGGAACTTTATGATTTGAGCAAGACCATCGCGGCACCGCTCTTCGAGGGCAAGACATACCCTTGGGAACTTCTGCCTGAGATAAAGGATTATATATACAAATTGGGTGCAAGCCTGCCTGAGGACGAGTATGACATGATTTCTGAGGGTGTCTGGGTTGCGAGGGACGCGAAGATTTTTCCCACCGCATATCTGGGTGCGCCCTGCATCATTGACCACGGTGCTGAGGTCCGCCAGTGCGCGTTTATCAGAGAGAGCGCAATCGTTGGGAAAAATGCAGTTGTTGGCAATTCCACGGAACTGAAGAATGTTATTCTCTTCGACAATGTCCAGGTTCCACATTACAACTATGTGGGAGACTCCATCCTGGGCTATAAAGCTCACATGGGAGCGGGCTCCATCACCAGCAATGTGAAGAGCGACAAGACATTGGTCGTAATAAAGGAACCGGGCAACAGTATTGAGACCGGACGCAAAAAGGTTGGTGCCATGCTTGGTGACAATGTGGAGATAGGCTGCAACTCCGTTCTGAACCCCGGTACTGTGGTGTGCCGTGGAAGCAATGTATACCCAACCTCATGCGTGCGCGGAGTTATTCCGGCCGACAGCATTTACAAGGCCGAAGGAAACATAGTAAAGAAAAACTGACAGTAATAGTTTATATTTAAGGTTTTGAAGTTATGGAAGAATTAAATCGTGATAAAGTTGATATCAAGGTTCTTATTCTCTACATAATCAGCAGACTGCCTGCCCCCATAGACAGGGACCGGCTGTTCGAACTGTGCCTTAGTGATGAAGGTGTGGGCTATTTTGACTATACAGAGTGCCTGTATGAGCTGATTTACTCAGGACATATTGATGAGACTGATGATGGACTGTCCGTTACAGCCAAGGGAAGAAAGAATGCTGCTGCCCTTGAGAAGACGCTCCTATACTCTGTAAGGAAAGCGGCCGACAGGTCGCTGAAGCCCGTTGCCGACGAACTGAGTCGCTTTTCAAATATTACCGCTGATGTGACCGGTTCAGGATCAGATTGCGGTGTCCATCTTGCCCTTTCGGATGGAAAGGGAGTTATACTCGACATGCAGATGCTCTGTGGCAGTGAGGAACAGGCAAAGACTGTTCGTCGGAACTTCAGGAAAAATGCCGAGAAGTATTACATTAGATTTATCGAAATGCTGTCGGAGGACAGTGGAAAGAAGAAAAAATGAGAACATATATTCCCGAAAACTATAAAAGCCCTCTGTCAATATACGATACACAGAAGGCAATCGGTCTGCTTCACAGACTGTTTGAGGACAGACTATCTGCTCTGCTGAACCTGTATAGGGTTTCCGCGCCTATATTTGTTGCGGAGAATTCGGGACTAAACGATAACCTGAACGGATATGAACGTCCTGTTTCATTTGATATTCTCCATGCCGAACAGCGTGCCGAGGTTGTACATTCCCTGGCAAAGTGGAAGAGAATGGCCCTGAAGCGCTACGGCTTCTATCCCGGAAGGGGAATCTACACCGATATGAACGCCATACGCAGGGATGAGGACGAACTTGACAATCTCCACTCCGTTTATGTTGACCAGTGGGACTGGGAGAAGATAATACTCCCTGAGAACAGAAACATTGACTACCTTAAATCTACGGTTATGGACATAGTAACCGCTATCTGCGATACACAGGAGACGCTAAAGTCCATATACCCCGGGCTTCAGAGCTTGGAAAAGATAGAGAGAGAGGTTTCCTTCATCACAGCCCAGGAACTTGAGGACATGTACCCGGACATGACTTCAAAGCAACGGGAGAATGCCTATATTAAGGACCATCACACCACTTTCATAATAGGAATAGGCGGCAAGCTCAAATCCGGCAAGCCGCATGATGGCAGAGCCCCCGACTACGACGACTGGGACCTGAACGGGGACCTTCTTGTATGGTACGATACCCTCGGCTGCGCAATGGAGCTTTCCAGTATGGGTATACGCGTTGATCCTGAATCCCTTGGCCGGCAGCTGACGCTGTCCGGCAATGATGATAGAAGGAATCTTCCGTACCACAAGGCCCTTCTCAATGGTGAGCTACCCCTGACAATAGGTGGAGGAATTGGACAGTCACGTCTATCAATGCTTCTGCTGGGCAAGGCACATATTGGTGAGGTACAGGCCTCGGTCTGGGATGAGGATACCGAGAGAATCTGCGAGGAAGCGGGCGTGACCTTGCTCTGATTTGGTTAGCGTTTACACATTTTTAACCAATAAACCCATGGCGGTAATATAATAAATGCATAAATACTGACAGGAGTGTACGAAAATGAATAAAAGAGCACTTGTAGTTGAAGATGATTCCAACATTTCGGAACTTTTAAGGCTGTATTTGGGCAAGGACGGCTTTGAAGTAATGCAGGTTACTGATGGTGCAAAGGCTGAATCTTCGTTTGACCTTTTTGCACCGGACGTGGTACTCCTTGATATTATGCTTCCTGGAAAGGATGGCTGGCAGATATGCAAGGATATCAGGAAAAAGTCCTCGGTACCAATTATCATGCTCACGGCAAAAGGCGAAACCACCGACAAAATCTCGGGTCTGGAGATGGGTGCTGACGACTATGTGACCAAGCCATTTGAAATCAAGGAGCTTCTTGCCAGAGTCCATGCAGTTATGCGCCGCACGGATGCTGATGCCCCCGTAGACAAGAAACTCAGCTTCGACAAGCTGGTTATTAACCTTGACTCATACGAGCTTATAGTTGATGGTGTCAAAATTGACACACCACCCAAAGAGATGGAACTTCTCTATCATCTGGCGTCCTCACCAAACAGAGTGTTCACAAGAAACCAGCTGTTGGATGAGGTCTGGGGCTTTGACTATTTTGGTGACTCCAGAACCGTCGATGTGCATGTAAAGCGTCTCCGTGAGAAGCTCGAAGGAGTTTCGGATAAATGGTGTCTCAAAACCGTATGGGGAGTAGGATATAAGTTCGAGGTAAGCGAATAATTCCGTATGAAGAGCATTTATTTCAGAAACTTCATATTTATGACCGTAATGGTTGCAGCAAGCCTCCTTATGATTGTCTTTGCAATCGTCGGAATCGGGCAGAACTATGTTGTTACTGAATACCGTCAGAACATGGAAAAGAGTGCGGATGAAGTGGCTCATGCAGCCTCTGCCATATCGGATACGGAATCGCTGAACAGCTGGAATCTCAGTATGATTCTCTCCTCCATTTCCAAAGCAACGGGTAACCGTGTTCAGGTGTTGGATTACACGGGAACCGTAGTCTGCTGCTGCGACAGTATTCCATACTGCGAGCATCTCGGAATGAAGGTGCCGGTGGAAACGCTATATGAGATGACACGCCCCGGTGCCTATGAGGAAAACACAACGTTGGACGGTCTGCTTCCGGATGAGAGCATAGCGATTGCCGTGCCGATACAGAACGTTGACTCAACTGCGATTATTGGATTTGTTGTGGTCAGCGTCATTAGAGAGTCAATATTCAGTTCATGGCATGCCTTTTTACTGATAATTGCAATTGTCATAGCAATTTCCTTCATAGCGGTAATCACATTCTCTTTTCTTTATTCCAAATCGATGGCAAAGCCGCTGGACGAGATTGCTGCGGCATCAAGGATGTTTGCGCGTGGAGATTTTTCGGTGAGAGTCAAGGAGACAGGTGACCCGTCGGATGAGATGGGTGCACTGATAGTTTCCTTCAATAAGATGGCTGACTCGCTGGAAAATGCAGAGAAGCGTCGTTCCGAGTTCATCTCCAACATTTCCCATGAACTCCGTACCCCGATGACGACTATTGCCGGCTTTGCGGACGGAATTCTGGATGGCACAATACCCAAGGAGGAGGAGGGCAAATACCTCCGTTCTATCAGGGATGAAACCCGCAGACTTTCAAGGCTTGTGCGGAGTATGCTTGATGCTTCCAAAACTCAGGCAAACGCCTCCGACCCAAGCAGAAGAACGGTGTTCGACCTTACGGAACTTGTACTTCAGACCTTGCTCAGCTTTGAAAACAGAGCAACGGAAAAGAATCTGGATGTGGACCCCCAGTTTCCGGATAACTCAATTATGGTTCGGGCCGATAAGGACGGAATCACTCAGGTGATTTACAATCTTCTGGACAATGCGGTTAAGTTCTCCCACGAGAACACCTGCATAACTCTCAGATTATATAAGGAAAACGATAAAGCATATGTGTCCGTCAAAGACTGTGGAGAGACCATCCCGCCGGATGACCTTCCTTACATATTCGACAGATTCCACAAGTCGGATAAGTCCCGTTCTGTGGACAAGGAAGGAGTAGGTCTTGGATTGTACCTCGTAAAATCTATCATTAACGGACACGATGAAGACATTGCGGTCAGAAGTGAAGCAGGAGAGACTGAATTCGTATTTACCCTTCCGCTGGCCGAACAGGCAGGAAACAGATGAACAATTGGTACGAAAGCAATAATAACTGGTATGCCCCTCTGGGTTCCGAATCCGAAATAAGCGGGGTCGGAAGAAGAGATGTATCTGGCAGTACCGCAAGCAATACAAATGGAAAGAAGAAGCATAGAGGAAGAGTGGCAGGGGTTATATGCCTCGCCCTTGTTCTTACTCTAGGTTTCATTTTTGCGGACCTAAAGAGGTCCAACTTTTCCTTCAGCTTCACTCATAACGGTGAGACAACCGAATTCTCAAGCGGGAATGGCAGTGAAGAAGGAAATGGAAGCTTTAGCATTCCCGGCTTTTCCATCATTCCGGCAAATCCGGACGATTCCGGGGAAATGCCCGACTCTGCGAAGGAGTTTTTCGATAACTTTTATACTAGCGTTGAAGGTACATCCGCTAATATAAACATTCCCAAATACACGGGAGACAAAAGGGCGAGTGTCAGCTTTCAGCCTGCTCCGGACAAAGAATTGAGCCTTCAGGAGCTTTATACCCAATGCTCTGATTCAATCGTAACCATTGATACATACAAGGACGACGCAGAGTACGGTATGGGCTCAGGCATCATACTGAGTGAGGATGGTTTCATACTCACCAACACCCATGTCATAGATGAGTGTGATAGCGCAACTGTCTTAACGTCCGATAATACAGAGTACGAGGCAAGACTTATAGGAGCTGACTCAATCAGTGACCTTGCGGTGATAAAAATCGAGGCGTCCGGGTTGAAACCGGCAGCCTTTGGAGACAGCGGCGAACTCCAGGTCGGAGACCGCGTTGCTGCTATCGGGAATCCCCTCAGCAGTTCGCTCAGACTCACTCTGACCGACGGGATTATCTCCGCCATCGAGCGCGGTATTTCGTATAACGGACACCGCATGACCCTTCTGCAGACAAACACTGCGTTAAACTCAGGAAATTCGGGCGGCGCGCTCTTTAATATGTATGGTCAGGTTGTGGGCGTAACGAATATGAAGATGTCTACAGCGGCATTTACAAACTCCGCCAGCATAGAAGGTATCGGTTTTGCTATTCCCTCCGCAACAGTTGAGACTGTCGTAGAATCAATAATGGAATATGGTGAAGTAAGAGGCAGACCGACTATAGGTATCACCGTTGGAAGTATCCCAGTTGAGGCAAAGGAAAAGTATTCTCTGCCTGACGGACTGTATATCTCGGCGGTAAGCAAGGGCTCCGATGCGGAGAAAAAGGGGATTGCTGCAGGTGATGTTCTTACTGCTGTAAACGGAACTCCGGTAACCTTAGCCGATGAGGTCAATGACATCAAGAATGAACTCTCAGTGGGTGACACCATGACGCTCACAATTTGGAGAAATGGCGTCATCAGGGATTATGATATTGTTCTGAAAGAGAGTAGAGAAATATATAAATAAACACGAAAGCACTGCGCCGAACACGCAGTGCTTTTCAGAGAGGATTCCTGTATATGGAAAAGAAACAGTATATTGAAGCAGGAAAAATCATCAATACCCACGGAGTAAATGGTGAGGTTAAGATAGAGGTTTGGCTCGATAGCCCCCAGTTTCTCAAAAAGTTCAAAAGACTTTTTATACGGGGAAAAGAGTATAAGGTTCAGGAATACAAAACAATAAAAAACTTTGTCATTGCCAAGCTGGAAGGTGTTGACGATGTCAACGCCGCAATGACTCTGAAGAATGTTCAGATTGACGTTGACAGAAATGATGTGAAACTTCCAAAGGACAGCTATTACATCTGTGATATCATCGGTTCAAAGGTAGTTGATGAAAACGGAAGTGAAATCGGAGTGCTCACCGAAGTGCTGGAAAACCCCGCACAGCCCATTTATATCGTAAATGGCGAAACTGAACACCTGATTCCGGCAGTACCGGACTATATTGTTTCAACCGATGTGGAGAACGGCTTAATTACTGTGCGTCTGATTGAGGGAATGTGAAGTATGCGTATAGATATTCTTACACTGTTTCCTGATACACTGTCTGCCATTCTACATGAAAGTATTATCGGCAGAGCTGTGAATAAGGGCATACTTGAAATCAACTGCGTCCAGATTAGGGACTTCACAGAAAACCGACAGAATCAGGTGGATGACTATCCCTACGGAGGAGGCTGGGGCTGTGTGATGATGGCGCAGCCTCTCAAGTCATGTCTTGACCATGTTATGAATGAAGCAAAGGCTGATAGTCGAAATCAGCGCTCACGGGTAATATATCTCTCCCCACAAGGCAAGCCGTATAATCAGGAAACCGCAAAAAGACTGAAAAATGACTATGACCATCTTGTGCTTGTCTGTGGTCATTATGAGGGTGTTGACGAACGCTTTATAGAAAAATGTGTGGATGAAGAGATTTCTCTCGGAGACTTCGTTATGACGGGAGGGGAGATTGCTGCTCTTGCAATAACTGATTCCGTCTGCCGTCTTGTACCGGGTGTCCTTTCCGATGAGGAGTGTTATACCGGTGAAAGCCACTGGGATGGGCTGCTTGAGTACCCACAGTACACAAGACCTGAAGTTTGGGAGGAGATGCCCGTGCCCGAAATACTTCTGAACGGTAATCATGCAAAGATTGAGGCATGGCGTAGAAAAGAGCAGTTCCGCAGAACGATGGAGAAACGCCCGGATATGTTTGAAAGGCTTGAACTTCATGGAAAAGAAGATGAAAAGCTGCTTGCCGAGCTGAAAAAGGAACAGGGCAGGATAAAGCTTGATAAACCTCTATCATTCAGAATGGCTCAGAAAAGCGACCTGCCGCAGATAATTGAAATTACAGCAGAAGCCAGGGAACTGCTCAAAAGCAGAAAGATAGACCAGTGGCAGGGCACCTATCCGCAGGAAGAGAATTTTATAGCCGATATCGAGAATGACGAATGCTATATTATAGAGCACGGAGACGAAACCTGTGCCTTTTTTACGCTGTCAAGAAAGCCTGAGACATCGTATGATGATATCAGCGATGGGAAATGGGGTTCTGACGCTGAGTACTGTGTTTTGCACAGAGCAGCAGTGTCAAAAGAATACCTTGGCACGGGAGTCTCACGGTATATGATAAAATGTGTTGAAGCTGTGGCAAGAGATTACGGAGTCCACTGTATACGCACCGACACTCATAAAAAGAATAGGGCGATGCAGAGGCTTCTGCGGGACAGCGGTTTCCGCTACAGAGGAAACATTCTAATAAGCTCAGAGCCGGGACATGACCCTGCAAGACAGGCTTACGAAAAACTGCTGAAAAAACAGATAAAAGAGGTAACAACATGACAAAACCTATTATTTGGACAGTAATTGCTATAGTAGTAATTGTACTGACGTTCATATCGGGCTATACAGGAATATGGGCTTATGTAATGATTGCAACGGCTGCCGCCTGCGCGATAATTCAGTGGATGGTCTGGAAGAAGTTTAGATGAACCTGACCGATTATAACGATATTCAAGCCCTGCTTGCACGGCACGGCTTCCGCTTCTCGAAATCTCTGGGTCAGAACTTTCTAATAAAGGACTGGGTGCCAGAAAAGATAGCCGAATCCGCCTGTCTGGACGACAGAACTGGTGTTCTCGAAATAGGCCCCGGAATAGGTTGCCTCACTGAACAGCTTTCAAAAAGAGCGCGTAAGGTGCTATCAATTGAACTGGACAAGGCTTTAATGCCGCTTTTAGCTGAAACGCTGATTGGCTGCGAGAATACGGAGGTCATATTCGGTGATGCTATGAAGCTCGATATTGCCAAGTTGATTGAGGATGAGTTCAGCGGGCTTAAACCTGTTGTCTGTGCAAATCTGCCATACAACATCACTTCTCCCATTCTAACCAAGTTAATAAAGGCAGACTGCTTTGATACGATTACGGTTATGATTCAGCGCGAGGTTGCAAAAAGAATATGTGCCGGAGCAGGAAAGAAGGACTACAGCGCGTTTGGTATATTTGTGCAATGGTATATGGACGCTGAGATTCTGTTCGATGTTACACCTGACTGTTTCGTTCCTCAACCCAAGGTTACATCCTCTGTTATCAGGCTTACCAAAAGGGAAACAAAGCCTGAGGAGGTTAAAGATGAAGAACTGATGTTCTCCATTATCAGAGCTGCTTTCAACCAGAGACGCAAGACATTCGTAAATGCAGTGTCGTCAAATATTAGCAATATAAATAAAAGTGAAATTATTAGAGCGCTTGAAAATTGCGGATTTGATTCCGAAATTAGGGGGGAAGTTCTTTCAATTGGTGATTTTGCCCTAATAAGTGACGAAATATGTTCGATTAAGGCTAATAATTTGTGATTTAAGTGTATTGATAAAAACTTTATTTTTGTGGTATTCTAACAAATGGCGTGGTGTGTATTTGTGCAATTTAACGGAAGCATCCGCCTTTGTATTATTTGTTTATTATATTTATATAGAAAGGGTATTTTCAATGAGCAAAAAGTTTGTTTATCTGTTCTCAGAAGGCAATGCAAACATGCGTGAGCTCCTTGGAGGAAAAGGAGCAAATTTGGCGGAGATGTCAAACATAGGTCTTCCCGTACCGCAGGGCTTCACCATCACAACAGAGGCCTGCACACAGTATTATGAAGATGGTCGTCAGATTAATGATAAAATCATGGACGAGATTATGGCAAATGTTGCCAAAATCGAAGAAATCAACGGCAAGAAGTTTGGAGACCTGCAGAATCCTATGCTCGTTTCTGTCCGCTCCGGCGCACGTGCATCCATGCCCGGTATGATGGACACAATCCTTAACCTCGGCCTCAACGATGATGTTGTTGCTGCAATGATTAAGGGCAATCCTGACCCCAAGTTTGAGCGTTTTGTATACGACTCATACCGCCGTTTCATCCAGATGTTCTCTGATGTCGTTATGGAAGTTGGCAAAAAGTACTTTGAAAAGCTCATTGATGATATGAAGGCACGTAAGGGAGTTACTCTGGATATAGAACTTGATGCTGCAGATCTCAAGGAACTTGCAGAGCAGTTCAAGGCTGAGTATAAGAATCAGATTGGTGAAGATTTCCCATCTGATCCTATTGTACAGCTGAAGGAAGCTATCCGTGCCGTATTCCGTTCATGGGACAATCCCCGTGCAAACGTATACCGCCGCGACAACGATATCCCGTACTCCTGGGGTACTGCAGTTAACGTTATGCCTATGGTGTTCGGCAACCTGAATGAGAACTCCGGAACCGGCGTTGCATTTACACGTGACCCTGCAACCGGTGAAAAGAAGCTTATGGGTGAGTTCCTAACCAATGCTCAGGGCGAAGATGTGGTGGCCGGTGTCCGTACTCCGATGCCCATCGCACAGATGGCAGAGAAGTTCCCCGAGGCATATGCTGAGTTTGTAAAGGTTTGTGAGACTCTTGAAAACCACTACCGTGATATGCAGGATATGGAGTTCACAGTTGAGAACGGCAAACTCTATATGCTCCAGTGCCGTAACGGTAAGCGTACAGCTCAGGCAGCCCTTAAGATCGCTTGCGACCTCGTAGACGAGGGAATGATTGATGAGAAGCAGGCGGTTCTCATGATAGACCCGCGTAACCTCGATACTCTCCTTCACCCCCAGTTTGACGTTAAGGCTCTCAATGCTGCAACACCACTCGGCAAAGGCCTCGGCGCATCACCCGGAGCAGCATGCGGCAAGGTTGTATTCACCGCAGAAGACGCAAAGGAATGGGCTTCCCGTAAGGAGAAGGTTGTTCTTGTACGTCTTGAAACCAGCCCGGAGGATATCGAAGGCATGAAGGCAGCACAGGGCATACTTACAGTCCGCGGCGGTATGACCTCTCACGCAGCTGTTGTTGCCCGCGGAATGGGTTCCTGCTGCGTTTCCGGATGTGGTGACATCAAGATGGATGAAGAGAACAAGAAGTTTGAGCTTGGTGGAAAAGTGTTCCATGAAGGCGACTACATCTCCATTGACGGAACGAGCGGCAAGATTTACGAGGGTGTTATTCCCACTGTTGATGCAACGATTGCCGGCGAATTTGGCCGTATTATGGCATGGGCAGATAAGTTCCGCCGTCTGAATGTACGTACAAATGCTGACACTCCTAAGGATGCGGCAAAGGCTATCGAACTCGGCGCACAGGGTATTGGCCTTACAAGAACGGAGCACATGTTCTTCAACAGCGATCGTATTGCTGCTTTCCGTGAGATGATTTGCTCCGATACTCTTGAGGAGCGCGTAGCTGCTCTTGCAAAGCTCGAGCCTATGCAGCAGTCCGACTTTGAGGGAATCTATGAGGCAATGCAGGGTTATCCTGTAACCATTCGCTTCCTCGATCCTCCTCTCCATGAGTTCGTTCCTACAACAGAGGAAGACATTAAACTCCTTGCAGACGCACAGGGCAAGTCTGTTGAGGATATCAAGAACATAATTTCCTCACTGCACGAGTTCAACCCCATGATGGGCCACCGTGGATGCCGTCTTGCAGTTACTTATCCTGAAATAGCAGAGATGCAGACCAGAGCGGTCATTAAGGCAGCGCTTGCAGTTCAGGCTCGCCACCCTGAGTGGACAATGGTTCCCGAAATCATGATTCCTCTCACCGGTGAAGTTAAGGAACTCAAGTATGTTAAGGATGTTGTTGTAAAGACAGCTGATGCTCTCATTAAAGAAGCCGGCTCCGACATGAAGTATCTTGTTGGTACCATGATTGAAATCCCACGTGCAGCACTTACGGCAGATGAGATGGCCAAGGAAGCCGAATTCTTCTCCTTCGGCACAAACGATCTCACTCAGATGACCTTCGGCTTCTCACGTGATGATGCGGGCAAGTTCCTCTCTGCATACTATGACAAGAAAATCTATGAGAACGATCCGTTTGCAAAGATTGACCAGATCGGAGTAGGCAAGCTGGTTGACATGGCTTGCAAACTTGGCCGTTCAACACGTCCCGAGCTTCACCTTGGCGTTTGTGGTGAGCACGGCGGAGATCCTTCTTCCGTTGAATTCTTCCACAAGACAGGACTTGACTATGTCTCCTGCAGTCCCTTCCGCGTCCCTGTTGCAAGACTTGCAGCAGCTCAGGCAGCAATCAAGTTCCCCATGGAGTAATAATTTATCAAATATTATTAGAGCAGAGCACTTTCACGGTGCTCTGCTTTATGTTATAATTCTCATATGATGAATAGTATTGATAAAACAAATGTGATGCGCCTTCTGGACGCTGCCGGAATTGAGTATAGCAGTTACTGCTATGCAGATACAGATGCAATAAGTGGGCTAGAGGTAGCCAAGACTTTGGGTCAGGACGAGAACCAGGTTTTCAAAACTCTTGTCACTGTTGGGAAGACCGGACAGAACTATGTTTTTGTTATTCCCGTATGCTCTGAGCTGGACTTGAAGAAAGCGGCGAATGCGGTGGGGGAGAAGAGCATCGAAATGATTAGGTCCAAAGAGCTCCTTCCGTTAACCGGATATATTCATGGAGGCTGTTCGCCAATTGGAATGAAAAAACAGCTGGTTACAGTGATAGATGAAACCGCAATACTCTTTGACGACATTATTTTCAGTGCCGGAAAGATAGGCTATCAGGTTCAGGTTAAGCTGAATGACCTTGAAATAATGTTCGATTTCGAGCTTAAGGATGTTTGCAAAGAATGAGAGAGAGAAACGCAGTAAAGCATTTTAAGAAGAATGAAGAGCTTGAAAAGCATATTCATGACATGTTAGATAAATCTGGGCATATAAATGGACAGGAGCGTTTTCCCGTAAAGCATATGAGATTCGGCTATACTCGTGCAGGTTTTGCATCTTGCGAGGTTATAGCTGTGTATAATGTTATTAAGGACTTGGGGCGGTATGTACCGCTCTCAGACCTTATTTATCATAATGAAAAACAGGGATACATGCTGGCAGGTGGTTTGCTGGGTACAAAGATACATAAGATAGGCAATCTGTTGGAAATTCTCGGTATCTCATATCAAAAAATAAAAGTACGGAATTTTTTGGAATCTGCTGAGAGAGGCACAATTTCCGATGGCTCAATGTATATTGTAACCATCAGGACAAATAGGAACTTGCCGGTGGCGCATCTACACACATTTGAACTTGTAAGGCGCGCGAATAACTGGTGTGTGTACAACAGATTTAATGAGAGTTTGGGAGCAAGCTATTATTCCTGTCTGGATGATATCCTAAAAAACGGAAACCAGATGGGAGCCTGGTATGCGGTATATCAGATATTAACATAAATCAATATTCATAATATAGTAATCAATAAAATAATTAACATACAATAGGAAACATATATTAATTTACATAAAATAACTGTTCCCCTCAAAATCAATGAGGGGAACAGTTATAATCATTTATTTTCGGATACAGTTCTTCTTATTGCTTTCCCTATTTCAAATACAGGGAACACAGTAGCTGCAAGTCCGATTGAGATAATAAGCTCATTTGCTTGGAAAGTACCGGCCTCAATTTCAAACACCTGCTGAAGACCGGGCATGTAGATTGCGATAAGCGTTAGAATTGTTGTAACCACAAAGGCTCCAAAAAGCCACCAATTCATATTCTTGAACATGCTCTTTGACAGTATTGAGCCCGTCCTTGAGCGAATATTGATTGCCGTGAACATCTCCGCAAAGTTTACTGCAAGAAATGCCATGGCCATTGCATTGGCACAGTCGGTTCCCCTGAATATGCCGGACATTGAACCCACTTCTAGCTTATAACCGATAAAGTATGCCGCAAGGGGAATAAGTGAAAGGTAGATTCCTTGCCATACCATATCAAAACCGGCACCGTTAGAGAATATTCCGTCTGTTGATGCACGGGGCTTTCGTGTCATCAGATCGCCCTCGGCTTTCTCCATACCCAGAGCAAGACCGGGAAGGGAATCGGTTACCATGTTTATCCAGAGCAGATGCACCGGCTTTAAAATACTGAAATTAAACAGCGAAGCAATGAACATTATTATGACTTCGCTCATATTTGTGCTTAGCTGGAACTGCAGAACCTTGAGGACATTGTCGTATATTTTGCGGCCTTCTTCAACCGCACTCACAATTGTGGCAAAATTGTCGTCTGCAAGAACCATATCCGAAACACCCTTAGTGACATCGGTGCCGGTTATTCCCATGCCTATTCCAATGTCCGCGGCTTTAATAGATGGGGCGTCGTTTACCCCGTCACCTGTCATTGCTGTAACATATCCTAGAGCCTTCCAGGTCTTCACTATTCTTGTCTTGTGTTCGGGCTGGACTCTAGCATATACAGAGTACTTCGGAATTTCTGTCAGTAGCTCCTCATCACTGAAAGCATCAAGGAAGGAACCCTCAACTGCCTCTGAAGGTTCACGGATAATACCTAAATCTCTAGCTATGGCAACAGCGGTGTCTTTGTGGTCTCCGGTAATCATAATCGGGCGTATCCCAGCAAGGCGGCACTCTTTAATAGCCTCATAAACCTCAGGCCTGCAGGGGTCAATCATTCCAACGAAGCCGATGAATATTAGATGCTCTTCAAGGTGGGCAGCTTCATAGCTTTCGGGAATCTCATCAAAAACGCGGTATGCGGCACCTAAGACACGAAGGGCACGGTCGGCAAATGATTTTATCTGCGACATTACGTACTGCTTGTATTCGTTGCTTATTGGTACAATTTCTCCGTTCTGAAGGTATGAGTCACAATGGGCTAGAAGCACTTCACAGGCACCCTTCGTATACTGATAATACCTGCCGTCCTGTTCATGCACTGTTGACATCATTTTACGTTCGGAGTCGAAGGGGGCTTCTCCAATGCGCGGATATTTAATATCAAGTTCGTCCTTATACAACCGAAGATCGTGTGCATGGTTAACAAGTGCACATTCCGTAGGTTCACCGGAGGCAGAATGCATCCCATGTTCACGCTTGGCATCGTTACACAGAGCCATAGCGGTCGCAAGCAGAACAGGGTTCTCTGTGAATGTGTCAACCACAGTCATTCTGTTCTGGGTAAGTGTGCCGGTTTTGTCAGAGCAGATAATCTGGGTACAACCTAGGGTCTCAACAGCGGTAAGCTTTCTGATTAGCGCCTGGCGTTTGCTCATCGCTGTTACTCCGATTGAAAGAATAATGGTAACAACGGCCGGGAGACCTTCAGGAATTGCTGCCACAGCAAGTGCAATTGCTGCAATAAAGGTATCAAGCGAAGTCTCAGCGAGAAGTTTCCAGGAAAAACCGGAATTGTTTATTAGCAGTGACTCTACTATTCCTATTATGAATACGGCTATGCAGATTCCTATTACAAGCTTTGTGAGAAAATGGGAGAGTTCGGTCATCTTCTTCTGTAAGGGAGTCTGCTCCTGCACTGTCTGCGATAGCGCATCTGCAATTTTACCCATTTCGGTATCCATACCCGTGGCTGTAACGACAGCACTGCCGCGCCCGTAAACGATTGTGGAACCGCTGTACAGCATATTTTTCCGGTCTCCAAGAGGTATATCCGAGGCGCTGTCCCTGCACATCAGAACATCGATGATTTTGGATACAGGAACGGATTCACCGGTAAGGGCGGCTTCCTCAGCCTTGAGACTATGGGATTCAAGTATCCGGCAGTCGGCAGGTACGGAGTCACCCGCTTCAAGAACAACAACATCACCGGTAACAATATCCTCACTTTTAATAACGATGACGTTTCCATCTCTCAAAACCTTGGAGGTTGCAGCTGTCATCTGCATGAGAGCTTCCATTGCAGCTTCAGATTTGCTCTCTTGAATTAGGCTCATTATTGTGTTAATGATTACTACTGCAAGAATAACAATTACATCTGCAAAATCCGAAATACTGAAACTGCCGTGCGCTTCAATAACCGTTACGACGGCTTGAATTGCTGCAGCGACTATCAGCATTATTATCATAGGGTCAGCGAGGGAATTAATGAATTTTTTGAACAGGCTGTCCTTCTTTGCTTCAGCAAGCTTGTTCTTTCCGTTTGAAACGAGCCGGGATTCGGCCTCCTCCGAACTCAGTCCGTCCTTTGAACTTCTCAGTTCGGCAAGAATATCTTCGCTGCTTTCGAGATAGTACTTCATAATACCTTCCTTCCATAAAAAAAGATATAGCCGTAAGCTATACCTGATACAAAAAAGTATAAAAAGACCATGCATAGCTTATTACAGTTATACATGAGTCTCACAATTTAAAGCAAGCCAGGCTCTATGCCGTGATGTTGACTTGCTGCGCCCTGTGGCGTTTGCTACTCCCTCATATTGCGAACCGTTCTTTCGGTTGCTGAACACTTTGATGGTGCCGGTGGTGGGACTCGAACCCACACGGTGTCGCCACCAACGGATTTTGAGTCCGTCACGTCTACCATTCCATCACACCGGCATTGCGTTAGCGAGTATATCTTATTTTGGAGCAAAATGCAAGTGCGGTATTGCCCCGGATTAATAATTATCTGTTTCTTTTACTTCTCCTGTATTTTGCGGTGCCAAGCCACATGCCGATGAAGTAAAAAACTGAAAGTCCACCTTCCGCCAATAATAGCAGTTTAATAATATCTTCTCTTATTTCACCCATGATAAGATCCTTTCATCAGTTATTGCCCATCGGATTCCTCAGTCTCAAGCGGAATAAATAAATAGTTCATATCCGTTTCAACAGGAATTCCGGGAATCTGTTCTGTGGCACTGAATTGCCACATATCTATATGATAATAAAAGCTTGGAAATGTAACATCAGGTGGTGTGCAGGGTAGAGCAAACCAAATCTTATAATTCTGCAGACGGGAAATATCAAAAGTATAATACCCAGGAATTCTGTTCATATAAATGCAGGGTTCATATCCCGCATTTTTAACGGTTTCACAGAAGGCTACTGCGCAGTCTGTTACAGTGTTTCCGTCAAGACCGGCAGTTCGGGAATCTTCTGTTTTCTGCTCCTCCCAGTCATAAGTTATGGGAAGCGTGATGTTGTATCCCTTGATTCGGTCTAAAACCCAGTTGGCTTCCTCTATCGCTTCTGCGACACTTGTAGCCTGGGAAAAGAAATAAACACCTAGTTCAGCTCCGCATTGTGAGGCCCCTTGAATATTCTGCTCAAAGTATTCGTCTTCAAAGATTCCGCCTTGAGTGTAACCTCTGCGGCCGACGCGTACATAAATAAAATCATAGTTCTGCTTTGAAATTTCCGACCAGTCAATTTCCAGCTGATGCTCTGATACATCTATACCGGTTTTCGTGGTATATGCAGTTCCAACATATATGGGCTTGCCATTTTGCCAATTGAAATCCTCTTTTACAAGAGTATTAAGCCTTGCCCCTTCCTTGGGAGTATACCATGTCCAGTCGTAACCGTCATACAGATATACCTGCCCCTCATGAGGGTCGGGTTCGGGCTTCTTTTTCCCGCAGCCTGCCATACAGCAGAGTAGCAAGAAAACAGCAAGCAGAAGGCAAATATGTTTATATCCACGTCCGTATTTCTTCATATCGGAATATTACCATATTTCATGAATATATACAACAAAAATATAAATTAACAGTTGACAAAGTCAATCCCATTTGCTATTATATTCGAGCTGGAGAAATGCTGGTGTAGCTCAGCCGGTAGAGCAGCTGATTTGTAATCAGCAGGTCGGGGGTTCGAATCCGTCCACCAGCTCCATGCATATTATATATGGGGGAATTCCCGAGTGGCCAAAGGGGACAGACTGTAAATCTGCTGG
>R21__coassemble_298_pt1 | contig 42406 bp, 43 predicted proteins | sample R21__metabat2_low_PE_003 | metagenome-assembled genome bin R21 | reverse complement strand
AATTGCAAATCGTGCGTTTAAAATTACAATCGTGCATTTGACTTTTCAATTAACCTCCCCCTAAAAGTCCTTCCCGGCAGGGAAGGACTTTTATATTGAAATACACTTCCTTTCGCGATATAATATTATGAATTATTGTGTGAGGATTTCCATATGGCAGATTATCCCGTTAAGGTTTCTATACTGTGCACCGCTTACAACCACGAAAAGTACATAGCGGAGGCTCTTGAGAGCTTCGTCTCCCAGAAGACGGACTTCCCCTTCGAGGTCCTGGTGACCGATGACGCCTCCACGGATTCCACGCCGGAGATAATCGCCCGCTATGCGGATAAGTATCCGGACATTGTCAGGTACTTCCATCAGGAGGCGAACCTCTTCTCCCAGGGCATCAACATATACCGCGAGGTGATGTTTCCGAACGCCCGTGGGCAGTACATAGCCTACTGCGAGGGGGATGACTGTTTCTGCGATGAGCACAAGCTGCAGAAGCAGGCGGATTTCCTGGACACCCATCCCGAATACTCCGCATGCGTGCACAACTCGTACTATCACTGGTGCAACTCCGAGAGACCCGATGAGCTGCTCGTCCCCGCCGCAGGGGACCGTGATATTCCCTTTGACACCGTGATTCAGGGGCTACACAAATCCTTCCACACCAGCTCCTTCTTCGCACGCAGGGAGTTCATGCTCAATCAGCCCGATTTCTACGACACCGCATTCTCATACGGCTTCACGGACTATGCCATTGCCCTGTGGCTTGAGCTCTGCGGAATGGTCCGCTTCATTGACGAGCCCATGTCAGTCTACAGGCTCAGCAGCAATGATGAGGCGTGGACCTCGGGAATCGGCAGAACCTACGGAAAGCGCACCAACTTTGTACGGGGCGAGATTGCCATGATGGAAAAGCTCCTCCCCCATCTCAGCGATGCGCACATGCTTGAGCTGACCAAGCAGGAAATGCTAAAGCGGAACTACGAGCTGCTGTATCTCGAGGGCAAGGTCGAGGAGATGACGAAGCCGCCCTACGATGTGCTATACAGACAGGAGCCCCTGTCCTTCCGCCTGAAGACCGGAGTGAAGCGTACTTTCCCGAAGCTTCATGAGCTGTACAGAACAAAAAAAGGATATAAAGACTGATGGCTGATGTAAAAAAAGTTCTTGTGTTTCCCGCGGGCACCGAAATTGCCTTTGAAATAAACGAGGCTCTGCGCTACTCCAAGTTCGTAAAGCTCTACGGGGCCACAAGCGTTCCCTGCCACGCAGAATTCGTGTTTGAAACCTGCGTTGAGGGTCTGCCCTTCGTGGACGACCCGGGTCTGACAGATGCTCTGAATTCCGTGATTGACGAATACGGAATAGACTATATATACCCCGCCCACGACAGCGCGCTGCTCACCCTGACCCGTGAACAGGAGAGGCTCCATGCCGCCGTGGTGACCTCACCCCTTGAAACCGTTGAGATATGCCGCTCGAAGAACAGAACCTACAGCTTTCTTGAGGGCGCAGCGTATCTGCCCAAATTCTACGGCTCTGCAGATGAAGTGCCCGGCTATCCCGTTTTCATAAAGCCCTCCGTGGGCCAGGGCTCCCAGGGTGCGAGAAAGATTTCAGACCGCGCTCATCTGGAGGAAGCTCTCAGCGAGGGCCTTGAGTACTCCATATGTGAGTATCTCCCGGGGGATGAGTATACCGTCGACTGTTTCACAGACAGGCACGGTGTCCTTCGCTTTGTGAATCCCCGCAGCCGTGACCGTATCCGCGCAGGTATTGCCGTTCGCTCAAGGAACATCGGTGATGACCCGGCTATCCGCGCCATTGCTGAGGATCTGAACTCTAAGCTTGTATTTAACGGCGCCTGGTTCTTTCAGGTGAAGAAAAACAGCAAGGGCGAGTACAGACTGATGGAGGCCGCGCCGCGTATTGCGGGCACCATGTGCCTTTCCCGTAGCCTGGGCGTGAACATGCCCCTGCTGACCCTGTTCAACATGTGGGGCTACGACGTGGATATCATAGACAATGCCAACGATGTGCTTCTCGACAGGGCCTTCATCACAAGGTATAAGACCGATATAAGCTATTCCAATGTCTACGTTGATTTTGACGACACCCTGATAGTGAACGGCAAGGTCAACGCCTACCTGATGATGTTCCTCTATCAGGCAAAGAATTGCGGAAAGAAGCTGATTCTGCTGACGAGACATTCCAGGGACATTTATTCGGACCTGGCAACCTACTGCATTCCCGAGTCCCTGTTTTCAGAGATTATCCGCCTTGAGGACGGCGGCAACAAGACCGACCATATCAAGCCGGATTCCATCTTCATTGACGACTCCTTCGCCGAGCGCAAGCGGGTGCGGGATGCCTTCGGAATCCCTGTGTTTGACCCGGATATGGTGGACAGCCTGATTGACTGGAGGGCATAGTATGGAAAACATCATAAACGTTACCCGCTCCTCCATGCCGGACTTTGAGGAGTACTGCCGCGAGATTGAGGGTCTGTGGGAGAGCCGCTTCATTACAAACATGGGCGATAAGCACCATAAGCTTGAGGCCGACCTGAAGGCCTATCTGGGCACGGAGAACCTCACCCTCTTCACCAACGGGCATCTGGCGCTTGAGAATATAATCACCGCTATGGGGCTTAAGGGTGAAATCATCACCACGCCCTTCACCTTCGCCTCCACCACCCACGCGATAGTGCGCTGCGGCTGCACGCCCGTGTTCTGCGACATAAATCCCGAGGATTACACCATTGACGTGGAGCAGCTGGAGTCCCTCATAACCGATAAGACATCCGCAATCATCCCCGTGCACGTGTACGGCAACCTCTGCGATACTGAGGCAATCGACCGCATAGCAAAGAAGCATAACCTCAAGGTCATATACGACGCAGCTCATGCCTTCGCCGTGAGGAAGGACGGGCTAAGCTCCTCCGAATTCGGCGATGCTGCAATGTACTCCTTCCATGCCACCAAGGTCTTCCACACCATCGAGGGCGGAGCCGTGTGCTACCGGGACGGGGCGCTGCAGACCAAGCTGAACGACCTGAAGAACTTCGGCATACACGGACCCGAGAGTGTGCCCGACGTGGGCGGAAACGCAAAAATGAATGAGTTCTGTGCCGCCATGGGCATATGCAATCTCCGCCATCTTGACGGAGAGATTGAAAAGCGCAGGCTGGTGTACGAACAGTACATCTCCTGTCTTGACGGAATAGAGGGCATCAGGCTCAACAAAGTGAAGCCCGGCATCAAATCCAACTACGCATATTTCCCCGTGGTGTTTGACGGCTATAAATACAGCAGGGATGAGGTCTTTGACATCCTCGGCAGAGAGAATATCATCGCGCGCAAGTATTTCTATCCGCTGACCAATTCCTTCGAGTGCTACAGCGGCAGACCGGGCTTTGACCCCGATTCCACGCCCGTGGCAAAGAGCATCGCTTCGAAGGTGCTCTGCCTGCCCATCTACGCAGGTCTCGAGCCTGAAACTGTTGACACAATCTGCAATCTGATTATTAACTGATAACGGAGGGCATTATGAAAAATTCTCACCGCTCCACAAAGAAGCTGACCGTAACCGCCATTCTCATGGCGATGACCATAGTCATGTGCTCATTCAGCATCCCGGTCCCCGGCGGTCACATGTACCTGAATGATATTGTAATCGTAACCGCTGCCATTCTGCTTGAGCCCTTCTACGCCTTCATGGTGGGCGGCATAGGCGCATTTCTGGGAGATGTGTTCTTCTATCCCACTCCTATGTTTGTATCCCTTGCGGTACACGGCCTGCAGGCAATCGTAATCTCGCTCTTCGCAAGAAAGCGCAGTGTGAAGATGTCAATCATAGGAACCGTTATCGGATGGATAATCACCTTCACCGGTTACACCCTAGGCCGCGCCTTTATCTACGGCACCCCCGAGTATGCCATCCTGAAGCTGCCTTTCCAGATTATGCAGACCTTTGTGGGCTCCACTGCAGCGCTTCTGCTCTGCTGGAAGGCCGGAATCGTCAAGGCGTATGACCGCTTAATCGGAGACGACACATACCGCAACTGATTTTCAAACTTTCTCAAGTTTTTCTTGACATTCTTGCAGAAAAAGGTATAATTATTGAGCCTGTCCTCATGGGCAGGCTCAATTTCCTTGCTCCTGTAAGAACAGGGGCCAAATGACCAGAAGGAGGTGCAACTAAATGGCAAAAGCAAGCGAAAAGTACGAAGTGATGTATGTTATCAACCCCAATTTTACTGAGGAAGAAACTGCAGCCGTCGTCGAGAAGTTCAAAGCACTTGTTGAGGCAAATGGTACACTGGATGAAATTGAAGAAATGGGCAAGCGTAAGCTGGCTTATGAGATCAATTACATCTCTGAGGGATACTATGTGCTGATGAAGTTTACTTCAGGCCCTGATTTCCCCGCTGAGCTCGACCGTATCCTCGGAATCACCGATGGTATACTCCGCCGTCTCATTACCATGAGAGAAGAATAAGGAGAGTCCATAATGCTTAATCACATTACCATTATGGGTCGCCTTACCCGTGACCCTGAGCTGAGATACACTCAGTCTCAGACCCCTGTCGCATCCTTCACCCTCGCGGTTGACCGCGATTTTGGCGGACGCGACGGACAGGACAGGCAGACAGACTTCATTGACTGTGTTGCCTGGCGTTCAACTGCCGAGTTTATCAGCAAGTACTTCACAAAGGGAAGCCTGGCCGCAGTGTCCGGCCGTCTCCAGCTCCGTGACTGGGTAGATAAGGAAGGCAACAAGCGCCGCAGCGCAGAAGTTGTTGTTGAGAATATCTACTTCGGTGAGAGCAGAAGACGCGACAGTGAGTCCGCTTCCAGCTTCGCATATGACCCGGCTACTCAGGCCCCCCCATCCGTAAGTGACAGCTTTGAGGATCTCACAGAGGATGACGGCGAGCTTCCGTTTTAATTAATTGATAGGAGGATACAGCTTTGGCTTTCGATAAGACCGCTAACCCCAAGACAAACAACATGCGCAAGCGCAAAAAGGTTTGCCAGTTCTGTGTTGATAAGAAGACCTTTATCGACTACAAGGATACAGCAACTCTTCGTCACTACATTTCAGAGCGCGCAAAGATACTTCCCCGCCGCACAACAGGCGTATGCGCTATGCATCAGCGTCAGCTCACCGAGGCTATAAAGAGAGCACGTCAGGTTGCTCTTCTGCCCTACGTAACTGATTAATAATAACTATTCGAGCCACCCCATACGGGGTGGCTCGGTTATTTCGGAGAAGCACGTCAGCTTGCTCTTCAATAACTATGCCACCCCCGGGAGGGGGTGGCATAATTATCATCTGTATCTGTCAATGCACCTGAAGCACTCTTCCATCATGTCGTCCATGATTTGCTGAACAGGCTTGACATCGTGGATTATACCTGAAATCTGACCGATTGTAAGCACGCCTTCCTCCAGGTTTCCTGTCTCAAAGGCCTTCTTGAGCCTGCGGCCTGAGGCAAGAGGTCCTATCTCCTCAATGCCGGCACCGCTCTCCTCAAGCTCCTTCACCTTCACTGCAAGTCCGTTGTTCAGGACTCTCGTTGTGTTGGTGAAGCGGCGCAGCACCAGGGTGGTGTCATTTTCAGTCACGTTTTCGGCAACCGCGGCTTTGAACTCTGCTACTGCGGGGGCTTCCTCGGATAGGAAGAACCTGGTTCCCACGGTAACGCCCTGGGCTCCGAGCATGAGAGCCGCTGCGAGTCCGCGCCCGTCGCCCACACCGCCTGCACAGATTACGGGGATATCCAGCGCATCAACCGCCGCCGGGCACAGTGACATGGTGCCTATGTCGTTCTCACCCACGTGTCCTGCCGCATCGAAGCCGTCGATAATAACGGCGTCACAGCCTATGGACTGAGCCTTCACCGCGTGCTTCACGCAGGTGCACTTGTGCATGACCAACATTCCGTAACCCTTCATCATGGGCATGAGCTTGTCGGGCAGACGGCCTGAGGTCTCAATTATCTTTATGCCCTCTTCACCGCAAACCTTCACATATGAGGGGTAGTCGGGGGGAGCGAGGGAGTGCATCAGTGTAAGGTTAACTGCAAAGGGTTTATCTGTCAGCTCCTTTGCTTTTTTTATCTCTGCCCTGAGCTCCTCAGCTGTGGGGAATGTGGCCGAGGACATAACGCCCAGGCCCCCCGCGTTGGAAACCGCGGCAACCAGCTCTGCTTTTGCGAGCCATTGCATTGCGCCGGACAGTATGGGTCTTTCGATACCGAAAAGCTCGGTTATCTCTGTTTTAATCGTTCTTGCCATTGGCTTTCTCCTCAGAAAACTTTCTTTTCGCGCCAGTCCCAGATATGGGCTGCCTTGGCGGCCTCTTCAAGCTCCTGCCTGAAATCTGGGTGGGCAATGTTTATAAGGGCTTCCGCTCTCTCCCAGGAGGTCTTTGCCCTCAGGTCCGCAATACCGTATTCCGTAATCACGTACTGGCAGTAGCTGCGGGGCACTGTGACTATCGTGTTGGGTTCAAGATACGGTCTGATGCGGGAGTGCAGCTTCCCATCCTTGTCCGTATAGGTGGAGGACAGGCATATGAGGCCCTTTCCGCCCTTTGAGCGCGTTGCGGCTATGAGGAAGTCAAGCTGTCCGCCCGTTCCGGAAATCTGCCTGTATCCCGAGGTCTCCGAGGCAACCTGCCCGAAAAGGTCCACCTCAAGGGCGTTGTTCAGGCACACCATATTGTCGTTCTGCGAGATGATATATGGGTCATTGGTGTAGTCGACCGGGGCTATCATACATTCTTTGTTTCCGTCGAGGAAATCGTAGAGCTTGTTCGTGCCGGTGGCAAAGGTATAGACTATCTTGCCCGGGTCCGTGGTCTTGTACTTGCCGCTTATGCAGCCGCCCTCATACATCGACACGTAGGCGTCGCACAGCATCTCGGTATGCACGCCCAGGTCTCTGAGCCCCGACTGACCGATAAGCTCGCCGACGGCGTTGGGCATGGTGCCTATTCCAAGCTGTATGCAGGAGCCGTTCTCCACAAGGCTCACCACCAGCTCGGCTATCTTTGCATCAACTTCAGTGGGAGGCGCTGTGGGCACCTCAATCAGAGGCTTGTTGGGGCCCTGAACGAAGGTGTCAATCTGACTTACATGCACCTTGGAGTACTCGTCGCAATAGCACTTCGGCACACTCTCGTTTATCTCAACGATGATGTGCTTTGCATGGCGGATGTACTCCGGGGTGATTGAGGAGGAGGTGCCTATGTTCAAGTAACCGTCCTCATCGGGGGGACCCATCATAAACATCGCCACATCAATTCTGCCCACACGCCCGGTGCGTATGGCATCGGGCCCTTCGTGGTAGTTCATGGGGATATAGCGGCAGAGGCCGTAATCTCCAAGCTTACGGCTGGCGGGGGAGAAATGCCAGTCGTTGTACATGATGTGCTCCATTTTCTTGTCGGCCATAACCACAGCCGGCGGGAAGGGGCAGGTGGTGGAGCGCAGAAGGACATTCTCAAATTCGTCCACCCTCTTTGCCAGAGCCTCGTCCAAATATCTTGAGGCCATAACAAATTCGCCGTATACCACGGTGTCTCCGCTTTTGACGACTTTTACGGCCTCATCCGCGGTTTTAAATTTAGAGTGATAGTCAGTTTCCCAGTTCAATTTCTGAAACCTCCGGGTGTAAATTCAGACATCTAAGCATATAAAGCAATACCGCTCCTGTTTCGCTCAGAGCGGTATTGCTGTTTTTTACCTGCCTTCAAAGACGGGCTTGCGTTTTTCCAGTGCAGCCTTGAGACCTTCCATGCAGTCATCGGTCTGTGACGCGAAAATCTGGGATATAGCCTCGTAGTCGCGGTTCTGCTCAAAGCTTGTGGAAACAGCATTGCGCATGACTCTCTTCTGCAGCATCAGAGCCACAGCGGGTCCCGCAGCAATGCGCTTTGCATACTTGACGGCGGTGGCCATGAGCTCCTCCTGGGGAACTACCATGTTCACGAGCCCCAGTGAAAGCAGTTCGTCCGCCTTCAGGGTCTTTGCCGAGAACAGAATCTCGCAGGCCTTGTTGTAGCCCACACGCTGAACCAGAAACCAGGTCGAACCGCTGTCCGGGCAGAAGCCCAGTCCTGTGAAGGAATAGCCGAAGGATGCTGCATCAGAGGCTATGATTATGTCGGCAGCCATTGCCGTTGCAATTCCGGCTCCGAATGCGGGACCGTTAACTGCGGCGATAACCGGCTTCTTTATGTTGTAGATAAGCCGTACCATATCTGCAGTGGAGTCGACATCGTATATGGCTCTGAGTCTGTCCTTGTTCATAGCGGCAAGCTCCTGAAGATTGCCGCCGGAGGTGAAGCCCCTGCCTTCACCGGTGATGAGCACGCACCTGACCTCGCTGTCATTGTCGGCCTTCATCAGTGCGTCGTCAATTTCCAGCACGAAGTCCTGTGTGTAGGAATTCAGTGTCTCGGGGCGGTTGAAGGTTATATAGGCAACCCCGTCCTCAACCCTGTAAAGGGGAGTTCTCTCGTTCTCTGCCATCTCTATTCCTCAGCAGAAAATGCCGGCCTTTTCCTTAAGGGTCGCCTCGCACTCTGTCATGATGTCTTTGATGATTGCATCGCAGGACTTGATGTCATAGATGCGACCTATTGACTGACCAAGCATGAATGCAGCACCCTCGCGGTCACCGGAGGCAAGTGCTGCGCGCAGCTTCTTGCCGGACATTGCGCGGATTATCTCGGAGGGGTCTGCATGCTCCTTCTCAAGCTGTTTTACCTGCTCAAGAACGCTGTTCTTGATTCCGCGGGCCTGAAGAACGCTGCCGCAGAAGAGCTCCGTGTCGTTCTCGTTCAGCTCAACGATCCAGTCCTTGATGTTCTGGTTCACGGAGCACTCCTCAGATGCCATGAAGCGTGTGGCCATCATTATACCATCGGCGCCCAGGCAGAGTGCTGCCGCCATGGACTTTCCGTCCACCATACCGCCTGTAGCCAGGACAGGAATGCTGACGGTCTCGGCAATCTTCGGGAGAAGAACAGATGTTGCAACATTGTCATTCAGGGGGTGTCCGCCCTCTTCAACGCCTGCTACGATTACTGCATCGTAACCAAGCTTCTCTATCTTTGCGGCGTGGCGTGTGGCTCCAACCTTGTGGGTCATCTTAACGCCTGCCTCGTGCATCATCGGGATGAAGTCTGTTGCGAAGAAGCCGGAAACCTCGATGTTGGTAACGCCTTCCTCAGCGCATACTGTGAAGAAATCCTTGAAGGTCTCTTCAGTGATTCTGAAGCTCTTCATGAGGGTGATGTTCACGCCGAAGGGCTTGTCTGTGAGAGCCTTAACCTCTTTGATTGCAGCTCTCAGCTCCTCGCCGCTGGTGTACTGGTCAGCTGTGATGCAGCCCATACCGCCGGCGTTTGATATTGCAGCGCAGAGCTTTGCGTCGGTAACCCAGAGCATACCTCCGCAGATAATAGGATACTCAATTCCAAAAAGCTCGGTGATTCTTGTTTTCATTGTTTATCTCCTCTTTCAGCAAATTTCAAATATTCCTGCGGCACCCATTCCGCCGCCTATGCACATTGAAACCAGACCGGTCTTCTGACCTCTGCGCTTAAGCTCTTCGATGAGCTTGATTGTGAGGTAAGCACCGGTGCAGCCCAGGGGATGACCGAAGGCGATTCCGCCACCGTTGACATTGATGATTTCCTCGTTGAGACCCAGAGTGTCAATGCATGCCAGGGACTGGGAAGCAAAGGCCTCATTGAGCTCAATCAGATCTATATCGTCAAGGGTCTTTCCTGCTATCTCGAGAGCCTTGGGGATTGCCTGAATGGGGCCTTCGCCCATATATCCGGGATGCACGCCCTTAACCGCAAAGCTTACAAACCTTGCTATCGGGGTCATGCCGTGCTCCTTTGCAAACTCCTCTTCCATGAGAATCACGAAGGCTGCGCCGTCGTTCATCTGGGAGGAGTTGCCTGCCGTGACGCTTCCGCCGACTCTGAACAGGGGCTTGAGCTTACCAAGACCCTCGGGGGTTGTATCGGGTCTAACGCACTCGTCGGTGTCGAAAATAATCTCTTTATAGCCGGGGGTTCCGTCTTCCTTCACTGCGGGAACCTTGGCCTTTACGGGGATAATTTCATTCTTGAACTTACCCTCAGCAATGGCTTTTGCAGCCTTCATGTGGCTCTTGTATGAGAACTCGTCCTGGCGCTCTCTTGTGATGCCGTATTTTGCGGCAACGTTCTCTGCAGTGATACCCATTGTGTCAAAGTTGTCGGGGTAAGAGTTGAAGCTTGCGCTGTCTGGGATGATGGCAACGCGGTGCATCTGCACCTTGCTCATGTTCTCAACACCGCCGGCCACGATGCACTTGGCCTGGCCTGCCATGATAGCATTCGCCGCAGAGGCGATTGACTGCAGTCCCGAGGAGCAGAAACGGTTGACCGTCTGTCCTGCGGTGGTGAGGGGGAAGCCTGAGCTGTCAGCAATAAGCCTGCCCAGATTCAAGCCCTGCTCCGCTTCGGGGATTGCGCAGCCGCATATGAGGTCTTCAGCCCATTCAGGGTCGAAGTTGGGGTATTTTTCAAGAATTCCCTTCAAAACCTGTGAGCCGTAGTCGGCACAGCCCGTATAACGGAGGCTGCCCTTTATGGCCTTTGCAATAGCACTTCTGCCATAAGCAACAATAACAGCATTTTTAAGTTCCATAACCGCTTACCTCCCTTATCAGTTACGCACAGGCTTGCCGGTTGCCAGCATGCCCTTTATACGCTCAAGTGTCTTTTCGTTGCGGCAAAGCTCCATAAATGCCTTGCGCTCAAGATAAAGAACATCTTCCTCTGTGATCTTCTCGCCCGCGAGAGCATCGCCGCCGGTGAAGATTCTTGCCAGCTTCTCTACGATAACGCCGTCATACTCCGTCATGAATCCACCGCAGAGCATAACGTGAACGGTTGCCATCAGGTGTGTGTATCCGCTTTCGCCTGCTGCTACAACAGTACCCTTCACAGGAGGTCTCCATCCGCAGTCTGCAAGAGCAATTGCCTGACGCTTTGCGACCTCAGTCAATGCTGCAGCCTTGGGAACGATAACGTCACCGCGGCGCAGATACCCGTTCTTGAATGCTTCCTCAGCGCTCATTGAGAATTTTGCCTGGGCAACGGGGAGAACAATGCTGTCGAGTGCGGGAATGATAGCGCCCATCTGACCGTATTCAAGTCCTTCGGTTGCTCTGAAAAGGAGCTCAGCACAGCCGCCGCCCGAGGGAACAAGACCAACGCCCATTTCAACAAGACCTGCATAGAGCTCCTGGTGGGCAACAACTCTTCCTGCGTGAAGAACCATTTCACCGCTTCCGCCGAGGGCCTGACCCTGAGCTGCAACAACCACAGGCTTCTTCAGGTACTTGATTGCCATGTTGCCGTCCTGAAACGCCTTGACGCCCGCCTCGAGCATATCCAGCTGACCTGCCTCAATAGCCCCTGCAACCTGCATGAGGTTTGCACCCGCACCGAAGTTGGCACCCGGATTGGAAACCATCATTGCTTTGAATGCAGCACTCTTCTCAACTTCGGCTGCCGCCTCGAGAAGCAGCTGTGCGGCAGGAATTGTGTATGTGTTTGCCTTGGTCTTCAGTGTGAAGCAGGCAACGCCGTCTCCGGCATCCAGCAGAGCTGCGTCATCATTTTCCATGATAACGCTCTTCTTGAAGTCACTAACAGTTATATAAGCGGACTTTGCAGCCTCCTTTGTATAGAAGGCGCCGTCCTTCTGAAGCTTCTCTTCAACCCAAGCGGGAACCTCAAAGCCCTCGGACTTCATGAGCTCAACGATCTTTGCGGCACCCAAGGTATCGCAGATTTCAAATGGTCCCTTTACCCAGTTGTAGCCGCCGCGCATCGCGGTGTCTATATCCTTAAAGTCGTGGGAGATGTTGGAGCTTACCGCCATAGCGAGCCACAGTGGCTCAAGCAGAACCTTACGGAAGAATTTGCTCTCGGGCAGGTCGCCGAAGAGCAGAGCAGCAGTGCGCTGCTTCTTGTCTATGCCTTCAACCGACTCTATCTTAGCCTTCTCCAGGGGAACATACTCGCGGCTGTTGTAATCCCACATGTAACGTGCGGTCTTATCCTTCTTATAGAAACCGCTGCCTGACTTGTTACCGAGGTATCCTCTTTCAAACAGGTCGAAAAGTATTTCGGGCTTATTGCGGTAGGGCTTTTCAAACTCGGGCACCGCTGCAGTGCTCATATATTCGGTGGTGTGCACACAGATATCCAAACCTACCATGTCCAGGAGCTTGAATGCACCCTGCTTCGGGCGGAACATAAGGTCGCCCGTGAGAGCATCAGCCTTAGCAAAGGTGTATCCGAATTCAGGAACCGCGTTCATCGCCGAAGTAAGTGCCATCGAACCGATGCGGTTTGCTATGAATCCCGGGTCATCCTTGCAGATGATGGGGCTCTTTCCGAAACGGTCATTCACCAGCGCCTTAACCTTGTCGATATTCTCCTGAGCGGTGAGGGTGTGGGGAATAAGCTCAACCAGATCCATGTAGCGCACCGGGTTAAAGAAGTGAATTCCCAGAAACCTCTTGCATCTGTCCTCAGAAAATCCCTCAGCGATATCTGCAATCGAAATATTGGAGGTGTTCGTGCCTACTATGGTGTTTTCTCCGCAGTTTTCGAAGATGTAATCCATAGTGCTCTGCTTAATCTTAAGATTCTCTGCCACAGCTTCAATGACAAGATCACAGTCCTTGAGCATAGCTGCATCTTTATCCATATCCGCATAGCTCATATAAGAGCGGATACGATCCGGGCAGGAGCCCTTCATCTCACCTTTTTTAATAATGGTTTCAATGGATTCTTTTGCACGCGCAGCTCCTGAAACTTCGCCCTTTCCGCGTACAACCAGAACCACGTCAAGCCCGGCTCTCGCCCCGCTTGCTGCGATTGCTGCGCCCATAGTACCTGCGCCCACAACCGCCATTTTCCGAATGGTTGTTTCCATATAATCCCCTTTCTGAAAGTAAATACCTTTGCATGAAATATAATTAATTATTTTTTATTGATTGGACCACTTAAACACTATAGCACAGTGCCACGGCCATTTCAAGAACAACTGTTGTAAAATTTGACAAAAATTATATAAATTCACATTATTTTTAGTTGAAATTTTGTATGTCTTGAAGTATAATCCATAATGAGGATGTATGAAAGAAATCATTTTTGACTTTCGTGCGTAATAGATTCTGGTCGGACCAGGAGTGACTTGAAGTGCAGCTTGGTGTAATTGAGGTTCCCACTTTAAAGGAACTGTTCATAGAAAAAATTGAAGAGCAGATTCTTTCGGGAAAGCTGAGAGTGGGAGACAGTCTCCCCTCCGAGCGCCAGCTCCAGGAAGAAACCCATATTAGCAAAACCGTCATCCATGCAGGCCTTGTTGAACTTGCTGAAATGGGATTTGTTGAGATAATTCCCCGCAAGGGTACGGTAGTTGCAAACTATGAGGAAACCGGCACCATGGCGACTCTCAATGCTCTCATCGAGCATAACGGCGGCAATATGACGCCTAAGCAGACCCGCAGTTTCCTCGATGCCAGAATCGCGATAGAGGGTTCGGCGTTAAAGCTTCTGGCTGCGAACGCCTCCGAAGAGGATATAAACTTCCTGAAGCAGAGACTTGCCGTTGCAGAGCAGATTGCTTCAAATCCTTCCCCTGATACCGACAGTCTTGCCGCGGCACTCTTTGATTTCCACCGCGGTATCTGCGTAAGAAGCGGTAATGAGTTCTTTCCCTTGCTTCTAAATGAGTTCAAACCTGTAATCATGGCTTTCTGGACGAAGTCGATAATCACGTTCGGTCCTGTTTCAAATGTACATCTGGCGGGGCGTTATCTGGATGACATCGCCGGACATGACCCTGAGGCAGCCTATACCAGGCTGGTCAGAAGTGTAAACGAGTTTCTTAACTGCTTCGGGCAGTAGAATATACAGAAAAAATTATTTTATTTCAGGAGGAATAAACATGAGCGAATACCTAAAAGCCTTAGATGAGGCCGCAGCACGGAACGCTGCTCTGTTCCGCAAGGTCTACGACAAGGAAATCCCCGAAACCATCGAGTACGAAAACAAGCCTCTTAAATGGTGGTTCAATCACTGGGCAGAGACCTATCCCGACAAGAACTATGTCATGCTCGAAGATCTCAAGCTCACATACGCATACTGCAACGACGTAGCACGCCGCTTTGCAAACGCACTGCTTGGTCTCGGTGTAAAGAAGGGTGACCGCGTATCTATCATGGCTCCCAACGTACCCCAGTACCTGCTGGCAATGCACGCACTGTGGAAAATCGGTGCAATTGAAGTTCCTGCCAACGGCCAGTACACTGTTCCTGAGCTGAAGGTTCAGATGAACGATTCCGGTGCAGAAACAATCGTTGCTATGGCAGCTTTTGCTCCAAAGGCCATTGCTCTTATGCAGGATGAAGAGTGCTGCGTAAAGCAGGTTATTGCCTTCCAGCTTCCTTCAAGCCCGGTTGAGCTTCCTCAGGTTGAAGGCCTCTATGACTTCAACGCACTCGTAGGCTCCAACCCCAACACCGAGCCCGACATCGAAGTTACCATGGATGATCCCGCTCGTCTGCAGTACACCGGCGGCACCACAGGTGTTCCCAAGGGCTGTGTTCTTACCAACAACATGGTTTATACCATGGGTCTGCGCACTGCTATCTGGACAACCCGTAACTTCACACTGGTTCCCAAAGATGAGATTATCACCTATGCAGCAATTCCTCTGAACCACGTATACGGCTTCAACGCAAACGTTGGTATTACTATCGTATCCGGCGGTTCCATCGTTGTTGTTCCCATCCCCAAGGGAGAAGCCCTTCTCATGGGTATTGTAAAGAACAAGCCCAACATCTTCGCTGCAGTTCCTGCAATGATTATCGGTCTCACAAACGCACCTCCCGTACAGAACAAGATGATAGACATCTCCTGCCTCAAGGGCGTGTTCTGCGGATCCGCTCCCTGCCCTGTAGCAGTTATGGAGCAGTTTGAGTCTCTCACCGGTGCAAAGATAGTTGAAGGCTACGGCATGTCCGAGACCTCCAACATCCTCACAATCAACCCGATGGATATCCGTAAGGCCGGCTCCGTTGGTGTTGGTGTTCCCGATACAGATCTCGTTGTTGTCGACGCAGCAGACGGTCAGACTGTTATTGAGCCGGGCTCAGGCCTCACAGGTGAGCTTATCTGCCGCGGACCTCAGGTCATGGCAGAGTACTGGGATAATCCTGAAGCAACAGCTGCAACAATCAAGGACGGCTGGCTCTACACAGCTGATATCGTTGAGATGGATGACCAGGGCTTCATCACCATCAAGGACCGCAAAAAGGATATGATCATTGTCAACGGCTTCAACGTGTTCCCGCGTGAGATAGACGAAGCAATGTTCGCTAACCCCAAAGTGCTTGAAGCATGCGCAGTTGGCGTACCTCATCCCACAAAGGGTGAAGCTCCCGTACTGTTCACAGTACTTAAGGAAGGCGAGACCATGGACGCCGAAGAGGCAGAGAAGTATCTCCGTCAGTCCCTTGCACCCTACAAAATCCCTGTAGCATACGAGTTCATCGAGGCTCTGCCCAGAACCGCTGCCGGAAAAGCAGACCGCAAGGCTCTTTCAGCAATGTACAAGGAGAAACACGGCGCCTGATCTAGCCGCAAGTAGGAGGTTTTAACCAATGTTATACGAAGGAAAGTATTTCCTTTTTGATCTTCAGAAGGGCATAGGAACCCTCACATTAAACCGCCCGCCCTTCAACATTTTCGAAGCCGGCTTCTATGTGGAGCTTTCCGAGGTTGAAGAATTCATTTCAAAGCAGGAAGGCATCCGCTGCCTCATCATTAACGCAAACGGCAAGTGCTTCTCCGCAGGAATTGACCTGAATTATCTTCAGAATGTCAGCTCCCAGTACGTGCTTGACCATCTGCCCCACCTGCAGAAGATATACTCCTTCTGGCAGGAGCAGAACTATCCGGTCATCGCTGCAGTTCAGGGCCTGTGCACAGGCTCCGGCATGGAGTTCATTCTTGGTGCTGATATCCGTATCGCCGCTGAGGATGCAAAATTCTCCCTGCCTGAGGTTCAGCTCGGTCTGTCACCGGATATGGGCGGCACATCAAGACTTACAAGGCTTGTCGGCATAGGACAGGCAAAGCGCATCATCATAGGCGGGGACGAAATCAATGCCCAGGAAGCATTGAATATCGGTCTTGTTGAGATTGTGGTTCCCCTTGAAGAGCTTAATGAAAGAGCTCTGAAGATGGCAAAGACCATCGTCAGATCTCCCGAGGCTGCAGTCCGCTTTGCCAAGAAAGGCATCAACATCACAGATGAATGCGGTGCCAGAGCAGGTCAGGTCTTCGAGCAGGCACAGTCCACATATTGCTGCGGCACAGAAGAGCTTCAGCAGTGCGTCGCTGCCTACAAAGCAATGATAGCTGCAAAGAGCGCAAAGAAACAGCAGCAGTAATTCACCCAAAGCAAAATATTAGAGACACCTCAGACGGGGTGTCTCTTTTTATATTATCCGTTATTCTGTTCATCTTCAGCTTTGTCCAGGCCATCAATCTCCCGGACCTCTTTTGCTATACGCCCGACCTTGCGGCTCAGGTCTGTCGGCGTATCCTCATCCTCCAGTCCGCAGAGGAACTGCTGGAACATTAAGTTCAGCTCTTCTATCTGAGCGGTATGACTGTCTTTCATGCGGGTATATATCTCGCCGATTTTCTCAACAGCGTATTCCTGGCGTCTTCTTGCCCGCTCCTCCATTTCCTGTTTCTCTTCCATCGCTTCGGATAGAATTTCGTCCGCCTTGGCGTTTGCCTTATCTACAATACCCTGACATGTGGACTTTGCGGAAATGATGGCATCACTTAGCTCCGCTTTTCTGCTCTCAGCCTCGCGGACCTTTTCTCTAAGCTCATTAAGCTCAAGCTCCTTTGCCTTCACGCTCGCCTTAAGCTCTTCGTTTTCCTTGTTCAGTGCCTCGGCCTTCTGCCTCACATCGAGAAGTATGGAATCCACCTGAGACATATCGTAGTATTTTCTTTTAATCGGCTCCAAATTCAGCGAATTGAAGTAATATCTGTCTAATGTTGCCATCTTTTCGCCTCCAAATTCTTTTAAAGAATTATATCAGATACAGCGTTACTATTCAATATTCATAAGAACATGCTCTGCCATGGTTTTTGTTCCGAGTATCCATATCAGGTCGCCGTTCTGTATAGTCATGTTGATATCCGGCTGGGCTATAGGAAGATTGTTTCTCTGAATTCCCAGAATCATGCAATCGTAGTTGTCCCTGAGACCGCAGTCCTTTATGCTTTTCCCTGTGAGACTTGAGCCTTTGTCTATCGGCAGCGCATAGGAGTAGATATCCGTTTCAGAATTGTTTTCCTCTTCTGTAAAGCTTCTGAGGGTCTGCTCCGATTCGCCACTACCGTCTGCCCCGAGTTCAAGCTTCAGAGCATTCAGCTGCTCGCTCTCTCCCAGAACAAACAATCTGTCGCCGTGTCTCAGTTTAACCTTTGCCAGCGGCATGTTGATATGCCTCTTGCCACGCACAATTTTAATGACATTGACTCCGAATCTTCTTCCCCAATCAAGGCCCGCCAACGTTTTTTCGTCGCTGTTGTATGTCAGTTCAAGCACCATGAGCTTCTCATCCAGCCACTCGGTCACACTATCGCTGTCCGCAAAGCTCTGCAGTTTTCTCTCGTTGAAGTTCGCCAGAAATCTTGCCTCAACCGAAAGATATTTTGAAGCCAGCCAGCCGCTGTTCACGCTAATAACAAGAATGGCAAAAACAATGATTATCAGCCAGACACCGTTTATACCACCAACCGACTGGGCCGGTATGAACATAAGCAGAACTATCATTACAATTCTGAATATACTCAGCGTCAGAAGAGGAAGCCTGTTTCTCTTTGATTCCAGCCACAGGCTTGTATACTGGGGTGAATCCATATCCAGCATGGGTCTGATGAAAATCGCCATAATAAACAGGATTACCGCAAGGCTAATGCCTGATATCAGAGGACTTTTTCCGAAGTAGTTCTCAACAAGGGGCAGCAGCTGTCTGTGACCTATAATCGCAATGCCGAGCATAATAACCCCATAAATAAGACATTTCTTTGCGTAACGGCTCAGGTATGCTTTCCAGTCGCTCTCCGCAGGATGCGTCTCCTCTGCTTCCCCGGTATATCTGTCCAGCTTGTTTACGAGCTTTTCGGGCAGAGCCTTCTCTATAAGGGCACAAATTTTGTCTGCACTCCTGATAAAGAACGGGGTCGTGAGGGTTGTGATAACCGACACGGATACTATCACGGGATATACATAGTCCGCAACAACACCCAGTGAAAGTCCTAAAGAGGCAATGATAAACGCGAATTCTCCAATCTGTGCCAGTGAGCAGCCGCAGTGTATCGCATTCTTTAAGGAATTACCCGAAAGCAGAACGCCAAGGCTTGACATCAGAAGCTTTCCGAATACCGTCACGACCGACAGGATTAGTATCGGAACAATATACTTAACTATCATCGAAGGGTCAATCATCATGCCCACAGACAGGAAAAACACCGCTCCGAACAGGTCTTTGACCCCCGCACAGAGGTGTTCTATGCGTTCTGCATGAACCGTGCCCGCCAGCAGCGATCCGGCGAGGAATGCGCCCAGCGCCGATGAAAAGCCCAGCGCATCTGCAAGGAGAACCATTCCGAAACAGATTCCCAGGGAGACTATCAGCAGAGTCTCATCACTCATCAGCGATGAGGCCTTGTTGAGTAGCGTTGGCAGCAGATATATTCCTAAAATCAGCCATAGCGCGAGGTATAGAACCAACAGTCCAAGCTTTCCTGCCAGAGCAGCTCCGGAAACATTCTTTCCTGCGGACATCGTCGAAAGAATAATCATCATGAAAATTCCTGCGATATCCTCTATCACAAGCGTTCCGAATACAAGCTCTGCAAAGGATTCCTTCCTCACTCCAAGTTCGTCAAACGCCTTAATGATAATCGTTGTTGAGCTCATGGAAAGCATTCCGCCCAGGAAAATACTGTCCATAACGGTCCATCCGAGAGCCTGCCCAACAGCGTATCCGATAAGTAGCATTCCCACCACTTCAGTCATTGCCGTGATGACACCGGTCATCCCGACCTCAGCAAGCTTGTGAAGGTTGAACTCCAGTCCGAGGGCAAACATCAGAATTATGATACCGATTTCGCTCCACGTACTTATACTCGCCTGGTCCGCAACGGTGAAAAAACCGGAAAAATACGGGCCTATAAGGAATCCTGCAAGTATGTATCCCAGCACCATAGGCTGGTTTATCTTGCGGAATACAATTGTTACCACACCTGCGGTAAGGAGCATAATCGCCAGGTCTGAGATTAATTCGGGAAGGTGCACTTTTTGCTTAGCCTCTTTTCTATCTGTCCAGTCCGAGTGACCGGATTATTTCGTCAATATCCTGCTGCTCCGTCTCACGGGTCTCAGGATTTATTTTAGTATAATACTGCGTTGGTTCGTCGTCTTCGTCTTCTGTGTAAACTTTTTCCTTTTTCCGGCTGCGTGCGCGTTCTTCTGCAAACTGCTTCCGGCTTTCAACTTCCTGTCTGCGGCGCTGTTCCGCGCGCATTCTCTCTTGTCTGTGTTTTTTCTGCATTTTTCTGTATCTGTACAGCAGCAGGAAATACACCGCCACAGCCAGCACTATTATGAATACAAGCAGCTTCACCCATCCGGAATGGAGTATCTTCTTTATGGACTCCTTGAAGTAGTACGCCTTGTCAACAGCAATCGTGTTTGAGGTCACCAGTTTTACAGTGCCCATATTCTCTCCGTTTACATAGACCGTGACATAGCCGAGCTCCGTGCCGGCTTCCAGAGGAGCTATCGGATTCAGATTAGTAACCGTTATCTTCTTTTCGATGGCGTCTTCGCTTACATCCTTTGGAAGCAGGAGCTTCATGCTATCAGCGGGCCTCAAAACTGCCTGTTCACCGTCCTTGGAATGCTCAACGCTGATCTGCTGCATCGCCTCGCCGGCAGTTAACATCTCTCTATATGAGAAATTGCCGTACGCCCAGTCGTAAAGAGCTCTGCTGTCCACAAAATTTTCATACTCGTCGGAATGGGTGTATGTTAGATCTCCATTGCAGCCGAGAACTATCGCAAGCAATCTAATTCCGTCTCTCTCGCATGTGGAAATAAGGCAGTAGCCCGCGGGCTTCGTAAAGCCTGTCTTTACGCCGGCGGCTCCGTCATAAAGATAACCGCTCCCGTATATTGAGCCTGCCGAGATAAGAGCATTAGAGTTGGTTATTGTGAAACCTTCACGGACATTAGTTGCCGGCACATCATAGCTTGCCGTATTGCATATCTCCCAGAACAGAGGATGGCTGATTGCCTCTCTTACAATAATGCTCAGCTCATATGGTGTGCTGTAGTGGTCCCCGTCCCTGTTTGTGAGCCCGTTAGGGTCCATAAAGTGGGTGTCTTTACAGCCAAGCTCCTGAGCACGTTCATTCATCAAGTCCACAAAGGCGCTGATGCTTCCCGCCACTCTTGTTCCGATAATGTTGCAGGCTTCGTTTGCTGACTGCACCATAGCGCAGTAAAGTATGTCCTTGAAACTCATTTCTTCGCCAGGCACTATCCCCGAGTTGCTACTGTCGGCTTCAAGTCCCGTCAGACAGTCCTGACCCGCCGTTACCATCTCATCAAGACTCACTTCACCCCGCTCAACCGCCTCAACAGCAAGCAGACCTGTCATTACCTTGGTGAGACTGGCAATGGAGTGATGCATGTCCATGTTCTTCTCATACAGCACACTCCCGGTGTTCACGTCCATCAGTATCATTGCGTCAGTACTTCTGAGCGTGGGGTCCTCAAGCGCATAGGCCGAAGGAACCATACCTGTCAGGACAAGCGATATTAAAAAAATAACTGTCAGTATTCTTGTTTTTTTCATTTTTATCTCCCGTTTTTTACGGAATGTGGTATATTATATATTAACGGGTATACCTTGTCAAACCTGTCGCCTTTGTTGTGGGGCGTGCAAATCGCTATTTGTTCAATTTATAGCGGAAAGTGGTGATTAAGTGGGGAAACGATTGTATATTATTATTTCATCCGCTCTGTTTATTTTCTTTATGCTCGGTCTTTTCGTCTACACAACAATGGAACTCAACAGCGAGGCATACACAGTCCGTACAGCAAGCCGCGCAAGCTCAGAGGAAATACTAACCGGAAATAATACCCTCAGCAAATTAACATCTCCTTCCCAGCTCCCTTCCGGCACTCTGATTGATATATGCACCGCAGATGAAGATGTGCTCTGCATGCTCCCGGGGATAGGTCCTTCCCTTGCCGCTGCAATAGTTGAATACCGAAGCTCCACAGGCGGCTTTGATTCCATTGAAGATATCATGCTCGTTCCGGGCATAGGCGAAGCACGGTTTTCCGCCATAGCTGATTATATATGTGTAAACTCTACCGGAGATTAATATGAAAATACTTGTAGTTGATGATGAAAAGCTCCTTGTTAAAGGTATAAAATTCAATCTTGAAAATGAGGGTTACAGCGTTGATGCCTGCTACGACGGAGAAAGCGCGGTAAACATGGCCAAAGCCGAGAATTACGATCTGATTATTCTCGACCTCATGATGCCCCGAAAGGACGGGCTGGAGGTTTGCCAGGAAATCCGCAGTTTTTCCACTGTTCCCATCATTATGCTCACAGCAAGAAGTGAACGCTCTGATATGCTGATAGGCTTCGAATCCGGCGCTGATGACTACCTCACCAAGCCCTTTGATATTCTTGAGCTCAAGGCCAGAATCCGCGCTCTTCTGCGTCGTGCATCCCTTTCTGCACCTGTAACGCGCGATTCCGGTTCAAGTCTTACCCTCGGTGATATTTCCGTAGACGCCGAGCGCCGGAAGGTGCACAGCTGCGGTGAAGAGGTCACCCTGACCATGAAAGAGTTCGACCTTCTTCTTTTCCTTATGAAAAACGTGGGAAAGGTATACAGCCGCGAGCAGCTTCTAGACCTTGTCTGGGGATATGACTATATCGGCGACCCGAGAACCGTTGATGTTCACATCAGAAGACTCCGTGAAAAGCTTGAGCCCGATTCCGCCAACCCAAAGCATATTATCACCAAGTGGGGCGTTGGTTACTACTTCGCCGAGATTTAACTGCTGATGAAAATCGGACACTCAATTAAACTCAAACTCTATACTTTTATCTTCATTCTTCTGGTCAGCCTGTTTATCCTGCTGAACATTTATCCTCTGCGCTCATCAAGAGATGCAATATTTGAAGAAAAGCGCAGCTCTCTGACCGGCCAGGGTACCGCTGCAGCATCTGCAATAGCCCGTCTTGAGAAGCTTACAGGCAGCAGTATCGGTGAGGTCCTCAACCTGCTTGACATGGGCAATTACTCTAGAATCATAGTTACCGATCACGATGGAATGGTTCTGTATGACAGCTCCGGACCTGCCAATTACATGACAGACGATGAAGATATTCTCACCGCACTGAACGGAAAAACGGTTTTCCGTTCGGTCTTCCGTGATGCAGCCTTTACCAGTTCATATGTAACGCCCATGACCACTCAGAACTCCACCGTGGGCTGCTTTTATATCCGCGAATACGATAGTGATCAGGCAGAGATAATCCTGCGCATTCAGAGCAGAATCCGTATAATTTCTATCGGTATATGTCTGGGTGCAATGCTCATTACCATCCTGTTCTCCAATGTTCTTTTCCGCAGGCTGAACGACCTTACGGCATCAATGCGCGTAGTCGCCAGTGGCGACTACAAACACAGACATAACGTGCGAGGTTCGGATGAAATTGCTGAGCTTGGAAATGAGTTCAATCTGCTGACAGAGCGTCTGGATGATACAGAAAGTCAGCGTCGGCGCTTTGTTTCAGATGCCTCCCATGAGTTGAAAACACCCCTCGCCTCCATCCGTCTCCTTTCCGACAGCATAGTACAGAACGATATGGACCCCGATACTATGCGCGAATTCGTCTCGGATATCGGCAACGAGGCTGAGCGTCTTCAGCATACAGCTGAAAAACTCCTTGACCTCTCAAGGATGGATGATGATATCCGCGTAGCTGAAGAGCCTGTGGATATAAAGCAGGTCACATTAGATGCACTAGCTGTCATCAAACCGCTTGCCGAGGAGAGCAACGTAAGAATCAGCTGTGAGCTTGATGATGGCTGTGTAGTTATGGCAACAACTGATGATATGTTCCACATTGTGTTCAATCTGATGGAAAATGCCGTAAAATACAATGTTGAAAACGGCTCGGTGGATGTCTCTCTCCACCCCTCGGATGACAGAATCGTTTTCTCTGTCAGTGATACGGGAATAGGCATACCAGAAGAGGACCGTCTCAATATCTTCTCCCGTTTTTACCGCGTGGATAAGGCGCGCTCCAGAGAGGCCGGCGGAAGCGGCCTTGGTTTGAGTATAGTTCATGATGCCGTCCAACTGCATAACGGTACCATCACAGTCGGTGCCAACAAGCCCTCGGGCAGTATATTTACAATCTCCTTTCCCCGTCCCAGCGAGGACGAAACGGGAATATAAAAGCATGGCAGATTCGGATTTTAATTCCAAATCTGCCACGCTTTTTTAATGTATCAGAATGTTATCGTTTTTGGTGCTTCGGTGAATGAACTGATTACTGCAGATGCATTTTCAAAATATAGGACTATGGTATTATCATCGTCTTCCGAATACATCGCACGTAACTGAGGGTAGTTGTCAAGCATGTGTTTTTTTGCTTCTCTTGAGTCATCCGGAACAAGCTTTCCGGAAACTCTTATCCACTTACCCTCATTCATCGCGCAGAGTTCTGCGTTGGGATTGGCAAGAAGCTGCTTGTAAACGTCCTTTTTCTTGCCGGTCTGTATGTACAGCCTTCCGTCATAGATATCCACCGTTCCAAAGGGCCTCACTCTCGGCTGGTCGCCGTCGGCCGTTGCCAGATAATATGTCCCGCAATTTTTCAAAAACTCATATACTTCCTGCATAATTTTGCTCCTTTCTCAACAACCGGCTTTAACCGGTAACTTTTTTACAATAAAAGTATATCACTAATTACCTTCCAATAAAAGAGCTTTTCTTTCCGTCCTGCCAAGCGGAAAGCTTTTTCGCTTGATAAGCCTATGTCGATTATATATAATTGAAATCAGCTAAAAAACATCCTGAGGTGTCGCATGAATATACGCTATGACAAAGCAGCAGAGCAGCTTTATATAATTGACCAATCCCTTCTGCCGAACGAAGAGAAGGAAATCCGTGTCCAAACGGCAGCGGAAATGTATGATGCCATAAAGAAGCTAAAGGTCAGGGGCGCTCCGGCCATAGGCATATTTGCCGCATTCGCCCTGTATTCCCTCGCACGTAGTATCCCATTCAACTCTACGGAAGAATATATTCAGAGTCTACGTAGCAAGGCAGAGTACCTCTCCTCCTCAAGACCAACCGCCGTCAATCTCAGCTGGGCTCTGTCGGAAATGCTGAAAACCGCCGAAAACAACATAAGCTCAGGCCGGGAGGCTGTTCTGGATGCACTATACAGCAAGGCTGAGTATATTCTAAATGACGATATTGCACGATGCCGCGCTATATCGGAATTCGGTCTAAGCCTCCTGAAGGACGGTGACGGCATACTTACCCATTGCAATGCCGGACCACTTGCCACTTCAAAGTACGGAACCGCCCTGGGTCCCATCCTTTTAGGGAAGGAACAGGGTTATGAATTTCATGTCTATTCCGATGAGACGAGACCCCTGCTCCAGGGCGCCCGCCTCACTTGCTACGAGCTATATAATGCCGGAGTTGATATCACTCTCATCTGTGACAATATGGCATCCTCCGTGATGAAAGAAGGCAGGATTCAGGCATGTCTTGTGGGCTGTGACCGGGTCGCGGCAAACGGGGACACCGCAAACAAAATTGGCACTTCCGGAGTTGCTGTTCTTTCAAAGCACTATAACATTCCCTTTTATGTGCTGGGTCCCTGCTCAACGATTGACATGAACTGCCCGGACGGCGATTCCATTCCAATTGAGCTTAGAAGCCCTGATGAAATAAAAACTCTCTGGTATGAAAAGCCCATGGCTCCCGCCGGGGTTAAATGCTACAATCCTTCTTTCGATGTAACTGACCATTCTCTTATAACCGCAATCATCACAGAAAAGGGAATCTGCTATCCCCCGTTCACCGAAAGTCTGAAATCAATTATGGAAGGAATATAGAACATGAGTATCATAAGCTCTCCCTCCAGGGCAATCGTTGCCGAAAAGGACAACATTTCAAAAACAGTTCTGATGCCTGGAGACCCTCTCAGGGCAAAATACATCGCGGAAAACTACCTGGAGGATTCCGTATGCTTTAACACCGTCCGGGGCATGCTGGGTTACACAGGCTATTACAACGGCAAACGGATTTCAGTTATGGGGCACGGCATGGGTGTTCCGTCTATCGGGATTTACAGCTACGAGCTGTATAAATTCTTCGACGTGGAAACCATAATCCGTATAGGTACAATCGGAGCACTTGCCGATGACGTAAAGCTTCGCGATGTGATTATTGCGCTTGCGGCATCAACAGATTCCCACTTTTCGGACCAGTATTCCTTCCCCGGTCTTCTGGTTCCTTCTGCCGATTATCAGCTCATTTCATGCGCTGCAAAAAATGCCGAAAAGCTTGGTATCAATGTTAAAATCGGTCAAGTTTTTACCTCCGACGTATTTTACAACACCAACGAAGAATCCAATAAGATTTACAGCGATTTTGGCATTCTAGGTGTGGAAATGGAAGCCGCGGGTCTCTACTGGACAGCCCAGCATCTAAAAAAGCGTGCTTTGTGCATTTTGAGCGTATCTAACCATATCTTTAGCGGCGAGTCCCTCGAAGCTGACGAAATCCGCTCGAGCCTCGACGAAATGATCAGACTTGCCCTTGATACAGCCTGTGACACTCTTTAAGTGATTTCCATGTCCCGACAAAATGGAGAACTTTTATGAAAACACTTAAGAAGATTCTTGGTTTTATACTTTGTCTTCTTCTAATAATCGCTATGGTGGCTGGTATCTGGTATGCCGTTCTAAGCTACAATGGAAAGCAGATGGCGGCATCTGTAGAACGGCTCGATACTGACGGAACCCTATATTCTATGGACTGCACCGAGAACATTTATAGCCCTCTTATCTCCCTACCGCTCAAGGCCTTCACCTTTGACTCCCGCCCGGCATGCACAGCTTTTGCCGTCCGCAACGAGGAAGGCGATGCGATTACAGGCAGGAATTTCGATTTCCCCCATAAGAAGGCTGACGGAACAATAACCGGTCTGAACGTACTCCTTCGCTGCGAACCCAAGGGGAAATACCGCTCCATCTGCATGGCGGACGCAGCCCTGATTTCCACGATTTCCAAGGATTATTGTGAAGCCGCATACGACTCACCGGACACAAGGCTCTCCTTCACCTCTCTCATGCCATATATCTGCATGGACGGCATGAATGAAAAGGGACTCACCGTCTCGATCCTTTATCTCGATCTCAAGGATGGAGAACAGGCAGTGTATCAGGAGGAGCCCGGCAAGGAGAAGGTTCTCATCTCATATCTGGTGCGGTACATGCTGGACAGCTGTGCAACTGTTTCAGAAGCGGAGACCCTTGCCCGCAGCTATAATCTAACGAATCTCATGAATAATGATTATCATCTTTTCGTAACGGATGCCGATGGTGTTTCGGCTGCCTTTGAGTGGCGCTACAACGAACTGTCCGTAACCTACACTGATGTAGTAACTAACTTCTATGTGGGATATGGCGATGCAGAGGACAGCAAATTCTTTGAGGAACGTGCCTATGTCTCAAAGGAGTATCACTACGGCTACGGGCACGGATATGACAGGTTCAACACCGCTGTTAAAGTGCTTGACGGAAAGCAATCCCTAAGCGAGGCTGAGGCGCTTTCCCTACTTTCCGACGTAGCTCAGGAATACACCGGTGAGGCAACCTCATGTACGCAGTACAGCGTTGTATACAACTCAACCGACCTGACGGTAACGGTCCGCTCCGCACGTGACGGTAGCATCCATGAATTTTCCTTAGAGGAATAATCTTTTCTTCTCTTGACATTCATCTGCCATAAGGCGATAATGTTTTGGCAATTAAAAATATAAATAAAACATTTGGAGGCAAAACAATGAAAACAGTTTCTACAGAGAAAGCACCCGCAGCTATCGGTCCCTATTCCCAGGCACAGATTTCCAATGGATTTGTCTTTGCATCAGGCCAGGTAGCAATAATCCCCGAGACCGGCGCAATCGCCGAGGGAATCGAGGCACAGGCCAATCAGGTCTTTAAGAACATCACTGAGCTCCTGAAGGCCGCCGGCTCCGACATTTCTAAGACAATCAAGACCACCGTGTTCATCAAGGACATGAACGACTTTGCAAAGGTCAATGAAATCTACGGAAAGTATTTCACAGAGCCTTATCCTGCACGCTCATGCGTTGAGGTTGCACGTCTTCCGAAGGATGTTCTCATTGAGTGTGAAGTGATAGCAGAGGCCTGAAACATCCGTTTCCGATGAGCAAAAACAGACACGCAATTTCTGTAATCCTTGCAGCCTGTCTATGGGGCTTTATGGGCTTTTTCCGCAGAAAAATGGGGGATATGGGTCTTAATACCTTCGGTATCATTCTTGCCCGCTGCGCTTTTTCCGCCCTGCTCTATGCCCTAACCATCGCACTCACCAAACCCGTGGAATTCAAAATCCGTCCACGGGATTTCTGGTGCTTCGTGGGCTCGGGTTTATGCTCCCTGCTGTTCTTCTCAATCTGCTATTTCCAGGCGATGTCTCTCATGACGCTCTCAGCCGCCGCAATCCTTCTTTACACCGCCCCCTGCTTTGTAATACTGCTTTCAGCGCTGCTGTTCAAGGAAAGGATTACCGGACGGAAGGTTTTTGCCATGCTTCTTGCCTTTGCAGGATGCTGTCTTACCTCAGGTGTTGTGGGCTCAGATATAAGAATCAGCACAGTGGGTATCTTATACGGATTAGGCTCGGGCTTCGGCTATGCTCTGTACAGCATTTTCAGCCGCCTTGCTCTGAACAGGGGTTACAGCAGTATAACCATAAGCTTCTGGTCCTGCCTGCTGGCAGGAATTGGTGCAGCCCTGATTTTCGGATTCAGGGAACCCATGGGCATAATCTTCTCCTCCGCGGGAAACCTCCTTTTCTGCTTTGCGGCAGCCATTATAAGCACCTATCTTCCGTATCTGCTCTACACCTACGGCCTTGAGGGTATTGAGGCGGGAAAAGCCTCAATTATGGCCTCCGTAGAACCGGTTGTTGCGACGCTTGTTGGTCTGTTTCTGTTCAATGAAATTCTCAGCCTGTGGTCGGTGCTGGGTATAATACTCGTTCTCTCCGCCATAGTACTTCTCAATTCTAAAACAGGAGACACAAAGATATGAAAAATATACTTGTCGTCATGCCCTGGATAACGGATGAATATAAAACGGCAATCGAATCCGTCACAATCGGGCACAGCGTCAAATATCTCATGCCCTCGGAAGTCACGGAAAACGACATAGAAAACACCGATATAATAGTTGGCAATGTATCTCCATCCCTACTGCACGGGCAGAGTCTTGAATTCGTTCAGCTTACCTCCGCAGGCGCAGATGCCTATGTGAAGGAGGGTCTGCTGAACAGGGATACCGTTCTATGCTGCTGCACAGGCGCATACAGCCAGACTGTGGCAGAACATGCACTTGCCGTAACTCTGATGATTATGAAGGACCTGCATCTCTACCGCGACTCCCAGCTTGAGTCAAAATGGGCACCCGGTGGTACCACATCCTCGATTGACAGCTCAACGGTAATCGTCGTGGGTCTTGGAGACATCGGCCGTTACTATGCGAGAATGGCAAAGGCTCTTGGCGCATATGTGATAGGTGTTAAGCGCAGAGCCTCCGAAAAGCCGGATTACGTGGATGAGTTGTACACAACTGCCCAGTTTGATGAAATTGTTGGAAGGGGCGACGTTATTCTTTCCGTCATGCCGTCCACTCCTGAAACCATCCATTTCTTTACCCGGGAGCGCTTTGAGCTGATGAAGGATAGCGCCATATTCCTCAACTGCGGCAGAGGAACTGCTGTGAGCATGGATGTGCTCTACGATGTCCTTTCAAACGGAGTCATTGCTTCTGCCGGCGTTGATGTTTTTGAAACCGAACCCCTGCCAGAGAACAGCCCTCTCTGGGGGCTGAAGAACCTCGTTATCACCCCGCATGCATCCGGTTTCTTCCATCTGCCCGCCACTCTGGGCAGAGTGATGGATATCTGCATTAACAACCTTGAAGCTTTCCTGAACGGAAAAGAGCTCAAAAACATAGTCAGCTACGAAACCGGGTATAAAGAATAAATACCTAAAACCATAAAAGCAATCCCCGTGAGGCATCAGCCCCACGGGGATAGCTTTTATTTATGTATTTCAGGGATTATAGTCGTAATCAATAATTTTCAAATTGCGAATCTGCAGATAGGATGACCAGCTAGAGCCGCCGGCATACGGGATATACTGTCTGAGTGCAAGGGATCTGACGGTTCTCGGCTGTTTTAATTCTACAGTTTTCGTTGCCGTTTCATCCTCTTTAACAGTAATGCGTCCCTCATCCTGGAACTTGGTCTCTGACACTTCAGGCTCCAGAACATAGACCACATAATCTCCATATACGCTGCCGTAATCCACATGGGTTATGGCATACTCAATATCAAAGCCTATGCAGTTTTCAATATCCTCACTAAACTCACAGGGATGGACTGTAAAGCCGGAAAATTCCTTAGCCTCTTCCGAATATGCCCACTCCGGATACTCTATAGTCTTGACGCGGTATTTGTATATTCCGTCGTCATTGTAGAAATACTCCCAGGTATTTCCGTCATCATCAAGGTAGGTGTCAATCTGTCCGTCATCCCTAAGAACATATCTGTCGGGGGTCGGTTCCGGGGTCGCCACAGGCTCTTCTGTCTCAGTTGGAGTTTTTAAGCTACCGGTATTGTCTGTATCTCCTGTATCTTCCGCTGGAATCAGTGCTATCAGCAGAACAAGTGCGAGAATAATCCCTATGACAATAAAGGGCCATTTTTTCTTTTTCTTCTTTGCCTTTTTTCCATCCTGTGTTGCACCGCAATACGGGCAGAATGTACTGCTTGCCGGAATCTCCTTGTTGCAGGAAACGCAAACTTTATTACCCAGCTCAATCTTTGCTCCGCAGCTCGGGCAGAATGCTGCCCCGTCCTGTATCTCGGCACCGCATTTACCGCATCTCATGCTTTCCCCTCCTATGTATGTATTATTTTGATATTGTAAGAATTCTCTATTTTAATAATACTAAAACAAGAATAATTATTCAATAGAAATATTTCTCTACATTATGGATTTAGACTACAATAGTTGCTCAATCTTTCTTTTCATGTTTAATATCCTATGATATAATCCTAGCGGGAAGTAAAATTATTCCCGGGAGTCTGTTAGTAAGGGAGCGGCGGATGGAAAGAAATACTGCAAATTACAAACTGCGTTTTTTCCTCCTCATGGCGTTTTTCGGGTGCATGGGACCGGTTGTCCGCGCTATAAATCTCTCTTCTGTCGCTATTGCCTGCCTGCGGGCGTGGATATCCTCCCTTTTCCTAATAATCTACCTGCTCTTCACAAGGAAAACCTTCCCCGGCAAAGAACTGAAAGCCGTGCTGAAGCCCATGATTCTATGCGGACTTTTCATGGCAGGAGACTGGATAGGTCTCTTTGAATCTTACAGATACACTTCCATTGCAACAGCTACTGTCTGCTATTACCTGGCTCCTGTTTTCGTATTCATTGTATCTCCGGTCTTTTTTGGTGAAAAATTCACGGTAAAACACATACTGTGCATACTCATGGCCTTTCTGGGTATGGCACTGGTTTCAGGAATAGTGGAGAGCGGTATTCCCTCCTTCTCTGAAATAAAGGGTATTCTCTTCGCCCTTCTAGGTGCCGTCTGCTATGCGGGAATCACTATTACAAACAAAAAAGTGGATTTCGACGATACCATTCTAAGAACAACTCTTCAGCTTGTCACAACAGCTGTTATAATGACACCTTATGCCCTTTTAAGCGGCAATGGCATTTCGGTGGAAGCCCTCAGCTTAAAGGATGTGCTCCTGCTTCTTCTGCTGGGTATAGGCTTCACAGCCCTGCCATATATAAAATATATGGACTATATCCGCCGTATTCCCGCTCAGACCATATCCCTGTTCTCATACGCAGACCCGCTGGTTGCCGTACTTATCTCCGTATTCCTCCTCAGTGAACCGATAAGCATCTACGGCATTATTGGCTCTGTCCTGATTATTCTCTCCGCAATTGTGTCGGAAAGAGATTAAGCCTCCGGGATTATTATAAAGAATATGATTATATGTTACGGTGATTCAAATACATACGGTTATGACCCTGCGGATATTTTTGGTGGTAGATATAAAGCAGAAGACAGATGGCCGGATATCCTTGCATCTCTAACCGGGGACATCGTCATAAATTACGGTCTGAACGGGCGTGAAATTCCTCATTATCCGCGTTCTATACAGGACGCAGTTAATCTGATACGCAGTCGTGGTGAGGCCGAGACGCTCATCATCATGCTCGGTACCAACGACATTCTCTGCATGCCTGATGCCTCCGCAGATGGCGTATCGGAACGGATGGATGCCTTTCTCGGGGCACTGGTTCCTGCTTTTCCCTCTATCCGCTTTCTTCTTGTATCACCGCCCGGCTTCGGTCTGAACACAGCTTACAAAAAAATCGCAGAGAAGTATGCTGTAATTTTTGCCGATTCCAATCTATGGAACCTTCCTCTTGCCTTTGATGGAATACATTTCACACCTGAAGCCAACCGAATCTTTGCTCAAAATATATATGCAATACTGAATGCATAAAAGAATATACATAGGTAAGTAAAACCTCCGTCTTCCAAATCCGGAAAACGGAGGCTCTTTAATTTACAGATAACTGTCGGAACTGCCACGGAGCTTCCTCCGCGGCAGTCTGATTAATTCAATCAGTCAATAACACCGTCATTGGCGACGAAAGTGAGGAACGTCGCCTTGTCTGTGAGGATGTATGCGTGCATCTGCTCAGCCATTACAAGGCAGGCACCCATGCCCGCATTTGCAGAGATATACCAGTCGGTGTAATCCACGAAGCTCTCTGCTTCTGCAGTGATACCGAGCTCTTCCGGCCAGAGGCTCAGTTCCTTGGTGTGTGTACCTGAACCGTCACCACGGGAGATGAATGTGTACTTACCGTCGGCGATTGCCTTGAAAGCAGCCTTAACATCTTCTGCTTCCTTAACACCCGCAGGATCTTCGGAAGGTCCGCAGAGCACAAAGTAGTTGTACATGTAGCTCATGCGCTCGGCATCCATGCCATCAAGAGTATAAGCGAAGCCGTCTTCAACAAAGGCTTCCTCCTGCTTCTTGGCATGAACAAGAATCAGGTCGGCATTGCCCATCTTTGCATTGGCAATGGACTTGCCTGTGCCGGCAGAGTAAACCTCAACCTCATAGCCGTACTTTTCCTCAAATATCGGCAGCAGATATCCCAGCAGACCGGAGTCATTGACGGACGTGGTGGTTGAGAGACGGATGTGCTTTGTCTCCTCAGTGGCTGCGGGAATTTCCGCAGTCGATACAGGGCGGCCGTCCTTCAGATAGAACAGGTACTCGCCATACTCAGCAAAGCCGTAATTTGCAGCCAGGTCCTCGCCTTCCTCGGAAAGGAGCCAGTTGATGAGTGCTGCGGCACCTACGGTATTCAGTTCAACGTCAGATACCGGGTTACCATCTGCATCAACAAAGGGTGCTTCAGGGTTTACTGCAAGCAGAGTGTAGGTGTTGATCATGGCATCATCCGCTTCCTTAAGGATACAGGTGTCTACCACGAGCGCAGCTGTCTCGGGGGCAGGTTCTTCAGCCGGTGCCGGCTCTTCAGCAGCCGGTTCCTCAACAGGTGCAGGTTCTTCAACCGGGGTGGGGGCTGCCGTCTTTGCACCGCAGGCACACAGAGCCAGCAGCATAATAAGGGCAAGCAGCAGGGAAATGGTCTTTTTCATATTTTTCTCCTTACCTTAATAAAAAAGTCCTCTTTTCACAACAAAACAGACGCATTAATCCTGCGTCTTGTCTGCTTTGAAAAGAGGCTCGTCCACCGCTTTTATAAGCGTATCAAGATGTTACGATTTTAACACTAAAAGTTCAACTTTTCAATGCACAAATTGCTTATTATGTTAAAAATGTGTGAAATTAGAACACTTCGATTATTTCTCCCGGTCTGTTCAGGGTATAACCGCCCATCGCTTCAATTCTCCCCGCGAATTCTCTGCTCTTGAGCGTGCGGATCAGATTGCGGACCATGTCCGTATTCCAAACCTTCCCCAGAATCAGCAAGCAAAACATTATAAATACAAGAAGCCTGGAGACCCGTTCCGGATATCATCCCAGTGTGCCATCCCGTGCTTACAAACGGCATAGACCTGCATCTTCACCTTGATGAGGAGTGGCTTCCTGCATCACGAGCTGATACAGGAAAAAACTACAAACTCCTGTATCACAAAGTGATACAGGAGTTATTTTGTTTATGCGGCTCTGAGGAAAAATCCCACAACAATGATTATCACTATCCCGACTGCCGCATACAACAGGTCCATCGAGAAGGTCCTGGATACAACGCTGTGCCTTCGGTCCTTGCTGTATGCCCCGAAGTCTTCATCCTCCGGCGGCCGCCATTCTTTTTTCGCGCCCCGGTATATGAGATTCACCGGCCCGAGAATGAGCACCGAACCCAGTGTCTCAACCGCCCGCGCAAACACGCTCCCGGCAAAGCTCAAAGCCTTAAGAATCGGCCTGTAGACGGAATCCTCCAGATCGGCCCATTTCGGCCAGACCTGCAGGTATCTCTCGTTCTCCTTCTTTCCGCGCGTCAGGCCGAGCATGCCCACAAACAGAAACAGCAGCACACCTATTCCTATCGAAATCCCCGCACCGTTCAGATTCGTCAGAGAGAAATAATCCACCTCATGCATTCTATGCTGATTGAAGAACGGAACGCAGAAGCCCGCCAGATTGTCCATCGTTCTGTGAGCCGTCAGCCCAAGCAGCGGCAGAAGCAGACCGCCCGTTATCAGAACGGTCGCGGTGCCCTTCCCCATATAGGGGCTCTTTTCGTGCTGACCCTCTGCCTTTTTTGCAATGAAGAGCACATAGAACAGCCTCGACATATACGCAAATGTCATGCCGCCCGAGAGGAGGAAAATCCACTCAACAGCCTTGTAGATTCCCATTCCGGTCATTTCATAGTATTCAACTATGCTCTCGTGCAGCAGGGTCTTGCTCACATATCCGCAGAAGCCCGGAATTCCAGCAATTGAGCACGCCCCGCTCAGAAACGCCAGCATAAGCAGTATCTTCCCTCTTCCAAAGCCGCGGATACTGTTGAAGTCCAGCGCATGTACATTGAAATACACCACGCCCGCCGCAATGAACAGGGTCAGCTTGATGAGCGAATGGTTCAGAATATGAAGGGTCGCCCCAGATGCCGCAAGGCTACCGTGTCCGCCCAGCAGCACGCACATGGACACGCCCGTGAGTATGAAGCCTATCTGGCTCATGGACGAGCATGCGAGGGTCCTCTTCAGGTCGGTTGAGAATATTGCAAGAAGCGCCCCGAGGAACATAGTTATCACTGCACATACGAGCAGCAGGTTCCCCCACAGCGCCGAGCCCTCCCAAAGATTGCATGAAAGCGCAATGATTCCGAAAACTCCGCTCTTCGTCAGGATTCCCGAAAGCAGGGCGCTTGCGGGCGCAGGTGCCACCGGGTGGGCCTTTGGAAGCCAGATATGGAGCGGAAACATTCCAGCCTTGGCCGCAAAGCCCACGAGAATGCATATTCCTGCCGCCAGCTTCGTCCCCTTCGGGATGCTGTCCGCCGCCGCACGCAGATCTGCAAAGTCCAGCGTACCGCATGCGGAATACAGGAGGAACAGACCCATCAGCAGCGTCAGTCCTCCGATAACCGCTATGAACAGATATGTCTCCGCCGCCCGCAGTGCCTCCGGGGTCTCGTTCTGCGCCACCCAGGTATAGCTCGTGAAGCTCATAATCTCAAAGAAAATGAACAGGGTGAAGAAATCCGAGGCGAGGAACACACCTATGAGCGCAAGGAAGGTGAGCACCCAGAAGAAGTAGTACCTCTTCGTCCGCGGCGCGCTTTTGAAGTATTCAGGGGATGCAAGTCCTGTCATCACCCACATGAACACGGCGAGCACCGCCATGAACAGATGCATTGAGTCAGGTGAGAAATGTAATGTCATCATCGCATTCACCTCACATTCCGCCGCCGATACCCGAAATAAGCCAGATAAGCCCGCTCGAGTAAAGCGACAGCACAATACAGATTATGCACAGCAGAATCAGCGGCACCGTCATTCTCCTGTCCGCCTCATGCGTCTTTCCGGGGAGCTCCGGAGCATTCTTCAGCGGGAACCAGAATCTGATGATAACCGTAATAAGATACAGCATGGAGAGTATTGCCGAGATAATAAGGCCGGATGCACCCAGATATCCCGCCGGGCTGCCTAGCCCCACCGCCGCCGTGCCTATAGTCCACTTGGAGATGAAGCCGCCCAGAGGCGGTATCCCTATCAGCGCCAGGGACATGAATGTGAACACCCCGCAGGTGACAGGCATCTTTTTCCCGAGATTCTCCATATCATCCACATACTCCAGCCCGCTGTTGTGCAGTATGGAGCCCGCGCAGAAGAACAGGGATATCTTGATAACCGCATGGAATATCACGTGCAGGAATCCGCCCGTCATGCCCTGCGGCGTCATAACTGCAAATGCGAGCAGAATGTACGACAGATTCGCAACCGTTGAGTAAGCCAGCCTGCGCTTCAGATGCCCCGAGCGCAGAGCCATAACGCTTCCGTAGGCGATTGTAAGCGCCGCGGCGCAGATTACAAGCTTCTGCGCCCATGTGCCGAACAGGAGCTCCGTGCCGTATCCGTAATACGTCAGCCTCATCACACCGAAGGCGCCCGCCTTAACAACGGCGACCGCATGCAGCAGAGCCGTCACGGGTGTGGGTGCCACGGATGCGGAGGGCAGCCAGTCGTGCAGCGGGAATATTGCCGCCTTAACACCGAAACCGAAGAAGCCCAGCACATAAGCCAGCCTGAGAACGTCCTCATAGCCCTCCGTATTGCTCAGAACCCCGCCGTAAACAAAGTCCAGCGTCCTTCCGTGCTTAATTAGCAGCACCATCGCTATGAATATCTGGGCGGCGCCGAACATTGAATAGATAATGTATTTCTTTCCCGCGCTTCTTGCCCTACCGTCCATCCCGTGCATAACGAGAGGCAGCGTCACAAGGGTCATCAGCTCGTAGAAAAGATACATGGTGAACAGATTGCCCGCAAAGGCAATGCCGGCAACAACCCCGTATGTAATAAGGAAGAAGCCGAAGAACAGGTTCAGCCTTTTCAAGTGCTCCATATACGAGAACGCGTACAGGGTTGTAATCGGCCAGAGAACCCCGATTATTCCGCCGAACACAAGCGATGCACTGTCCGGGCGCAGGGTCACGGAGAGAACACTGCTCAGTCTCAGGCTGTCGGCTGCGGTTGCATCAGGCCCGAATCTCATGCAGTTTATACAAGTGCTCAGCACCAGCACCGAGCCTATCAGCACATTTGCCATAACATAAGTGTTTCGCGTCTTCATATTCTTCGGCGACCACACCAGAAGAATTATTCCCGCCGCAAAAGGCCATATCACTGAAAGAAGAGTTGTAATTCCCATATATACCTCCTCACATCAGTTCCGCCGCCAGCGAGATGCAGAAATCATACAGCCCGCCGCCGAAGATTCCGAGAACCACAATCACTATACAGAACAGCAGCATCGGAAACAGCATTCTCTTTGAAACCTCGCATTTCTCCCCCGCCTCAAAGTCCTTTCCCGGGAAGAACGCGTCAGACATTATCGGCAGCAGATAGAACGCAGTCAGCAGTGCCGATACCATTATCACTATAATACCCGTCAGCCCTGCAGCAGTTCCCTCCGCAAGCGCTCCCGAGGCGAGATACCATTTTGCCGTGAAGCCGCCCGTCGGCGGGATGCCTATCAGCGACAGCGCGGCTATCGTGAAGCACCACATGGTCACGGGCATCCTTCTGCCGATTCCTCTCAGCTCATAGGTGTATTTCAGCCCTGTTGCCATTATCACAGCGCCCGCTGCAAGGAAGAGCACATCCTTCGCCAGTGCGTGGAACACTATCTGCATAAATGCCCCTGTAAATCCGGCTGAGGTGAATGTCAGCAGCCCGAAAAGCACGTATGAAACGTTGCTCACCGTTGAATACGCCAGTCTCTTCTTCAGCAGCTTCTCTCTCAGCGCCAGCATCGAGCCCGTGAAGATTGTAATCACCGTCAGTATGATAAGAACGTTCTGAACGGCCGTTCCCTTAATAAGTCCGGCACCTGTAAGGTAGAATGTGGTCCTAATAATTGCAAGAACCCCTCCCTTAGTAATGAGTCCCGACAGAACGGCCGACGCAGGTGAAGGCGCAACAGGATGCGCCTCAGTAAGCCAGAGCTGCAGCGGCACAAGTCCCGCCTTTGCCCCGAAGCCTATGAATATCAGCAGGTATGCGGCCAGGCAGGTCCTCATCCCCTCAGCGCCGGGATTCACCGTGCCCCCCGGAGCAAAATCAAGCCCGGGAGAGAACTGAGCCAGCATGAAGAAGCCTATCAGCGCAAGGGAGGCCCCCAGCGTTGAATAGCCAATATATTTCAGTGACGCCGCTCTGGATTCCCCGCTTCCGCTGTGCAGCACCAGCGGCATTGAAGCCAGGCTCATCAGCTCAAAGCACATATAGAGCGTAACGGCATTCGCCGCCATCGCAAGCAGCACCAGCATCAGGTATGTCAGCGCATAGAACAGGAAGAAGCGCTTCTCCCCGCCCTCATGCTTCATGTAATCCTTCGCATAGGGAAGCACCGCCGCAAAGATAAAGCTGAACAGAACTATGAAGAAGCCGGCAAGGCGGTCTGCTCTGAAGGCAATCGCAAGTGTTTCATTCAGGTGTAGAATTACCATTCCAAGCCTCCCCCTTACCATAGTCTGAGACCGGTCTCTATGGTCTCCATCACAGGCCCGAAGAAGATGCCGAGTGCCAGCACGCAGGCCATGAGCGCGCAGGCAGCAATTCCGAACATCGTGTCATTCGGCTCGTAATGCCATTCGTCCGGCTTGTCCTTCTCCGACCATATCGCTATGAGTGCGGGTATGTAGTACAGCGCATTCAGGATTGATGACACAACAAGCGCCGCAAGAACCAGCATACCCTTCCAGCCGCTCTCCGCAAGCGCGAAGTTCATCTTTGACGTGAAGCCCGCAAGCAGCGGAATGCCTATCATTGAAAACGCACCCACCGCAAAGCCTATTCCGGCAAGCGGCGCCTTCCACGCACTTCCCTTCAGCTCGCTGAATCTCTTATCGTAGTTCGTAACACCGTCGAGTCTTCCCGCTGAGCAGAACAGCAGGCTCTTGGTGCATGCATGGGCAATTATCTGGAAGCAGGCGGCTGAGATTCCCGCCTCGGTCCCCAGTCCAATTCCCATGAATATATATCCCAGCTGGGCAACCGATGAATAGGCGAGCATATGCTTTATATGTCCCTCCTTCATCGCGCTGATTGAGCCCATCACCATGCCCAGGAGACCGAACACCAGAACTATACGGTTCACTCCCGTCTCCTGCACCGTCTTCAGGGTGAACACCCTGCAGTATATGGTTATGAGCAGCACCACATAGCCCTTGAGCACAAGCCCCGAAAGCACGGCGGACGAAGAGGTCGTCGCGCTGCCGTGTGCCCAGGGGAGCCATCTGTGGAAGGGATACATGCCGCTTTTGATTCCCAGTCCTATCGTTATCATCGCCAGCGAAGCCACGAGCTGAACCTTTCCGCTCCCGCTCCCGGCAAGCCCCGCAACAGCTTCAGTAAGCTGCGGCATGAGCAGATGCCCCGTCACGCCGTAGAGGATGATTACACCGAACAGGAAGAAGCCAGAGCCCAGAAGGCTCATGAACAGGTATCTCACCGTGGAAATCAGCGTTTCGGTATCATCCCTCACCATAACGAGCGCGCAGGCTGCAATCGTGGATATCTCAATGAACACATACGCGGTGAAGATGTCGTTCGTGTATGTTAGCACAAGCAGCGAGGCCAGCGTCATATTAAACATCACGCATGCCAGCCCGGCCTTCCTCTCGGGCACATCGTGGTAAAGGTCGTCCTTTCCGCCGGTGAGCGAGAACAGCATGACAAAGCTGAACACCGTTGCCATCAGAGCCTGCAGCGGCCCCGCCTTGATCTCGTTTCCGAAAGGCGCAGGGAACTTTCCCATCGTGTATGCGAAGCTCTCCCCTGCCGCCGTCAGCTTCAGGGTCAGAACAAGTGAGAGCAGTCCGCACGCAAAGCACACGAAAAGTGACCAGTAATAACAGAAATTCCTATTTTTAATCACAGATAGCAGTATTGCCGTCACCATACACAGGAATATGGAGAAGAACGGGAAATTGTACTCAAAAGGCATCAGCACTCTCCCTCCTCTCTCATGATAAGGAGAATCTCCTTCAGGTTCACGGTGTTGTATCTTCTGTACACCCGCTGAATCAGCGCAAACGAGAATGCCGTCACGGATACGGATACAACGATTCCCGTGAGCACCAGCCCTGCAGGTATCGGATTCACATAGGCATCGGCGGGAAGCCCCTCCTGAAGAACGGCAGCAACTCTCCCCTCAACATAGCCCCTTGTGGCGAGGAAGAGGAAAGTCGCACTGTCCATGATGTTGAAGCCTATAACCTTCTTTATCAGGTTCTGCTGCAACATCATGTTTGAAAATCCGGCAACGAACAGAATCACCGCCGTGAAGGTGTAGCGGTTGTTAATTATAATCTCAATAAGACCTGATGTTCCCTGCATAGCTCACACCCTGCCTTTCTCGAAGAACGAGTAGAAGCCGTACATCGTCGACATTACAACAAGTCCCACCGCTATGTCTATCACGAGCACAATATACCTCGCAAGCCCGCTCTCTCCTGTGTTGGCGCCCTGGAAGATATATATGCCGAACATGCAGGCGTATATCATAAGCCCGCTGATTCTAATCACATTGAAGGTCCTCTCCGTGAAGAAGCGGTGCACTGCCTCCTTGCCCGCCGCCGTGGCGAACAGTATAAGCGAGGCTCCGAGTATCGAGCCTCCGGAGAAGCCTCCACCGGGCGACACATGCCCGTTCATCAGCGTGCAGATACCGAAGCACAGCACGCAGGGTATCACCATATTGGCGCATACGGCGAGGATTGAGTCCCGGGGCAGCTCAGGCGTGATGAGGCCTTCATTCTTCCCCTCCGGGTCCCATACCAGAATCATTACGCAGCACACCGCAAGAAACAGCACGCAGGACTCTCCGAAGGTGTCGAATCCGCGGTAGTTGAGAATCATCCCGGCTATCGCATTCTCCGCACCCGTCTCCTCCTCCGCCATTGAAACATATCTGTTCGGAACCTCGTTGTTGGTCGCATTACCCGGGTTCCCGAAGGGCGGCATCCCCTCTGCCGTAACCAGAAGGAACATGAGCACAATTGCGCATATTGCCACACAGGCGTAGATATACAGCCTTGAATATCTCTCAAGCTGTTCCGCGTCCGTCTTCTTTTCTTTTCTTTTCTCCTCACCCGTCTCCGGGCCGGCATTTCTCTCGGCTGTGAGCACATACGGCATCCCGCCGTCTACCCAGGACAGAAGCTTTTCTTTGGTCTTCATCTGTCGTCCTCCGTCCCGTCAAGCTGCTTTGTCTTACGGAGTGTTATGTAGAACAGAACGGACGAGACCCCCGCACCCACCGCAGCTTCCGTTATCGCAAGGTCGGGGGACTGCAGCAGCATCCATATCACGGACATTATCAGTCCGAATGCCGAGAACACTATCACCATGGTAAGCGGTCTTTTCATAAGAGGGGCTGCAATTCCCACAATTATCAGCATGAGAAGCAGCACGCATTCGATAATCTTCACCGTCTGTCCTCCTCTTCGTATTCATTTCCGGCATTGTTATGGTACATGACCTCCACCTGCCCGATAAGGTGCGTCACCACAGGCCCGGTGAGGAACATGAAAACCACTACAAGAATCATCTTAAGCGAGGCCATAGAAAAGCCTCTGAGTATAATGCAGCCGATAACCGTGAATATTATTCCGAAGGTGTCTCCCAGCGCAGCTGCATGCATCCTGTTCATCACGTATTTGAACTTATAAAGCCCAATAATCTCAGACAGGAAAAGAAAGACGGAGAGCGCGAACATCACGGCCGCGGAAACAATTCTGATCATTCCTTCTCCTCCCCCTTCTTCTTCGCATAGAGATTGCGCATGAGCAGAGTGTTTGCAACGAAGCCCAGCAGTGCGTAAATCAGGGCAATATCCAGCAGGAAGTCCTGCCCGAGGTACACGGAGAGCACGCATATCACAGCTATGATTATTGTGTTCACCGCATTCACCGCCACAATCCTATCCGTGAATCTCGGTCCTATGACCGCCCTCACCAGAACCGCAAGCGCAAACACGGAGAGAACCGCAAGCATTGTTATCATCAAGGTGTTTTCCATTCCTATGCCTCCAGATCCCTGCACTTCTTTGCGAAGCTGCAGTCCTCTATGCTGTCCGCAAACGACCTGTCCAGAGCATGAACCGTGAATTCGTCCCCCTCCAGGCCCGTCGTATAGGTTCCGGGCGTCAGCGTAATGGAATTCGCCAGCACCACCCGCGCCTTCTCAGTCTTCAGCCCCGGTTTGAAATGTACCAGCTCCGGCTGCGGCTCCTTCTTTGAATATATGAACCTCAGAACGGCAATGTTCGAAACAAAGATTTCCTTCAGCAGGAATGCCAGATACGCGAAGGTCTTCCCGGCCTTTCCAAGCCACTTCACAAAGCCCTTCGTGCTGTATCCCATAAACCTCGAACAGAATAAAGTGAGAAGTCCGCTCACAATAATACCGATAATCAGGTTCTTTACTGTAAGGCTCCCCACAAATATAAACCATATAATAAGTAGAAATAGAAACATACTATTTTCCCTGCTTGCTCAGACAAATTTTTAACTAACTCTATAATAAAGAAAAAGTACCCCGT
>R21__coassemble_278_pt1 | contig 43860 bp, 47 predicted proteins | sample R21__metabat2_low_PE_003 | metagenome-assembled genome bin R21 | reverse complement strand
CGTGAGGAATTAAAAGCACGTCCCCAAGCCAGCTGAAGAACAATGCAATAATGATAATCGGTCTTACAACCGAAGCTGCACAGCAGTACCATCCAAGAAGTGAGGAAACAATAAACACCTTTGTGTAGGCTCTCAGCTTTTTGTTGCATTTCAGGCTTGCATAAAGGTGTATCACACTTGATACAATGAATATAATTAAAAATAATGCTTTCAGATAAATCACCCTTTCCGTATCTGAAAGCATTATAACATACAGCAAATATCTTAACAACTTATTAATGCTAAAAGAATTTTAAGTATTATACAGCAACAACCTCCACACCCTGAAATCCTGCATAATCAATGGTGCTTTTAGTTCCGCCCGGCTCACCATGGTACACAGCTATCACACGGCTGCACATATCCACCATCCATTTATCTCTTTCAAAGTAAACTCCCCTGTGGTATGTGCTGCTAAATACCTTTACACGGTCAGCTTTATCGAGAATAGCGAGATATCTGTCCTTCCATACGGCATTCCAGCTGTTCCCCATTCCCTCATATGGAAGTGCTGCAATAAGCTGCAGCTCAGGAATATCCCGCTTAAGCTCAAGCACTATTTCTGCTGCCCATATATCAACTCCCCTGGACATTCCGCTTATAAAGCAGTCATATCCGGAGTCAATCGCCCTCAAGATTGCGGATTCCAGCCCGGTCTTTATTTCCTGCTCATCTCCGTGGAGTTTTTCAGGTCTGTGCCCGGTAAAGCAGCATACTCCTGCTCTGTTCTCAAGGGGCATCAGAGAATCTCCTTGATGAATGTCGGGGCGCTTACCGGCTTCTTTGTGAAATCATAGCATTTGATAAGATTTGCGGCAGCCTCCGCTGCTTTTCCTTCATCAGAGGCATGGATAACGGCCAGAGTCTCTCCTGCATTCACCCTATCTCCTACTTTCTTTTCAAGCACAATTCCAACGCTGAGGTCAATCACATCGGTCTTTGTTGCTCTGCCTCCGCCGAGACGCATGGAGATAAGTCCCATTTCCTCCGCCCTGATGTGCTGCACAAAACCTGTTGTCGGAGACTTAACCTCAATCTTTATTGGCGCCGTGGGAAGTAGTGACACATCATAAACGGACTTTGGGTCACCGCCCTGAGCTTCAACCATTTCGGCAAGCTTTTTAAGTGCTGAGCCGTTGCTGATGGATTTCATAAGCATAATACCTGCGTTGCTGTCATCCTCCGCAAGCCCGCTTAAAACAAGCATCTTTGAGCCTATCGTCAGGCACAGATCAAGCAGATCGCCGGTCATGTTTCCGCTGAGAACTGAAATGGCTTCCTTAACCTCAAGCGCATTGCCTATTGCGTAGCCGAGGGGTTGCTCCATGTCGGATATAACAGCGGCGCACTTTCTGCCTGCCTTTCTGCCGATGCTGATCAGGCTTTCCGCAAGCTCTTTTGCATCCTCCTGCGTTTTCATAAATGAGCCGTCACCGCACTTGACATCAAGTACGATAATCTCCGCACCTGCTGCAAGCTTCTTGGACATGATTGAGGATGTAATAAGTGGGATTGATGGCACTGTGCCGGTTACATCCCTGAGAGCATAAAGCAATTTGTCTGCCGGGACAAGATTAGCTGTCTGCCCTGTTATTACTATACCAATCCTGTTTACATTATTATAGAATTCCTCGTCACTTATTGCGGTATTGAAGCCCGGGAAGCTCTCCAACTTGTCAATCGTTCCTCCCGTGTGACCCAGACCGCGGCCGCTCATTTTTGCAACCTTTAGACCACATGCGGCTACCATCGGACAGAGGACAAGACTGGTCTTATCCCCCACGCCTCCGGTGGAGTGCTTGTCCACCGTCACGCCTTCAATTGAGGAAAGATCCAGTATATCTCCCGAATTAACCATAGCAGTGGTCATATTCAGGGTCTCACGCTCGTTCATTCCCTTTAGGAGTATGGCCATGCACATAGCCGACATCTGGTAATCGGGGATATTCCCTGCCACATACTCTGATATCATGTAGTATATCTCATCGGTTGTCAGTTCTTGTCCGTCGCGTTTTTTCGCGATAATATCGGTCATTATCATTTTCATATCTCCTTAACGGCTCTCAGCCAGCTTCTTCACGATAAGATTCCTTGAATACTCAGAAATGCTGCGTGTGTTCATTGCCTGCACCTTCTCGGCCGGCACAAGCTCAAGTATATCAAGGTAAATATCGGCACCACCAAACAGCCCTTTCTTGGTAACGTTCTCCGTTCCGTGTGATGCAGCAATAACCACAGGCACATTCGCCTTCTGCGCTATCTTGAAACAGCCGGGTCTGAAAGGAAGCACATCCTTTGTCCTGCTTCTGGTTCCCTCCGGGTAAATTCCGATTGAGCACAGATTGTTTGCAATATATTCTGCCGCCTGATTTACCGTCTGAAGTGCATTTCTGTCGTTTTCTCTGTCGATGGCAAGGTACCCCGCACCGTAGGCAAGTCTGCCGAATATGGGCAGGTTCATGTTTTCCGGCTTAGAAATAAATGAGATGTTGTAGTCCTTCAGTCTTGAGATAGCAACAAGAGGGTCAAATCCTGAACGATGGTTTGATACGAACAGAAACCTGGAATCCTGGGGCAACAGCTCGATGCCACTTATATGTACCTTAGCGCCAAAATATGAGAGCGCAAGTGTGGCTATACCCACGCAGCCTGTTCTGCACATCCTGCTCTGTCTGCTGATTGGCTTAGACACGTTCACAAAGAGTGAAACCAATCCCCAAAAAAGAATATATACAAGGTTTGCTGCCAGAAAGACCACCAGCAAGGCAACAATCCCCTGCCACGCTGCGTGGTTGAAATAGAAAACCCACATCAGTGCGCCAACAACCGCAACTATGAGAAAAAATATAACGTGCAACTATGTCTCACCTGCCAATGCGAATTTATTGATTTACTGTGCAAGTATATAACATTTTAGTATCCTTTTCAATGCCTTGTTGTCGTTCACAATTATTTCACGAAAAATACACAATTTAATCTTTAAAAAAAAGCAGTTTGATATATAATACAGTCACAATGAAATAGATTCTGAAAGGGGTTTTTTTAATGTCTGAGAACGATAATATTTTTGTTACTACTGAAGCACCTAAAAAGAAGAAAAAGGGCAAAGCGGGAAAAGTTATTGCCATTATTCTTCTGATCTGCATTATTGGCGGTCTTTCAGCATTTGGCGGTGTAACCCTTTATAACAAGTACGCACCGCAGATTGAGGAAAAAGGAATCGGTTCAATATTTGACAGAAGCATAGGTCCCGGTGGTGATGCAGAAGAGGAATTGCAGCAGGCTGAAACGGAAAACAGCGCCCAGACTCCTGCTGACGTTGAGAATCCTGCAAATGAAAAGCCCGAGGTAACAGTTGCCGAAGAGCCAAAGAAAACGGACAGGACAGCATCAGATGTACTCAGCGCTGCGGACATCTACGAGCAGAATGTCAACTCCACCGTCGGTGTTACCATCACCGGCACACTTAATTACTGGGGATACCAGTCCGAGTATGCGGCTTCAGGTTCAGGCTTCATCGTAACCGATGATGGCTACATTCTTACTAACTACCATGTAATTGAAGGTTCCAAAAGCGTAACCGTCACAACCTATGACGACAAGAGCTATGATGCAACCGTAATAGGCTACGACGATGATAATGATATTGCTGTCCTTAAGATTGACGGAGAAGGCTTCGTTCCAGTAAAGACCGGAAATTCAGATGCACTTCGTGTAGGTGATGATGTATACGCAATCGGCAATCCGCTTGGCGAGCTTACCTTCTCTCTGACCCAGGGCATAGTAAGTGCCAAAAACCGTAATGTAACAATGTCTGACGGCACAGTTATGAAACTTATTCAAACCGACTGCGCAATCAACTCAGGTAACTCCGGCGGTGCTCTCTTTAACAACAAAGGAGAGGTTGTTGGCATAACAAATGCCAAATACTCCTCAAGCGGAATGTCTGGTGAGGCTTCAATAGAAAATATCGGCTTCGCGATTCCTATTAACAATGTACTTGATTTGGTTACCAGCATCGTTGAAAACGGTTATATCATCAAGCCCTATATAGGTGTTACAGTATCCCCCGTCTCTGACGATGTTAAGAATGTCACCGGTATCGAGTCAGGTGCAATGATTGTAAGCGTTACCGAGGATGGTCCTGCAGCAAAGGCAGGTTTGCAGGAAAACGATGTTATCACCAAGGTCAACGGTGAGCCTGTGGACTCCAATAACGATTTGGTTGATATCATAGCATCTGCCAAGCCTGGTGACGTCATGGATTTAGAAGTATACCGTCAGGGCGAAATCATTAAGCTTACAGTTGAAATAGGCGAAAGACAGGAGAGTGCGCTTGAAAATAACACTCCCAACACTTCAAACCAGAACCCCCAGCAGGGTGATAATGACATGTTCGGCTACTACTTTGGAAACGGCGGTAATGGTAACGGCAGAGGCGGAAACGGTGGAAGCAGTGATGACTTCAGCGATTACTTCGGTTCCTTCGGCGACATCTTCCGCTACTACTTTGGCTACTGAGAGCTAAAAATACAAATACGGCAGTGCCTTCCGGCACCGCCGTATTTTTTTGGAGCAGGGTACGGGAATCGAACCCGCCTCCTCGGCTTGGGAAGCCGATGTACTACCGATGTACTAACCCTGCATTGCCTGATGAGTATATCATAGGCAGGTAAAAATTTCAACCAAAAGATAAGCCGGATTGGCACGTATCAGCTACAGATGAAGCAGTTCCACTCCTCCTCATGAAGATGCTCCTCAATGATGAATCCGCATGCTTTCAGTGCAGACATCACCTCATTCTCACGGCCGTCTATAATACCTGAGCAGACATACTTTGCGTCGTTGGCCATAAATGAGCGCACTTTTGGACTGAGAGCTAATATCACATCGGCAACGATATTTGCAAGCACAATATTGTATCCGTTTCCCAGGGATGCGACGAGTGATGAATCGCTCAAAATATCGCCAGCGTATACTTTCATTTTGTTGGTCCCGATACCGTTCAACTCTGCGTTGGACATACACACATCAGGCGCCTTTGGGTCAATGTCTACTCCCATATTGGAAGCTGCACCTAAAACAAGCGCACCTATCCCAAGAATTCCGCTTCCACATCCCAGGTCCAATATTTTCTTTCCTTCAGGCTCAAGCTTCTCAAGGGCTCTAAGGCACATTTTCGTTGTGGGATGGCTGCCTGTTCCAAAAATCAGACCGGGGTCAAGGATAAGCGGTTTTCTGCCGTTCTCAGGTATCTCCTCCCACTGTGGAACAACAACGAGACGCTTCCCTATTTCAATCGGCTTGTAGAATTCGCGCCAGTTGTTCTCCCAGTCGCTGTCCTGAACGGCAACCATCTTCGCATCCGGCCATACATTCAAAACCTTGTTTACCATCGCAGGTCCATTATCGTCATCCGTGATATAGAACTTTATCCTGCTGACATCCCCGTATTTCTCATTCAGTTTCTCATCGACATAGTCCCAGTACTGTGTGTTGTTAGAGAGAAACTCCTCGAAGTCGCGCCGGTCCTCAATGATGAATCCGCTGATTCCGATTTCCTCAAGTCTGGCGCAGTATTCTTCAATATGCTCAGATGTTGTGCTCAGTGTAATTTCCGTGTATTTCATATTCCCTCCTATAGTTAGGGCGCTCCAAACAGGAGCGCCCTAATAGTATAGAATTATCCTTTGTAAGGCTGATCAAGCCATGCTCGCAGGGCTTTTTCATCAATATTAAGCCCTGTACTCAGGAAAGCGACCTGCTCGTTGAAGTTCAGTTCCCTCATATGTGCGAAATTTGTTTCCTTGGTCCCGGAAAAGTTTTCATCAGAGGTCCGTCCCTCAATGTATCCGCAGGAATAGCACATCTCCAGTGGAATCTTGCGATGCGTATCAAGTGTCATTTCATGACCGCAGCGTGGACATTTCATGTTTTTTCTCCTTTGTTTTGTATATGTATTAGCTGCGCTCAGTCCTCATCCGAACCGTCGTCGCAGATAAGGCCGTATCCGCCCTGTCTTCTCTTGTAAACTACAGATACCGCTTCGTCCTTATCCATGTTCTTGAATACGAAGAACTCATGTCCCAGCAGGTTCATCTGGAGTATCGCCTCTTCGGCGGACATTGGCTTAATAGAGAACTGCTTGCTTCTGACTATCTTGAATTCTTCATCCTCGGGTTCTTCTTCGGCAGGAACAAACTCCGGAACCGGCTCTCGGTCTAGTGCACCCTCTCTGAGGCGTTTTTCTAGACGAGTCTTATTTCTGCGTATCTGACGTTCAATAGCAGCTGTACCTGAGTCTACAGAAGCATACATATCATTTGTAAGTTCACTGGCTCTATAATAGAGGCCATTATTGTGAATAGTGATTTCAGCAAGATATCGGCCGCGCTCAACACTGAAAGTTACGAAAGCCTCAGCCTCTGTTTTGAAGAATCTGTCCAACTTGGAAATTTTCTTCATTGCGTAATTTCGAAGTTCTTCCGATGAACCCATTCTCTTCTCAGTAAAGGTAAATTTCATATTACTGCCCTCCTTTTGAATTTTCGTTTTAACGATGTATATATTATACCAAAATCCCTTCAAAATTAGAAGAGTTTTTGCCAATAATTAATATTTTAATTATCAATATAAACACAGTCTGAACGGATTTGTTATATCTTAAAACCAATATAAGTTTTTTACATCCGTCTTCTTTCAAATTAAATAATACTACATCGCCAAGATATTTCAAGTCAATTATTTACGCAAAAAAGGCTATTATTTACACATAGCTGACATAAAGCGTATGATAATAAAAAATCTGAAAAATGGGGTTGAAGTATAGAATACACTTTGTATAATAAAGTCATCGAGCGCTCGATGAGATTATCTTGGAGGTTCATCATGAACGGTATTAAAGTATATCCCATCGGAAAGATAGAAAAAGAGAACGAGGAAACAAAAATAATGCTCTACCAGGAGTACAGAGCAGGTCTGTTGGGGCTTGGAGACTACAGCCATGTTCAAATTCTTTGGTGGGCAGATGGTTGCGATAATGAACAGGACAGGTCGACGTTAGTTGAAACGAAGCCCTACATACGGGGGCCTGAGGAAATCGGCGTATTTGCACTCCGTTCGCCGGAGAGACCAAATCCCATAGCGGTTTCAAATTCTGACATCGCGTATGTAGACGAAAAATCGGGCACGGTCGGACTCTACTATGTGGATGCCTTTCCGGGAAGCGCAGTGTTGGATTTGAAGCCGTACACACCAAGTATTGATAAAATTGAGAACCCTATAACTCCTAAGTGGTGCAGCCATTGGCCAAAATCTTATGAGGAGAGCGGCAAATTTGACTGGGAAGCGGAATTCAACTTCTAAGGAGTTATACAGATGGCACTTGCTGACTATATTGAATCAAAGCCTGTAATTGATACGACAAGGCTCTGCGTCCGCGAGATGAATGAAGCAGATGTACCTGCCCTGAAGGAATGGATGCCCGACCCTTCAATATATAAGTATTGGGGGAAAAAAGCTGGAAAAACTGACCTTAATCCAGAGCTCATGTTTGTAACCCGCGGAAAGCCTACCAAAAGCTTTCACCTTGGCATTGAAGAAAAGAAGTCCGGCAAGGTAATCGGTGACCTGTGGGTTTATCTGATTGAGAACGACCGTATGGCCTCGGTTGCAATACGCATTGCCCCCGCCTGTCAGGGAAAAGGATATGGAACGGAAGCACTTTCAGCTATGACGGAATTCTGTTTTGAGCATACCGAGCTGCAGAGGCTTTGGGCCGAAGTGGATATACACAATATCCCATCTAAAAGAATACTGGAGAAAAGTGGCTATACGCAGGAAGGCCTTATTCGACAGGGAAAGATGGTAAACAGCTGGTGTGATTACTATATCTATGGGATTTTAGCGTCTGACTTGCTGCAATAGAGTTAGGAGCTGCCAAAACGGCAGCTCCTTTTTAAATGTTGGTTTAACTATCTTGATATGATTGTGCAGTTTGGCAGCCTTGTTTCCAGTTCATACAAATCATAATCCGTAAGATTATTTCCCGCTATATACAGTATACGAAGACTGCTCATTCCGAATAGTGGACTTACATCTGTGATGTTATTGTCCGAAAGGTTGAGCGTATCGAGCATTGAAAGGTGGGTTAGCGGACTGATGTCGGTAATTCTATTTGAACCGAGGTCAAGGAAGGTCAGTGTACGCCAGCTTTCCGTGTAGTTGAAATAGGTCAGATCCGTAATGTAGTTCCCGGGCAGGCGGACTGTCTGAAGATTAGTCAGGCTCATAACTGCTGAGATATCTGAAATACCGCAGTTTGGAAGGTTGATTTCGGTTGTATCCGATGGGAGGGAGTATCCGCCCATACTCAGTTCATATACAAGTTCAGAGTGGCTTATTCCGCAGTTTGGGAGCATAACCGAAAGTTGGTTATAGGCCTCACCGCTCAGTTCTTCATTGTTTTCCACATTGAGACTGTTTAGCCTAGTGAGGTACTGGAAATACTTGACATCTGAGGATTTCAGCCCTGTGCCCGATAGATCAAGAGTATTGAGATTCTTAAGCTTTTTAAGCCCGGAAAAATTGCCTATTGGGTTATCCGCAAGTTTAAGCTCCGTGAGTGACGTTATTGCCCCAAGAGGTACGGTTGTGTTTATGCGGTTGCTCGAGGCGTCGATTGACCTTATTGTGTTCAGACCCATCAGCGGGCGCATGTCCGTAATACTGTTGTTGGAAATATCAATGGTAGTTAGGTTCGGAATATCCATAAGCGGGCTAATGTCCGTTATGGAATTGTTACTTAAGTTTACAGTTACCAGATTCACACACTCGGAGAGCGCAGAAATATCCGATATACCGCAGCCGCTGAGATTAATCTCCGTTACATCGCTGTAGAAGGTTTGACCGCCAAGGGCAATCATCGGATTCTCCGACTTCGCACTTGCTCCATTTATGGCACAATTGGGCAGAGCCTGTGAGAGCACCTCAAGCTCCTTCGACGTAATGTCAATTCCTTTTATACTCAGTGAAGTAAGTGAGCTGATTGAATAAAGCGGACTCAAATCAGTAACAGGATTATTGTCGAGATAAAGTGTTCTGAGATTGTTCAGATTTGCAAGCGGTGCCAAATTGCTGACGGAGTTGTTGTTGAGATTAAGGGTTGTTAGACCGCCTAAAGATACAAGTGCGGAAATATCCGTAATCTTGTTGTTTGCAAGGGACAGATTGTCCAGAGAATAGAGTTTGACAACCTCATTGAGCACATTGCTGCTCAGACCTTTTCCGTCAAGGACGAGGCTTGTTTCGCTTGTTCTATGTCCAACTCCTGCCACTGTCACGAGGTCGGAGTTCTCCTCCTGCCGCTTCTTGTTCTCAATGTCGCTGATTTTGCTGGCAGTTGAAGAATTGCTCGTATCCATCAAGCGCAGAGTCTCAAGCGCTTTTTCATAGTTACCCTCTGCCTCATAGCACTGGGCCATAAGCTGAAGGCATTCCTCAGTTGAATCTATGGCCGCGGCCTTTCTGAGGGAAGAGAGCGCATTGTCATAATCGCTGACGCTGCAACTTAACCGAGCAGCATCCATGTATTTGTCGTATGCTTTGCTGTCAGTAATATTTCTGAATACTATTGCAAATGCAAAGATGCCTACTGCGAGTACCGCAAAAATAATCAGATATATCTTTACTCTGATTTTTTTTGCGGCCTCTTCTCTGCTCACCGATGCCGTTTTGTTAGGGTTCCTGTCAGAACTCATCTTTTTCCTCGTTTACCTCAAGTTTATCTGCAGAATCGGTATCTGCGGAAATGTCCGCATCGATTGCCTCAATTACATTGCCGATATCTGGCTTTTCACCGAGCACATTATCATCAGCTTCCTGCTTTTTCAACTCCTCCGCCTCGGCGGCAACTTCAGCATCGGATTTTCCGAAGAGGTTCCTGAGTCTCTGGCCAAATGTAATAGGAACTTCTGCCTCTGTGCGGACGGGCTCGTTCACTTCGTGATCATCAGCTGTAGGATTGCTCTGCGGTACACACTCTTCCTGCTTAGGCACAACAGGCTCCAGTTCCGGAACCACATTGTTCACCACAGTCGGGATAACCTCAGGTATCTTCTCGGGCTCCGGCTCTGATGTTGGTGCAGGAACGTCACTGAGTTCGCTGCCCGGAACCGGTGGAACAATCTCCTCGTCCTTGACGGGCTGACCATAATACTTCTTCTTAAGACCGAATACAGCAAAGAGCAGTCCAAGGAGCATAAAGAAAACACTAAGCGGCATCATCATTGCCCCAATTTTCGTTCCTACCATATATACCAAATAGATTCTAAAATATGCGTGATATGCCAGACAAAGTAGCAGGAATATTATCATAACCCACTTGGATCTTATACCGCCTGTAACTGTTGCTGTGTAAAGGGATGCTGCAAATACCAGCACAAAGATTGAAACCGAAATAAACACCGGGTCCAGTCCGTCGGTAAGTGGCAGAGTCTCCGGGCTACCGGCTGAGAATACATGAAGAATGAAGAACACCACCCCAAGGCTTACGGGTATGAACGATGTCCAAAACCCTTTTTTACCGAAAAATACTAAACAGAGTATGAATAGGAAGCATGCTCCTGCCGGTAAAATCAGCTCATAGATAACCTGGTTGGTATTGCCCATAAAATCGAGTCCACCCAGAACACGAAACACTATCGCCAGAACTAGGCATACTATTGCTGCGACTGCCCAGAAACGGCTACGGTCAATAATGTAAGATGACTTGTTTTTCATTATATTTAACCTCCTATACCCAATCTCCATTTTTGAAAATTGGAATTTTCTTTCCTTCTTCTGTGATGCCCATTATAGACAGATCTTCACTGCCAATCATGAAATCTTCGTGAATCATTGAACTGTTTACTCCGATTGCCTGTGCCTGCTCAGGCGTGTACGAGGAGGCGTTTTCAAGGCAACTTGAATATCCGTCGCCAAGTGCCAGGTGGCAGGATGCATTCTCGTCAAACAGAGTGTTAAAAAACAGAATGCCACTTTCCCTTATGGGGCTGTGATACGGAACAAGCGCACACTCTCCGAGCATTGAGGCGCCCTCGTCCATAGATACCATCAGGCGTAGTGCTTCCTCGTTCTTCTCTGCCCTGACATCGCTCACCTTTCCGTTTTCAAATCTGATTGAAAAGTTTTCAATCATAACGCCCCTGTATGATAGAGGACGGGTTGAATAGACTATACCCTCAGCGTCGCCCTTCATTGGGGTTGTGAATATCTCCTCTGATGGGATATTGGCGTTAAAGAAAACATTGTTTCTAACTCCCTCCGGGGTCTCTAAGGCATCTGCTCCTCCCATGAAGCGCATCTGAGGTATAAGCCCTACAGAAAAATCAGTCCCGGTGGATTTGCTTTTATACTCTAGCCTTCTTAGTTTTAGTGAATTCAGCCAGTCGCACCGTGTCTTGAGTTCAGCATTGTGCCTATCCCAGGCCTTTATTGGGTCATCGTCCACCCGTGAGCACTTAAGAATATTTTCCCAAAGTCTGTCGAGCGCCTCGGGCTCTGTGAGCTGAGGGTACATTTTCTTCGCCCATTTCACTCCAGGCACAGCTGCAACGCACCACTGATATTTGTTCTCCATTATGTCCGAATAGGGCTTGATAATCTTGTACCTTTTCTGCCTTGCCGTTGCCCATTTCTCCTGATCAACGGATGAAAAGCCGTCGGGGTCATCGGAGTCCAGATATATGTTAGCGGGTAGCTTCTCTGTCTTTTCCTTTAGACGCTGCTCCTCCCATTTCTCGACTCTGCCGAGCGTGTCCTCGCTCTGGTATCTAATGTTCAGACAGCTTACAGGATCATATCTCCACTCGCATGTCACCTTTGAAGCACCTGCCAGGTAGCATTCCTCAACAAGCATTTCGAGAAATTCGAGCTGCTCTGGAGCGGTGCGAATTACAACCTCCTGCCCCGGCATCACACATATACCTTTCTTTGCAATAAGCTGCGCATAAGCGCGAAGCCTCTCTTTATTCATGCCTCTATGCCCTGATTCTTTGTATAGAAATAATATGCTATTCCGATGGCTATTGCCCCACTTGGGATAATCATAAAGCTTACAGAACCCATGAGAGAAGGAACAAGAACAAACAGAAGCGTCATCACTATCAGCGGTACAAGAGCTATCTTCAGGCTTCCTCTGTAATACTTGTACGCCATTGCTCCGAATAGTGCAGGAACAACGTTTTCAAATGCCGGCTGGAGCGTTGGACTCTGCAGGAAAGGCTGCAGAGGAATGAGGAGCATAACACCCGCTGCCAGAATAAGAATAGTCACTAGGGAACTGGTGGCAATAGAAAGTGTTGAGATAATCTCATTCTCTGCCGTACCACTTTTTGCCCCCACTATGTCGCGCGCATTGATCGCGCATGGAATCTTCATGTTGATAAGATTGCCCGTTATAAAAGCAAGGTAGCTTCCGCCGCTGCCCAGCATAGGCACATAAATCAGGTATTCCGCAATGCAACTGACAAAGTATACGATTCCAATTGCCAGAAAACCTCTCAGAAAGGCCCCAAAATCTGGAGTAGCATTAAGATATATGCCCATAACGAAGGGCACGCTCAAGAAGAGTATAAGACAGATTATACAAGCAAGTCGTCCGTAGAAATGGGTGCGGCTGTCATACTTTTCAAAATAAGCCGATTTTTCCTGTTCAGTCATTTCAGGCACCTCCAATCACATAAGCTTCGCAAGGAAAATTGCAGCAGTCATAGCAATAATCATACTCCCCGCAATACTGAAGCTGTCAACCCACTCAGCATTCTTCTTTTCCTTTATGTATATGAACAGTGCCATTGCAAGTCCGCCTATGCATGCTACCGCCAGCGGGAGCCAGTTGCCCGATGCCTTTATCTGACCGATATAGCTTCCTATATATGCGGATACGAGACCGATGAACATAGCAGTCATAGCAATGTCACCGAAGCCTGAGATGTTTAGTTTTTTCTTTTTCGGCTTATCATCCTCAGCCTTTTTCCCAATCTCATCAGCTGGCTTTGCCTTTAGCTTCTTTGAGTATTTTTTGGTAAAGAAAACCGAAAGCACCATACCCCACATAATGCAGACACTCATAAGAAGAGCAATCGTCACGAAGGCCCTGGGGGTCATCTGTGCCGCCGAAAGTGTCGTCAGACCTACCTGCTCTGCTGCTGCCTCAGCAACTTGAGTCTCATAGTGGAGCGCACCGATTACGGAAAGTCTCAGCCACGGCAACGGAGTTCCAAGGCTTCCCGACAAGGCTATCACACCTAGGAGAATTCCTATACTGGGCAGGACTGCGAATGTAGCACTGGCAGTTATTGTGCGCTTCATCTTTGTCTTATCCATACCCACCTCTATGCCAGCCTTATACGCCCGTATCATAAAGAACAGGCTCACTACCGCCACAAACAGTACAACCACACCGCAAATGAGATACATAGTCGGGCTGTTAAGTTTTTCCAGTATTTCCATACACTGTTCCTCCGATTATTAATGATTTATTATACTACACAATCGCACTCCACTTCAACATAAAAAACGCATGGGAATTTCCCATGCGTGCGTTATTTATATTGCAGAAATGCTCAGGCAAGCAGTTCGTCCGCCATAGCGTCAAGCTGAGCAAGGTTTGCTTCACTGACAGCAGACTTGATTGTAACAACTGTATTGATGTAGTTTATGTTCTTGCATTCCTCAAGCATCTTCTGCATGATTTTTGCAGCCTGCGGAGCCCAGGTTCCATTTTCAATAAAGCCTATTGTGCGGTTCTTATATCCACGCTCGGTGAGATGATCAATGAACTGCTTCATAAACGGGAATATATCTCCGTTGTATGTGGTAGTCGCAAGGACCAGCTTTCCATAACGGAAGGCATCCTCAACATTTTCAGCCATATCGCTGCGGGCAAGGTCGGTGAGTTCAACCTTTTCACAGCCTTTGGCCAGCAGCTTTTCCTTGAGCAGTTCTGCAGCCTTCTTAGTGTTTCCGTATACGGAGGTGTATGCAATGACTATTCCCTCACTCTCTACGGAGTAGGAGGACCATATATCGTAGAGATTGATGTAGTAGCCAAGATTCTCCGTAAGAATCGGTCCATGCAGCGGGCAAATAACAGCTATGTCGAGGGTGGCTGCCTTCTTCAGCAGATTCTGAACCTGCACGCCGTATTTTCCGACTATGCCTATATAGTAACGGCGGGCCTCGCATGCCCAGTCCTCGTCTGTATCGAGAGCTCCGAACTTGCCGAAGCCGTCTGCCGAGAAGAGAACCTTGTCAGTACTGTCGTATGTTACGATGACTTCAGGCCAGTGTACCATCGGAGCTGCGACAAAACTCAGGACATGCTTTCCGAGGTTCAGGCTATCCCCTTCACCAACAACAAGGCGACGGTCAGCAAAATCTGTGCCGAAGAAGTTCATCATCATTCCAAATGCCTGTTTTGAGGAAACTATGACAGCTTTGGGGTATTTCGCTGCAAAAACAGCGATGTTTGCGGAATGGTCCGGCTCCATGTGCTGGACAACAAGATAATCCGGATTGCGGCCACCAAGCTCATTCTCAAGGTTAGCGAGCCATGCATCGCCAAAATTTCTGTCCACGGTATCCATGACGGCAACCTTTTCGTCAATGATGACATATGAATTGTAAGCCATTCCGTTGGGAACAATATACTGGCCTTCAAAGAGGTCAACCTCATGGTCATTTACACCAATGTATTTTATATCTTCTGTGATATTCATATATAAACTCCGTTCAATAAACGAGAGAAGAAATTGCTCTCTTCTCTCTAAATAATATTTTTATATAATCAGAAATATCTCTTCAGCAGACCTGCGAATGCCTTGCCATGGCGTGCTTCGTCACGAGCCATCTCGTGAACTGTGTCATGAATGGCGTCGAGATTATATTTCTTAGCGAGCTTTGCAAGCTCAAATTTGCCCGCGGTTGCTCCATTCTCGGCATCAACACGGAGTTCCAGATTCTTCTTTGTGCTGTTGGTGACAACCTCTCCGAGAAGCTCAGCAAACTTTGCAGCATGCTCTGCTTCCTCGAGTCCTGCCTTTTCCCAGTACATACCGATTTCGGGGTAACCTTCACGGTGTGCAACGCGTGCCATTGCCAGATACATACCGACCTCACAGCACTCTCCCTCGAAGTTTGCCTTCAGACCGGCAATAATCTCGTCCTGAACTTCCTGGGGAACATCTGCTCCGAACTGCTTGCCAACACCAACAACATGCTCTGCAGCCCATACAAGCTCATCTTTCTGCTCTGTGAACTTGCTTCCGGGAACCTTGCACTGTGGGCAGAACTCAGGGGGTGTGTCACCTTCGTGTACGTAACCGCATACCGGGCAAACCCATTTCTTCATATTGAAAATCCTCCTAAAAAATAATTAATAATTTCTATTTAAACGGACTCCGCGGAGCACTCTCCGCACAATCCGGTAAATATAAGTGAATAGCTCTCTATTTTACATCCGGAGATGAGCTTTATGTCAGAGAAGACTCTTCCCGGAGCTCTAGGAATATCTATATCCATAACCTTTGAGCAGTTTTTACAGACAAAATGTGAATGCTCGTCAAGCCGGCCGTCAAATCTCTCCTTGCCAGCAACATTTCCTATTGAAATTGCATTTCCTTCGTTGCAGAACATTGAAAGATTTCTGTATACTGTACCCAGACTCAAGTCAGGATACATAGGTTTAAGCTGTTCATAGAGCATTTCAGCAGTGGGGTGTTCGCAGCTGGCGCAAAGTGCGTCCAATATTGCTTTTCTTTTTACGCTGTTTTTGTGTACAGTTGCCATTAGCACCTCATAAACAATTTTAATAATAATTCTCATTATTGAGCGATTTATTTATAACATATCTGTGTATCATTGTAAAGTGTTTTTTCAAATATTGAAAAAAATTTTTATTAATGGTATATTTCCATCATGCAGATATGAAAGGCAGAAATACAATATGGAAATCACATATAAACCTCAGGGTACGTGTTCCCAGCTTATGGAAGTTGAAACCGACGGCAATATTATTACTCATGTAAAAATAACCGGCGGCTGTAGTGGAAACGGTCAGGGAGTCGCCCGACTAGTTGAAGGAATGGATATCGATACAGCAATCTCAAAAATGGAAGGGATTAAATGTGGTTGGAAGCCTACCTCCTGCCCCGACCAGTTGGCGAAGGCACTCAAGTTGATAAAAGAAGCGGAAGCTAAAGAAAATGCTTGAAGAGATACTGATAGAAGGATTTCGGAGGCTTAACCTGCCTTTATCGGAACTCCAGCTTGGCAGCTTTAGAAAATACCGCGACTTTCTTGCCAAGACAAACAAAGTTATGAACCTTACGGCAATCACAGATGAGGATGATGTGGCAAAACTGCATTTTTTGGACTGTGCATCTCTGCTATCATTATATGATTTCAAGGATAAGAGTCTGATAGATGTTGGCACCGGAGCCGGATTTCCGGGCATGGTTCTAAAAATCGCCGAGCCCAGCATCACTCTCACTTTGCTGGACAGCCTTGATAAAAGAATAGGATTTCTGAATGAAAGCTGTAAATTGCTTAATATAGAAAACGTCCAATGTATACATGCACGGGCTGAAGAACTGGACAGTACCCTGCGTGAGCAATTTGATGTTGTCAGCTCCCGCGCTGTAGCAAAGCTTAATGTTCTCTGTGAGATATGCCTCCCCTATGTAAAGCTTGGAGGGGTATTTATTGCAATGAAGGGGCCAGAATTTGACGAAGAGCTTGAAGAGGCAAAAAAGTGCATCCGAGAACTAGGCGGCAAAACAGAAAAATGCGAAAAATACACCATTCCCGGAACTGATATAACACACAGTGCAATAATTATTAGAAAAGTTAAAAATTCTCCTGAAAAATACCCGAGACGTTGGGCGCAGATAAAAAAACTCCCTCTCTGATTTGAGAGGGAGTTTTATGTTAACAATTATATGTTTCCTGTATTGTGTTAATAAATTTACTTTTACTATTATATGTTATTTATTATATGTTTATGTATTAATGTCAATCGAAATATTTAAACTATATTATTTAAATTATTATATGTCTATAATAATATGTTTTCTAACTCTTTTGGACTATTAATCAGTATCATTGCACCATTTTTGTGCAGTTCAGTCTCTGTTCTAAACCCCCATGTAACAGAGATGCAAGGTATACCTGCATTTTGTGCCGTAATTATGTCAACCTCGGAATCCCCTATGTAGACACAATCTTCAAATTCTGCATTCATAATCCTCATGGCCTCAAATATTGTATCCGGAGAGGGTTTACGTGCAATTCCATACTGTTGGCCAATAACTGCTTCAAACACCCCCGGAAAGTATTCATCCGCCAATTTTTTTGCTGCAGTATCAGGCTTGTTTGAAACAAGAGCAAGCTTATAGTCTTTGTTCTTCAGAAAATCAAGCAGTTTTGGTATCCCTTCATATGGCTTAGTTTTTATATTGCAGTGCCGGTTGTAATATGGAAGATAACAATTCATTACCGCATTAACAGTTTCCTCATCCGTATTCTCAGGTACAGAGCACTTAATAAGATGATGTGTCGCATTTCCCACATACTGTCTACACTGTTCCAAAGTAATTGCCGGCATGCTGAATTCAGCCAACGCATAATTGACCGAATCACAAATATCCGGAAGAGTGTCCATGAGAGTCCCATCCAAATCAAAGATTGCATATTTGTATCGCATATATTATCCTCCATGCCAAACTAGCTATTAATATATTCCATCTGTTGAAAAAATTCAATTGCTGTGTTAAAATCAGAACACTTTGAAAAAATCTTCTGGAGGTTCTTTATGGAAGGCTTTCGTATTCTTGAAATTAAGCAAAGCGTTTTTGAAAATAATGACCGCGAAGCTGAAAAGCTCCGTGACACACTGAAGGAAAGCAAGACTTTCCTGCTCAATCTTATGAGCTCACCCGGCTCAGGCAAAACCACAACGCTCAAGCAGACCATTGCGGCACTAAAGGATGAATACCGTATCGGCGTTATGGAAGCAGATATTGACAGCGATGTTGATGCAGCAACCATTGAAAAGACAGGTGCTAAAGTTATTCAGCTCCACACAGGCGGTATGTGTCATCTTGATGCCGATATGACCCGTCAGGGACTTGAAGGTCTAGGATATGACGATGTTGATTTTGCTATTCTCGAGAATGTTGGCAACCTTGTGTGCCCGGCAGAGTTCGACACCGGCTCTGTAAAGAATGCAATGATTCTTTCGGTTCCTGAAGGCGATGACAAACCTCTAAAGTATCCTCTGATGTTCTCCATCTGCGACTGTCTGCTCATTAACAAGATTGATGTGCTCCCCTACTTTGATTTTGACCTTGAAGCTTGTGAGAAGTATGTCAGAAAGCTCAATCCCGATATTAAGATAATCCCAATTTCCGCCAGAACGGGTGAGGGCATTGAAGATTGGGCAAACTGGCTCCGTGAACAGATTGACCTGTGGAATAAATAATCCAGGCAGTATCTTATTCATATATTTACAAAATCTCAGAAGCTCTTGAAGCGTTCTGAGATTTTGCTTTCTTACCGGATTACATACTTTTCAAACTCATCAAATTTGTAGCAGAGGGACTCAGTGCTGTGGCTGTCGCTGGAGAGAATAAATCTCCCTCCCCTGCTAAGTATGTATTCAATTATTGGCGGAGCTGGATACGGTACGCTTCTGCGTCCACTGAACACTGCTCCCGTATTGATTTCAAAGAGCTTTCCAGTATTTATAAGCACATCTACGGCGTGCTTCCACTGTTTAATGTATTCACCATTGTTTTCGTCGAAAAAATGTTCTCTATCATTGTATTTACTTACCAAATCAAAGTGCCCGATAATATCGCAATCTGTAAGCTCCACAACCCGCTCCAAGGTATAATAATAAGCCTCTGTAAACTGGTAGAAATCACCGTTGAAGTATTCTTCAACGGCTTTTTTCTGCCTTTCCGCACCGTCATCAACGACAAGTTTCTTCCCCTCACAGTCGACAAAATGCACGGAACCGATAACAAAGTCATAATCCGAATTGTTAATGTCTGAAAAGCAGTCTCTCTCCGTCCCGCAGAGTATTTCAATTCTATCTCCATACTTTTCCTTGAGACGGTTGATTTCAACAATATACTCAGCCGTGACCTCTGGTGACATGGAGTTTTCCTCATCAAACGGCAGATAACTGTGACCCGAAAAGCCTATGCGCTCCATACCCTGTGCTATTGCTTGAAGGACCATTTCCTCAGGGCTGTTTGCTCCATCGCAGAAAGCGGTATGTGTATGCAAATCCGAGAGAATCATGTCATCTTCTCCTGCTTCACCTTTTTGTCTATAACATGGCGGGAAGCCAGCTCAGCATGAATATCGTCAAGGCTTATTCCCGCTTCAATCATAAGGACCATTACATGATACACCAGATCGGAAATCTCGTATATGGTTTCCTTCTTATCCTCGGATTTAGCTGCAATGATTACTTCTGTTGACTCTTCGCCGACCTTCTTTAGAATCTTGTCCAGACCCTTTTCAAAAAGATATGTAGTGTATGAGCCTTCCTTTTTCTCTGTTTTTCTGCCACGGATAAGCTCCATCAGACCAGAAAGTGAAAACTCCTTGCGCTCCTCGCTTATGAAGACCGGGTTTGTAAAGCATGTGACCGTTCCTCGATGGCATGCCGGTCCGTCAGGATCTACAAGCACCACCAGTGCATCTTTATCACAATCTGCGGTAATGGAAACTATGTGCTGATAGTTGCCGCTGGTCTCTCCCTTCAGCCAGAGTTCATGTCGTGAACGGCTGAAAAAGCAAGTAAGCTCCCTTTCCATTGATATTCTCAAACTCTCGGCATTCATATATGCCAAGGTCAGAACCTGCTTTGTGACGGAATCCTGTACAACTGCAGGAATCAGTCCATTATCATCAAATTTGAGTTCACGTATATCAGTATAACCTTTAACATCCATAGCACAACCTCTGTTATAACCTTGCCGGAATTCCGTTTTCTGCCATTGCCTTCTTAAGATCTGTGATATTGACCTCACCAAAGTGGAAAATTGAAGCAGCAAGTCCCGCATCAACCTTTGGTAGAGACTTAAACAGGGTGATGAAATCCTCTATACATCCCGCTCCGCCCGATGCGATAACCGGCACGGATACCACACTGCATACGGCCTCCAGCATCTCAATATCAAAGCCGCCCTTTACACCGTCGGTATCTATGGAGTTGAGACAGATTTCTCCCGCTCCCATATCTACGCAACGTTTAATCCACGAAACAGCTTCCATACCTGTGTCTACCCTGCCACCCTTTGCGAAGACGCGGAACTCTCCGTCTACCCGCTTAACATCAGCAGATAGAACCACGCACTGGTCGCCGTAAAGTTTTGCAGCATCCTCAATCAGCTGTGGGTTGTGTATGGCACCTGAATTGACGCTCACCTTGTCGGCCCCACATTTAAGAACCCTGTCAAAATCCTTCAGGGAGGTTATTCCGCCTCCTACCGTAAGAGGTATAAAGACATTCCTTGCCGTTTCACACAGTATCTCTGTAAATATACCTCTATCTTCCGCGGATGCAGTTATATCATAAAACACAAGCTCATCCGCCCCGCAGGAACTGTAGTACTTAGCCAGCTCAACAGGAGATGAAACATCTTTTAAACCTTCAAAGTTAACACCCTTTACCACCCGTCCGTTCTTCACATCCAGACAGGGTATAATACGCTTAGTTATCACTCCGCCACCTCAATCGCTTCCTTAAGATTTATTGCACCATTGTAATATGCCTTACCGATTATTGCACCGTAAATTTTCAATTCCGCAAGGCATTTTACATCTTCCAAAGTTGAAATGCCTCCTGATGCGGTAATACTCATATCAAAATTATTGTTAAGCTGCCTGTAGAGTTCTCTGTTGGTGCCCTGCATTGCTCCGTCTCTGGAAATATCTGTACATATCAGAGTTTTAACACCAAGGCTCTGCATTTTTTCGCAGAATGCAAATGCATTTAAACCGGAATCCTCTGTCCAACCGCTGATTGAAACAAAACCATCCCGAATATCTACACCAACTGCAATCCGTTCTCTATATTCACCAACAGCACTCACGAGAAGTTCCTCATCCTTCACAGCAGCAGTACCCAGAATCACTCTGTCCAGTCCTGCAGAAAGATATCGGTCGATTATATCCATGGAGCGAATACCTCCACCTATCTCGCAGAATAGCCCGCTTGAATTTTTAATGGAACAGACAGTATCGAAATTCGGTATCTTTCCGTTTTTCGCACCTTCAAGGTCGACAATATGTATATGTGAGACACCACAATCGGCAAAATCCGCAGCTATCTCTGCGGGATTGTCACTGTATACAGTCATTTGGCTGTAATCACCCTTAAACAGTCTTACTGCTTTTCCCTCATATAGGTCTATTGCAGGAAAAAGAATCATACTTATGCCTCTGAGCAGAATGCTCTCAATATATTCAGACCGACCTCTCCGCTCTTTTCCGGATGGAACTGACAGCCGAACACATTGTTTCTCTGAACTGCGGCAGTAAGTTCAGATCCATATTCTGCCGTCGCCGTAACGGATTCATCACAGTCTGTCCCATAATATGAATGTACAAAATATACACTGTCCCCTTCATTTATTAAACTGAAGAGCGGGCTTTTCTTTTTGAAAATGAGAGGATTCCATCCCATATGTGGAATCTTAAGTCCTTCAGGAATAACATCCGAAATAGGTCTAATACTTCCGCTTATAAGCCCTAAACCCTCATACTCACCATACTCATAGCTTTTATCAAAAAGAAGCTGCATACCCAAACAAATTCCAAGAACAGGCTTGCCTGAAGCTGCCTGCTCAAGCACAAGCTCCGCCATACCGGATTCTCTAAGCTTTGCCGCTGCATCGGAAAAAGCCCCTACCCCCGGAAGAATAATTCTGTCAGCTTTTCTGATAAAACCCGCATCACAACTGATTTGAGCTTCCTCTCCGATTGCCGCCAGAGAGCTTTTCAATGAAAACAGATTGCCAACTCCATAATCAATTATTGCCAGCATTATAGAACCCCCTTTGTGGACGGAATTTCATCGCTAAATACAGCGTCAACGGAGACTGCCTCTTTCAGGCTGCGGGCAACAGATTTGAAGGCTCCTTCAATTATGTGGTGGGAGTTGCTTCCGGCAAGTTGGCTTATGTGCAAAGTAATACCCGCATTTACGGCAAATGCTCTGAAAAATTCCTCCACAAGTTCAGTATCGAAGCTTCCAACCTTCTCTGTTGGTATTTCAAGTCCGAAGGCAAGATAAGAACGTCCTGAAATATCTATCGCGGAAAGAATCAGTGCTTCATCCATCGGCAGAATGATATTGCCGTAGCGTTTAATACCCTTTTTATCTCCAAGAGCCTCCGCAAATGCCTTTCCTAGAGCTATTCCTATATCTTCTACACTGTGGTGGTCGTCAACATATGTATCTCCCTCGCATTTGAGCTTTATGTCGAAATGACCGTGCTTAGCAAAAAGTATAAGCATGTGATCGAGGAAACCCACTCCGGATGATATTTCCGAGTTTCCCTTTCCATCAAGCTCTAGCTTAAGAGCAATATCGGTTTCTTCAGTTTTTCTGATTATTTCCGCATTTCTCATATCAGTTCTCCTATAATTCTTAAAACTGTCTCCATCTGTTGGTCTGTACCTATGCTAATTCTTATATACTCGCAGATTTTCTCTTTCTTAAAGTGTCGAACAAGAACTCCACGTTCCTTAAGCTTTTTATACAGTTCTTCTCCGTTTATCGCCGGGTGTTTTGCAAAAACGAAATTCGTGTGTGAATCTGTTACATAAAACCCCAGTTCTCTCAGTCCTTCAGCAAACGTGTCCCTTGTCTTGATTATTCTGCTGCAGGTCTTTTTTGTATATGCGTCATCTCTGAAAATTGCGGCACCCATAGCTTGGGCAACGCTGTTTATATTATAAGGATTTGTTGCGTTCCTAATTGCGTTTATATCGGCGATTAGTTCTTTGCAGCCTACCGCAAAACCCAGCCTTCCTCCTGCCAGAGACCTGGATTTGGAAAAGGTCTGCACCACCAGCAGATTGTCCAGACTGTGAATCAGAGGCACACAGCTTTCCCATCCGAAATCTACATAAGCTTCATCAACAATAACTACATTGTTAGGATTTGAACGGCATATCCTTTCAATATCCGAAGTCTGCAATGCCAGACCGCTGGGTGCATTGGGATTAGCAAATACGATATTGCAGTTAAGCTGCAGATAATCGTCAGTACAGATGGAAAGGTCTTCCTCCACCGGAATCTCGGTATAAGGACATCCGATTGATCCCGCAAGTATCGGATAAAAGCCATAGCTGATATCAGGAAAGGCTATCGGATGCTCTTTGTCACAGAAGGCCATAAACGCATAACTCAGAATTTCGTCGGAACCATTTCCGAATACGATTTCATCTCTGTCTACACCATACAACTTTGCTAGCTCGTCCCTGAGAATATTGCAGTCCGGGTCATTATACAAATTTAGATTTCCGGCTGCTCTTGAGGCCTCCTCCAGGGCATCTGCTGATGGCGGGTAGGGATTCTCATTCGTATTCAATTTAATAAATTCCCCTACCTTCGGCTGCTCGCCTGGGATGTATGGTTCAAGTCCCTTATATTTTTCACTTAAGAATCTGCCCATATTTTTGTCCTTTCAGGCTTATACAAAAGCTTTCATGCTTTCCGTAAGTCTGTCAATCGCTTCCCTTTTAAATTTATAGCCAGAGCGGTTTGCAATAAGTCTTGCGCTGATCTGTAATACTTCCTCAGTAACTTCAAGGTTGTTTTCTCTTAGCGTCGTACCTGTTTCCACCAGATCCATTATCACATCAGACAGCCCAAGAATCGGTGCAATCTCGATGGATCCGTTAAGCTTGATTATATCAATGTTGCGTCCCATGGATGAGTAATAGTTTCTTGCGATATTAGGAAACTTAGTAGCAACACGCAGTGTATACTCCTGATTGTCATTATATCCCTTGGGAGCAGCAACCGCCATACGGCATTTACCTACGTTCAAATCGAGGAGCTCATAAACCTGTGGTTCATACTCAAGAAGAATATCCTTTCCTGCCGCACCTATATCAGCCACTCCTCTTTCAACATATATGGGCACATCCGATGGCTTAACCCAAAAAAATCTCACCTCTGCCCCAGGATTCTCAAAAATGAGTTTGCGGCTGCTTTCCAGTATCTCCGGGCATGGATAGCCTGCTTTTTCAAACAGGCCGTATACCTTTTCTCCAAGTCTTCCTTTCGGAAGGGCTACATTAAGCATTCTATCCATTTTTCTCATCCTCACTGCCCTGATAACTGCATACGTTCAAGAAAGTCCAAATAGACCGCAAACCCTATTGCTTTGGATTTCCTACACATTCTGTCCATAAGCCTGTCATACTGTCCTCCGCTTAGCACGCTCTCGGGTATTCCTTCAATAAAACCTCGGAAAACAATACCATTATAATAATTCATATCTCCGACTGACGAGAAATCAATCTGTATGTTCTTTTCAAACGGTCCGCCCTCAAATATTGAGACAGCCTCTTTTAGTTTTGTAAATTCACCCTCAAGCTTTTCCGATATACATAGTTTATCAAGCTCCGGGAGAACACTAACCGGACTGCCGAACAGCTGCAGTATCTCAATAAGTCCAGCATACTTTTCTTCCCCGATTCCAGCCTCGACACAGACCTCGCGTATACCATGCATATTCTTCTCTCCGGCACATCTGATTATTGAATGCCTTGTGTTTTCCGGTGCCGAAAGTCTGTCCAGAAAAGTCGAGAATATATCCAGGTCCGATAGTTCCAAAATAAAACTTTCGTTAATGGTATTCAGACTATCCGCTGCAAGTCTGAGCACTTCTGAAATGCATTTTGTGTCAACATCGCCAAAACATTCCAGCCCTGTCTGCTCAATTTCTCTAAAATTACCCGTATTTTTTGAAACCCTGTAAACGCTCTCATTATAACACAATCTCTGAACTCCTTCATCAGGATCTCTGTTATTCTTGATTATTGAGAGAGTGACATCCGGCTTTAGAGCCATAAGCTTTCCGCTGGTATCAGTAAACGTGATGACGGAGTCTGAAACGAGAAAATCTTTATTGCGGCTGTACAGGTCGTATTCTTCAAACTTAGCCATTCTGTAACGTCTATATCCTGCATCGTTATATACAGAACGCAAGGCAAATATTATTTTTTCTGTCGCATCAAGTAAATTGTAGTCAAATTTCATATTAAAGCCCCACCTCTTTAATTCTTTAGCATGATATCACATTAGCGAAATAAAGTAAAGTGTCAAAATATATAAAGAAGCGTGAAAAAAAACGCTTCTTTATAGTGTATCAGTATAGAGTATGCTCCATAATATCAATCAGGACACGAATTCCCTGAATATATGAGCGTATCAACAGCCTTTCATTCGTACCGTGAACTCCACTTTCATCTTCATTTGGAATAATGAACGGTGAGCATCTAAGACAAACATTGCATATGTTTTCATAGCTCCTCGCATCAGTTGCACCGGCAGATACCAGCGGGACAAAATGTATATCCCTGTAAAAGCACCTCAAAGACTCAACCAGCTTCGAATATGCAAAGCTATCTGCATCAGAAACCTGAGAAGGCGAGTTTGACTGCAGAAATTTTAGATTCACACGCTCATCGTTTATTACTTCCCTGCAATGTTCCATTATTTCCTCTGGTGTCACGCCCTCCGCAATCCTGAAATTAATCACTGCACGCATATTCTGCGGCATAACATTGCACGCTTGACTGCCGCCCTCTATCATTGTGGGTGCAATTGTTGTTGTGACGTAAGGGAATAGTTCTTTGACACCAAAGCAGTATTCCGCAATTACATTTTCATCCGGTTTCTCAGCCGACATATAGGATTTAAGCGGCTCCTCCGTGATGTAGTCCTTGAGGTCATTGAATGTGCGCATTAGAATAGAATTCATTCTTACCGGAAACGGATTGCTGCATACAGCGTTTATAGCCGCACTCAAAATTTCAAGTGATGTCCCGCCGAATGGATTTGAAGAATGGCCTCCGCAACTTTCAACCGAAAGTTCCAAGTCCGCATAACCCTTTTCCATAAGGTTTATGTCACTAATCATAACCCCGGGGGCACCGAAATCTGCTGCATCGTAAACTTTTCCTCCGCCCTCATCAAGAAGAAATTCCAAAGAGATTCCTCGGCTTTCCAGCACATTGGCTATCATGCGTGAGCCTTCGTTGAATGTCTCTTCATCATCACCAAAAGCAAAATACACAGTGCGAAGCGGTTTTTTGCCATGCTCAAGAAGATATTCAAAGGCTTCGAGGGAACCGAACACCTGCTGCTTAATATCCTCTGTACCTCTCCCCCAAATATATCCTTCTTCAACTGCTCCTGAAAATGGAGGAAACGTCCAGTCCTTTTCAGTCCCTGATACAATTGGCACAACATCAAGGTGAGACATGAAAAGTGCAGGCTTAAGCGCCAGATTGCTACCCTTAATTTCAATAAGCAGCGAATTGCGTAGAATTTCTACACTTCCCGCTGACATTATTGCAGGAAAACCCTCTTCTATTATCCGGTGAAGCTTCTCAAATGAACCATCTTTTGGTGAGGATGTGATAGTTTCACACCTTATGGCAGAGGACAATCGTGCAACCGCTCCCTGCGAATCAAAATTAGGATATCGGTCTTCATTAATAAAGAAATCAAAAATACTATTCATATCAACCAACTAATTATCAAGATATCTGGCAAGGAATTCCCGTGTGCGCTCTTCTTTAGGATCACCAAACAGTTCTTTCGGCGTACCCTGTTCAAGTATAACCCCGTTATCCATAAATATTACACGATCACTCACTTCCTTTGCGAATGCCATCTCGTGAGTGACAACCACCATTGTCATACCCTTAACTGCGAGACCTCTCATTACATCAAGCACCTCTCCAACGATTTCAGGGTCCAGGGCCGATGTCGGTTCATCGAAAAGCATTATGTCAGGTTCCATACAAAGGGCTCTTGCTATGGCTACACGCTGTTTTTGCCCACCGGAAAGCTTTCTACTGTCAGCTTGGATAAAATTCTCAAGTCCTACGGCTTTCAGGTTTTCAATCGCTATTGCCTCCGCGTCAGCTCTTTTTTTCTTCTTAACGCGTATAGGCGCTTCAGTGCAGTTATTTAGAACGTTCTTATTATTAAAAAGATTGAAACTCTGAAACACCATTCCTATGTGCTGGCGCAGGTCGTTCAGATTGACATCCGGGTCCATCAGATTGCTTCCTTCAAAGAAAATGTTACCGCTGTCTGCAATCTCAAGAAGATTTATACATCTGAGGAGAGTTGATTTTCCTGAGCCCGAGGCTCCTATAATGCACACCACCTCTCCCTGATACACCTCAAGATTAATTCCTTTCAAGACTTCCAGATTTCCGAAGGACTTGCGCAGATTCTCTATTCTAAGTATCGGTTCCATTGCTGTCCTCCTTAATTTGAGCTTGGGAGTGATACGACATTTGTATCGAGCTTCCTGGCAATCCATTTCATAAGCAATGACGAAAGACAAGTCAGTATAAGGTAAGTGACTGCGGCAATACAATATACCGGCAGAGCCTTGTAGTATATTCCCACAACAGAGGTTGTCGCATACATCAGGTCATAGCAGCCTATTACCGAAAGTACTGAGGAATCCTTTATGTTGATGATGAACTCATTACCTATGGCTGGAATGCTGTTTTTGACCGCTTGAGGAAAAACAATCCTTATCATTGCCTGCCAGTTGCTCATCCCAAGGCTTCTGGCTGCCTCCATTTGTCCCGGGTCAATGGATTCGATACCACCCCGGAGAACTTCAGTAAGATAGGCAGTAGAATTAAGCGAAACCGTGATAAGACCCGAAATAAAGAAGCTCCATACTCTATTAATCTCAGATACGGACATGCCCTGGGCTTTGAATATACCAAAGCCGGCATAATAGAAGATAAGCGTCTGAACCATCATGGGTGTTCCTCGGATTACCGTAATGTAGAGCTTTGAAAAAAGCACCCCTATTTCTTTCAGCACGGCAGGGATATTTTTGTCGTTTCTCTGGGGCTTCTGAATTCTGATAAATACGAGCAACACCGCAAGGGCAAAAGCTATAGCTGTACCAAAAAGAGCTATTCTGACCGTGGTGCTGATTCCATTTAGAAACATGCCATGGCAATGGAACAGCATATAGAATAGAGACGGGAGAAACTCCTGCGGATTTGTCTGCGCATTAATACCGACTCTTGCCGCCTCCACAAGCCTGATAATAAATACAACGCACAGATATGTAACAACTGCAATAAGACAAATCTCTATTAACTTTTTAATTTTAGGGTTTCTACCCATTTTTTCCTCCGAACCTGTCATAAGCCTGGCATATATGTTTTATTACATTGGCTGGTTTGCAACAGCGTTTTCCCAAAGCTGGTCTCTTGTTGTCTGATTGATTCCTGCAAGTGCTGAATTTACCTGCTCAAGAAGCTCCGTATCTGAGTATCTTAGTCCTACGCATGCACCTACAAATCCAAGATTGAAACCATCACCCTCGGCAAAACGGATAAGCCTAAAATTGGGATTTCCCTCAAGATATGCTCCAGAATTCTCTACATTTACAACAATGGCATCACATGTTTCCTCCTGCAGTCTTGAGATCATGTTAGGCACTGAGCTGACAGGTGTAAGATGCTCAACTCCGTCCATCTGGTCAATAACAGTATCAAGTTGTGTGTCCTTCTGACCGAGAACGCACGCTCCTGCAAAGTCATGAATTGTTGCCGCGTTTTCATAGGGAGAACCGGCATTTACCATTATTCCGTACTCCGTCACATGATACGGTTCCGAGAAGTTAATGGACTCTCTTCTTGCAGCAGTATCTGCCATACCGGCAATAATCATATCTATCTGTCCCTGATTGAGTGCCTCAATCAGACCGTCCCACGCAAGCATCACAATCTCTATATCATAACCGGCAGCTTCACCAATTAGCTTGGAAATCTGAACATCGTAACCTTCTGCATATCCACCGTCAACATTGGAGATTGGAAGATTGGAATCTGTCGCCTCAGTCTCCTGCCAGTTGTTGGGAGCGTATGCACACTCCATTCCAACACGGAGCACCTTTGCACCGTCTGCCGCCGGCTCCGTCTTGGCAGAACTGCCACTTCCGCATGCCGTAAGGCTCATAAGCATAACAACAGCTGTAAGTAATGCAAATAATCTCTTCATTTTTAGGTCCACCTTTCAATAAAAAAAATTATCGAGCCATGACCTATCATGACTCGACATAGACAAAAATAAGATTGAATATGCTTCACCAGATAGCTCTCCGCAAAATATTCTGCGACAGTCGGCCGGATATTATTCCGCCGCCCAGTTGAAAATGCCTCGGGAAAGGCATCTTCCCTTCGGCAGCATCCCCTTTCATCTGCGGTCTTCCCGGACCGTCTTGCAGACTACTGATGTTTGCTGCGCCTCTATGCTGATTTAAATTGTTGATGTTAAATTAAATCAATATTTTTTCATTGTCAAGTATAATAATTCAAAATTTTTAAGATTTATGTACTTTTACATATATCAGCCAGCTTTTCTCTTCATTTTTGTCTTATTTTACAATTCAAGACTTTTTTGAGGGCAGTTGCAGCATTAAAAAGGGCAGCTGTTCAGCTGCCCCATGTGGTCGGTTATTATTTTATGTTCTTCTGATAGAGAACCCAAAGGCCCTTCAGAAGCAAATCATTATCGCAGATTACATCATGTCTGCACTGCCTGACAATAGATGATGCAAGTCCGCCTGTGGCTATTACAGTGCATTTTTCGCCATACTCCTCTTCCATACGGTCTATCATACCATCAAGCATAGATGCAGTCCCAAAAACTGCTCCGCTGCGCATACAGTCGACTGTATTCGTGGAAACGACCTTCTCAGGCGGTGTGATTGATATATCCGGCAGAAGCGAAGTTCCTGATGAAAGTGCAGACAGGCTCAGTTTTATTCCGGGAATGATAGCTCCACCCCGGAAAGCCTTATCCTTATCAATCATGGTAATGGTAGTGGCGGTTCCCATATCTATCACTATTGACGGAACTCCGTAATAGTTTATTGCAGCTACTCCACCTACAACCAGATCACAACCAAGCGTTCCCGGATCATCAATCTTTACATTCATACCCGTCTTAATTCCGGGACCAACAATAATACAATCAACATCTGTAATAAGCTTAATAGCTATTGAAAGCTGAACATTTACCGGCGGTACGACAGATGAAAGAATAGCACCCTCAAATCCCTTCGGGTCAACTTCAAAGATATCGAGAAGCTCTTTCAGCTTTATGGCATATTCGGAGGATGTGGAATTTGTTTCCGTCCTAATGCGGACAATATTAAGAATCTCCCCATTTTCTATGCAACCTAGAACTATGTTGGTGTTTCCAACATCTACTGCCAGTATCATAAATTATCTCCTATTTTTGGCGTACTTGATAATAAGTGTAATTGCCGACGCCAAAATCATGTTCACGGCAAGCTCCACCAGGAAGTTAACACCCGTCAGACCTAAAATTGCATAGCTGATAACATCTTTTCCACCAGCCCACTGTGCAAGAAGATCCTTAAAGCAAAGGAGCATTGCAGCAATAAAAATACCCGTGTTTACCACCGGGCATACAACACCCGCAGCAAATACTCCAAGCTTCATGTTTTTCTTTTCAAACATTCTGTAGACAAGAGCTGCGCACCAGCCTGCGGCCACGCCCTTTCCTATGCATACGATAATCAGAGCTATCGGGTTGGCATTCATCATCAGCATAACTGCTCCGCCGTCCCAACCCATAATACCGGAAATTAGGGTTACAACTCCGAAAACTCCACCAAGAAGCGCTCCAGCGCCCGGACCGTATAGCGCGCCACCTACGATTATCGGGCAGAGCGCAAGTGTTATCGAGACAGGTCCGAATCGAACAAAATTCTGAAGAATGGTAAGTACAACGACGATTGATGAAATCAGGCTGAGCGCCGTCATGCGGCGGAGACTGCCTTTAGAATTTGCTGCGTTTGACATTATTCAATTACCTCCTGCTGTAGTTCCTTTACGGATACTGCGCATAATAATAATAGCACAATCGGGCGAATATTTAAAGCGTTCTGTCTGGAATTAATAAAAACTTAATACTTCCCGCCACCGTTCATGACAACATAATAACACTGTTGCACCTGAATTCTGCTTCTGTTATAATAATTATTTGCGAAAGCAAAAATATGTCTCCGGTGCATCCAGCATCGGGAAAGGAAGAAAAAAATGAATAAATCAGAAAAGACTTTGGACAAAATCGTTGCTCTGTGCAAAAACCGCGGTTTCATCTATGCAGGAAGTGAAATCTACGGTGGTCTGGCAAACAGCTGGGACTACGGTCCTCTCGGCACCGAGTTCAAAAACAATGTCAAAAAGGCATGGTTGAAGAAATTCGTTCAAGAGAGCCCCTACAATGTTGGGCTCGATGCTGCAATCATCATGAACCCCCAGACCTGGGTTACTACAGGACATGTTTCCAGTTTCTCCGATCCCCTTCTTGACTGCAAATCATGCAAAGCTCGTCACAGGGCTGACAAGCTCATCGGTGAGGAGCATTCTGAAGTGAATGTTGATGCAATGAGCTTTGATGAGATGGACGCATTCATAGCGGAGCATGAGGATGTAGTATGTCCCGTATGTGGTAAGCACAACTTTACTCCTATCCGCAAATTTAATCTCATGTTCAAAACAGCTATAGGTGTTACTGAGGACAGCAGCTCAACCTGCTACCTCCGCCCCGAAACCGCCCAGGGTATTTTTGTAAACTTTGCAAATATTCAGCGTACTACCCGCAAGAAACTGCCATTCGGTGTATGTCAGGTTGGTAAGGCCTTCCGTAATGAGATTACTCCGGGCAACTTCACTTTCCGTACACGTGAATTTGAACAGATGGAATGCGAATTCTTCTGCAAACCCGGTACAGACCTTGAATGGTTTGCATACTGGAAGGACTTCTGCAAAAACTGGCTTCTGTCTCTCGGTCTGAAGGAAGAGAATCTCCGTCTGCGTGACCATGAGCCTGCTGAACTGGCCTTCTATTCACGTGCCACAACGGATATTGAATACGCCTTCCCGTTCACCGACTGGGGTGAGCTGTGGGGTATTGCCGACCGTACCGATTATGACCTGAGCCGTCATCAGGAAGCCTCCGGTAAGGACCTTACATATTTTGATCAGGATACAAACGAACATTATGTACCTTATGTAATAGAACCCAGTCTAGGCTGTGACCGTGTCGCTCTCGCTTTTCTTTGTGAAGCTTATGATGAAGAAGTTGTAGGTCAGGACAAAAGCGGCAAGGATGATGTCCGCACAGTTCTTCACCTGCATCCCGCTCTTGCGCCTTTCAAATGCGCGGTTCTTCCGCTCAGCAAGAAAGAGGTTCTCACAGGACCGGCTGTGGAACTTTACCAGGAGCTCAGCAAAGATTTCATGTGTGATTATGATGAAACTGGTTCTATCGGTAAGCGCTACCGCCGTCAGGACGAAATCGGTACACCGTTCTGCATCACATTTGACTTTAATACCGTTGGAACTGAAACCGATGAGGCAGATAACTGCGTAACAATTCGCGAGCGCGATTCCATGGAACAGGTTAGAATCCCCGTTTCCGAGGTTAAGGCATATATCGCAGAAAGAGTGAAATTTTAATGAAAGACGGATTTGTTAAGGTTGCCGCTGCATCCCCGAAAATAAAGGTTGCAGACGCCGAATACAATGCTGACCGTATAATAGAGTGCATAGACAGGGCTGACTGTCTCGGTGTCAATGTGCTTGTTTTTCCTGAACTTTCAATAACAGGTTGCACCTGCAGAGATATCCTTGCACATAATGTGGTTCTGGAAGGTGCAAAGAAAGCTCTCGGCAGAATAACCGATGCCACAATCGGGCTTGACAATATGTTGGTTTTTGTAGGGCTCCCAATCGCCTGTGGTGCGCAGCTATATAGCTGCGCAGCTGTAATCTGCTCCGGCACCGTTCTCGGTTTTGTACCGAGAACAAATGTCAAAGGCACATGCTTCTCCACTCCGGAAAAGGAAGCTAAGGAGCTGGTTATGGACAGATACTCCGCTTGGATAAGCCCCGATATTCTCTTTGAGAACACTCGCATGCCGGGTCTGAAGCTTGCAGTTGAACTTGGTGATGATATCAACGCTCTTATCCCGCCTTCACTATGTCACTGTGCAGCAGGCGCAAGTGTCATAGTCAGAATGGCGTCCTTCCCGTCTCTTATCAATTCCACGACTTCAACTGAATCCTGTATATTAGCGGATTCAAAACGTATGAGCTGCGGAATGATTCTCGCTGCTCCCGGCAAAGGTGAATCTTCAACCGACAATGTATACTCCGGGCTTTGTCTCGTTGCTGAAGACGGAAAAATAATTGCAGAGGAGGAGCAGTTTGGAGAAACCACAGAGAGTTTTGCCATATCTGAACTTGATATAGAGTATCTACTCAATATCAGAAGAGCCCGCAAGTACTTCGATGGTAACGAGTATCCACATTATTCAAAGCTCTGGGGCAGAGACATTATCGAAACCGAGATAACAAGAAGCTATTCCAAGTATCCCCACCTCCCGGATTCTAAGGCCGATATGCCCGCATACTGTGAGCGAGTTCTTGACATCCAGGTTTCAGGGCTCGTGAAGCGCATGGAATATGCCGGACTTGACCACTGTGTTGTTGGAATCTCCGGCGGTGTAGATTCAACCCTTGCTGTTATGGTGGCTTCCATGGCAGTTAAGAGAATGGGGCTTCCCTCAGAGAATGTCATTGCCTGCACAATGCCCTGCTTTGGAACATCCTCCCGCACCAAAAGCAATGCTGTTGTAGTTGCCGAGCAATGGGGCTGTGAAGTAAGGGTAATCGACATCGGTGAAACTGTTTATAAGCACTTTGATGATATAGGCCATGCTCACGATGACTACAGTGTTGCTTTTGAAAATGCCCAAGCCCGTATGCGCACCATGATTCTTCTTGACATTGCCAATAAAGTGAATGGCCTTGATGTGGGCACTGAGGACCTCAGTGAATTTATTGACGGCTGGTGCACCTTTAACGGAGACCACACCTCCAATTATGATGTTAATCTTGGTCTTACAAAGACCCAGGTACGCGCAAATGTGAGCTACATAGCCGAAACCACTGAAGATAAGGTCCTAAAGGCAGCTCTCTATGATGTCCTTGACTGCCCGGTAACGCCGGAGCTTCTGCCTATACATGACGACCTTATAGAGCAAAAGAGCGAGGACGCTGTTGGTTCATACAGTCTGCAGGATTTCTTCACCCATAAGATACTTATCTGTGGCTTCACTCCCGCAAAGACAATGCGTATTGCCAAGATTGCCTATGGTGATGAATACTCCGACGAGGAACTTATCCGCTGGCTTACAAGCTGGTGCAGGCGTCTTTTCTCCCAACAGTTCAAACGCAGCTGCCTAATGGACGGTCCTGCAATTGATAGCTTCACCGTTTCTCCCAGAACAGGTCTGCATCTTCCCTCAGACGGGGAGGCCGCCATGTTCCTCAAGAGTCTTGAGGATATGCAAAACCCTGACGATGCCGAGCTTTACGGTGACGATAGAGATTACTGACAAACACATAAAAATCAGTTATCCCCCGGTGTTCAAACACCGGGGGATTGATATTATCAGCGCATATAGTTAAATTTCGTAAAACTTATACTGCACATATTTTCTGCAGGTATCTCCCTTACGCAGTGTAGTGTCCGGGAAATTCGGATGGTTGGGACTGTCCGGATAGAACTCTGCCTCTATTGCTATTCCCTGATAAGGTACAAAGGGCTCATCAAGTCCCGTACCCGTATATATCTGGACTGCAGGCAAGTCGGTCCAAACTTCCATTTCAACATCACCGCGGCTTATTGTAAGTGCGTAATCATCTTTCAGCACGAATGCGTCATCAAAATGCTCTCCTATTACCCTTGTGGAAGAGAAATCATACTTACCCTCACAGGGAAGCAGTTTTCCGGTTGGAATAAGCTCATCATCAACCTCAACATGCTCCGAACCATTCAGATAAAGCGTTGCATCCAGAGCTGAACCATTCCCTCCAAAACTGAAGTAGGGGTGTATCGTAGGGGAGAAAACTGTATCCGCGTCGCTCTGACCTTCAAATACAACCTGAAGGGTATTCCCCTTTTCAATAGAGAATGTAGCTGTCATAGTGAGGTTTCCGGGAAAGCCGTTGTCACCGTCTGGAGAGAATATCGAAAAGCGTACACTCTCACCTATTATCTCCGCATCCCATACTCTGCTTTGAAATGCATCAGGTCCTCCATGAAGCATATTTTTACCTTCATTAGGAGCAAGCTTATACTCCTTCCCATTCAATGTAAAGGCTGAACCGCCAATTCTGTTGGCATATCTTCCCACGGTAACATTCATTGAAAAGCGTCCGGGAATGTACTCTTCGGGGGTATCATAGCAGAGTACCATTTCTTTACCGAGAAACTTTAGATTAATGATTGTAGCACCCAAAGTTGAAACCGCAACCGAAAGCTTTTTATCGGAAATAGTATACAGATCATAATCTCCAAAACGGGTCTTTGTAACCATAACACGCACCTCACCGTATTTTCTGATGTCTTTCTAATTCTACCATGGCATTCATAATAGTCAACATCATTTAAACCACATGTAAATAATAAAATAATATGGCAAAAAACTCAAGTTTAACTTGCGTGGTTATACCAGTTGTGCTAATATTTTACTAAGCGTGATAAAATACTAACTGCTTCAAAATTTATTATTATTGAGAGGTAAAACAAATGGCAAACAGACCTAATATTCTGGCTCTTGCTACCAAGATTTCGCTTGAAAGCCTGACCTATACCGGACTCGGCTTCAAGGATCCTGAGTATCGACTTCTTGAGCCGATTGTCGATGATGACATGTGCACTGTTATGATGCATATGCGTCTCGACACTCCACGTACTTCCGCGGAAATTGCAAGACGCTGCAACAAACCTGTTGAATGGGTTGATGAGCAGCTTGAAAAGCTGAATTATGCCGGTGTTGTCCGTACCAAGGAGCCTACAGAAGCTGGCGGTGAAGTCACATGGTACTATCCTATCTGGGTTCCCGGAATCTTTGAAGGCGTTCTCGCAAACAAAGAGCAGTGCGACAAATATCCTGACTTAGGAAAGTGCTTTGAAGAGTACACCAGACTTAGAGTTGCTATGCTGGCTCCTCTGGCAAACAGTGGAAAGATGGGCATGTTTTTCATGCGTGTTATGCCTGTTCAGAGCGCAGTTGAGAACAACTCCAGAGTTGCAGAGTACGACGAAGTAAAAACTCTCGTTGAGAATGCATTTGCAATCTCTGTAGGCCCCTGCTCCTGCCGCCGTTCAAGAAGACTCATGGGTGAAGGCTGCGGACACATTGAAGACGATATGTGCATGTACCTCAACGATAACGCTATCAACTACTCGCGTATCGGTTCCCACCGTCTCGTCAGCAAGGAAGAGGCTTATGAAATTCTCAAGCGTGCTGAGGACAACGGACTTGTCCACGAAATCAACCAGACTCCCGGATTTGAAGATGCAACTGCCATCTGTAACTGCTGTGGCTGCTCCTGCTATGCTCTTCGTGTTGCTGAGATGTTCCGTTCAAAGAACGGTATCAAATCCAACTATATTGCAAGAGTTGATAAAGAAAACTGTGTAGCCTGCGGTCAGTGTGTTGAAAACTGCCAGACCAATGCTCTTAAGCTCGGTCAGAAATGCTCCACGGTTGATGCCCATATCTCCGATGCCTATGATACCGACCAGGCGATTCCTTTTGATGAAAGCACTTATAATGTAGATTACCGTACCAACCGTACTGATGTCATGGAATCCGGTACATCCCCCTGCAAGTCAGCCTGCCCGGCCCACATTGCTGTTCAGGGTTATCTCCGTCTTGCAGGCGAAGGCCGCTACGATGAAGCTCTTGAGCTCATCAAGAAGGAGAACCCCTTCCCCGCAGTCTGCGGACGTATATGCAACAAGAAATGTGAAGAGGTCTGCTCCCGCAGCAGCATAGATTCTGCAGTCGCAATCGATGATGTTAAGAAATTCATAGCCGAGAAGGATCTTGATCCGAAGACAAGATTTGTACCCAAGATGCTCAACCAGACCGGTAAACCCTATACAGAGAAAATAGCTGTTATCGGTGCAGGTCCTGCAGGTCTTTCCTGTGCATACTATCTCAAGGTTAAGGGTTATCCGGTAACCGTGTTTGAAAAGGAAAAAGTGCTGGGCGGTATGCTCACAATGGGCATCCCTGAGTTCCGTCTTGAGAGAAAAGTCATCAATTCCGAAATTGACGTTCTGAAAGAGATGGGTGTCGAATTCAAGACAGGCGTTGAAGTTGGAAAGGATGCTACCATTCCTCAGCTTCGTGAAGAAGGATACAAGGCATTCTACCTTGCAATTGGTGCACAGAATGGCTCCAAACTCGGTATTCCCGGTGAGGATCTTGAAGGTGTTTACGGCGGCGTTGAGTTCCTCAGAGATGTCAACACCGGCAAAAAGCCTGAAATTGGCAAGAAGGTTGTTGTTATCGGCGGTGGTAATGTTGCAATTGACGTTGCACGCACAGCTATCCGTCTTGGTGCCGACGTAACTGTTGTTTACCGCAGAAAGGAAGAGGATATGCCTGCCGCCGCAGACGAAGTTGCCGAGGCTCGTGAAGAAGGCGTAAAGTTCCTGTTTGAACATAAACCCGTTGAAATCAAGGGCAAAGGTGGAAAAGTCTGCAAGCTCGTATGTGAAAACGACGAGTGTGAAGTTGACTGTGTTATTGCATCCATTGGTCAGAAAGTTGATCTCGGTGGCATCAATGCAGAAGGCAAACTGAATGTTATGACCACAGGCGTTGTCATGGCCGACGCTAAGACATATCAGACCTCAGAGCCCGATATTTTTGCCGGCGGTGATGTCGTTACCGGACCTAAGTTCTGCATCGATGCTATTGCAGCAGGTAAGGAGGCCTCCATCTCCATCCACCGTTATGTACATCCCGGTCAGACACAGCTTAATGGCCGTGATCCACGTGACTACAAGGCATTTGATGTATCCACACTCGCTATTTCCGCTGCCGGATTTGACAACACGCCGCGCCAAGTTGCAAAGAAGGCAAAAGGTGATGCCGCCAAGTCATTCAAGGACCTCCGTGGAACTCTCACAGAGGATCAGATTAAGAAGGAAGCCGACCGCTGCCTCGGCTGCGGATGCGTTGTTCTCGATGAAGACCTGTGCGTAGGCTGCGGAATATGCACAACCAAGTGCAAATTCGATGCAATCCATCTCGAAAAGGTCATGGATAACGTAGGTACACCATACTTCAAGACCCTTCTTACCTGTGTTGGAAACATTCCTTCCGTTGCGGAACGATTTGTACGCAAAAAGGTTATCAAAAAGTGAATAGTAGGTTTAGAACATGCATGAAATAGGCGTTGTCAGATCTATGATTCACACCGTTGATGATTTCTGCAAGCAGAACAACGTAGATGTAGTTAGTGAAATTGTTGTTGATATCGGGGAGCTTTCTCTGATTATTCCCCAGTACGTGGAGGAAGTGTATCCCGCAGTTGTCATGGACACAAAATACAAGGATACCAAACTGGTAATCAACGTTATTCCCGGTCTTGCAGAATGCGATGACTGTGATGAGATATTTAATGTAATTGAGCACGAGGGCTATTGTCCGAACTGCGGAAGCTTTGAAAAAACAGTTCTCTCCGGTGAGGATTTCACCATTAGGGAAATCCACGTTAAAGATGAGTAGTATAAAGCTTCAAAACAGAAAACAGAGAGCGGTTTTTCTCCGCTCTCTGTTAATTAATTATTAGAAAATTCTACAGACTGTTAGCGCATCTGAGTGTTAGGTTCCGGGAACCTCCATCTCAAGGTACTGGTTTACAATATCAAGAACAGTATCATCCTTCAGCGTAATTGAAATTTCAATGCGTCTGTTCTGAGCTTTGCCCTCATTGGTATTATTTGTGGCAACCGGTCTTGTTTCACCGTAGCCTGCCGCGCAGAAATACTCAGCATACCTATTGAGCATCCCATTGTTTCCTGCCAACAGGTAATTAAGAACCGCATTCGCTCTGTTTGAAGAAAGAATTCTGTTGTCTTCATCGGAGCCATCCGAGTCTGTATGTCCTGAAATAACTATGGTATCAATGTATTTTGCATTATTACTATCTGAAAGGAACTGGGCAAATACTGTGCTGAGCTGATCTAAAACCGGTCTGCTATCCGGTAAAATATCATACGAGCCTGTGTCAAAGAATACACCCTCGTTGAGAATAATATTCCCATTATCACCTATTGATACCTTTGACGAATCGCCCATAACACCAACAATGCTGTCCTTAATCTGTTCGAGAATGGACAGTCTCAAAACTGCTATTGTCTGCATCTGGCTGCGCATTTCAAGCAGTTCCTCATTTGCCGTAGCAAGATAGTCCTCCTGGCTGTTTATAAGTGCCTGTTGGGCACTTATTTCCTCTTGTTTGCCCTTAAGCTCATCTTCTGCATCTTCAAGCTCAATCTGAATTTGACTTAGCTTATCTTCCGCATCATCAACCTTCTGCTCTGTCAGTGTAAGTTTGGATTCGGTATCAGCAAGAAGTTCCTTTGTGTTCTGCAGATTGTTGCCGGTAACAAGATTCTGAATGTATGACAGGAGCATCAGGAAGAAAAGGATAAGGGCAAATGAGGACATCATATCGGCGTACGACGGCCAGAAGCCCTGTTCACCGTCTCCGGTTTTAACAGATGCATCTGAGCGCCCGCTGTAACGTCTCTTCATTACTCATTGCTCCTTTCATAATCCGCGGTACGGCTACTACGGCTTGAGCCTCTAAGCGCTTGTGTAATATCACGTATTGAAAGGTCAAGACGTTCAACAGTGCCTCTGAAGTTATAGTCAACCTCGGAGAAGTCGTGCAAGCTGCTGTTGAATGAATCAACCGTTTTGTTAAACGCTGCAAGTGAATATTGCATGCCGGTGGTGGCATCCTTTAAGGTCTTGTCCATTGAAGATGAAGCCTGATTCAGAGCATCTATCATCTGATGTACAAGTTCAACGTCACTCTTAGCTGTCTGCGTGGGTAGTGATGCCGCAACCGACTGATCCAGCCAAAGTTCAAGTCTGGTCTCCATAAGTTCTCTTGCAGCCGAAGGGCTGAATATTGAACGGAGAATAGTAAGAAGGATGGAGCAGGCAACACCAACAAGTGATGTATAGAAGGCAACGCCCATACCTGAAAGGGCAGACATCAGGCCTCCGCCTACACTATCAAGAACCGAAAGCCATTCCTCTGTATTGCTGTAACCAATAAGTTCTGTGAGGGAACCTACAGACAGACTCAGTCCAAGGAATGTTCCAAACAGGCCAAGTGTTACAAAGAGCGAAACCGCATTGTTTAGAAAGCGCTCACATAGGAGCAACCCGCCGAGCTTCGAGCTGACTGCCTCACTCACAATAGCCGGTGTGTTTGTATCGGTTCCGTATTTCTTATAGGCATCCGCAAATTCGTTTACTGTATATCGTAGAAAACGGGTATCCGGTACTTCCCTTGAATCAACCTGGCGTGAAATTCTTCTATATCTGTTGAATACATGAAAAAGCAGAATAAGCGCCAGAACAAAGAGAATTAGAATTACAACAATAACTATTATGCCCGCAACAGGCATGCTTTTCAGATTCTCGAGCATGTGATTACCTTCCTGTCATTAATATTTGAATGAATACAATTATGTAGCGGTTTAATAATAACACAAGATTTTAGTTTTTTGAAAACAAAATGTTAAGTATACTTGATTATCAACATATTTGTAGAATAATCCCGGTCATTATGCTAATATTATCTTATTCAAGTGCTCAATATCAAGGAGAATAGCAATGGCTAAAAACCATACTGTAAAGATACATATTCTCAACTGCGGTAGTATTTCTCTTCTGCCTGCGGCAGCATATTGTAAAGGAAGCCGGCTGACCGCCAATGCCGGTTCAGTTTTTGCCCCTATGAGCAAGCGGATTGAACTACCCAACAGAGCATTTCTTATTGAGCATCCCGTACATGGCAGAATACTGGTCGATACCGGTTGGTCGAGGAAAATCTCACCTAACGGTGTCTTTGACGAAAAGTCGGCAAAGGCGGTCCTGCCCGGATATCTTGCAGATTTCTATCATCCCGTAGTACAGAATGGGCAGACTGCTATTGAGCAGCTGCATGCCATGGGTGTTGAACCCGAAGATATAGATGTTTTGCTTCTAACTCACCTGGATGCTGACCATTCCTGCGCACTGGAAGACTTTGCCGGTAGAGTGAAACGCATTCTTTTTGCTGAAGATGAATACTTCTGGAGCTGTCGTACTGTTTATAAAGCAAGACAACCCTGGAAACTATGGATGCCCTGGAAGGATAAGACCGAGCGTTTTTGGTATAGAGGTTCAGATATTGGTCCTAACCGCTGGGCTTTTGACATATTCGATGACGAAAGCATAATCTGCGTGAGTTGCCCAGGTCATACAGATGGGCAGATGACTGTTATTGTAAAGAAACCTCTCGGCACAAGAACAAGCGATAAAGATGGAGAGCATTTTGATAACAGCTATGTAATTCTTGCGTCCGATGTGGCATTTACCCATAGAAACTGGGAGGATTTGATTATTCCCGGCTACGGCTTTGACAACGAAAAACAGCTTCTCTCACTTGAATGGCTGAAAAGCGTAGCTGAATCCCCCAACTGCGTCTGCTGTATTCCCAGCCACGACCCGGATTTCACTGAAAAAACAATTGAATTCTAAAACAGGGCGGTCTAATGACCGTCCTGAGTAATTTCAGCTGTTTTCTCTATACACCTGCAGTGCTCTCAAAATCACCTGATCCATGTCATAATACTTGTATTCACCGAGTCTTCCACCAAAGATAACATTTGCATCCTTATCCGCCAGCGCTTTATAATTTTCATAGAGCGCTGCGGTCTCTACGTTGTTTACGGGGTAGTAGGGTTCATCTCCCTGCTTCCATTCAGAAGAGTATTCTTTTGAAACTACGGTCTTCGGCAAATCGTTTCCGTTCTCATCCTTACCAAACTCAAACCACTTGTGTTCAATTATTCTTGTATACGGTGATTCAGAGTCGGTGTAATTAACCGCTGCATTACCCTGGAAATTAGGCATGTCCAGCACCTCCGTCTCAAATCTGACAGAACGGTACTGCAGTGCTCCAAGTCTGTAACCGAAATAGGCATCTATGGGGCCTGTATAAACAACCTTATCTGCAAGCTTGTCAAGTTCTGCCTTGTCCAAAAGATAGTCCGTATTCAGGCGCAACTCTGCTCCTTCAAGCATATTCTCTATCATCCTTGTGTATCCGCCAATAGGAATACCTTGATAAAGAGCATTGAAATAGTTGTTGTCAAAGGTCAGGCGAACGGGAAGCCGTTTGATTATGAATGCGGGAAGTTCTGTGCAGGGTCTTCCCCACTGTTTCATAGTGTAGCCCTTTATGAGTTTTTCATAGATATCCGTTCCAACAAGAGAAATCGCCTGCTCCTCAAGGTTCTTCGGTTCGGTAATTCCTGCCTCATCTCTCTGCTCAGCTATTTTGGCAGCCGCTTCATCCGGTGTTACGACTCCCCACATTCTATTGAATGTGTACATGTTGAACGGGAGTGAATAAAGTTCTCCCTTATAGTTCGCTACAGGTGAATTTGTGAATCTGTTGAATTCCGCGAAGCGGTTTACATAATTCCATGCTTCTCTGCTGTTAGTATGGAAGATATGTGCACCATATGTATGGACATTAATCCCTTCAATCTTTTCCGTTCGAACATTACCGCCTACCCCCGGTCTCTTGTCAAGAACCATAACACTCTTTCCCGCATCGAGCGCCTCGCGGGCAAAAACGGAACCGAAAAGTCCAGCTCCTACAATAAGATAATCGTATTTATTCTGACTCATGTCCAGATAATAATTCCTCTCTACCTTTAATAGTTGACTCATTATAACCCAAATATGCAAAAAAGGAAACCCAAACGGATTTCCTTTTTCGCTTTTCTTTTCTTCTCTTAATCAGTCGAGTATGTCGACGGAAATTTTCTTGCCCTGTCTCTGAGCAACGGCCCGCATGAGAACCCGGATCTGCTTAACGATACGTCCCTGCCGGCCTATAACCTTGCCCATATCACCATCTGCGACACGGACTTCATATACCGTTTCGTCTCTGGTGACGCGCTCGGTCACAGAAACCTCGTCGGGATGGTCGACCAGGCTCTGTACAATAAAGGTCAATAATTCTTTCATTGCCGGTGGAAACTCCTGATTATGCTTCTATCTTCTTGATGAGACCGCGAACCGTATCAGTGGGCTGTGCGCCATTTGCAATCCAGTACTTTACGCGCTCCATATCAACATTAATCTTATTGGTTTCTGCGGAAGGATCGTATGTGCCGAGCTCTTCAATGCAACGTCCGTCACGGGGGCTGCGTGAATCTGCAACAACAACACGATAGTAAGGAGCTTTCTTTGCGCCCATTCTGCGAAGTCTGATTTTAACCATTTGAATACTTTCCTTTCGGTATATAAA
>R21__coassemble_277_pt1 | contig 43987 bp, 34 predicted proteins | sample R21__metabat2_low_PE_003 | metagenome-assembled genome bin R21 | reverse complement strand
AACTCTTCCCTTTCAGATACCCCATTACACCGGAAACCGAATACTTTGGCGGTATCGAAAGCAGCATATGTATATGGTCCCTGCATAGTTCCGCTTCTATTATCTCTATTCCCTTCCATTCACACAGTTCCCTCAGTATTTTCCCTACTTCTTCTCTGTATTCCCCATAAAACACCTGCCTGCGATATTTTGGCGCAAACACCACGTGATATTTGCAGTTCCATGTCGTATGTGCTAAACTCTGATTGTCTGATTGATTCATTTTCAGACCTCCTTATTAGTATTTTGTCGTGCAGTTGTCAGGCCGCACTTTCATCTTACCATAAGGAGTTTTTCTATTCATAGCTTAAGCTCTTTGGAACTCCCGGCACAGCCGGGAGTTTTCTGTAAACAAAAAAATAAACGGCACCTGATGAGGTGCCGTTTTGTATTTCAGTCTATTCCAATCAGATCATCAAATCCGTAATACATTCCCATATAGTGGTTCAGCCAGCATGGCATGTTTCCGATGTTATCTATACCGAAGAATTCAGCATATTTGGTATTATAGTAATATGGGTGAAGCTCTATGGTCTTCTCCCCTGCCGCCTGTGCGGCATAGATTTTTTCTAGCTTCTGAGTATGCTGTGAGGCTATTGAGAAGCTGTCAGCCATACCAGCGGCGAAGCATATTATGAACAGTGCCGCCATAGTCGACGCAAAGAGACGGAAGGGCTTTTTATTCTCACTCATTTCCATGAGTTCTGAAAGAAGGATAACCGAGGAGAGAACCGTAAGCACCGTGTAATAGCAGCAGGAACGTGCCGGAAAATAAATGGCAAATACAAATACTACGATGGAAACAATTCCAGCCAGAGGCATAAGTATACATACCAGCAGCTTTTCCGTGTTTACCCTGCGGTATATAGCCATAATCAGAATAATACCGTAAATCACACTAAGTGTGATAAGGTTCTCCGACGGCTCAGATATTACGGCGCAGAGCGTTTTCCATACATTGTCTTTGGATTCAGGTAAGAAGATGATAAACGCTGCCAGCCATACAAGCGCTATCACGCCTACAAGAATTTTAATATACCGTCTTTTCTTCAGCACATATACAGCAAATACAATGAAAAGGCAGAGCGCCACCAGTCCTGCAAGCGGTAAAATCATACCGAATCTGCTGCTGATTGATGTCCAAACCTGCGCAAGCTTTGTGAACAGCTTCTCTATCATTCCGACCGAAACATCACCCTTTCTGCTTATCACAGGAGAGCTTATCAGGAACAGATATCCCCCGCAGGCGAGAACAAATCCGGCAAACAGATACCAGGGGATTTTCCTGTCTCTAATGTAGATAAGGAGCATGAGGAAAAACGAAATCATTATTCCCGCCGCACTGCCATTCTCTGAGTATGCACCCATTACGGGACTGCAAAGCAGAAACAGTATTATTCCGGAAGTGCCCGGCTCTCGGGCATGTCTAATATATGTATTGTAATATGGGAGAAGAAAACATATCAGTAGAGCAATTCCCCACGAGTAGTTGCATGCTCCATCCAACCATACATATATTTCACCGAAAACCGGCATAAAGACCCAGATTAGGAACACAGTGCAGAGCAGCAGATACAGATTTTTGGAGTTCATGCCTTCGGAGCGGAAAAACCTATACAGAACATACAGCGCTGCTGTATTCACTGCTGCATTTAATATGTTGAACAGGGGCTTTGACACCATGATAAACAGCTGCACGAAGAAATGTGAGATAAATCTTGCGCTGGTGCTTTCCCTCTGCGTCTGAATGTTCCAGATTATATCAATCAGCCTGAGTGGTCTTATAGTACTGTTGTCATTAAAGGCATATATGTAGTCATCCCCCGCCAGCGGGCTACAGAATGCCATCACTGCAAGCACGATAAAGCAGCAAACAAAAACCACCTGAATGTATTTTTTTGCGTTTGTTTCATTGATTTTCATGTTGCACATTTTAATACATGAAACCCATCCCGTCAAGCACGGCAGAATTATATTGAGACTTGTATTTAGAAGGTTTATAATAAACAAAAATACCGAGGAGGAACAATCTATCATGCTGGATTTTTTAAGACGTGAAGGAATAGATGGGCAAATAATAAGCTCAATTGAGGAGTTCAGGGCGCAATACCCTGTCGATGAAACACAGCTTGGTAGAGTACCTGTGCCAAAATTCAGGTACTATGGCACAGAAATCTGGGAAAAGGCACTTGTCGCACTTCTGAGCGGGGAAAACATTCTTCTTGTGGGGCCTAAGGCCACCGGTAAGAATGTCCTTGCTGAGAATCTGGCAGCCGTATTCAACAGACCGGAGTGGGATATCTCCCTTTACTTGAATACAGATGCGGCTTCTCTTATCGGCACGGATACATTCAAAAACGGCGAGGTGTGTCTCCGTCACGGACCGATATATAGCTGTGCTGAATTCGGCGGATTCGGGATTCTGGATGAAATAAACATGGCTAAGAATGAGTCTCTTGCCGTTCTCCATGCAACACTGGACTTTCGGCGCATAATTGAGGTTCCCGGTTATGAGCGCATAAAGCTTGCGCCCTGCACCCGTTTTATAGGCACGATGAACTACGGTTACGCAGGTACACGAGAGATAAATGAAGCTCTAGCTTCGAGGTTTATGGTTATTAACATGCCGATTATCAGCGGAGACAATCTGATGAAGCTTCTTAACACCCAGTTCCCGACGCTTAAGCCTGACTATGTCTCCCAGTTTGCCGAGCTTTTCTGTGACATACGCAAAAAATGCGAGAGTTCAGAGATATCCACCAAGGCTCTTGACCTGCGCGGTCTTCTTGCTTCAATCACACTCATTCACGAAGGTCTCAGCACGGGACAGGCTCTAGAAATTGGACTCACCAATAAAAGCTTTGATGATTTTGAGCGTCAGCTGGTATCTGATATTATTTTTGCAAGAATCAATCCCGATTTGACGGGAAGCGACATTTTTGCGTAACATTCGATTGCCGATTACATTAGGCTTTAGTTCAGTTGAAGGTCAGCGTTAGTTAAATGATAGAGATTTCGGAGCTTCAGCGCAGACGCGCAGAAAATATAATATGGAACTGCGCCCGGGATTATAGTTTTTCCCCGGGCTTTAAGGCGTATGACTCCGAAGGCAGCGCTGATCTTTATTGGAACTGTATAATAGGGGCTGTGCGCCATCAGTATGAATATGAGAAGCTTGAAGCAGTCCTACGCGCCTTTGAGCAGTATGAGGACTCCGACACATATGAGGAGTTATTCTGGCTTGGACTTGAAAACTGCGTTTTCAGCCGTGAACAGGAGGAACGCCCGGTTCTGGAATCACTACGAAAAAAATATGCCGAGGCCTTTGTGGAGCAGTATTCCTCTCCCTCGCATATCTCAGACGATTTCAATCTGTCGGATGCTCTGTCCTATGCACACTGGCAAAGGGTTCTTGGAATAGAGCCAAATTTAAGCCGTTATGATATAAAGCTGCTTGATGAGCTGGAATTTGACCCTTCGTTGAGCACTGATGAGATTGTTGAGCGCAGCGCAGAGTTGTTTAAGCGCTGGTTTCAGATTACAACTGAGGAAAGGCGTAAAAGGGAGAAGCAGCGTCTGTTCCCAGCGCTAAAAAAGCGAGAAAAAAAAGACGTCTCCAGACGCTATCGGAAATTCGGAATAGGTCTGGTTGACCGTCGCGGAAATGCGTATGGAGGCTCCTCTGCGGACAGGCAGCAGGAGCAGGATGGACTTGCAACAAAGATGAGTGCTGCTGAGCTCCGTGAGTTTATGGAGACAAAATATGGCCTGCCCATATACAGTATTCAGCAAATAAATGATCTTGAGCGCAGCCTCTGTTCAGGTAACCACATTAACTGTCATCTTCACTATACCGATGGTAGACGGGTACCGGCAGCACAGATACAGAATGGCTTTGAGGCGCTTTCCCGTCAGCGTGAAGCCGCACAGATTGAGGCAAACAAAAAATTCTATACTGACAATATAGTAAGAAACCGCATCGCCATAGCAAAACTGAGCAGCAGAATAAGCAATTCAGTTCTTCTTTATCTTCAGCCCTCGAATGTTAAATCCAATTCCGGGGCGTTGAACAGCGGCACTGTATGGCGTGCACTAAATCTTGATGATGACAGGGTTTTCTTCAAACCCGAAAATGACAATATGGGAAACTTAAGTGTGGACCTTCTGCTCGATGCCTCAACCTCTCAGAAATACAGGCAGGAAATCATCTCATCGCAAGCCTTTATAATAGCAGAAAGTCTAACGAAATGCGGCATTCCATGCAGGATTATGTCCTTCTGCTCAATGACCGGATATACCATCCTTCGAATCTTCCGTGATTATAACAAGCCTGCTGACAATTCAAAGGTATTTGAGTATGTTTCCAACGGCTGTAACCGTGATGGGCTTGCAATACGTGCCGCTCACGAAATGATTAACCGGTCATCCTGTGATCACAGGATTCTGCTTATTCTCTCGGATGTCAAGCCTAATGATGTAATAAAGATCCATTCCCGCTCCGGTGGGGAGGAATTTCCCTATGAACGCATTCACGGATTAAATGATACGGCCCTTGAAGTGCGTCGCGCAGCAGCAGACGGAATATCAGTTCTGTGTATTTTCACCGGTGATGATGAAGACCTTCCTTCAGCAAAAATGGTATACGGTAGAGATTTTGTCAGGATAAAAAGCTTTGATATGCTGGCTGACACCGTTGCTTCTCTGATTCAGAACAAGATAAGGAATATTTAAGTATCAATTTCTATAAAAGCTTAACCGTCAATTCACAAATTGTTTCGCAGATTGGTTATAATAAGCTTATCAAATATAAAAGGTGGTGAAGAAATGCCGATATTCATAGCAAATATTATTGGAATCATTCTGATTGTCATTGCAATCGCGTTGCTTCTTGTTGGCTTTGTTTATTCCTTTTTGAGATATAATGTCATCAAGATAATTAAGCTGTTTGCAAGGCTCAGAGCCTGATTTAAGCTATTAACGAAAATTCCACCGGAGAGTTAATCCGGTGGAATTTTTTATTTCACTATGTATTATTTACAGCATGCTTGAGCCGCCGGTTACAATCCAGCAGGCCATGCTTGCAATTGTGAAAGCACCTGTATAGACGCTTCCTGTCTTGCGGTAAATATATGTGCCTATGATGCTGAACACGATAACCTGCGGGGCAAAGAGTATAAGCAGCGACATGAACGGGCCGCCGAAGGTTGAGCCGAAGAGCAGGTCTGCACCGGGTCCGAGGTCTGCAAAGAACGGAATGTACTCAAGCAGGATTATCAGCAGAATTCCGCCAACCATCATTAGTGCATTTCTCCACCAGCACTTCATGAATCCCTTAAAGCCGGGTTCATAAGTGCCCTTGCAGCGTGATGAGGCCATAATCTTGCTGTTGTTCAACAGGAAGAAGCATGCAAAGATAAGGATATATACGCAGAACTGGCCAAATCTTGTAAGGCTGAAGCTCTTGAAGAACGGCCATATGAAGCGGAAGTCAAGCTTGAATGCCTTCTCACAGATAAATACGAGAACGTACATAAGAGCCAACATGCACAGAGCAAGCAGTGCGCAGCGTCCCATAAGACTCCAGCTGATTTTATCCGGGTTCTCCTCTGTTCCAAGACCCATAGACCAGTAGCTTGCATCTCCACCGGTTTTCTTTGCCTTTTTGCGGGCCGTAGCGGTCAGAATAAGCATAATGATTATAAGCAGCAGATACCAGGACAGGAATCCGTTTCCTACTGTCATGCGGAAGATGTTCTCAGGCAGAGGCAGAAGTCCGTGTCCAAGCTGGGTCATGAACGGATAGGTGGCAAATGCCAGAAGCATGGTAATAACCGCACCCTTCCACCACTTCTTGTTGCTCTTCATTGTCTCCTGAGGAGGAAGCTTCTGAGCTGCTTTACTGAAGAACGGAGTTGTAAGCAGAATATTCATAAACGGAAGCATCGCTGCAATCGCGCAGAACATAGCGCAGAGCACAAGGCGTTCCTTAGTCATCGCGACCTGGTTTGTGAAATCAAAGGGGTTAGGAAGCTGCAGTGAATTGTTAAACCAGTCAAGTGCAGCCGCAAGGCCTTTCGCATTATGAGTTGTGAGACGGTGATTCGTCATGAGCAGTTCAATTCTGCGCGCTGAGCCGTCATCAAAATTACCGTATGTTGTGTTCCAGGCGGCCTTGTCAGCCGTAGTTCCGAGAAATTCCGTACGCAGGTCAGACTTTAACAAATCTTCACTGACAATGTTCTTGTAGTCTCTGAAGTAGGAGAATTCATCCCACTTTGCCTGCAGAAGGAGAACGTTGTTGAATTTAATATTCTCGCTGTCATATGCGCTGTCTCTAAAGAGTTCGCCACACTGGAGCACAGTAGCTCTCGGCATGATATCGGTACCTGAATATGCTGCAGCAACGCTCCATGATGACCATGTGCCCATTGAATGTCCGCTCAGGCCCATCCTTGTGGAATCTACAAAGGGGTACTCACTGAGAACCGCATATGCGGCAATTCCGCCTGCAGAGCTGTCCGTAAGAACGTTACCGTCATCATCCTTAGTATATCTGTCATCGAAGAAACTGAGGTTTGAGAAGTTCATCATCACGCGGTAGCGGATTGCACCACCTACATTCTTATAGGTGCCTGCTTCAATACTGTCTTCACCGTAGTTTACGGTGACCTTGTGATTCACATAGCCCCTGTTTACCAAACCAAGAGTTGTGTTGCCGTGGCCGTATTCATCAATGGCCATAACAACAACGCCGCGACGTGCCAGCTCTATCGCGTATGCTCCGCATGTTTCATGGTCATTCTGATAACCGTGGAGCAGCAGAACTGCCGGAGCGGGGTTTTCTTCGGTTGCGGTCTCCGGAACATAGAGCTTATAGAAAATAGCTCCCTTATTTCCGTTCACCTCATGTGCTATATATCCTTCCTGGATATCAATGCTGCCTTTACCTGTCTGTATTGCATTGGCAAAAAACATGCATACAAACACGGCAACAAGCAGGATTGCGAGGACTATAGCCGATTTTTTGCGGTTGACTGTCATCTTTTTTCTCTCTTTCATTTTGTTGTTTTATTTTTCATATCTCTCTTCAAGCACGGTGATTCCTTGCCTGATGATTGCAGTAACACATTCCGCTGCAGCGGCTTCATTCTTCTCCTTTATATAATTGAGAAGCTTCTGGCGCATGGCGGCGGACTCTCTTATATCATCGGCCTTGACACTGTAGTGATGTTCAATTGTGGCACGAAGTACCGGTTCAAATCCTCGGAAGACCATGCTGTACAGACTGTTTCCTGATGCCTGGGTAAGTTTATAATGGAAGCTGTATACAAGGTCCGGAACATCAACTCCCGGCTCGGTCAATTCTTCAACAATATCCTGCATCTCATTAAATGTGCTGTCGTAGATATTTCTGCAAGCGCAACGGGCACATTCGGATTCAAGCCAGAGTCTGAAATCCATCATATCGTCAAAGATTGAGCGGTCCAGCTCAAGAGAATCGTTGCTCATGAGAGCTTCAAGCGACTGGGGAGTCGGGTATTTTCTGTAGTCCCTTACTACCGTCCCACGTCTCGGAACGATTGATACAAAGCCCTGATATTCAAGCTCTAAAATCGCCTGATGCAGCGAGCTCCTGCTGATTCCCATCTGCTCCGCCATATCTCTTTCAGCGGGCAGCCATTCCCCTGCCTTTAGTTCACCTGCAAGTATCTTTGCACGAAGCGTCTGCATAATGCTTTCGCATAGAGAAATTGGGCTTAGCTTTTCAAATTTAGTCATAAAACAATATCCGCCTGATAAGAATTGTGTCGATTATAACTGATAATGCGTTTATTGGCAAGTTTATATTGCATTGAAGTCTGTTCTGTGATATTCTTTTAACACGAAAAACTGGTACAACCACCAGCCAAAAATGAAAGGAGATTTTTAATGGCAAAATATGATGTAGTGGTCGTCGGCGCCGGCAACGCCGGAATGTCAGCGGCCCTTCAGTGCCAGCTCGCAGGAAAGAAAACCCTTCTTATCGAGCAGCACAACCTGCCCGGCGGAGCCGCATCCAGCTTCCGCAGAGGCCGTTTTGAAATCGAACCCTCACTCCACGAACTCTGCGACTACGGTCCCGCAGACAACCCCGGTGATATCCGGAATATACTGGATCAGTACGGCGTAAAGCTTGACTGGTATGAGTGCCCCGACTGCTTCCGTTCCATCTCCAAGTATAGAGACGGAACTACCATGGACGTAGTAATGCCTGCAGGAATTGACAACTTCATCGACAAGATGGAAGAGTATGTTCCCGGCTCACGTCCCCAGATGACGAAGCTGTTTGACCTGTTCCAGGAGGTTCTAGATGGTATCGCATATATCACCGCCTCAAAGGGTCACGCAGATTCAAAAGTTCTCCAGTCTGACTATCCCGATATGCTCCGTTGCGGTGCTTACAGCACACAGAAGGTATTCGATGCCCTTAAGCTTCCTCAGAAGTGCCAGGACATTCTACAGACCTACTGGTCATATCTGGGCGTAGACATGGAGCATCTGGCATTCATCCACTATGCCGCAATGGTCCATAAATATGTTTCCAGAAGCGCATACATTCCTGCACATACCTCTCACCAGTACTCCACCGCTATGATAGAGCGCTTCAGAGAGCTAGGCGGTGCTGTATGGTTCAACTGCCGTGCAGAAGAGTTCCTCTTCGACGGTGACAAGTGCTGCGGTGTAAAGACAAGCCTCGGTCAGGTTGATTGCGACTATGTACTTGCAAACATCAACCCGGATATCATCTACGGTAAGATGATGCCCAAGGAGCTTGTTCCCGAGCGTGAAAAGAAGCTGTCAGCCGCACGTGACCGCAAGTTCGGCGGCCGTATGTACACAGCATACTTCTGCTGCGACAAGAGTGCAGAAGAACTCGGAATTACCGACTACTCATACTTCCTTGCAGGCACAACCGATTCCTATCAGGAATACAAGGATATTCTCGGCGGCATGAAGACGAACAAGTACTCCATATTCCTCTGCTACAACATTGCAAATCCCGAGTTCTCACCCAAGGGAACCTGTGTATGCTCCTTCACCTCTTTCGGTGCTCCCTGCGACTGGAATGATCTGAAGCAGGAGGACTACTTCAAGTTCAAGAACGACGGTATCAAGAAAATGCTGGCAGACCTGAAAGAAAAGACCGGTATCGACCTGTCCGGTCATATTGAAGAGATGGAAGTTGCTTCCCCCTGGACCTTTGCCCGTTATCTTGGCGGTCCTGAAGGCTCTGTTTACGGTTATGAGACCAGCGATTGGGACGGAATGATGGCCCGTATGATGATGCTCGGCACAGACTACCCCATCAAGGGACTTCGTCCTATCGGTGCTGCGGGTCCCCGCGGTGACGGATACTCCGCTGCAGTTATCTGCGGTCAGCTGATGGCAGCAAACGCACTCAAAGACATGAAATCATGGGAAGAGGGAGGTAACAACTAATGGCACAGGATCTTAAGATTAAGGTTGGCCTTATCGGCAAATTTGACATGCTCAAGTTCAAGAACATGAGCAAGGTCCGTGAGCAGGCTATCCAGGCTGCTCCTGCAAAAGAGGTTGACGGCGAATTCAAAATCAACCAGAACGCAAAGGCTCTGCATCCCGATTACATAAGACTCGTTGTTGACGATGTTATCGACCGCGGTGGTGCAAACGCAAAGACCTTTGTTTTCAAAGCAAAGGACGGCGGTGCACTTCCCTATTTCCGTGCAGGTCAGTACCTCTCCCTGAAGCTTCCCATAGACGGCAGCTTTGTAACCCGTTCGTACTCTCTGTGCTACTCTCCTAAGATGGCACTTGACGGAACATACGCAATCACCGTACGTTCAAATCCGGGTGGATTTGTAGCTGACAAGCTTCTCGAGACTCTGAAGAAGGGCGATGAGGTAACATCATCCGGTCCCCAGGGCTTCTTCTACTACGAAGATCTCCGTGACTGCCCCACAGTTATTGGACTGGCAGGCGGCTCAGGAATCACTCCGTTCCTCTCCATGGCTCAGGCTCTTCAGGACGGAACAGAGGACTTCAACCTCACACTTCTCTATGGCTCTACCACTGAAGAGACCATTCTCTTCAAGAAGGAGCTCGATGAAATCGCAGCAGCATGCCCGAAATTCAAGGTCGTCCATGTTCTTTCCGATGAGGAGAAGGAAGGCTATGAGCACGGCTTCGTTACTGCCGACCTCATAAAGAAGTATGCCCCCGAAGGCGAGGAATACTCCATATTCCTCTGCGGTTCAGAAGGTATGTATAAATTCCTCAAGCCCGAGCTTGAAAAGCTCGGCATACCCGAGAGACGCTTCCGCCGCAAGCTCATCGACGTCACAAAGACTCCTTGGGAGTGCGTCGGCTACCCCGCAGAGGCAAAAGGAAAGACCTTCAAGGGCATTGTCAAGCAGGGCGCTCAGGAGTGGACCATCGAAGCTTCTGCAGACGAACCCGTACTCGTTGCTCTCGAGCGCGCAGGCATCAAGGCTCCTTCCCGCTGCCGTGCAGGTGAGTGCGGCTGGTGCCGTTCCTACCTGGCAGAAGGCAAGGTCTTTGTTCCCAATGAGAACGAACTCCGCCGCTGGGCAGACATGCACTACGGATATATTCATCCCTGCTGCAGCTTCCCTGTAAGCGACTTCGTGCTTGAAGTTCCGGGTGAGTATCTCGACTTCTGATTCTTAAATCAAATATAACTTTCATGGGGCTGCAGTGCTTTCTGCAGCCCCTGTTCAATTTTCATTCTTTTCTGTTCATGGGGACAATATGGTGATATAATGTGTATGCAATTTTAAAAGGTATAGTACGCAGCTGTACTGCATTATAGAAAGGACCGCTATGCTTTCTGCCTCCAGCCTGACAACAAATATACTCGTTACGGTTTTAGTCATACTGTTTGTTGTCCTGATTCCATATATAGACCGGCGTCTATGCCGGAAGTTCAATATCAATCCCGACCGGAGGCTAGACGGAAACGACCGTGAATCAAGGCTTCTGCGATTGAGGGAGACTGTATTTTACATCATCTTTTTTCTATATCTGGCAGTATTTGCCTATCTCGTGTTCTTCTCCCGAACCGCAGCCGAGGATTACAAGGTGCATGTAGCTCCTTTGTCCGACCTGCGCGCTTCTGTTCGGATTGATTCAGGTATATTGGGAGTTATTGCCGCCTTCCTTTCGGGCGGAGTTGAGGCTGCTGCAAATCAGGTTCACATTGAAAAGCCTGAAGATATAGGGCAGATTTACATGAACATCATGCTTTTCGTCCCGATGGGTTACCTGCTGCCATATGTTTTCAACTGGGTTCAGAAACGTGTAAGAATCAGACCTGTACTGTGCTGTTTTGTTATCTCGCTTATTGTTGAGAATCTTCAGCTTATTTCAAAGCGCGGATTCTATGACATAGATGATATTATTGCAAACACGTTTGGCGGACTCATCGGTCAGATGCTGTACATACGGCTTGCCTATATCGTTGAACGTCCGAACTGGAAGAAAGAGCTTGCAGTAAAGCGGAAATGGAAGAAAAGTGCCCGCAAGCTCACCCTATACCCTCTTGCAAGTAAAATTGGAACTGCCAGAACCACCATATTCTGTTCCTACGAGGATACAGTCACCGATTTCTTTATTGGTCATTTGGGATTTATGCTTGTGAGAAAGATTCCCGGTAATGGTGATACTCCCTGCTCATATCTGCTCAGAATTGGAAGCTTTGAGCTTGAAATTATATGTATAGCCCCTTCCAATATGCCGGAAAAGCAGAAGCTGACCATGTCAGTCAAGAATATTGTAAAGACCGGAAAACGTCTGGAAGAAAAGGGCTGGAATCCCGGAGAAATCAGTCTTGACCCGTATACAGGTCTGAGAATGCTCTCAATAAGCGGACCGGAGAATATGGAGATTGTCTTTATTGAGTCCTGAGTTTCCATTGCACCTTAAGGCAAAAACAGGAGATATATTTTAATCGGAGTATTTCATGAAAACTGTTGCACCTGATTATTATCCGCTTTTCAAATGCAGTGCCGGCAGCTGCAGACATACATGCTGTCAGGGCTGGGAGATTGATATTGACTCCGAAAGCCTGTCCCGCTTTGAGAAAGTACCGGATATTGCCGCAAAGATTGAATATGGCGACACAGCACATTTCAGGCTCATGCCGGGAGATCGCTGTCCATTTCTTCAGGAAGACGGACTGTGCAGCATGATAATACGGTACGGTGAGGATATGCTCTGCGGAATATGTACCGACCACCCGCGTTTTCGCAACTACTTTTCTGACCGGGTTGAACTTGGACTGGGTCTGGTATGCGAAGAGGCTGCAAAGCTAATCTTAAGCAGAGATAAAGCTATGGAACTCATCACCCTTCAAGATGATGGCGTATCTGAACCGCTACCGGATGATGAGATGTATCTTATTGAACTGCGTGAAGAACTGATGGAACAAATTCAGGATGAAGGTCCCCAGGCACGACTCATGGAGTATCTGCTCTACCGTCACCTGCCCGATGCCCTTTACGATGGCATGCTGCAGCAGCGCATTGATTTTATCAACTCCGCATACTGCGTAATAACAGATAAGTGGATGAATTCTGGAAACACAATAGATGAACTTGCGGAAATCTGCCGCTGTTTTTCATACGATGTGGAATATGACGATGAAGTGCTTGAGGAAAGCATTCGTCTTGGAAAAGTGAAGATATAAAAACATCCCCGTGCGACAAAACGCATGGGGATAGTAATTTGTATTATGGGAATTGGCTTCAAAGGAGATTCAGTGCAGACATAAGAAAAATCCAAACAAACATTGTCAGAACACTGATTACCGTGGATATAACCACGGCATCGCCTGCAAGCTGCAGGTCTCCACCCAACTCATCAGCCATTGGAACCGAAGAAACTGCAACCGGTGAACCGAAAAGTGTTATCGCAGAGGCGAGCGCCGGTCCCTTCAATCCCAGAAGAATGCCGGCAATCATTGCAATGGCAGGAAATATTATGAGCTTTCCCGTGAGCATAACTGACAACGGTTTTATATTGCTCCTTGCGGCCCTGAAGCTGAAGCCCGCCCCGAGCATTACGAAGCTCAGTGGCGTTGCAACTGCCGCTATTTTCTCAACTGCGGTATCCAGAGTACCGGGAAGGTCCAGCTTAAGGACATTGAAGAGAATTCCCAGAAGTATTGAACAGATGAGTGGGTTTTTCGCAATCTTCAGGAGCACCTGCTTCAGGTCCGTCTTTTTAAGGGAGAAGATGTCGAAGCAAAGCACAGCAAGAATGTTCAGCTCCGGTATCATAAAAGCCAGCAGAACTGCCATTATTCCGAGGTTTTCGCCTTTGTACAGCAGAGTGAGTACAGGAACCCCGAACATGGCAATGTTGCCCCTGAAGGACGCCTGCAGAATTACACTCCGTCTCGGATTGCTGCTGTCAAGTCTCTTTGAAATGGGTATAAACAGTAAGAACATTGTTAGGATGGCAAGACAGCAGAATACAATCAGCCTGATATTCTCCCCCACATTCAGGTCGCTCGTGTAACAGCTTCTGAACAGCGAGGCCGGCAGAAAGAGTCTGAAGATAATCTTGTTGGTTTTAGAAATAAAGCCGCTGTCTATATATCCGCTTTTTCTGAGCAGAAAGCCGCATATCAGCATGAGGCAGAGCGGAAGTACAACATTGAGTGATGTCATCAGATTGTCAAGCATAATCTACCTCCTATATACCTCTACGGTATGCTGTCATTGAACCAAACATAGCGCTTATGCAGATTTCACTTTTTTATACTATATTTCAAACAAAAGTTCAACAAAATCTGTAATTGAATTTTATTTCCCTTTGACTATAATTAGTATATCACATTTCTGTTTAGGGAGACCCTTCGCGATGGACGATGCAGAGCAGCGCAAATACATAAAAATGACAACGGAACCGGTTGAGAAGCTGATCAGGGAGCTGGCTGTTCCCACCATGATTGCCATGCTTGTCACCTCATTATACAACATTGTCGACACCTTTTTCGTTGGAAGAATCGGTACGGAAGCCACTGCCGGGGTGGGGTTGATATTGCCGATTATGGCAATAATTCAGGCCTTTGGCTTCTTTTTCGGGCAGGGCTCAGGTAACTACATTTCAAGGGCACTCGGTGCGAGAGACACCGAAAAGGCCGAAAAAATGGCTGCTACAGGTGCAATAAGTTCGATTATATTCGGAACTTTGATTCTGATTCTAGGAACATCCTTTGATGGGGCTCTTCTCAGCTTTCTCGGAGCAAAGCCCGGCCTGGTTTCGGATAAGACGGTCGCATTTGCCGGAGACTATATGAGAATAATACTGTGCGGTGCACCGTTCATGTGCCTTTCCTGCGTGCTGAACAATCAGCTCAGATTTCAGGGAAATGCGCTGTTTTCAATGATCGGTCTGGTCTCGGGGGCTGTGCTGAACTGCATTCTTGACCCGATATTTATTTTCGTTCTAAAGCTTGAGGTTCGAGGCGCCGCATACGCGACAATTATAAGCCAGTTCATCGGCACTTCCCTGCTTTATGCAGGTACTCTGAAAAGCGACAATCTGAAGATTCATCTGCGGAATTTCCGCCCCACACCCTTCTATTTTAAGAATATCTGTGTAGGTGGACTTCCCTCTCTGTTCAGACAGGCGCTTTCAAGCCTGGCAACCCTCAGTCTTAATACAGCTGCGGGCTCTGCAGTTCCTCCATCTCAGGCTGATGCATCGATTGCCGCTTTTTCAATCGTAGGAAAAGTCATGCTGTTTGCATTCTCGGCACTCCTGGGCTTCGGTCAGGGATTCCAACCTGTCTGCGGATTCAATTACGGTGCGGGAAAGTACAGCAGGGTAAGAAAAGGTTACATTTTTTGCATCAAGGTTGCGTTTGCAGTCCTGCTATGTCTCGCTGCCCTGGGCTTTATCTTTGCCGGAAATCTTATAGCTTTGTTCAGGGATGATCCCGATGTCATCTCCTACGGCGCCACGGCTATGCGCTGCCAGTGCTGTACAATTGTTCTGGCTTCCGTAATCGTAATGACCAACATGACATATCAGAACATCGGACGGGTCGTCGGAGCTGTAACGCTTGCAATTGCCCGTCAGGGGCTGTTCTTCATCCCTCTAGTTCTAATATTGCCGAAACTGTTTCCAAATCCGATATGGGGTGTTTATCTGGCTCAGCCCTGCGCGGATATCTGCACCTTTGTTGTTGCACTGATACTGGGAATTAGGATATACAGAGAATTGAAGGAAAAAGAAGAGTTATAAAAATGGAGAGGACTACGTGTAATTTGAGCACAGTCCTCTCCTGTTAATTGATTTATCTCAACAGAGCTACGGCTCTGTTTTTTTGTCAGTTCAGCTTCAACGAAGCTGCTTCTGCGGACTGCCCACGCGCAGTTTTCTGTATGCGGAAAGTAAAATCAGCAGGCTTAGGACAACCATTGCCGCAAAAAGCATGTATGAGCTCTTATACTCTCCTGTTCTGTCCGCAATCAGGCCCGGAACTGCTGAGAAGACAATCCCTCCCATGGAGTAGGACATCTGAAAGCGTCGAAGGGTCTCACCATAATTTGACTTACCAGCCAAATCCAGTGCCCAGAGTGAACTGCCTAACGCAAATATTGGAGCACCCAGACCGAGCAGAAATGAGAACACATAGCACAGGTATTCAGACTTTCCGTCCATCCACAATGAGGGCATACAGCCGAGTACAAATACTGCAATAAACAAAACTGTTGCCTTCTTTGTCCCCAGCGCATCGGAAACAGCACCGAAAATGAGTTTTCCGATTGTCAGGAACAGACCGAAAACCGACATAGCCAGTGCAGCCGTTTCCACAGAATACCCGCAGGATGTCATAAGAACGGACATGTGCCCGTTGAATGCCTGTCCGGCTCCGCCCACCATCAGCATCATTAAGCAGAGGAATATCCACAGCCCACCAGATATCTCACGGCTCTCCTCCGGCGCATCGTCGCTGTTTTTGACACAATCTTCAACATTGAATGCTTCTCCGTAGGCATTCAGTCCTTTGTCCTTTGGGTATTCATAAACAAGCAGATATACTATTACCGCGCATACGAGCATGAAAACCATCTGGAAAATGAAGGCCAGCTTAAGTCCGCCCCTTTTCACAAGAGCAGTGATTATTGGAGAGAATACGACCGTGCAGAAGCCCGTGCCTGCAGAGCAGATTCCCATTGCCAGACCGCGTTTTTCATTAAACCAGTTAGTTATTGCCAGAGACATCGGAATTGTTGAGCCCAAGCCGTAGCTTATGCCCGCCAGTGCTGCAGCTATGAAATATACAATCACGCTTCCGCCTATTGAGAAAACCAGTGCCGACAATACTCCCACCAGAGATGCAATCAGCACACCTTTTTTCAGAGGAACAGCTTGATAAAACCTGTTTACCAGAAAAATACTGAGAAAAGAAAACAGACACCTTATCGAGAGCATTGTGGAGCCCTGCCCGTCAGTAATCCCGTTCTTTTCTATGAAAGGAAGATATACTGTGAGAATGTTGCTGCAAAGCCCCATATTGCATATCATCAGCAATGTACACGCCGCACACACTACCCACGCATAATGAATTTTTTTCAAGCCCCTCGCCTCTTTTCCTATACTGCCTATTGAGATTATATCATAAGTATTTATTTATTGATAATACCATTTTTTTATTGTATTATAAGTATGTATTTATAACTAGCGAAGGGAGCATCGCCATGTTCCGGGAAATGGACTATATATACGAGGTATATAAGGAGCGAAGCTTTACCAAAGCTGCCCAGAAGCTGTATATCTCTCAACCTGCTCTCAGCCTTATGGTAAAGAAAGCCGAGCAGAAGCTAGGAGCATCACTTTTCGACAGAAGCTCAATACCCCTTGAGCTGACTGAGGCCGGTAAGTATTATATTGCTCAGGCCGAGAGGATTATGACAATAACGCAGGAAACTGAGGCCTATTTCAGTTTCATCAAAGCCGCAAACAAGCATCAGCTCAGACTTGGAGGCTCCTCTTTCTTCATAACCTATTTATATCTTCCAGCAATAAAGGCATTCAGACAGATATGCCCCGACGTTGAAGTGCAATGGACTGAGCAGAAAAACAAGCTGCTGTTCGAATCCCTGAAAAACAACAATCTGGATTTCTTCGTTGAGGTTGACGAAACGGATGACCCTGAACTTTCAAGGTATAAGCTCGGAGACGAGCAGGTAATACTGTCCGTACCCGCCAGCTATCGGGTAAACGACAGCCTCAAAGAATACAGGCTCACGATTGAAGACGTCTGCAGCAGACGCCATCTCACTGATGATGTTCCCCCTGTCAACCCAATCGTGTTTGAGGAATATCCCTTTATACTTCTGAGAGAGGGCAATGACAGCTATAACAGGGCAATGCAGATATGCAGGAACGCGGGATTTGAGCCGCAGAACATACCTCTGCTGGCGGATCAGGTTATGACAAGCTATAACCTCTCTGTGGAGGGGCACGGAATCGCCTTCATCCGTGACTCAATTCTCTTCCGTGAGAGTGCTGCCTCAAAGTCCGTCTACTATTATAAGCTTGACGACCCTGCGGCAACACGTTCCGTGTACCTTTACTACAGACGGAAAAAGCTTTCCGATACCGCAGAGAAATTTCTCGAGTTCATGAAAACATATGACATAGACTTTCTCAGCTGAACAGCTGTTATAAGTCGTCATTTATATCATTATAAGTTTTATTTAAGGTTATAAGTTTATGCTTATGACCTTATTTTTTATATATATTGTACATTTTTTGAAACGCAAGATAGAATATTTACAAGCAAAACAAACAAAAGCAAAGAAAGGACGGCTGTTATGTATATTACAGACGAAAAAGTATTCTTCCCGTCCGAGCTTCAGGCGGAGATAAAGGAGAAGTTCTTCTACCTGAACGAGGACTATCTTGGCCGTAAACGTCAGTTTTTTGAAAACTCCGGCGGCTCCCTGCGTCTGAAGGCAGCAGTTGAGGAAAAAGCGCGTCTGGCTGCATTCCCTGATTGCCCCGAGCGCTATCATGACACATCCATGATGCTCAAAGATGTCAAGGCAAAGGGAATCAAGGACATCCTTGAAGTTATCTTCGGAGCAAATCCCGGCGAAGGCGCACTTATTACCGAGCTGACTGCCTCCCAGTGCATGTTCCAGATGGTCAGGGCAATCATGGAAGGCGTCAAGTGGGGCACAAATGTTGTAACCACATCCCTCGAGCACCCCTCCGCCTACGACTCAGTGGAGATTTACTGCAAGCGCACAGGAAGAGAAATGCGCGTTGCAATGGCAAATCCCAAGACCGGCGGTGTTGATGTTGAGGAGATCCTTTCGAAGATTGACAAGGATACCGTTCTTCTCTCAGTGATGAGTGCTTCCAATATCTCAGGCTATATCTTTGATATGGAGACCATCTGCAGAGAGGCAAGAAAAATAAACCCCGAGATCTACATCATAACCGACGCTGTCCAGCACATGCCCCATGGCATCCTTGAAGTCGGCAAACTCGGAATCGACGGAGCAAACTGCGCTCCCTACAAGGCGATGGGCATCAGAGGCTGCGGTTACGCTTATGTCAGTGACAGAGTAGCCGTACTCGAGCACCACAAGCTTCTTGCAAAGCCCGAGAAGGAATGGGAGCTTGGCACATTCCCCCATTCAAACTTTGCGGCAATCTCCGCTGTCGTTGACTACGTATGCTGGATAGGCAGCCATTTCTCCGACGCCACCGACCGCCGCGAGCTGTACGTTGCAGGTATGAACCGTATTCACCTGCAGGAGCACAGCCTTCTCATATACATGATGGAAGGCTCTGATAAAGTTCCCGGTCTGCGTCACATCCCCGGAGTGAAGGTATTCGTTGATTCCGACGATACTGTTGACAGAGACCTTATTTCTGCCATCGGTTTTGAGAACCTCGACTGCACTCAGGCCGTCGCCGAGTACTACAAGAGAGGCGTTACCGTATTCGACCGCGTAAATACAAGCCTGTACTCAAAGCGCATTGTCGAATCCATCGGTCTCACGGGTCTCATCCGTGTATCTCCCCTGCACTGCCACGACACATCGGATATCGATGACTTCCTCAAGGTCACGGCTGAAATTGCAAAGGAATTTGCATAATCTGCGTAGGACCCAACATTAATTCAGTAAAGGTTAAAACCTGAAAATACACAAAAAACAAAAAGAAAGCGAGAAAAGAAATGAAGTTCTGGAAAAAACTTGGTCTTGGCAAACAGATTCTGATCGGTATTGCCCTCGGTCTCATCATCGGCTTTGTATCACCGGAAGCCGCCAATTTCATCAAGCCCCTCGGTGACATCTTCATCCGCATGCTCAAAATGCTCATTGTTCCTCTGGTGTTCTTCTCAATCACCAGCGGTATCTGCAAGATGGGCGATGTTAAGCAGCTCCGCAATGTCGGTCTCCGTTATGTCGGTTGGATAGCCATTTCCGCTATCATCGCAGCCCTCCTCGGCGTTGCTGTTGGTCTCATTGCTCAGCCCGGCGCAGGAATGACTGAGTTCCTTGCTGAAGCAGAGGCAGTTGAAGCATCCGAGTACAACTTCATCAACAATGTTATTTCCTGGTTCCCGACCAATATCGTAGAGTCCATGGTAAACGCAAACCTGCTCCAGATTATCATGTTCACCCTGTTCCTCGGTATTGCACTCCTTGCTCTTGGTGACAGAGTCTCCGGTCTTGTAAAGATCATCGACCAGTGCACAGACACCATGCTGAAGATCACTGAGTTCGTAGTCGGCTTCTCACCCATAGGCATCATGTCCCTTATCGCAACCCTCGTTTCCACCGTAAGTGGTGCAATGATGGTTGAAGTTATCAAGTTCATTGTTCTTGACAATATCACCGGTCTTGTTATCTTTGCCCTCTATCCTCTTCTTGTTCAGCTGTTCACGAAGAACAAGGTCAAATACGGCAGATTCCTCAAGAAGATTGCCACTCCGGTTCTTGTTGCTCTGTCAACATCCTCTTCCGCAGCAACTCTGCCTGTTTCAATCAAGACCTGTGATGAGAAGATGGGAATTCCCGAGAACATCTACGGTTTCACACTTCCTCTCGGCAACACCTGCGGTATGACAGGCTTTGCAATGTTCATCGGTCTGTGCTGCATCTTTGCATCTAACCTTTACGGCTTCCCCGTAACAATTGCAAAGATTCTCCAGTTCGTATTCCTCGGTCTCATCCTCTCCATCGGCGCTGCAGGCGTAAAGGGTGCCGGCGTTGTTATGTCCGGTGTTCTCCTTGAAAGCCTTGGCATGCCCCTCACACTCATTCCTATCCTTGCCGCTATCTGGCCTGCAATCGACCCCTGCCACACCACCCTTAACAACACTGGTGACCTTGCAGGTACAACAATCATCGCAAGCCAGCTCGACGCCATGGATATGGACGTTTACAATCAGGATTAATATAAGTCACAATTCACTCCATTCTCTCTGCAAAGGGACTCTATTACAAGTCCCAAAAACCACCAAAGCACCGGGCCCCAACACATGGGATACCCGGTGCTTTATCTGTTTAACAATTAATTTACAGCCATAGTGGCATTCAAATGAAATCTATCCTAGAGGAAAGAAAATAGATATATTGATAGTCATATTGATGACTGTAACTTATCCTCTATGTAAGTCAATCACAAATTGCGGAAGCGATTGCTGCTTCAAAAGCTTCAATGTCGCCCTTTTCTGCACTGAAGTGCATTACAACGTCGTGGTCTCCCATATAAATTCTAATAAGTCTGCATGGGTACTCCGCTTCTCCGCCCTTAATTAGATTCACCACATGATATGTGCAATCAATGGTGTGCATATCATATTTGTCTGCAAATCTGCCGGAAACCGGGTCTGACGGATTCAGATAAGATGCATCGTCCTCAGTAACCTCCTTGAAAAAAGCACCAGCTTTCTCCATATCACCACCAAAAGTGTTAAGTAGGCTGAAATTGTCCATAAGCATTAGCTTGTAGTCATGCCCCGTAGCATTTGTTTTCTCATAGATTGCATACTTATCTGAGAGAGTTTTCTTTTCTGCTTTCCAGTTTTTGGGGATATTCATTGTTATTCCCTGGAAGGTGATATTCTGTCCCCCGGAGGATTCACCCCCGCAAGCGGTAAGCGAAAAAACCATCATTACAAGTAACACTACAGTAATTATTTTTTTCATAGCAATACTCCTTTTAGATGAATTTGTGATTTGTTGTATATGTTAATTAATATATCATGAAACTACAGAAAACACCAGTTGCCTTTTAGTTTAAAATACTGTTACCACCCTGTATTTCTATGTGATAATTCCTCCTGTAGCGAAAAATATCGGGCAAGTTTTTTCTTGCCCGTGGAGCGGAGTTGGTGTATTCTGTCAGTATATTGAAAACAAGGACGGTAATGGCTGTGCTTCTAAATTCCCTTGGTGTTATCATAGAGAAAAGCGGCAGAAAAATCATTATGTCTATGCTTCTGAGCGGAGACATACGTGTCTGCCTATCGGGCTCCGGCTTTGCTCCAAAGGGCTGTGACGCCGAGGCTCTGATTTCTGCGATAGACGGAATGTTCATGCCCGAAACGGGAGACATTCCAAACTATACAACGGCAGTAAAGGCGAGACTAAAGGGCATTGATGTTTGCCCCGATTCCGAATTTTCAAAGCCGCTTTCAAGAACAGATGGCGGGTATACACTTAGGCATATCACACAGCTATTTGGGGACATTGACGAGTACGAGGATTTCTGCGCGCTTATTAGACGCGAGGATGATATCTGCGACTTTGACAGCATATCATTCATAACAGGAAATGTCTCGGGCGCTGAAATCATTATATATGACCGCTTGCTGTACCACTCCGCCGGCAAAGTAGAATTCCGCCGTTACGAAGACAGTACCGGAACACTTGGAACTACTGTGATATCCAGGATGGCTGCAAAATCAATAAAGGATGAGCTTATATCTGAAGAGACGGTGATAAGTACCGAAGCGGATTTAATTGATGAGGCTGCTCCTGTGACAGAAGAGAGTTCGGAGCCTGAGTTAGTTATTGAGGAAGCTGTCTGCGAATCTGATGATGTTACAGCGTCTGAACCGGTAGTTGAAGCGGCGATTGTCGAAACCGAATATTACGTGGAACCAGCATCGGTTATTGAGGAAGCTGTCCCTGAACCCAAGAAGGCTGAATCGAAGGTCAGTACCCAACAGGACAGTCCGGTCACTGAGGAAAACAACCTGCGTACCACAGTCAGGTTCTATGCCGACGGAAACAGATACATACTTCTCGTTGAACGCAGACCCGGTAAGGGGCAGCTGTTCAACCACGGTTTTCTCGGCTTGCCGGATGTGACCGAAACCGTCAAGCCCGCATACATGGCATTCAGGGAGGCTGACAGAACCGTATCTCCCGAAATACACTGCAAGGATTACAACTACTGGCTCATGTATGAAAGCAGTACATTCGGAGCTGTAACGGATAAAATCTCACTCCCCACTTTTATTGGACTGTGCGCTTCATGTCTTGGAACTCCTGTAAAGGACGGGCTTATCGTGTTTGGTGATATGGACAGAAACGGCTCCGCCACAGCCGAGCCTGACATATCCTCAGCTCTGGATGATGCGATTGAGGAAGGCTTCAGCTATGCGCTTATCCCTGAGGCAAACCGTAACGCCGTTGCAGCTAAGGCAGAATTTATTAACTGTCTTTATTACAGCAGCCCCTCCGAAGCTGTCAGGCTGGCATTAGATTCCTTAGGGTTCTGAAGCAACCGGTTAATTTTCACTTAATTTGGTGGTGATTATATGAATCCCGCATTTCATCAGATAGCAGTCATATTCATAGGCATTGCAGCGGGCTTTGTCTGCAGAAAGCTTGAGGTTCTGACCGAGGACAGTACCACAACTCTCTCAAACATAGTCGTAAAGGTAATACTTCCCTTCTACCTCTTCAATGCCATTGTATCCTCATCCTCAGGTATCGGCGGCGGGATGGTGCTAAAGGCTATTCTGCTCTCCACAGCCATGTTTCTGCTGAGCGGACTTGTCGCCCTCATAATCGTACCGCTTCTGCGCCCCACTGCGGATGATAAAGGTGTGTACCTTTTTGAAACCATGTGCGGAAACGTCACATACATTGGAATTCCCGTGTGTGCGGCGGTTCTTGGCGGAGATGCAGCCTTTTATGCCTCGTTGCTGAACATCCCTTACAACCTTCTATGCTTCTCACTTGGGATTTTCCTGCTCTCGGGTAAAGCCTCATTCAGGAAGATTCTTAACCCCGCATTCCTTGCAGGTTTACTTGCAGCCGTACTTTATGTACTGAAGGTCAGCGTCCCGACTGTGATAACCGATGCCTGTGCATTTCTCAGTCAGGCAACGTCACCATGTGCCATGCTTGTTATCGGCTCCGTGCTGGGTGCTGTTCCACTTAAGAACCTGTTTTCCGAGTGGATGGCAATACCATACGTCATTCTTAGGCTTCTAGGAATTCCCGCTCTTGTATGGTTGCTTACCGGGCTTTTGGGCAACATCGACCCGGTTCTGAGAGGTGTTCTGGTACTCATGGCAGCTATGCCTGCGGCAACGAATTCAACCATGTTGTGCACAATCTACGGAGGCAACCGCGAACTCTCTGCAAAGCTCATTTTCCTGTCAACCGCCCTGTCTATATTGAGCATACCCCTTTGGGCAACGATACTTGGATAATTCTAAATAGAATATAATCCCACGGGTTCTGAAGTAAACCCGTGGGATTTTTGTTATATCTCTGTCTCCAGCTGTTCGAGCTGCTTTATGATTTCGGTCTGACGCTCATAGAACATGAGCTCCTCATTGTGGCGGTAGTAGGCATCACAGCCGTAGCGGGAGATAAATCGGGCAGCATACCAGCTGACGGTCATCTCAGTGACGAGTATGAGCAGCTCCTGACCCTCATCCCAGACAGCTTCCGCAAAGGCAAAGAGATTTTCAAGCTTTTCACCTGCTTTCCCGGCATCCTGCCTCATGCCTGACACGATTGAGTCATAGTCCGCCTTGATATCCTCAAATGAGGATTTCAGGCAATCGTGCCTGCTCATGAAGTCAATTATTCGGCCATAGCGGCTGCGCTTCTCCGGGGAAATAGTTCCTCTGCGCTCCTCTCTTGCCAGCTTTGTTCTGAACTTTTCTATCTCCTCAGAAAGAACTGCTCCGTTTTTGACCTCTTTGAGGGCAGGCAGCAGTTCGCTTATCATGTCCTCAGTCTCTATCACCGAACGCAGGTCAGCGTTTACATTATCCAGCAGCAGACCTATCAGGCTGAGTCTCTCGTCAAAGGGCGCTTCATGCGCTCTCTTTTTTATCTCTTCGGGGGCTTTTCCGTCGAGTATAAGGTCAACCTTGTAGTCGGACCGGTATTTATTGAACAGGTCGTAATAGATAGCAAAGTCCTCAGCAATCTCGCTATCCTGAACATACTGGCTGATGAGCAGATTATCTATAGGGATTCCCTTGAGCTCGTATATCTCCATCATATCGCTGAGATCTATCCAACCGCGGGCTGTGATGAAGCGCTTTCCGTCCACATCCTGCTCCACACGGTAGAAATTTTCCTTCTTCGCATCGAGATATGTCAGAACTGCGGGATGCACTCCTCTTCTGAGTGCATATTCCTTCCATGCGGGATAGTCCGGCTCAATGTCAATTCTCTTCAGTCTGTCCCAGGTTACGATATCAAACTCGCGGACGCTTCTGTTGTACTCGGGCGGGTTGCCTGCCGTAACCACAATCCATCCACCTGGGACCTTGTGCTTACCGAAGGTCTTGTACTGCAGGAACTGGAGCATGGTGGGTGTGAGAGTCTCGGATACGCAGTTTATCTCATCAAGGAAAAGTATTCCCTCCTCTGTCTGCGCCTCCTCCATCATATCGTACACGGAGGAGATAATCTCGCTCATGGTGTATTCTGTGACATCGTAGGACTCGCCCTTGTACTCCTTATGAATAATCAGGGGCAGACCCAGGGCGGACTGCCTAGTGTGATGGGTCATTGAGTATGATACCAGACCCACGCCCAGTTCATCTGCAATCTGCTTCATTATGGCAGTCTTGCCTATTCCCGGAGGTCCCATGAGAAACACAGGGCGCTGAGCCTCGGGAGGTATCAGAAAATTGCCGTATTCATCCTTTGCAAAATACGCTCTCATTGCGTTGCTTATCTGTTCTTTTGCCTCGCGAATGTTCATAGATCAAACTCTCCCTCGTCCATTCTTGCTCCGCCCTTGGCTTTGAGCAGCAGCGCGGTAATTTCTGTAAGCTCAAGCTCCAGTGCTGTCTTTACGTATGTGTCTATATTCTCCGGCTTAAGTAGTTGTCTTGCGGCTATACCGCTCATTGCCGGTATGTTGTTGTATTTGAAGACCCTCTCCATAACCAGGGATTCATTTTTGCGGATAAAATTTTCCGCTCTTTTGGAGACTGCACCGGTATGCATCTCCGGGCAGGATGCCCAGAGCATGGAATAGAGCATCTCCGCAGGTGGACTGTCCTCCTCGGGATATCCCGGGGCTATGTAGCCTTTTATCAGCTTATAGTTGCTGCCAAATGCATTTTTCCCTATCACTGCATCGGGATTAAGTACATTTGCCTCTTTCAGCGATTCGCATTCAAAAAAGGCTTCCTCGCCTATTGAGAATACGCTTGCTGGTACCGTGATTCTTTCTAGCCCCGTATTCTGAAATGCGAGCTGGCAAATCTCCTCAAGCCCCTCCGGCAGTTCTATGCTTCTAAGTCCTTCGCAGAACAGAAAAGCACCGTCGTCAACGGTCTTCAGTCCTTTCGGCAGCTCTATCTTCTCGAGATTGATGCAGGATGCAAATGTTGCAACGCCCAAATTGACGAGACCTGATGGCAGTCTCACCTCCCGGAGGTTTTCACACTCGGCAAAGACCTCCTCCTCGAGGAATCCCACGCTGTCCGGTATATAAACCTTAACTATGTCCGGGTTCTCGGCAAACTGCTGGCTCTTGAGATAGCTGACACCGTCTCTTACGGTCAGCACCCCGTCAACAAGCTGAAAATCGTCTATCAAGAATATCCTCCTCCGTAACCGTCATATGCTGTGCCCATGAGGGCACTGCCGGTTCCTCGTAATCTCCTCTGTGGATAATAAACGCGGTGTCATATTTCGGCTTTTCCGCAGGAAACACGCCCAGACCATCGGTGAAATATATGAGTCCCTGCAGATTACTCAACTGCTTTGTCCTTACAAGCTCGTCAACATAGGCGAAGACGGGGCGGAAATCAGTTTTCCCCAGACCCTTTATCTCCATTCCACTTATGTATTCTTCAAAATCCTCCCTACAGCCTATGTGGGCAACATCCTCTATGCGGTCGTCGCACTGAATGATGTACATATTCACCTTTGTAAAGAAATTCTCCTGACGCTGCAGGATATCGTGGGTGTGCTGAATGAAGGACTGCACCACATCCCCCCGCACGCTGCCGGAGGTGTCTATGGCGATGACGAACTCCCTGATTCGCTTCTGCTCGGAGTATTCCAGCGGCTCAATCAGCGGCATGTTGCCGTACAGACTTATTCCGTAGCTGTAGTAGTTGTTGTCGAACTCCTCATCGGATATGTGGAGAATCTCACCGTGCACACCGAAGCGACGCAGGAAGTCCGTGTAGCTGTGCCTTGCCCTGTTCAGGCTCCTTAGATTCTGCACCAGGGCGGAGTCCTTGTCCTGCTGCATGGTTTCCAGCTCCGTCTGCATCCGTTTTGAGACATCCTCCCATATCTTGCGCAGGTTGACTTTCTTATCCGTCTTTGCATTCGGGTCTGTGGCTCCGTACCAGATTCCGTGGCCGTCAGCCATGAACTTCAGTCTCTCTGCATCAAGTTCGTCCTCTGAAAGGCTCCTGTCTCCAAGCCATTTATATATGCGTTCAGCCGTAAGCGTATCCATATCGGCTTTCAGCAATTCTATTACAGCCTGCTGTGCCTGAATGCGCCCGGCGTGGATTGATGACGAGCCCAGACCGTTCAAGGCATTCTCAACGGCGATGTCCGTTGCCAGATCCCAACGCTTGCGGTCTATGTCCCTGCCGATGAAGTTATGCCTGAACACACAGTGCATAATCGAATGCAGAATATCCCGACTGATTTCCGACTGGCTCCGTTTGTAAATCCCCAGCACATACCATGGGCTGTAGTATATGCATTCCCCGTCCGTTGCCAGACTCAGGTTCTCATCGGAAACGAATTCAATATGGGAAACCGCCCGGTCCAGAAAGCGGAAATTGACAAGGAGGGAATTTCTTGCGAGAAGTATAATATCTTTTGCAATAGTCTCGGCCTTTAGGTTTCTCTCATTCTGAGACAACTCTTCCTGATCCACGACGAATTTTCCCTCCTCCCTGGTTGGTGGTTATACCACAGAAACGATTATATGATATTTGTTTCACAATAGCAAGATTATTTTATCACATACCATATAAATAATTAACAAAATTATGGTTCCGTATTTCAATTAGCACCAATTTTTGTCAGCTGATTTATCCAAAACATGATAAAACGAGTTAAATTTCAAAAATTTTCAAAATAATTTCAAAAATATTTAAAAAATGTCTTGACTTTTTTAATTTTTGTAATATATTTGTAATCAAGTTATGTATACCCGATTATATCAAAGAGGTAGCCCTATGAAGGATAATGAGTATATCGAATTATTTGAGAAATATCTGAGAGAGGACAAGAATGCGTCTGAGAACACCATCGCCTCCTATTCTAGAGATATCCGCCAACTGAGCGATTATCTTAGGACCGAGACCGGTCACGATCTTGAAACCGCAACTGATGAGGATCTCGGTGATTATATAGGGATGCTCAGAGAGGGCGGAAAATCCGTTTCCACCGTTTCAAGATGCATCGCCTCCATAAAGAACATGTACACTCACTTCAACATCACCCAGCAGCTCAAACATCACCCCGCGCTGCTGCTGGTGCCTGAGAAAAGTGAGAAGTCTCTTCCAGAGATTCTTACGAACGAGGAGGTCAATCTCCTTCTCTCCCAGCCCAGACCCATTGACCTTAAGGGTATTAGGGACAAAGCAATGCTGGAGCTGCTCTATGCCACAGGTATCCGCGTGTCTGAGCTTATTGATTTAGACCTCGAGGACCTGGATCTGGACACTTCATGCATCGTCTGCAGAGGAAAGAACAAGGAACGTATGATTCCCATCTATCCCGCTGCAGCTGAGGCTCTGGACAGCTATATCCGTCTGGCACGCCCACAGATGGTTGCAGAATCCGACGAGGATGCGCTTTTTGTGAACGTGTCCGGTGAGAGAATGTCCCGTCAGGGCTTCTGGAAGCTGATTAAACACTATGCGGCAAAGGCGAATATCAAAAAGGATATCACCCCACACACACTGAGACATTCATTTGCGGCACATCTTCTGGAGAATGGCGCCGACATCCGTGCGCTGCAGAACATGCTGGGGCACTCCGACCTGTCTTCAACCCAGATGTATTCGAATCTTGTGAAGCAGTCTCTTCAGGAAATTTATAACACCTCCCACCCCAGAGCGTAGGCGGCCGGTGCTTATAATAAAGAAATAAACTTGGGATCTGTTAGGAAAACGCAGAGGTATACCGTTTGGCAGCCTCTGCGCTTTTATTTTATATATTATCTAATTAATGATTATGATTCCGCCCTCGCCTGTCCCGTTGAAGCCACCTTCGGGAGCCCATGGGTTAGGGTCATATCCCCAGTTGTCCTCGGGGCTGTTCGGCACGGGTTCAGGCTCCTGGACATTTTCTCCGCTGTCGTCGGGGTCGTTAGGCTGTTGCCCATTTCCTACGATGACGACAGGGTTGTCGTCCGGCAAAACGTCGTCACCTGTGATAATTTCAGGTGGCTCCGGCCTTGGAAGCGGTGTCTCCTCCCTTGCACTGGGTTTCTCGTTCAGTCCGCCAAATAAGCCCTGGCCGAAGGAGTGCTCGAGATTCCGGTAGGCTGTGGCATTGCAGGCAGGCAGATAATTTGAAACATCGTCTCTGCTGTGGGTTTCTGAGATGTCTGCATCGGTTCTGTTGAAGTAAGCATAGGACACAGGCCAGGAATCATCCCAGGTCACATCCACATTATAGTAGCCGTCATCCAGCTTCACGATATTCCAGGCATGGCTTCCGTTGGAATATCCTATCACGTAATAGGTCGGGATGCCGAGTCTTGTCATGACGCACTGAAACGCCCTAGAGTAGCCTGCGCATACGGATCTGTGCAGCACAAGTGCACTGTATGCGCTCTGGCACAACCGCTCGTTGACGTCATAGTCCGTGTTCTTTGCGATATAGTCGTGGACGTATTTCTCTCTGTCGTAGTTGGAGGCAAGCCCCAGGGCACCGCTGAGCACCTCCTGAACTGCAGCCTCAAACTTAGGCTTCGCCTGGGCAATCTCCTCCGCACTCATGTTGTAGTTGAGAGCGACCTGAACGCATATCCCCTTTTCCGTATACAGGTAGCTGTATTTGGTCTCAAGCCAGAAAATTTCCGGATGGTCGTTGAAAAGAGCCTCAACCGCCCTCTGGGCCTCCTTAGTGGTAGCTCCGTTTGTCACTAAAAAGCTCTGACTGTATTCCGCGGCATTTGCGTAGGCCTTTTTGTAGACCTCCTTACCTTTCTCGCTGAGGGTTGAATAGTAGGGATAGAACTCAGCTTCGAAATCTCCTACCGCCGCGCTGATTCCGCTGTCATGAAGCGATGCCGTCTCGTCATCGCTTATCATCTGACCTTCGGAGCTTACGGGGATATAACTGCTTATGGATGAAATCGTTGAAGCAGCGAATTTATAGACATTCTCCTCCAGACTGCTGCCATCTCCGTAAATTCCGTTGAGTCCAAAGAGAAGGCAGTACAGACCAAAGCCGAAACCGGCCAGAAGCAGAAGCTTCAATATTAATCTACCGAGTTTTTTCAAAAAGCGCATTCCCGGGTTTCCTTTAATAATAATTTTCCGACGCAGTTGGTATTATACCACACCGCGCCGGATAAAGAAAAGAAAGAAAAGAGAGGAAAGAGATAATGGATGCAATACATTTTCCGTATTACGTGGGGTATTGTAGCATAAGCTTATGAACGAATATCGATAATCAGATGAACAAATTGTAAACACGGTAACGATATGCGCTAACCCAGCATGTTGCTGAGGAAGATTTCAATTCCAATGGCAATGAGGATTATTCCACCGAGGATTGAAGCCTTGCCCGCAAGTTTGGCACCGAACTTCTTGCCGATAATCAAGCCACCGATGCATATTACAAAGGTTACCACCCCGATAATCAGGGCCTCCACCAGCGCCATCTTCCAGTTGAGCTCCGCTATTGTGAAGCCTACGGAAAGCGCGTCTATGGAGGTGGCAATACCCTGGAGCATCAGCGCCCAGAAGCCTACCGCAGGTTTCTCCGCCTCGGAGTCCTTATTCCTGATTCCCTCTATAAGCATCTTTCCGCCTATATAGGTAAGGAGTATCAGGGCAATCCATGGTATGAACTTCTGAAATGCTGCAAAGGCCTGCGCCACAGTTTTTACGCATATCCACCCTATCAGTGGCATGGCTATCTGGAAGAAACAGAAGGTTCCCGCTATAAGGCACATTCTCCTTTTGGGCATACCGGGTTCATTCAGACCGTTGGACAGCGATACGGAGAATGCGTCCATCGCAAGACCAACTCCGAAAAGAATGCTGTTTAGGAAAAACACGAAACTCCAGCTCATCAGAGACCTCCTTGGCAGACAAAAGTATAGGCATTATACACCGCAGCGCAAGAAATATCCAGTCCATTTTAGTTTATTTTCAGTTTATTGAATCGGGTTATGCTGACCTCATATAGGTCGTCTGCAGTATTTTACCCTCTATAACAAAACAATTCTCTCTCCAAACTATCCACGTGCAGGCGATGAAAATCCCCGGGAAGACGGTTTCCCGGGGTATTTTTTATCTTAATAGAAGAGCTTTGCAATGGGACTGTCTGCGTCCAGAATAAGGGTCTTCTCCTCACCTGTCATGGACTCCTCGAGGGCATCCAGAGCAATCATGAAGGTGTAAAAATCGGCTTCCTCATCCGTGTCGTAGACCTCGGCAAGAATTCGCATGTATTCCGCGTCGCCCTCTGCGCGCAGTTCGGCAGCCTTGGCTTTAGCCTCGGAGATTGTAATCTCAACCTGCTTGTCTGCCTTGTTGCGGATTTGCTTCGCTTCGGCGTTGCCTTCGGCCGTATAGGACGCAGCGATGTTGTTGCGTTCGGATATCATTCTGGTGTATACCGCATCCTTGTTATCATCCGGCAGGTCAAGGGTCTTTGTCTCAACCGCGAGAATCTTTATTCCGTAGCGGTCGAAGTTGTCACCTATATTGTCCATGACCAGTCTGACCACCTTGCCGTCACGGCCGGAGATTATTGTCTCCTGCTTTTGGGAGGAAATGACTGTTTTGAGGGAGTTATAGACAATAGCATTGATTCTGCTCTCCGCGTTGCTGATGCTTCCCGAAAGGGACTCGATGAACAGGCGCGGGTCGTTAATTCTCCACATAGCAAAGGAGTCAAGAACCATGGAGTGCTTGTCCGCCGTTATGACATCGCTTATGGGGAGGTCATAGAGCAGAACCGTTTTGGGAAGAGTGCTTGTGCTCTGGATGAAGGGCACCTTGAGGTAGAGCCCAGGCTGGTCCTTTATGTCCTGAACCGCGCCGAATTCCCATACTATTCCATACTCGTTCTGATGCACCACATACATGGAGCTGAAGAGGATAGCAAGAATGATTGCTAGCGCAATGATGAGCGCAAGCTTTGTGACTTTGCCTTTTTTATTTGTGTTTTCCATTACGCCTCTCCTTTCAGCCTGCATTATCGGCGGTATTGCCGCTGGTGAAATCATCAAGCGGCAGAACGGTGTTGACCGTGCTTCCGTCCTTGCCCATAATGATAACCTTCATACCCGGGAATATTTCGGATATCTTTTCGTAGAACAGTCTCTGCTTCGTTATCTCGGGATACTTGGAGTACTCCTCATAGAGCTGGTTAAAACGGGATGCCTGACCGTTCGCCTCATTTATGCGGGCAGTCTTGTAGGCCTCTGCCTGCTGGAGTATCTCATCGGCATCAGCCTCAGCGGCGGGAAGTACCTCGTTTGCGTATTTGTTAGCGTTGTTGATTGAGGTGTCCGCGTCCTGCTTTGCAGTCTCAACTGCCTTGAAAGCGATCTGAACCTCGTTCGTTGGAGGCTCCGCGTCCTGAATTGTGATGTTCACCAGTGTGATTCCTAGGTCCTCCTGCTCAAGGCGGTTGAGTATCTTGTCCTTTATTGAGGCCTGAATCTCACTCTTGCCGGTGGTGATGACATCGTCAACCTTGTAAAGGCCGATTGTATCTCTGATGTAGGACTGGCAGAGCATTTTGAGTATGCCCACGGGGTCCTCTGAATTGTACAGATACTTTACGGGGTCCGTCACACGGTATTCCACATAGAAGTCCACGTTGACGAAGTTGTAGTCAACGGTTATCATCACGGATTCCGTGGGGATAGACTGGTTCGTGCGGGCATCGTAGCCTATGGGGAAACCTTTTGTGGCCTTGGAGACTATATTCTTCTGCTGGATGAAGGGTATCTTGAATTTCAGACCCGAAGTGCTTACGACCGTGGGCTTGCCGAAGGTGGTAATCACTGCGAACTCGTCCTCATTCAGCTCATAGAAGGAGTTGGAGATAACCGAGAGAATGAGCAGAAGCACCACAATCATAATGACTCTTCTGCGGGTCTTTTTAGGGTCCTTGGGTGCTTTCTGTTTGAAGACATCTCCCCCGCCTCCGAAGGGTTTCTTGAAATGATATTCGTTATTGTCCATGTTTCAGTTCCTTTTCAAATATACTAGGTTTGAAAGAAGGCTACCCTTTTTGTGTGGGGTAGCCTTCTGAGTGCTGCTGTTTGGGAATCAGGCATTTTCCATCATAGGAGTCCAGTGAACCTGGCTGTATATGTCGGTGAAGCGGAAGCAGGCATTTGCCGTCTCGGGCTTCTGAAGATACAGATATCCGATCTGGAGACCGTCACCGACGGTGATAGGATCGCTGATTCTGTAGCTGTCGCTGTAGTTGTTGTTGTAATCGTAGTAGTCGGCAACAAGCTCAATCACGTCGTCGCTCTTGAGGATTGCTACGCTGTCTGTGCTCTTGGGCATCGTTGCGGTGTCCCCGTCTATGCTGAACTCAAGTTCATCACCTCTGTAGGCAAGGGACTTGGCTATTGTGCCTGTCTCGCCTGCACGGTAGTCATAGCGGACACCGACTATTGAAGGCTCGTCGTCTACAATTTCAACAATTAGATTTGCTCTCACGCCATTATAGAGCACGGGGATTCTTCCGGTTGCCACGCAACCGTCTTCGCTGTTCACGATGCTCTCAAGGTAGAAGGCACAGTTCCAATCGTTGAGACCCATCCAGATTCCGTCAAATGTGCCGTTGAGGGCACCCTTTGATGTGAAGTAGTCCTGATTGAGGTCAAGACCCAGGTCGATGTAGCCCGCGCCATCGTCAATAAAGAGGTTGAGCATAACTTCCTGAACGAGTGCCCACTGGTCTTCGGACAGGCTAATCTGCATGTTGCCGTCTTCACCCTTTGTCCATACCAGATTGGAGTCGTTGAACTGATTTACAGAGATGAACTGGGCCACATCCTCAGTGTTGAGCGTGCCGTCATCGTAGGTGTCGGAAATGAATCCGGAATTGTCATCGGTTAGACCTCTGACGTTGCCGAGACTTCTGCCGGACATCATCTGCATGAGCAGGGATGCTATATCAGCATATTCAGTGTAATTTGAGCCGTAGCTGGAGCCTGAGTTTGTGGTGTAGCCGGAGTTATATCCTGAACTGTAGCTCGAACCGTAACCTGAGCCGTATGAGCTTGAACCATAGTTGGAACCATAGCCGGAGCTGTAACCCGAGCCGGTGCTGTAACCTGCACCTGAACCGTAGCCGGAACCGAGGAGTGATCCGAAGGGGGATGAGTATCCGCCCGAACTTGCCTGGCCGCTGGAGGCGTAGGTGGCGTATGCCTGGATGCAGCGTGAGTACTCCGAATCCATACCTATGCTGTTATAGGTGGAAATGGCGCTCTTTACGCTGGAGACGCTGCGGTACGGGAAGTAGATTGAAAGGCCGTATGCGTTATTTACAGTATTGGAGGTGCGGTTGTACTTGACGGCGTTGATAATTGTGTTCGCCAGGTCATTTCCTGCGTCTGTGTTCAGGTTGTACGCAAGGTTTGCAAGGTCAACCTGGTCAATTCTGGAGGAAGCTGCAAATTCCTTTGCACTGCCTCGGGCAGTTGAAACCGTCTTGTACTGGTTGTTCTGAATCATTGCGGTTGTGGCCGTTGAGAAGTTGTTCAGCTTTGTGGGCAGAGTTGTGCAGAGCTCTGCAAGGTCAATGACTGCCAGGGTTGTATCCTGACCTCTGCATTTCTGAGCACAGACATCAACGAAATCGTCCACTATCTGTTTGCCCAGCTCCAGGGTGCTGACGCCCTTATTATTTGAGAGTTTTGTGAGCCAGTTGGTGTAGTACCATCCGATGCCCGGTTCTGATTCCTCGGATGCAATGAGGTAATCCGCATAGTCTGAGCACATGAGGGCTGTCTCAGCCGTTGCCATGAGGCAGGCGTCAAAGCCTATGAAGTCAAACTTCACTCCGCCGGCCTTGAGGGCCTTGTCTATGCCGTCAAGGGTCATAGAACCTGCATTCTTGAATTTCTGGTCGTAGCCGTAGCCTGTGAGAGATCCGCCGCCGTGATCCCAGAATATGAGGATGTTACGCTCAGCCGGGAAATTCTTGGCGCAGAACTGGATGTAATCCGCCAGGGTCTCAGGCTTAGTCATTGCAACATTGCCGCCATCGGCAAGTGTCTTGAACTGGCCGCCCGGCAGAAGCTGGTAAACCATGTTGGTCTTGGTGCTCATCAGGTTGTTCTGCCACTTTGAGCAGCCGCCTGCGTAGATAAGGAGGTTCACATCATTACTAAGTGAAGATGACGCCATCTCCTGAAGGTCGCTGGTAGCCATTCCGCTACCGGACTCAAGGTCCGTACCACACATGTAGACCATGATAGTGGTCTTGTCTGTGGCTCTGGGGGTGTAGAACTTAGCCCTTGAACCGGGTGCCACATTGGTGTTCAGAACACCCTGATTACCCTGGGTGCCTCCCTGAGTCCAACCCGTTGATGATATACCCTGGTTGACGTTGGTGTAACCGCCCAGCAGAGAGCTGAGGTCAAAACCGTATGCTGAATTGCCGGAGTATCCCGGGTTCTGCATAGACGCCTGAGGCGTGGGGGTCTGGACTACGGGGGCAGGCGTCTGAATGACGGGTGCCGGGGTCTGTATGACAGGAGCCTGTGTGGCGAATGTGTTCGTCTGGGAGCTGCTGTTGTAGTTATTGGATGAACCCATGCATGACTTCAGAACGAAAATAACGATAATCGCTATGATTGCGATACGCAGAAGCTTCTTCAGATTGAGTCCGCCGCCGTTTCTATTTCCGCTACCGCCATTGCCTCCGGGATAATTTCCACCGCCGTTGCCACCCGTATATCCCTGCTGGGGACGGTATGTACCGGTCTGGTGGTTAGTCTGAGAGCTGCCAGAGGGCTTTTTGTTGCTGTTCATTACAGCCGATGCTAATCCGGCCGCTGCTGCCTTTCCGAGAGCGGAAACAGCTGCGTTGGTGACGACGCCACGGTCATCCTGCGGTTTGCCGGCAGCCTGTTCAGTCTTGCCGCCGGGTCTTCCCTGGTATCCGCCCTGGGAACCTACAGGACCGCCGCCTACGGCTTCACCTTTCTTTTCAACGCTGTGGCCTGCAGTACCGTTGACTTTTCTTGGCATTTAACACTACCTCCAAACATAATTTTCTGTATATATTTTATATCCAAAGCCTTGTAATTGCAATAATCATATTGTGAACAGATAATAAAAATTAGCGGCTAGGATATCAATTAGCCGCTAATTTCAGTGATTATTCAGATATTGTTCGTTTTCATGCCTTTTCGGCTGTTTCTGCTGCTTCTGCCGCGGCCGCTTCCTCTGCAGCCTTAATCTTCGCCAGTTCTTCCTCTTCCAGAACTCTATAAGCCACCTTGCCGACGAGTGTCTTGGGCAGGTCGTCTCTGAACTCTATATCATAAGGCATGGCGTACTTCGCAATGTTCTTTCTGCAGTAGTCCAGGAGACCTTCTTTTGTTCTGTCGCTGGGGTCAATGCCCTGCTTCAGCTTCACAAAAGCCTTGACCTTCTGAATCTTGTAGGGATCAGGAACACCGATGACGCAGCTCATCTGGACATAGTCGTGGGCATCGATGATATTCTCCAGCTGTGCAGGATACACGTTGTATCCGGAGCTGATAATCATTCTCTTTGCACGGCCTCTGAAATACACGAAGCCTTCGTCGTCCATCAAGCCGAGGTCGCCTGTGTAAACCCAGGTAAGTCCGTCTGCATGGTGGCGCAGGGTCTGGGCGGTCTCCTCGGGATTATCCATATATTCCTTCATAACGGAAGGACCTGCAAGAAGAATCTCGCCTTCCTCACCGTAGGGGAGTTCCTTGTCCGTATTGGGCTCCACTATCTTGATGTAGGTATCGGGGAACGGGATTCCTATGCTTCCCTCCTTGAACATCTTCGGAGGAGTGAGACAGCAGGCTGTGACGGTTTCCGTTGTACCATAGCCTTCACGTACCTGGATGGTGGCGTTGTGGTCATATAGGAACTTGTCCAGCTTCTTCTTCAGCTCGATTGAGAGTGAGTCGCCGCCGGAGAATACGCCCTTCAGGCAACTGAGGTCGGCGCCTTCCATTGAGGGAAGTCTGAGCAGGGCTTCATACAGCGTAGGCACACCTGCGATGAAATTGCACTTTTCCTTGACCAGGAGCTTTGCATAGCTCTTGGGAGTGAAGCGGGGAACTAAAATGCAGCGGCCACCCTGTGAAAGCATAGTGTGTATGCATACGCCGAGACCAAAGCCGTGGAATATCGGCATAGCGGAGAGCATCTTATCTCCCGGACGGAACATGGGGTTGGCTGCGACGACCTGCTGGCCGAGAGCGTTGAAGTTCTTGTTCGTTAGAACAATTCCCTTGTTTGTACCGGTTGTGCCGCCGGAGTAAAGAACAACTGCGGGGTCGTCAGCTTTGCGCTGTACCTTGTAGTTGTAGAAGCAGTGTCTGCTCATGCGGAGGAAATCCTTCCACATGATAACAGGCGCGTCCTCCGGTATCTTCTTTATCTTGCGTCCTTCGGTGAGCATGTATCCGGCCTTTATGGGCTTGGAGAGCTCATCCTTCACGGAGGCTATAATGATGTTTGTGAGCTTTGTGTTCTGACGGATGCTCTCGAACTTGTTGTAGAACTGGTCCAGAGTAATTGCCGTAACGCTGTTGGAGGCGTTGAGGTAGAACTCGATTTCCTTTTCGGCGGAAAGCGGGTGAATCATATTGCACACGCCACCTACGAGGTTGACTGCGTAGAACATGTAGATTGCCTGGGGGCAGTTCGGCAGTGCTATTGTGACCCTGTCGCCTTCTCTGACACCAATGGTCTTAAGCGCCTTGGCACAGTTCTCTATCTCATCAACCATCTTTGCGTAGGTGGTTGACTTGTGCATGAAGTCAAATGCTATATTCTTTGGATACTCCTCGGAGACCTTCTTGACAGCATCGAACATTGAACCTTCGAAGTAATCAAGATGCATGGGAATTTCGCCCATGAAGGGCTCCCAAGGTGTTTTTGCTGTTATGTTTTCTATATCCATATTAACTCCCTTTTCTCTTTATCCAAACCTTGTGTATTCTACAACTATCCATGCCTAAATGCAACTGATTTTTTAAGTTGTCGGAGATTCCCGTTAGAAGAAGGAAGGGCTCTATGCCTCTTCCTTCTTCATCTCCTTTATTATGCTGACTCTTTCAATACACCTCTGCAGAATTCCGGTTATCTGTATTTCTCTGCTTTTTCTCTTCTATTATTTGCCTCCGCTAAAATATGACTCTGCGAGTATAAGCTGTGAACCATCCGGACTGAAATCCGATACTTTGCTGTCCATCAGCTCGAGGCGGGCTTTCAGCCTTCCGCACTCTTCAAGCACAAAATCCGGATTAACATGCACAGGAGCATGACCTATCTGCCTCTCAATATTTGCGTACAATATGTTATCCAGCGCTTCGCCCTGAAGGCCGAGACAGCGCATGACGAAGGGTTCACGCTGAATCAGGTAGTTGCCGTCGGATTCAATGAGCACTTCCCCGCTTCCGCCGAGGAACTCTCTTACGATTTGAGGTCTGCGCAGATTCTCCTTCTCGTTGAAGGGATCGCCCTCATTTGTAAGAATGCATCTTCCACCTATATCTGTGCCGTATACTATTCTGTTTCCGTGCTTTGCGAAGAAGGCCGATGCCTTTTTCGTGTCTTTGGAGAAATTCTCGTACATTTCAATGCCCGGGGTCAGGTCCAGCATCACATTGGGATATCTGTCCATTATATCGTCGATCCGCTCAAGCTGAGCTGACATAAAGAAAAAATGGGCAAGAATTGCGTGGAGCTGCGGGTGGGCATCCAGTACGTTCAGAACCTGGGTGTACTGGACCTCGTTGTTGATATAACTCTCGTCATACCACCATCCCTGCTTCTTTACCCATTCGGACACATCCGGGCTCCAGTGGTTTTCAGGGTCGTTCACATGCCAGGTGAATGGCACACGGTTCTCCTCCATATATGCCCAATAGGGCTCCCAGCAGGTTGCATCGAAATCCGGTATGGGTAGGGTCTTGCGCATCTGGGGCTTGCCCTCCAGCATTTTTACGCCGTCGATTCCTGCTCTGCGCATGCGTTCTATGTACTCTGCGAGGTATCTGCCGAGTTCTTCGGGGTGGAGGTAGTATTCACTGGCGTCGGGGCTACCGAATACATAGAATCTGCCCGGACTCATGTCTTTCATTACCAACGCACCCGGAATGAGAGAAATACAGTTTGAATGGGAGACAGCCTGAACCACAGCCATATCCGTTTCCGTGCAGTCCATGAATTCCGTCAGTCGGGCAGGTCCCGTCTGCGGTGAATAATGCATGTGGGCATCTATGATTTTTGTGTTTTTATACATTATACACTCCAATAAAACAGGCGGCAGTTTCGCCGCCCGTATAATTATAAATCATTCTTCTTCCTGAACCGGATTAATCTTGACAAGAAGCTTTTCCACTCTTCTTCCGTCAGTTTCAAGAACGGTTATATCGATATTTTCATAGCTGAAGCTGTCGCCGGGCTTTGCGTAGTCGCCGATGCACTCCACGGTCCAGCCTCCCAGAGTCTCGCTGTCTCCGTTGTAGTCATCCTCTCTGATACCCGCAAGTTCAAGAAAGTCGGATATGGTCATATCTCCGTCAACCTCGAACTCGTCCTCGCTTCTTTTGACGACCTCTTCCTCAACGGTATCGGTTTCATCCCATATTTCGCCCACAATCTGCTCAAGGACATCCTCCATGGAGACAACTCCCAGCATGCCGCCGTATTCATCCGAAACGATGGCGAGGTGCTGTCTTGCCTTTCTGAGCTTATTGAGAACGTCAGGCAGTTTTACTGTCTTGTATACGTATATTGCTGGCATGAGCAGGCTACGTATGTCCGTGTTCGTATCATCTGTGAGTGCCTTTAGAAAGTGGTTGAGATAGAGGACGCCTATGATGTTATCCTTTTCATTCTCGTATACGGGAAGGCGCGAATAGGGCGAATTTTCAATCTGCTGAATGATTTCATCCCAGTCGTCGTCGATGTCTATTGCGCAGACGTCAACTCTCGCCGTCATGACCTCGTATGCCGAGGTTTCGGAGAACTCTATTGCGGACTGAACCAGCTCAGTGCGCTCCTCGTCCAGAACATCCTCGTCCTGGGCAGTCTCAATTATGCTCTGCAGCTCCTCAACAGCCTCTTCCGGATTATCGTTGCTGTTGCCCTTGAAGGGGGCGCTGAACAGGTGGATGAGCTGAACGATTATCCAAATCACAGGGTACAGGATAATCATGACAGCCCGCGTAATGAAGGAATATCTCAGGGCAAAGCGGTTCGCATTCTTCTTTGCGGATATCTTTGGAATAGTTTCTCCGAAGATTATGACCAGAAGCGTCATGACCACAGTGGCTATCCAAGCTTTGCTTTCGCCTTCTTCCGCTCCCAGCAGAAGAATTAGGAAAACTGAAGCAAGGGATGAGCCCGCAATATTCGCAAGGTTATTTCCTATTAGAATGGCGCTCAGAGCATTATCAAAATGCTGGGTGATGTAATATGCGGCCTTTGCACGCCTGTCTCCTGCCTCACTCAGATTCTGAAGCCTCATGGTGTTGCATGAAGAATAGGCCATCTCAGTCAGTGAGAAGAATGCCGAACCGCAGAGGCAGATAATAATTCCTATGAATACCAGATACAGCGTCATTCTGCCTCACCTCCCTCTTCGACTTCGGGAAGTATGCTGATTTTCAGACGCCTGATACGGTTGTGGTCCATATCCTCAACGCTGATTTTTAGGTTGTGATAATCAAAGCTGTCTCCCACGGATGGGATTCCCGAGAACTTCTCAAATGCCCAGGCACCCATCAGGGTATTACGGAACTCCTCGTTGTTGTCCGGATCCTCAAAGTCAATATCTTCAAATACGTCGCTGACATGCTCATCGGCATCCACGGAGTACTCCGTGTCGTTCAGCTTCGTTATAGCCTCTTCAACAATGTCGTCCTCGTCCCAAATTTCACCGACAAGTTCTTCGAGTATATCCTCAACCGTAAGGATGCCGAGAGTTCCACCAAAGTTGTCCGTGACGACGGCAATGCTCTGTCTGTTAAGGGTCATAACCGGCAGCGCATCATCTATATTTGTACTCTGATGTAAAAAGAAGGGCTCGTCAAGCATAGAACGGATGTCCATGTTCTCGCCCAGCTTGAGGTTTGCCTTTATAAACTTTCTTATCTGGAGTATACCTATGATATTGTCAATGCTGCCCTCGTACACAGGAAGGCGGCTGTGAGTGCAGGATTTAATAACTGAAAGTACTGTCTCTATCGGGTCATCGACGGAAACGGACACTATATCCACACGGGGCGTCAGAACACTTTCAACCGTGAGTGTGCTGAACTGCAGGGCGGAGGAAATCAGCTCTCCCTGTTCCTCGTCAAGGCTGCCTTCCTCAGTCATATCCTCTATGATATCGTAGAGTTCATCCTCTGTGACCGTGATTTCCGGCTCGCCCTTTACCAGTTTGGACACTGCATTACCTATGCCTGAGAGCATGGCGGACAGAGGCGAAAATACGACCATAAAGAATTTAAGCGTTCCCGCGCAGAACATAGCTACGGATTCCGCATACTTCTTTGCTATGCTCTTTGGAAGCATCTCGCCTGCGAAGAATACAACCATCGTTGTGATGATTGTACTGACCGAAACTGCATTAACTCCCCACTTTCTCGTAACCCAGATGGTTACAAGGGTGGCTATGGAAATATGGACAATATTGGTCATAATCAGTATAGTGCTGATTGCCTTATCAAAATTGTCCAGAATATATAAGGCATTTTTAGCTTTTTTGTTTCCCGCTTCTGCCATGACTCTGAGTCTCGGTCGGGATGCGGAGGCAAATGAAATCTCCGTAATCGCGCAGAACATAGCGCAGAAAAGAAGAATCACCGCTGCAATTATTGGCAATCGACTGCCGTCATCCATTTAGGATAATCAACTCCTTGTAAAATAATCAATTAGAGATTTTACCATAGATGCAATGTTCCGTCAAATTCTTTTTCGTCATTATAAGGCGTTAAAAACATTGAAAAAGTACCTCTGTTGTGGTAAAGTAGAAGTATTGGAAAAATAAAAAAATACTCGGAGGTATTTTCAATGTTTGAAAATCTCATTCAGGTTCTTAAGGACAATCCCCGCAAGATAGTTCTTGCAGACAAGGCAGACCCGCGTGTTCTCGAGGCAGCCGCAAGACTCAAAAAAGACGGATTCCTCAGCCCCATTCTCATCGGCAATGTTGACGAAATGAAGGCTGCTGCAGCTGAAGGCGGCTTTGACATTGACGGCATCGAGATTCTTGACCCCGCAACATTTGAGGACATGCCCAAGATGGTCGAAACAATGGTCGAACTCCGCAAGGGCAAGATGACCGCAGAGGAATGTGCGGACCTTCTCAAGACCAACAACTACTTCGGAACAATGCTTGTTAAACTCGGTTATGCAGATGCTCTTCTCGGCGGTGCAACATACTCCACAGCAGACACCATCCGTCCCGCTCTCCAGATAATCAAGACAAAGAAGGGTGCAAACCTGGTAAGCTCAAGCTTCGTTATGGTAAAGGGCGACGAAATCCTCACCATGGGTGACTGTGCAGTTAACATCTCCTATGAAGATAAGAAGGACAAGGAAGGCAACGTTACTCTTACAGCTGCAGCTCAGCTGGCTGAGGTCGCTGTTGAGACAGCAAAGACCGCAAAGGCATTCGGTGTTGAGCCGAAGGTTGCAATGCTCTCCTACTCCACCAAGGGCTCCGGCAAGGGTGCAAATGTTGACCTCGTTCGTAACGCCACTGCTATTGCAAAAGAAATGGCTCCCGACCTGGCAATCGACGGTGAAATGCAGTTCGACGCTGCTGTATCTCCTGAAGTCGGCCAGCTCAAGTTCCCGGGCAGCCCTGTTGCAGGTTATGCAAACACCTTCGTATTCCCCGAAATTCAGTCCGGCAATATCGGGTATAAAATTGCTGCCCGTCTCGGCGGTTACGCTGCATTCGGTCCTATCCTTCAGGGTCTCAATGCTCCTATTAATGACCTGTCCCGCGGCTGCAATGCAGAAGAGATTTACCAGATGTCAATCATCACCGCTGCTCTCGCCTGATTATACAACTACATCTTTTTGGGAGCCGTTCTATAGAACGGCTCCGTCTTATATATAAAGGAGCAAGCTATGAAATACTGCAATGTAATCACAAACGGTGAGGAACACCTTGCCGCTGAAAATAACGGCCGGCTGTACGATCTTTCTCCTCTGACAATATATGATGCAATGATGGGAAAGGTTTCCGGAATTGCCGGACCCGTTATAGATAATCCCGTGTTTGCAAATGTTGTCACGCCTAACAAGCTTCTGTGCGTAGGGCTTAACTACAGAGCGCACGCCGAAGGTGTTAAGGAAGATTTCAAGGCAGCCACCGACCCAATACTGTTTTCAAAATTTCCCAACGCGCTTGTACCCTGCGGGGCAGATGTTGAACTTCCACCCTGGGAAAACAGCTACGACTACGAGGCTGAGCTTGTAATTGTAATTGGAAAGACTGCTTGGAATATAGATGAGGTGCAGGCTCGGGATTGCATCTTCGGCTATACATGCGGAAATGACCTTTCCCTTAGAGCTGCGCAGAAAAAGAGTTCCCAGTGGCTCATAGGCAAATCGCTTCCCGGTTTTGGTCCCTGTGGTCCCTATATCATAACCGCGGATGAATATAACCCTGATGAAGGTAAGTTCGTCAGAAGCTATGTGAACGGTGAACTTCGGCAGAACGGCCTCACAAGTGACATGATTCATTCCTGCGCTGAAATCGTTGCCTACGCTTCAAAGTATATCCGTCTCGAGCCCGGTGATTTGATATTCACCGGCACTCCCTCAGGCGTTTCCCTTGAAAGCGACACGCCCGTCTGGTTAAAACCCGGAGACCTGGTCGAAGTAGAAATAGAAGGCATCGGAAAACTTATTAATAAAATGGTATAAAAACAAAGGGCAGCGCCGGAAGGTGCTGTCCTTTGTTTGGCGGAGAGTAAGGGATTCGACCTGCCTGTGGGC
>R21__coassemble_254_pt1 | contig 45663 bp, 42 predicted proteins | sample R21__metabat2_low_PE_003 | metagenome-assembled genome bin R21 | reverse complement strand
GCCGCCCCTCAAAATATACCGAAGGAATTTACACACAATTTAGGACTTGACTTTTTATTAAAACCTCCAGGCTTTTTTTATATTATATTATTACAAATTTCCGCGGTCAAGTTCCTATTTTAATTATCTTGTGTTATAATACCACATTATGATTAATTACGATGCAGGAAAATGTGATATAGCCGTTATCGGCGCCGGACACGCCGGGATTGAGGCTGCATTAGCTGCAGCCCGCCTCGGCATGGATACAATCTGTTTTACAGTGAATCTCGACAGCGTGGGCAACATGCCATGCAACCCCGCAATCGGGGGCACAGGAAAGGGGCACCTGGTTAGGGAGCTGGATGCTCTCGGCGGTGAGATGGCGAAAGCTGCAGACCAGGCCTGCATCCAGTACAGGATGCTAAACCTGGGCAAGGGCCCTGCTGTCCATTCTCTGCGCGCCCAGGCGGACAGAAGACGCTACCAGGAGGTCATGAAGCACACTCTGGAGCTTCAGAACAACCTGCGGGTAAAACAGGCAGAGGTCGTGGATATCGGCGTTGAGGACGGGCATGTTGTCTTCGTCACCACACACACCGGAGCTGTCTTTCAGTGCAAGGCGGTTGTTGTGGCAACCGGAACTTACCTTGACGGGCGCACAATAATCGGTGAGCTTCTGCGCTCCTCCGGTCCCGACGGTCTTGCCCCGGCGGTTCCTCTGGCCTCAAGGCTCAGGGACCTGGGGCTCAATATGCGCCGCTTCAAGACCGGCACACCCCCCAGAGTGAACAGACGCAGCGTGGATTTCTCCAAGATGGAGATTCAACCCGGAGATGCGGAGATCGAGCCCTTCTCCTTCTCAACAATCGTCTCGCCGAAGAATTCGGCCGTCTGCTACCTCACATATACCAATGAAGAAACTCACGATATAATCCGTGCAAATCTTGACCGCAGCCCGATTTACTCAGGGATTATAGAGGGCATAGGCCCCCGTTACTGCCCAAGTATAGAAACAAAGGTCATGACCTTTTCGGATAAGAAGCGCCATCAGCTTTTCGTTGAGCCCATGGGTCTCAATACCGAGGAGCTGTATATCCAGGGCTTCTCCTCCTCCCTTCCTGAAGAGGTTCAGATCAGGATGTTGCACACCATACCGGGGCTTGAGCACGCAGAGATGACGCGCCCTGCCTATGCCATAGAATACGACTGCATAGACCCCACCGAGCTCTATCCCACTCTTGAGAGCAAGAAAATATCCGGCTTCTACGGGGCAGGACAGTTCAATGGCTCCTCTGGTTACGAGGAAGCAGCTGTTCAGGGCTTTGTGGCCGGGGTAAATGCGGCTCTCAAAATTAAGGGTGAGGAACCTCTGATTCTCAAACGCAGTGACGGGTATATCGGCACTCTCATAGATGACCTGGTCACCAAGGGCACGAACGAGCCCTACCGCATGATGACCTCAAGAAGTGAATACCGTCTCCTCCACCGCCAAGACAATGCGGACCTGCGTCTGAGCGATATCGGGCTGCGCATAGGTCTTGTCTCCGAGGCGCGCTACAGAGATGTTGAAGAGAAGTATGCCGCCGTTGACTGCGAGGTTCAGCGTCTTGAGCATACGCATATAGGCCCCTCTGATGAGCTCAATTCCCTGCTCATGGAGAGGGGGACAGCTCCCATAAGCAACGGTGTCTCCCTGGCGGACCTTGTACGCCGCCCCCAGATAAGCTATTCGGACATTGCCCCCTTCGATCCGGACAGGCAGCCTCTTGACAGGTCGATAATTGCAGAGGTGGAGATAAACCTCAAATACGAGGGCTATATAAAGCGTCAGCTCAAGCAGGTTGAGGAGTTCACGAAGCTTGAGAGCCACGCAATACCAACCGACATAGATTATGATGATGTTATAGGTCTCCGCCTGGAGGCCCGGGAGAAGCTCAAGAAAATCCGTCCCGAAAACTTCGGGCGGGCAAGCAGAATCTCAGGGGTATCCCCTGCGGATGTGAGTGTGCTGATGATTTACGTTGAGCAGATGGGGGCAGGCCATGAATAAACGTGTTGTACTTGGCTTTTCCGGCGGAGTTGATTCCGCGGTCTCCTCGTTTCTGCTCAAGAAGGCCGGCTATGAGGTCCTGGGCCTGTATCTCGACAACAGCTCCGAGGCGGCGCTGAACGACGCCGTGCGCACTGCGGAGTTCGCGGGCATCCCCCTGGAGGTCATCGATGTGAAGGCCGAGCTTGAGGAAAAGGTCTGCCGCCCCTTCACGGACTGCTATATCCGCGGAGAAACGCCGAATCCCTGCATAATCTGCAACCCCTCGCTGAAATTTGCCCATCTGCTGGACTTCGCTGAAAAGCATGATGCCGCATATATCTCAACCGGTCACTATGCGCGGACTGAGAACTGCTTTCTCTATAAAGGCCACCCTGAAAACGACCAGAGCTATATGCTCTGCAGAATCACAAGAGAGCAGCTTTCCCGGCTTGTTCTTCCTCTGGGCTCCTATCCGAAATCCGAGGTCAGAGCCATGGCTAGGGAATTTGGAATCCCCGTGGCCAACAAGCCGGACAGCATGGAAATCTGCTTCATCCCCGACAAGGATTATATCGGCTGGCTGGGCAGACGAACTGCGCTCCCCGGAAAGGGAAACTTCATCTTCCACGGTGAGGTGATAGGGGAGCACGAGGGCATCCACCGCTGGACGGTAGGCCAGCGCATACCCGGGCTTTATGACGGGCACAAGCTGTACATTTCCCATATCAATGCCATTGGGAAGACAATAGAGCTTGCCCTGTGGGACGAGCTCTTCAAAACAGAGGTCACTGCAAGGGATTTCAATCCCCTGTGTGAGCTCCCCGCGGCCCCCTTCAGAGCTTCCGTGCGGGTCCGCCATACAAAATGGGAGAACCCTCCATGCACCGTGTACATGGAAGGTTCCGATGTGAAAATCGTCTGTGATGAGCCCGTCCGCGCCCCCGCGGCGGGGCAGAGCGCAGTTCTCTACGACGGGGACAAGCTCCTTGGCGGCGGTTTTATAACAGACAGGGAAGGTAATACTAATGAGACTTGACAAATATCTTAAGGTATCACGCCTCATCAAGAGACGCACCATAGCCAATGAGGCCTGCGATGAGGACTGCATCATGGTAAACGGCAGACAGGCAAAAGCGAGCTATCAGGTCAAGGTTGGAGATGTGATAGAGCTTAACCTCGGCCGCAGAAAGCTCAAAGTTGAGGTCCTAAGCGTTGAGGACAACGTTTCCAAGGCGGATGCCGCCGCCATGTACCGAGAGTTGCCCGACAGCGAATAACAGAATACCGCATTCCATAGCAAAAGAGGAGAACCTTGTGTTCTCCTCTTCTTATTAAGCCAAATTCAATTAAATAAAGTATTTTTTTACTTCCTCAGGCATCGTCTCCGCATCCGCTGAAACACTGATTACGAACTCAATGCCTTCTTTCTCGGAGAAGCTCTCCAGCCACTGAAGGAAGGACACCAGCTTTTCCGAATCCCTGTCTTCCACCAGCTTGTAAAAATTGTCGATGAAAATATGTGTAATATCGTAATTACCTGAATGAATACCGCAGATAAGGCCTTTCATGAACTCATAGCTGCCAATCGGATAATCACCGGCATCAATGAGCCTTGCCTGATACGGAATGTCAAAGGTAAGCTTTCTCTCTCTCTCAACGCAGACAACATCGCCGCTTTCCTTGTTGACTGCCTCCACTACCAGATCAACCAGCTTTTTGGTCTTTCCTGAGCCCTTAAGGCCCATTATTACCTTAACCAATTTAACCACGCTCCTTTATTTTAGTCATGCAGCAGTTTCTCTTTTTCGTTGCTTCTAGTCTAACATTAAAACCCACACTTATCAATAGTTTAAAACCAAAATCCCCTTTTTATTTCCTTCAATCTCTATTGCACATGCTGAACTGCAAGCTGAGCAGTATGGCGAATCCGGCAACCCTCAACCGAATAAAGTATGCCCTCGGTACCCTAGGTTCGAGGTAAGCACCAATCGGCATACACTATGTACAATGTTCGAACGAGCTTAGCACTATTAATAAAAAGAAGCAGAACTGTCGTTCCGCTTCTTTTAATGCATTATTTCTTTATCAGTACCGCTTCCTTCAGAGCCTTGCCGGGCTTAAATGACACCGCACGGTCCGACGGAATATCCACAGGTGCTCCCGTATGCGGGTCATGACCCGTGTACGGCTTTCTCATTCTCGTGTTGAATGCGCCGAAGCCAACAATCTGAACCTTCTCGCCGGCTGCCAGTGTTTCCATGATAGTGTCTATAACCGTATTGAGATATGCCTCGCTATCTTTCTTTGTAAGTCCGGTTTTATCAGCCACAACGGCTGCAAGTTTCGCTTTGTTCATATGAGCCTCCCTATTGTTATAAGTCTCTCTCGACTGCATATTAGCATAAATACCGCTTTAAATCAAGAAAAACTGACACTTTTCCTACACTTAAGGTACAACTTGCTGCCAATGTGTGAATTTTTGGTTAGAAAAAAATAGTTTATTCTCTACACAAAAAATCCCTATTATTAGCGGTGTTTCCCCCACTCTTATGAAGTAAAATGAGCGCCCTTTTGAGACGCTCATGTGTGAATTATTTCATATGCAGAATGCGGCCGATTTTCTCTCCGCCAGGGATAAGTTTCATATCCTCCAAGGTTACAGTTCCAGAGAGGATGACCGCCGCGAGGTACACAAGCACCGCCACGATAATCGCGGGAAGCGCACATATTGCCGTATGCGACCAAGTATCCGCGCCTATGAATCTCTCCATAAGCTTGTACACCCCTATTGCCCCTATGCCCATCAGCAGGCTGCATAGAAGGGAGCCGGAGAAGATTCTCTTCAGTCCCGGCCGCTTCTCAAGGGACCGGCACATAAAGATATAGTTCATAAGCGCCATGACGATGTATCCGCAAAGCGTGCCCACCGGCGCACCGTAAATGTTGATGCTGCGGTTCGCCACCAAAAACCAGTTCACTATTATCTTAACCAGCGAACCGGTTATCATGGCATACATTGGCAGTCTTTCCTTGCCCGATGCCTGGAGAATTGCGTTCTCCATAAGCACGATGCACACGAAGAATGAGGCCAGACCCATGATGCTCAGCAGTCCCGGACCCGCGGAGTGGCTGTCCGGATATATGAGCTGCATTATCGGGGCAGAGAGAACTGCCAGCCCCACGCCCATAGGCATTGAGATGACCGAGGACATTCTCATGGAGTCCTCCGTAATCTTCGTTGCCTCCTCATTCTGATGCTTGACCAGTGCAGCAGCTATCGCGGGAACCACGGAGACCGTCAGGGGGGTGATGAAGGCTGCCGGGAGATTGAAGAGGGTCTGGGCTTTGCCGTATACACCGTAAAGGACCTTTGCCTCCTTGTAGTTGAATCCCGCAGCAGACTGGAGCCTGTTCATGCAGAGCTTGGAGTCCACGGAGTTCAGTATCGCCATGATGCAGGAGCCCAGGGCGATGGGAATACCTATTCTGAGTATATCCTTAATAATCTTTCCCGCGGAGTCAACGAGCTCGTCGTCCTCGGGCACGTCGTCGGGTGATCTTCCGCCCGTATAGGGGGCTGCGAGCGTATCGTAGTTTCTCCGTTTATATATAACCATATAGGCCAGGGAAATCAGTCCGCCTATGGAGACGCCGAGAATCGCACCCGCGGATCCCATAGGAAGACCCTTACCCGCCTTTAGCAGAGCTGTGGAGATTATCAGGCCGGAGACCACCTTGAACAGGACCTCCAGCACCTCGTCCACGGTTGTGGGAATCATGTTCCCGTTGCCCTGACAGTAGCCGCGGTAGGCGGAAACTAAACAAACCAGCAGGATTGCCGGGGCCATGGCCTTCACGCTCAGTGCAGCGTCTGGGTTCTCAAGGTAGTTTGCCGCCAGCCATTCGTTGCCGAAGAAGAGTATTAGCGAAAAGATTATGCCTATCGTCGCAAAGGTGAGCAGAGCAACCTTGAATGTCTTCTTTTCTTGCTTGGCCCTTCCGTTGGCATCCGCCTCCGCTATCATCCTTGACAATGCCACAGGCAGACCCGCGGTTGAGAGGATGAAGAATATGTTATATACGCTGTAGGCGCTGATAAACATGGAATAGCCCTCGTCTCCGAGGATGTTTCCAAGTGGAATCTTGTAGATAGCGCCCAAAATCTTCATCACGATAACTCCTATCGTGAGAATGGCCGCTCCATGCATGAAATTCTGTTTTTTGGAAGCTTTTTCTGCCATCCGTTTATTGCTCCTTATCTATGCGCTGTCTCTCTACCAACTCCGCAAAGAATCCCTTCTTTGCTATCAGCTCATCGTAGGTGCCCTGTTCTATGATATGGCCGCCATCCAGGCAGAGTATTCTATCGCAGTTCCTGACGGTTGATAGTCTGTGAGCAATGACGATTCTTGTGCATTTGAGGCTGTCGAGGGATTCGGCGACCTTCTTTTGGGTGATATTGTCAAGAGCGGATGTGGCCTCATCAAACATGAGGATTTTGGGCTTCGGCGCGATGGCTCTCGCTATCATCAGTCTCTGCCTCTGACCGCCGGATATCCCGCCCGAGCCTTCGGATATGAGTGTATGCATCCCCATGGGCATGCGGCGGATATCATCCGCTATGCCTGCCATTTCGGCTGCTTCCCAGGCTTCATCAAGAGTAAGCCATGGGGCGGATATCGTGATGTTGGAGAACACATCTCCCTGGAAGAGCTTGCCCTCCTGCATTACTACGCCGATTTTCCTTCTGAGGGATTTGAGGTCTATCTTGTTGATATCCTTGCCGTCAAAGTAGATTGCGCCGCTCTGGGGCTGCTCAAAGCCCAGCAACAGTCTCATGAGAGTGGACTTGCCGCAGCCCGTCTTTCCAACGATTGCCACGTATTCTCCCGGACGGATTTTCAGTGACATGTCATCCACAACGTTCGGCATATTGTCGGCATATCTGAAGCACACATTGTTGAGTTCGATTCCGCCGGATATCCTGGACAGCACCTGTTTGCCCTCGGAAACCTCAGGCTCGGCATCCATGATGGGCTTTGCCATTTCAAGTGTCGGTCTTATCATGGCTATGTTCTGAGCAATGCCCACCAAACCCGCGAATGCCGCGGAGATGGAGCCGTATGCAGCAGTGAATGCCGCGTAATCCGCTATGCTTATTCCGCTCTCATAGCTTTCGGCATAGAGAATAATAGTTCCTATGAGGGTTATAGCAGTTGCTATCGCTGTATTCACCTTTATGAGCGCGGGGGGATTATACGTGACCTGCGCCTCCTGGGCGTAGAGGTTACCCCAGCGCGCAAAGGCGCGTTTCTCAGCGCCGGAAAGCTTAATCTTCTGAACACCGGTAATCAGTGCATAGCTCATGCCGCTTTCCTTTGCATCAAGCTCCATGCGTTTCCTGGCGGTCTTCATTCTCACCACTGTGGAGAGAATGGAGAATACCGTTGTAAGCAGCAGAATGCCAAGGGCGGGCCATACCAGCGCAGGCGCATACTTGAATATCTGCGTTATATAAAGCAGGGAGAACAGAGTTGTGAGTCCTGTGGAGAGCATGGTTGAAACCAGCATCTCGCAGAGCAGTTCAATGTTTCCTATCCTGCTGGCAAGTTCGCCCGATGAATACTTCTTGAAGAAGCTGGCCGGCAGTGACAGAACTCTCATCATCGTAGCCGACTCAACCGAGATGTTCAGTTTGGTGTTTATTCTGGCCTCGAAAAGGGCCTTGACCGCACCGAACACCAGCTGGCTCACCGTTGCACAGATGAGGAAGGTTGCCGTTATGAGCAGCAGCCTGCTTCCGCCGGAGTCAAGTACATATGAGTACAGTACGTTCGTAAGCTTCGGCAGAATAAGGCCTATCCCGGTTACAATCAGTGTTGCCAGGGCGAATAGTACTATATCCGAAACCGAAATCACGCCGAGCATGTATCTGTACAGGTCGGCAACATTAATCTTCCTAAGTGGGAAGGGCTTGTAGAAGGCAATTGCCTCCATCTCAAAGAGGTCCTGATTCGCCGCCGTGACCCTGACTCGTTTTCCCGTGTCGGGGTCTTTGTAGCTGTAACCTGTGAGCCCGGTGGGAATCATGGCGACAACGCTGTTATCCTCTTTCCTTATTGTGAGCAGAGCACCTATGGCATCTCTGAACCAGTTCTTTTCAAGCTGAACCGTACGGCGCATTATCCCGTAGGGTCTCATCAGATATTCCAGCTGCTCGTTGGCGTCCGTGATGCCTTCGGGAACCTCTCTGGACTTTACGTGGTAGAACTTCAGTATCTCATCTATAGCATTTTTTGTGCGGAACTGCTCATCATTGAACATAGCATAGAGCTTGCTGTCCATGACTGCACCCGCCATGCGAGCAAAGGAGTCAGAGAAGACCTCATCATCCAGTTTCTTGCGTTCTTTTATCTGATCATCAAACCATCCCATGAAGTCACCCCCTTATTCATCAGTTACGAGCTGCGTGTAGAAGCCGCCCTTGGCATACAGCTCTTCGTGAGTTCCTCTTTCAACGACGTCACCGTGATCCAGAACGATTATCTCGTCGCAGTCACGGATTGTTGAAAGCCTGTGAGCCACCACAATGCAGGTTATTCCGCGGTCCTTTATGGCCTTGACAACCTCGTATTCAGTCTTCGCATCAAGTGCGGAGGTTGCCTCGTCAAGGATGATGATTGTAGGATCCTGAGCCAGAACCCTGGCAATCTCAAGTCTCTGCCTCTGGCCGCCGGAGAAGTCTTTGCCGCCTTCTATGAGCTTGTAGTTGTACCCGCCCTCGCGCTTCATTATATCCTCATGAATCTGAGCATCCCGGGCGGCGAGTATCACCTCAAAATCCTCTATGGAGTTGTCCCACATCTTTATGTTATTGGCGATTGTGTCCTCAAAGAGGATTATATCCTGGTCCACAACCGCGAGAGAGCCTGTGAAGACGCCGCGGTCTATTTCCTTAATACTCTTCCCGTCGTAGAGAATCTCTCCGCTCCAGGGATTGTAAAGACCGGATATCAGCTTGGACAGCGTGGATTTGCCGCAGCCCGAGGAGCCTACGAAGGCTACTCTGCTGCCGGGCTCCAGTGTGAGTGAGAAGTCTTTAATAAGGGGATCTGCAAGTCTTGAATAGCCGAAGGTCACATTCTTCATCTCAACATGGCCGCTCAGCTTGTCGTAGGATATGGAGTCGTCCGGAGCTCTGTCGTTGTAGTTCTCGTCATCGGGATATTCCATAACGTCCTCTATACGCTCCATGTCCGTGCGCATCTCCTGAAGCTGCTGACCGGACTGGATGAGCATGGTTGCAGGCGCCGTAAATGCCGCCAAATATCCCACGAACGCCATTACCTTACCTTCTGTGAATCTGCCCTGAAGCACAAGCCAGATGCCCAGAACAAGAATCACCGCAGAGGTGAGCTCTGAAATTACCGTTGGAATGATACCGAGAACCTGATTCAGCCTTGCGAAGCGCACATTCTGGGTATTGACGCCCGCCTGATAGCCTGCCCACTTCTCGAAGAAGCCGTTCTCGGCGCCGCTGGCCTTTATGGTTTCAATCATCTCAATGCCCGAGACTGTAGTGCCTGCCAGCTTGCCCTCATCACGCATCTGTACGCGGGTGATGTTCACGCGCTTGTCGGAGATGATTCTCGCAACGAACATGTTTATCACAATTGAGAGAATGCCGATAAGTGTCAGCATCGGGCTGTAGCGTATCATGACCACAAGGTAGAATATCATCATCAGGGCATTGAGCGCCAAGGGTCCGAAGGTCCCTATCAGTTCCTCAGCTATGGAGGCGTTGGTGCTCTGCCTCTGCTGGATGTCTCCCGCCATTCTCTGGGTAAAGAACTCCACCGGCATTCTGAGCACCTTCCACATATAGGAGGTGTTGCCCACAATGGCCATCTTTCCGCTGAGCCTGAGGGAGTATATATCCTGAATCAGCGCCACGATTATCTGAACTGCGCAGATAATCGAAAACATTATTATGAACGGTGTAAACCACTCCGGGTTCGTGCCGCCCAGGAGACGGTCCACGAACACTCTCGTGAAGCCGGTGTTGATGATGCCCACCAGAGACGCAATGAGTGTTGTGATAATTACAAAGGCTATTGCGCTCCCTGCGCCCTCAAGCCTCTTGCGGGCAAAGGATATAACACTCTTTCTCTTGCCGCCCGGCTCGAAGCTCTCGGAAGGCTCGAACATCAGGCAGATACCCGTGAAGGACTGGTCGAAGGTGTCCATATCTACGGTGACCGTGCCCTGTCCCGGGTCGTTAATAACGGCCTTGTTCTTCTTAAAGCCGCACAGAACTACAAAGTGGTTAAAATTCCAGTGAATGATGCAGGGGAATTGGCCCAGCTCCTTGAGCTCCTGCGGCTCAAGCCTGTAGCCCGCCGCGGTGAGACCGTAGTTTCTGGCAGCCTTTAGGATATTACCTGCATTGGAACCGTCCCTTGACACACCGCAGGCCAATCTGACCTGCTCAAGCGGAACCCATTTTTCGTAATACGCCAGAATCATTGTAAGGCAGGCGGCACCGCATTCCAGAGCCTCCATCTGCATGACTACAGGCGTCTTGGCAACCGCGTTCTTCACCGGCTGCTTTATCTTCTGTTTATTATCTTCCATCTGCCAAACCTCAGTTGAGAATAAAGGAAATGGGTTTCACACTCTCAATAATTATATAGGCATCGTAGGTTCCGTCTGGAAGCTCAGTACCGTTGTCATTAAGGGAAACGGCATGTAGCCATTCGCCGTTGCTGAACTCACCCACATGCATGGCATACTCGGTGAGAACGTTCTGCGCATCAATGGACGTTCTGCTCACTTCCTCAATCGTGAATTCCTCATCGTTGCACTTAACCGTCATTCCCGGCTGGACTTTCGTCACATCCTCTTCACTGATATAGCAGTTAATAGTGCCCTGATCCTTTATGAGTACGCCATCAACCTTAGAATCGAGCTCACCCAAGAAGCTCCACACACAGAAGCCCACAAGGAGAATCACTATTGCTATAAGAACCATCCATACACCCGGATTGGCTACTCTGACATAATCATTCAGCTCTTCAGGTGAAGAAATCCTTTGAAGGCTTGATTTACGAAAGATTCCGCCATTATCCGTCTTTTCATTTTCCATACGATAATCCTACCTTTTCACATTTTTGTGCATATCCACTTAACTATATAGTATACATCCAAGCGAGTTGTTACGCAAAATAAAAACGCCCATACGGGCGTTTTTATATGTCATCTGTGCTTTCGTAGATACAGATACGGTCTGCTTTGCAAATAAAAAACGCCCCATCGGGGCGTTATTTTGCTCGCGCTGCTATCTTTTGTAAGGAAAAAGCAACCTAGCCTTCGTAGATACGGTCTGCCACGCAAATAAAAAACGCCCCATCGGGGCGTTTTTTATGTTCTCTATTATCCCTTGTAAGGAATGAGAAGCTTGTGGCCTTCGTAGATACGATCAGGATTGGAGATGTTGTTGATCTCGCAGAGTGTTGCAACTGTGGTGCCGTAGCGCTGTGCAAGAACTGACAGGCAGTCGCCTCTCTTGATGATGTATACGAAGCAGGGTCCCTGGTATGCGCCGCCGCTGACGGACTGGACTTCGTTCTCGTTCAGGCTCTGTACGTTATCTAACATGATTTTTTCCTCCATAAAATAAAATTTTATTTTTCTTGTTTTTGGAAAGGAGCTTTCTTTCTTGTCCTTTCATAATGTAATACGAATCAGCCGTTAAAATGTTACAGCATTTTGAAAAATAAATTAACTAATTTTGAAATCGTATTTCTACGAGGCTCTTCGCATTAGATTACTCTTGCATTATATACCTGTGGTTACAAAAAAGCAACAATTATTTTCATAAAATTTCTTGCTTTTATTCCCATCTAATCTTCCAGGCTTATCTGCTCCAGATCATCAGGGACGAACACCCTTCCGTGGAAATATTTCTCCGCCTCTGCAGTGTATAAAGCCTTCCTTTCGGTCAGGTGGTCCTCCTCCGTGTGCCAGAGGACAAGATTGCGGGCGTGGAGCTTCTCAGCCAACTCCGCCGCATCCTTCGCAGTGCTGTGATGCTTTTTATATGGGTGATATGTCTCCCGCTCCTCATATAGGCAGAAGGCCTCGCTGAGAAGCCAGTCAGCGTTCTCTGCATAGAACTCACAAACCGGATTCACCGGCTCGTCCCCCATGCACACCAGGCTGCCGCAGTTCAGATCTGCCGCAAAGCCGAACTGCTTTGCCTTGGTCGACTGAATATCAAAGAATGTAAAGCTGTGTCCGCAGACCTCCTCCATACAGCCGTCGCTGAGTGTGTTGACGAATATCCGCTCGTCAAAATGCTTTGAGAACTTCTCCCCCAGCATAAATCGGCAGATTGGGAAAACCATTGCAGCAAGCTCATCGTGGCACCAGATATTGAGATTGCCCTCGTACCTGCCCTTATTCATCTCCGCGGCAACCGCTCTCACAATCCACACAATTCCCGTGAAATGGTCGCAGTGGCAGTGAGTGAGGAAAACATCGTGAATACTGTGGATGTCTATCTCAGCCTTCTTCAGTTGTCTGAGAATCCCATTACCGCCGCCGCAGTCCACCAGCAGCCGCCCCCCGTCCGTCTCAAGCACGAAGCAGGTGTTGAAACACTCCGTAACAAGCGCATTACCGGTTCCCAGCACATATATCTTTTCCATAACTCAACCCCCTATTTTCCGCGCACATGTTACCATATATGCATATAAACATCAAGCATGTTGTCTTATCGGCAACATGCTTGGTTTCTGCAGATATTTATTTTCCGGGCCGGCGGTATCTGTATCCGCCCAGGTATGATTTGGTTTCCTGCACGATAATGAATGCGCCCGGGTCAATGCTCTTCACGAGCTTTTCAAAGTCCGAAAGCAGACTTTTGTCGAAATCCGCGAGAATAAGATTCTTCTCATCACCAAATTCGGATTCCTGAACATCGAGGACCGTGATTCCGTATCCGCTCTCACGCAGCACCTTTACAAACTCGGGGTTTCTGTGGGTTGTTATCACATGCAGCGTAACGTGTCCGCCGACAAGCTTCTTTGCGAGCGTGCCTCCTATATATGTTCCGGTTGCATATCCCGCAGCATAGCTGAGGGCTATAGCGACTACCGGCCCTTCGCAGTTTATTGCATCCCTGACCACAAGATACCATATAAACACCTCGAAGAATCCTATACACGCCGCCAGCACTGTTCTTTCACGAACAACCAGCACCGTTCTCATGGATCCGAGGGTAACATCCAGAATTCTGCAGAAGAATACTTTCAGACACATCAGAAAAAGTTCAAATCCCATAAAAATCTCCTCCTTTCAGATTGAGCCATGATATTACCGCAGCACTGCAACAAATTCACGAACAAACTGTGAACATTTCTATAAAATCCGCGTTTCTTCGTGGATAATATAAGTTGCAAAGAAGCAGAAAAGGTTGTATAAATAATTGTATATATTTATCAACTGTACCGAATGGAGGATCTATATGCCGAAACATGTGTTTATAAGCTATTCGTCTGGGGATCTGCTTGCCGCTGAGCACGTACGGGACTATCTTGAGGCAAGAAAAATCGGGAACGAGAACATCTCCTGCTGGATGGCACCAAGGGATTGCGGAGCCGACAAGCCTTATTCCCTGCAGATATCCCAGGCAATAAAGGAGTGCCCCATATATCTTGTCCTCATTTCAAACGGCTCAAACCGTTCTGAGCATGTCCGCAACGAAGTAGATCTGGCATTTAGCAACAACAGCGAAATGCTTTGCTACCGTCTGGTGAACGTTAAACCGGCAGATGACCTCAACTACTATCTAAGCCGCAAGAAATGGATTGACGGTTTTGGTATCGGGGATGAGGCATTGGATGAGCTATATAATACCGTTGTAAAAGCCCTTGGAGGTACAATAGTCGTTCAATGGTGGAAAAAACTCTTCCGCTTTATCCGCAAGCTCATTGGCTACCTGATGTTTATTGCAATTGTCTTTCTGATAGTATTAGTGGTGAAGGACAGCACACAGAACACTGGGGTATATAATCCTACACAGCACAGCTTTAAGGAAATTTTCTCCCGTATCATTGATCTTGTGAAGACATATGATTACAAAGGCCTATGGGCTAAAATAATGGAGCTTGTGTCCTTACTCAAACAGCAGAATTAAAATTTTGAACTTGAATAAACTGAACTGAAAGGAGACATAAAATGAAAAGGCTTATCGCTTTGTTCTTAACCCTGTTAATGCTTTTATCTCTCTGCGCATGCGGAGAAAGTTCCACACCTCCCGCACAGAATCAGAGCTCAGAACCCATTGCAGATGAACCCACCAAAGATGAAAATCTCACCCCCCTGGAACCGGAGTATTTCACTTCAGCAATAACCGATGACCTGATGTCTCACGGTATCAGCTCACTTACAATGAGACATGTGAAGCAAGGCCACTTATCCGATGAAGGAAATTACACTTACAGCTTTTCTCTATGCGGTGAAGATTGCTCCTATGTTATTGATGCTTTCACAGGCGAAATAAAAGAGCGCAATCTGCCAGATATTATCATGAATAACATCGATTCAATCCGCGATTACGCTAGTGATGCTCTAGCCGTTATTTTGAACTTTATTGAATACAACAATGGATCCTTGGAAAACACTGGTGCTAAAGTGACTTATCACGATGACGAAACGGTTGTTTACCGCCAGTATTTCGATTACAACTCGCAGCACTATGATTACGATGTCACTTTTTTGCCCGGATACTATTATTATAATGATGAGATACCGGCCAACAGCAAAAAGTCCGAGCATGCCGATATTCCGGAGGAATATGCCGACATGCCTGCGCTCGAGCTTTCCGCAATACTCGAAATTGTCAGCAATGATCTTATCGCTTTGGGAACAAGTCTAGCAGCCGACATGAAGGATTTCAAAATGAGCGATCCCGACAGCAATGCAAATCGGACCATTACATTCAAGCTCAGCGGTATTGACTGCATGTATCTCATCAATGCATATAACGGTGATGTTATTGATAAGAATGTTCCCGAAGAGGCCATCAGCTCTGCAAGAGATTATTTCGGTGAATCTGTAAATGCCGCTGTCCATGAAATCGCCACAAATGGCAATCAACCGGAAAATATCCGTTGCGGTAAACGCCCAGGTCCTGATGGCTCTACAATTATTACCGTTGACCTTGATTACCAAGGCGAGCATTACAGCAGGGAGTATACTTACCCCAAGAATTCACTCGAAGCCGCGATAGATGATGCAGTTCATGGTGGTAAGAGTGACGAGGAGTACATAGACGAAGCTCTTCAGGCTGCATATTCTCTCATTCCGGATTACGACGGCAGTGCATCTGATGTCACATCTGAAGTTAAACTCATCCGAGACAGGATCTTTGTATTTATCTGTTTCAACTCTAAAGACACCTCTTACGACTTGATTTATGTCCCTTCGGTTAAAGGCTTTTTAAAAGAAAACTGAACATTAAGAAAGGATGCACCGTTTCCGGTGCATCCTCTTTTTATGCCTCAGTAACATTGTTCCCATCTCTGTCACAGAAATACGCCACGCTGTTGCTTTTCCCTAGAAAATAGACCTTATCTCCACACACGCATATGCCTTTCACCTCTGTATCTGTCAGAGTGCTTACAGTGTGTTTTCCCTCGGCTATCTTACTTAGGTAGCTTTCCCCGCTAATATATCCGAAAACCTCTCCATAGTTCACATTGGGGTTTTCAAGCATCCGGGAGCAAATCTCATACTCTGCAAGAGTGCTGGTGTTCAGCGCATAAAGGCCAGTATGTTTCTTATCGTTATAGAAAAGATATTTCCCGGAGGCTGTGAGTCCTGTAATCGAGGAGTCTTTGAGCAATTCTGCATTATCCCCGTTCAGTTCACTTCTGAACAGCTTATGTCCATCTTTAGAGTCCGTATAGTACAGATTCCCATTGAGAATAACGTAGTCACCGATATTAGTCTTGCGGTTCACACACTTCTGATCAAGGCCTTCAAGCGTCATCGAATACAGGTGAAGTCCGTCGTAAGAGTTCTTAAAATATATCCTACCCTCAGCAATGAAAATATCCGAGAAAAATCCCTTATATAAGGTTTCGCTCCCCGAACCGTCCTTCAGCATTCTGCACATGCTCTTTTCTGCATCGCTTCCAGTATAATACACATACTCATCCACCACTGCGACAAAGCCTACCGCCTCCGAGCTTAGCTTTGTCTTTTCGGAACCGTCGGGTTTCGTTTTATATAGGGTCATATTATCGTTGCTCCGGTAGAACAGATATTCACCGTCTGATGCACAATATGAGCCGTTTTTCAAATTGGATATTGTGTTGCCTTGCCCTATCTCTGTGATTTCGCTCAGATTTAGTGTTTCCGAAACAGTTGTAACAATTTCATAAACCGTTTCCTGAGGCTCATTTACAGTTTTATTCCTGAGACCTGCAAATCCCGCGCACAGCACTGCAAGCACGCATATCGCAACTATTATATACTTTTTATACTTATCCCAAAAGGTCGGTTCTTTTTCGTCTTCTTTAGGTTTGCTTACCGGTTTGTCAGGCTTCTGTTTCGGAATGGAATACTCCAGTCCTGTTTCCATAAGCGACTGGCACATATCGCAGAGATGACCTATAGATACTTCCAGTTCCTCGTTCATCGCATCGAGCCAGTGAACTGTTCCCAGATAGTATCGCATTCCTCCCGTTGGCTCATTGGGGGTAAGCTTGAAGGGAATAATCGGGATGCCCCTGCTCACGGCCGCATTCACTTCACGGAGAACCTGATTCGAGGCATTGGAGTAATCGGTAAATACTAGAACAAAGATTTTTGCCGTATCTATCGCTTTCATAATACTCCCTGCCCAGTCATCTCCGGGTGGGATGTCTCTGTCCGCATACCAGCAACGTATTTTTCTCTGTTCAAGGTGGGCACAGATAGCATCCGTAACTGTCTTGTCCCTGCTTGAATAGCTTATGAATACATCAAACTCCACAGCGTTTCATCCCTTTCTTAAACTCATTTTATGATATAAGTATACAAAAGCTGAATGTGTTTTGTAAAGATGTTTTTCTCAACTTGCTTTATTAGTCCACTCAATATATAATTACAGAAAAACAATAAATATGCAGAAAAAAAAGGAGGCAATATCATGAACAGCTTACTTCCGTTTGTAAATCGTTTCTTTGACGAGCTGGAAATGTACGAGGATACTGTAAACGGTCACAGCTACAAAGCATATATTCACGAATCAATAAGAACGTTTCTGGAAAATGAAAGCCCCGAAAATGCTTTTGATGTTTTTCGCACATTCTTTGACAGTTACAAAATCAGTCTCGGTGATGAAGATAACGCCTTCCTTGACCTTATAGACATTCTGAAGGAGTACGAGTCAACCGCCGCCACTCTGATTGACAAGCAGCGTGACCATTATGTTCATTCCGTCAATGTTTTCATAACCGGTCTGAGTATATTTGCGGCTAACGGGCAGTATCGTCTGGCCTTTAATTCAGCCGTTCCCGAAAAGGAATACGAGAACGCCTATTACACAAAAAACGAGGAGTTCTTTTACCGCTGGGGACTGGCATCGCTTTTCCACGATGTCGGCTATCCCATAGAGATAGTTGGAAACCAGATAAACCGTTTCCTCGGCATTATTACTGCTGTTGATGGTGAAGAAGTCAAGGTTAAGGCACGCATCAGCTACGATAATTTTCCGGCTCTGAATCACATCCGTGAAGTAACCGCAGACCCTGAAGCCTTCTCAAAGGCATATCTGAACGCATACGGCTCCGCCAAATACATAGACTGCTTCAAGCCCCTTGACCTGATGGCGGACCATATTCACCACACACTCGGTGCAGATCAGGATGAAGTCCTTGACGCTCTGAACGGTTTTGTGCGCAAGATGGGTGAAACGGGTTTTATAGACCACGGGTATTACAGTGCTCTTATTATTCTGAGATGGTACGGCTATCTCATCCAGAAAGCGGAATATAATTCCCAGTACCTTTACTGGCCCGTTCTTGACAGCGCAACCGCAATACTCCTGCACAATTGGTTTAGAAATGTGCTCCGCAAAGACCCCTTCAATCTGCCTCCTATGAGTGCTTCTGCCTATCCGATAGCTTATCTGCTAATTCTCTGCGATGAGCTTCAGGAGTGGAACAGAGAGGCGCACGGCATCGTAACCAAGACATTTACTCCTGTAGAAACTGTGCATATGGGGATTAATGACGGTTACCTCGCCGCAACGTTTATAAGCCGTAACGGTTATCTGCCCGAGGGCTTCGCTTCAGATAAAGAGAGTTTCCTGCGCAGTCTGCTGAATATTGATGAAGTTTTCCCCGTCGGCTTTGATTTAGATAATGAGGCACTGTCCTCCCTTGCTCCTCTTAAGGCGCGCATGCAGGGACGGATTCCAAGGCCGCTGATGGAAAATATCGAGATGTTGGCTATTGCCATAAATGAAAAGTATAACGAAAAGCAACTTGCTGACCATCCCGGTGTTCCTTTAAATTACGCAAACTTCTCTGAACTTCCTGATGACCTGAAATACAGCAATCTCTGTCAGGCAAGAAGAATATATGAAAAGCTGGAAATGGTCGGTCTTTGTCTCAGAAAGAAGGGTGAACCCGGTAGCCTCGACGCAATTCCCGAACGCCTTGTGGACCTGCTCGCTGAAAAAGAGCATGAATACTGGATGGAGGAGCGTATAGCTTCTGGCTGGACACTTGGTGAAAAGAACGTCGAAAACAAAACCTCGCCCTATCTGATTCCGTACAGTCAGCTCAGTGAAGATGTCAAAGACCTTGACCGTGCAACCATCCGCAACATTCCAGCTCTAGCATATATGATAGGCATGGCCGTTTACGAGCTGTAGAAGGTGATATTTGATGATAAATCTGAACGCGAAAGAAGAATATATCAGTTGGATTAAGGGTCAGCTTGAGTACTTTGACAAGAAAAGCATATCTGAAAAAAAGAAGTACACTACCCTTTCAATCTGCGCTATAGTTGCAAATGCTATTATCCCGATTATTACTGTTTTTTCCACAACCAATCTGCCGCTTGCTATCTCAATTGCAACTCTAAGCGCCATATCCGCAATCCTTACGGGTACAAGTCTGCAGCTTAATGCGAAAAACAACTGGCTGCATTACCGAAACTGCTATACCGACCTGGAGCGGTCTTTGCGGGCATATAATATGCAGGCGGGTGAATATCTCAACTTAAGTGAAGGGGAGGCCCTTGCACTCTTCTTCAACCGATGCGAGGATATTCTTGCGGAGGACCGCAGAACTTGGGAGCCTGAAGCGGAGAAAACAATATGAACAAAGTGCTTATAGAGGTCTGCTGCGGAAGCGCGGACGATGTAATCGAATCCTATAAGGCCGGAGCAGATAGAGTCGAACTGAATTCCGACCTGTTCCACGGCGGTCTTACCCCCACAATTGGTTCGCTTATTGTTGCAAAACGCGAAACCGGTATGAAGATTATGACCATGGTTCGTCCCCGTGAAGGCGGTTTCTGCTACACTGACGCGGAGTTTGCCGTGTGCATCGAAGATGCGAAGCACCTGCTCACGAACGGCAGTGACGGGCTTGTGTTCGGTTTTCTGCACGGCAACGGAAACATAGATGTTGAACGTACGAAAATTCTTGCAGACATAGCCCATGAGGCTGGAAAGGAATGTGTCTTTCACAGAGCCATCGATGTTGTCCCCGACTGGAAGGAAGCTCTGGATATCCTCATATCCCTCGGCATCACACGTGTTCTCACCTCAGGGCAGGAACCTGACGTCGCCTACGGCACCGAAACCGTCAGGCAGATGATTGAATACGCAGCGGGCAGGATTCAGATACTCCCCGGTGCGGGAATCACCGCCCGCAACATGGAAAGGGTCATCGCGGAAACCGGCACAGAGCAGATCCACGTTGCCGCCCACCGTCAGCTTTCGGACAACTCAGTGTTCAACAACCGTTCCATCTTCTACGGCGGATGCCTCTACCCGCCTGAGGACAGATTCAATATTATTGACCGAGAATATATAAACGGTATGGTCAACAATCTGAAGTAAGGAAGCGGAGGTATAAAATATGGATAACAGTTTAAATGATGTTATTGCGGCTTTCCGCTTTGACTCGGTACCCGTTACATGCGAAAACTTCGGAAGCGGACATGTAAACAGAACATATCTCGTCAATGCTCAGAGCGGCACAAGATACGTTCTTCAAAAACTCAGCAACGCTGCCTTCAACGATGTTCCTGCTCTCATGGAGAACGTCGTCACCGTGACGGAATTCATTGCGTCTCAGTCAGATGATGACAGAGCCACTCTGCATTTCATCCCCGTGTCGGACGGCAAATACTATTACATGGACAGCAGTGGGGATTACTGGCGCTGCTACAGATTTGTTGAGGACAGCATCTGCCTCGATCTTGCCGAAAGTCCTGAGGACTTTTACCAGTGCGCCGTCGCATTCGGCAGCTTTCAGAAGCTCCTCAGTGCCTTTCCTGCCGAGTCCCTGCATGAAACTATACCCGACTTTCACAACACACCGGACAGATACCGCAAATTCCACCTTAGTCTTGACGCGGACGTCCTCGGGCGCAGGCACACATGCGAGGATGAGATAGCTTTCGTGCTTGAGAGGGAACAGATGGCAGCCGCCCTGCAGATAATGCGTAATAACGCCGAGCTTCCCGTACGCGTTACACATAATGACACCAAGCTGAACAACGTCCTCTTTGATGCCGAAACCCGCAAAGCCTTGTGCGTAATCGACCTGGATACCGTAATGCCGGGCCTTATCGCTTATGACTTTGGAGATGCAATCCGCTTCGGTGCCTCAACTGCCCTCGAGGATGAAAAGGATTTAAGTATGGTCTCCATGAGTCTCGAGCTCTTCGATGCCTTCACAAGAGGGTATCTTGATTCCTGCGCAGGTTTGACGAAAAAGGAGATAGACAGCCTGGCCCTTGGCGCCAAAATAATCACCCTTGAGATAGGTCTGCGATTCCTGACCGATTATCTCGACGGAGATGTGTATTTTGCAATAGATTATCCCGAACACAATCTGGTGCGTGCCCGCACCCAGTTCAAGCTGGTTTCCGATATGGAACAGAAATGGGATAAGATGCTCGAAATTGTAGATTTTGAAGCCAAGAGGCACTCCCCATGAAAAGCTATATCATAAAAACCTGCTCTGAACCCATCGACTGGAGCGTTATCGAAAGAGCGGAGCTCTCTGAATGCATCTGGTCCCCGAATCCCGCTCCCGAAGCCTATATGCAGGCTGCATTCATCCCCATTAGGGGGCTCGTATTTCATCTGGTAAGCCTTTCCCCTCCAAGCCGCGCCGAAAACTGGGAACCCGATTCCTCCGTATGGGAGGACAGCTGTCTTGAAGCCTTCCTGTGCTTTGACGGGAAGAACTACATAAACATGGAAACGAACTCCAATTCAGCCATGCTCTGTGCAATCGGCCCGGACAGAAATGATCGCCGCTTTCTCTCCCTCACAGACTGTGAGCTGCCTCAGGTCTCAGCCGTCGAATCTTCGGAGGGCTGGGAGATATATCTGTTCCTCCCATCTGAAACGGTGGAGCAACTATATGGCATTGAGCTGAAACCTGGTCTTGAATTCACCGGCAATTTCTATTCCTGCGGTGATTTAACCCCCGCCCCGCATTATGCAGCATGGAACAGCGTCCAAACCGAGACCCCCGATTTCCATCGCCCCGAATACTTCGGAAAGCTGATAATCGCGTAAAACAGCACAAACGCCCACCCTCCTTGGGTGGGCTTGACAATCCTTCAGGAATATGATTTAATCTTTCTGCAATTAAATATACAGACGTAAATGCGCGGTGGCATGAGATGATAAGGGTCCTTGCCGCCGGGCAGTTTTGCGTCCCGTTTACAAGGAGAAATGTTAATGGTAAACGTAGTTGAACTCAAATCCGCTGCCGAAAGAAACGGAATTTCCTCAGTTCTGCACAATTTTGGTAGAGACGTCAGGGTAAGTATCCCACTGAGCAAGGAATTCATGCTCATTCCCATTGATGAGCTCAATCTCACTGTGAGGTCAAGAAACGGCCTGATGCGTGCAGGCCTGAGCAACGTTGGCAAGCTGGCTGAGGCAATAATGTCTGAGTGCGGAATTGACAGAATCAGAAATCTTGGTAAAAAGAGCAGCCAGGAGATTAAATCCGTGTTGCTTGATGAGAGCTATGCCCGTCTTAGCGACGAGGAACGCGATATATTCTGGAACAAACTGAAGGAGGATAACGCAATATGAACGCATACTGGATAGACAGTTCCGCATTCTGCCCTCTGGAGCACGGCCTGCTCAGCAAGGAGGGGAGCATAAGCCTCGATGTATACAGATGTCCGAACTGCGGCAACAGATTTGTGAGGGTTGCCGGAAGCCCGCTTATCGGTGACCTGTCAATGATATCTGACGGCTTTATCCGTCCGAAGGAAGTTCACTGCTGCACCAAATCTGTGCCAAAAGAGCCCGGTATGGTTCTCAATATGCTCTTTCCCTTTTTCGAAAACTGAAACCAAAGACTGCAGGGCACATCGCCCTGCAGTCTGCGTTATCTATTCACTTTTACGCCCAGCTCTGAGAGCTTGCATCTCAGCTCATCCACTTCGTTATGGAATACGATTGCATTCATTCCGCAGAAGAATGCCCCTTCCGCGTTCGGCGTTGAATCATCTATGAACACGGATTCCTCAGGCAGGATTGAGAATCTTTCAAAGAGCAGCCTGTATATCTCCGGCTGAGGCTTCACAAGCTTTTCATCAGCAGAGATGATTGTCCCGTCAAACAGCTCATATCCGGGAACCCGCGGCCAGTACTCGTGTTGCCTGTAGCTGGCGTTTGATAGCAGATATATCTTATACCCGCTCTCCTTCAGCTCCTTAATGAGCTCTACCATGCCGAGCACAGGAAGTATGGGCCTGTCCCATTCATTCACCAATGCATGAACTGCCGTATGAAGCCTTTCGGGCACACGTGAGCACATAATCTCCGCCGCCTCGTCATCTGTCAGAGAGCCTCTGTCCATTCTGGACCACTCAAGTGAAAGGTACACCTCTCTCATCAGCAGCTTCCTGTCTTCAGAATCGGTAATGCCAACCATATCGAGGAAATAATCCCGGTCGAAGTAAATCAGAACATTCCCCATATCAAATACTATGTTTTTAATCATTGGCTCAAACAATCTTTACCTTTCCCTTTGTTGCTCTGAACACAATGAGCAGAGAGATAATCGTCGTAATCGTAAGGATTGTGGCCAATGCGGCCGCTGTTCCGTCGCTCATTCTGACGACTTCCTGGTAAATGGCAACGGCAATAGTGGATGTCTTGCCGCTATACAGCATTATCGAAGACGAAAGTTCGTTGATGCACGTTATCCAGCTGAGCACCGCACCGGACATAACACCCGGCAGCATCATTCTTGCCGTAACCGTAAAGAATGTTTTCATTGGAGAAACACCCAGGTTAATCGATGCCTCCTCGATTGAAGGATCCATCTGGTACAAAAATGCACTACCTGAACGCACCGTATACGGAATCTTTCTAATTACATAAGAGATAATCATTATCGCGGATGTTCCCACAAGAATTAGGGGCTTGCGGTTGAAGGCGACAATAAGGCCAATACCTAAAACAGAACCCGGAATAACGTAGGGGAACATTATCAGCGTATCAATAAGATTTGCAACCTTGCCCTTTTTCCGCACAAGAATGTACGACACGAGAATACCCACAATAATAATAAATACTATAGCAGTGAATGAATACACATAAGTATTGCGGATATTTGTGCCCAGACGGGACATGATTGTCTTATAGTTGTTGAAGTTAATGCCCTTTACAACTCCTGAGAAGCTTCTTTCAACGAAGGACTGGCATACAACAACAATCTGCGGCAGAAAGGCCACAAGCACAATAATATATATCGGCAGTGAGACCCAGAAGCGTTTCCATCCGTGCACTTCGGTTTCCACCGGCGGGCGCAGAGAACTCATCTGGTAATTCCTCTTATCAATGACCAGTTTCTGGAAGGTCAGCACGAGCAGCGAACAGGTTACGATTATAACCGAAAGCGTAGACGCCATATATGGGTTTGTCGCACTTTCCGACATGTACTCATTGTAAACGAGAACCGGCAGCACAACATATCCTTCGCCCAGGAGCATAGGCGTACCGAAATCCGCCAGACATGTCATGAAAACCATAACACAGCCTGCAAGAATTGAAGGAAGCACAACGGGCAGGGTAATGGTCCAAATTCTGCGCAGCTTGCTCATACCAAGGTTCTCACCCGCTTCCTCCAGAGAGCTGTCTATGCTGTTCATTGCCCCTGAGGTGTAGAGATAGATATACGGGAACAGGTGAAGTGTGAACACAAATATAATGCCGCCACGTCCGTATATTGTGGGTGCCGTAAGTCCTACAAGCTTAAAGAGCTTTGCAAAGAGTCCGTTTCTTCCAAGCAGAATAATCCATGAATATGCCCCAATGAATGGAGGGCTCATGAGAGACATTATAATGAAAATGTGCAGTATCTGCTTTCCCGCAACATTATATCTGGTCATCAGATAGGCCACGGGAACTCCAACCAGTGTTGTGGTCAGAACCGTAATTGTACATACAAACAGTGATCTCAGCAGAGACTTGTAATAGTAGGGCTTCGTGAAGAAACGGATGAAGTTATATAGCGTAAGCCCCTCTACCTTATTGGAGTATACACTCTTTGTGATGATGGTATAGAATGGGTATACGATAAACAGAATCATCATCACAATGACTATCAGTTTGGTAAAGAACCAGAAATCCGGCTTTTTACGCGACTTAAGGGTATTGTTCACAGAGACAGCACCTCCTCGGTATCCGCCGTGTAAAGACTTACCCTGTCAGGATCAAAAGAGATATGAACCTTTTCCCCATCCTCATGTACAGTGGATGTATCTTTAGTGTATTCGTTGATTATAAGGCTCTGCCCATCATCCAACTGAACCTCATACTCAATGAAGTCGCCCAGGAATGTTGAGAGCAAAACCGTACCGGGCATACCTTCTTCGGAGAAGAACAGCTGCTCCGGTCTTGCGGAAAGCTTTGCCGCCCCTCTATACTCATTCCTGAGGGGAATCTTTATCTTCAGCTCGCCCTTAATGTTGGTTGAGCCATCTTCCTCCACCTCACAGTCCAGGAAGTTTGAAACTCCGATAAAACCTGCAACAAATGGATTCTGCGGTTTGGCATAAATTTCTCCGGGCGTTCCTATCTGCATAATGTTGCCGTCCTTCATAACGGCAATTCTGTCGGAGATGGCAAGAGCCTCCTCCTGGTCATGGGTTACATATATAGTGGTGATTCCCAGTCTGCGCTGCAGTTTCTTTATTACTGTACGCATCTGAACACGGAGCTTTGCATCCAGATTTGAAAGAGGCTCATCCATCAGCAGAACACTAGGCTCAATTACAAATGCTCTTGCAAGAGCAACTCTCTGCTGCTGTCCGCCTGACAACTCATTGGGCTTTCTGTCTGCAAGATGGGCTATCTGTACGAGTTCCAAGGCCTCGTTAACCTTCTTCTCGATTTCAGCCTTCGGTGTTTTTCTCGCTTTCAGACCATAAGCGACATTGTCCCTTACCGTAAGATGGGGGAAGATTGCGTAGTTCTGGAACACCATTCCAATATCTCTCTTATGTGCGGGAATACCGTTTATAAGCTTGTCTCCAAAGTAGAATTCTCCACCTTCTATGGAGTTGAAGCCTGCAATCATTCTCAAAAGTGTTGTTTTGCCGCAACCGGACGGGCCGAGCAGTGTAAAGAACTCTCCTTCATGTATATCAAGGGAAACTCCCTTTAATGCAATAAAATCACCGTATTTTTTTACTGCATCCTTAATTATTACTTCATTGCTCATCTGATTTCCTCCTTATACAGTTCAAAAACACTGCAGGCACACTATCCTGTAGCATTTTTCAGCTGTACACTATTTCAAAAGATTAAAAAGGGAGTTCCGCAGAGGAACCCCCTCTAATTTCATTATTAATCAGCCGACCGTAAGGTCATTCCACTTTTCAACTATGTCTGCCTTGTTGTTTGCAGCATAACCGAAATCGTAGTTGCCAAGGTCAAGTGTGCTGAGTTCGCAGAGGCCTACAGGAGAAAGGTCGCTACGTACGGGACGACGCTTCCAGTTCTCATTCTGGTCCTTCTGGCAGTCAAGACCTGTAACAAAGTCTATGAACAGCTTTGCGTTCTCTTCATTGGGGCAGCCCTTAATAAGAGCAACACCATCGGGAACTGCAGAGTTCTTTTCAGGATACACATAGCCTATGTCGGGGTTGTCATTGTAAAGAACAGCGGACTTCTCGATTGTTACGCCGAGAGCATATTCACCGGAAGCAACGAGCTTGTGGCAGTTGCCGGAGGAATCCTGAATCTTTCCGTCGAGGTTTGCAATGAATTTCTCAACGAGTGCCCAACCTTCCTCAAGTGAGGGCTGGCTGAAGAGCATTGTGCAAAGCTGGGTGTATGCAGAACCGGATTTTGCCGGTGAGCAATAAGCGATCTTGCCCTTCAGAGCTTCATCACAAAGGCCTTCCCAAGTAGTGGGAACATCAGCCTCGTCAATGAGGGTCTTGTTGTAGATGAATACCATGGGCAGGGGGGATTCGCCGATCCACAGATCGTTTGCATCCTTGTATGCATCGCCGATAACATCGTCATTTGCGCATACGTAGGGCTCAAAGTAATCAACCCATGCTGCGAGGGAGTCTGCTCCGCCGCCCCAGAAAACGTCACCCTGAGGATTTGCGGCTTCAGCGATAACACGCTGACCGAGCTCGCCTGTTCCTGCTGCAACAACCTCAACGTTGATGTTGGGATACTTTTCCGAGAACATGGCAACACCTGCTGCCAAAGGATCTGCATCGTGGGGTGAGTAAACTACGAGGTTACCGGTGTAATCTTCGGGTGCCTTTTCTGCAGGCTCTGCAGGAACTTCGGGCTCTGCAGCGGCTGCGGGTTCTTCAACTGCTGCAGGTGCTTCTGCAGGAGCTGCCTTCTGACCGCATGCGCAAAGTGCAAACACCATGCACAGGGCAAGAAGAAGTGCTACTAACTTTTTCATTCTGTTTTATCCTTTCAGATGTTTTATTTCAAACGGAAACCCGTATTGAAAACTAAATAAACAACTATCATATTCTAATACCTATGCCCGGCATTGTCAATCACATTGTCAGCAGATATTCCTTCCAGCAGTCGATGTATGCAACGGCCTGTGACCTTTCAGGTGCCTCCGCAAACACACGCAGCAGCGGTTCTGTTCCAGATGGGCGGCAGATTACGAATGAATCATCCTCAAAATACACCTTGCAGCCGTCTATATAGTTTATCCTTACAATCTCTCTGCCAAAGTCGGGCACGAGGGATTTATCCATCTTTTTGGCGTCTCTGCCCTTTTCAAACAGTGTCAGCAGCTTCTCCTTCTGATTGTCCGGCAGCGGAACATTGTATTCCACCATAGTCCTGTCGCCGTACTGTTCCTTGAGTTCTCTTATCATCTTTCCGGGAGCCTTGCCTGTCTTGCAAATCATTTCAACAAACAGTGCCGAAGCATATATGGAGTCTTTGCCGTGGATATGTCCGCGGACTGTAAGTCCTCCAGAGGACTCTCCACCAAGAACGGCATCAACTTCATCTATCTTAGAGGAGATGTACTTGAAACCTACAGGCACCTCATAGCACTTCTCCCCGAGGCCTTCCGCAACTCTGTCCAGCAGGTGGGTTGTTGCAAGGTTCCTCACGACAGGGCCCTTCCAGCCCTTGTATTCGTGCAGATAATAGTATAGGAGAACCAGAATATCGTTCGCAGAGATATACTCACCGTCGGAATCGATTACTCCAAGTCTGTCCCCGTCTCCATCTATACCCATACCCAGGTCATATCCGCCTGCAATAACCTGTTCAGCCAGCGGCTTGAGCGTAAGCTCAGTGGGTGCAGGCATGCTGCCGCCAAAGTATGCATCCTTGTTCGCGTTTATCTGGTCAACCGTGCAGCGTGCCGTATAGAAAATAACATTGAAGGGGTAACTGGATGAGCCGTGCATGGAATCGAATATAAGGCGGGGGCCTCTGTTCCTGATGGCCTCAAGGTCAAGAATTCCAAGAATATCATCGAGGAAATCATTAAAGGGATTCTCCACATATTCTATGAGATTAAGCCGCAGACCTTCTTCAAATCCGATGGTCTGAATGTTACCTGCGGATGCGCAGCGGCGTTCAAGATTCTCCGTCACGGATATCGGGGCATCGCGTCCCTCATCTACAATAACCTTAATACCATTGTAGTTTGAAGGGTTATGAGAAGCAGTAACCTCTAATCCGTAGTGAAGATTCTGCTTCATAACCGTATGCATGATAAGCGGTGTAGGCGCACTTCTATGAAGCAGCCATACCTTTATCCCATTTCCTGCAAGAACCTCTGCAAGCCACTTAGCAGCGGAATCCGACAGGAAGCGCCTGTCGTAGCCAATTATTACAGGCTTTTCGTACTCACCCAGATCATTTATCCTATCCGCCAGAGCCTGACCAATCAGCTGAATATTGGACATCTGAAAGTCCTTTCCAATCTCAGCTCTCCATCCGCCTGTTCCAAATTTTATCATCAGTAATCAGCTCCTTCTCGAATCATTTTATAACCTGATTATATTACAAAGAATGTTGTGTCTCAATAGTATTTTTAATATGGCGACACCCCGGCTGGGGGAACAGATTCCCACCAACCGGGATTTTTTGAATGTGTAAGATTGTCCACTTCGTCCACCGTCAGTGAGAGTAGGCTTACCTATGCGCTGAACCAACTCACAGTTTGTAACCTTCCACCGCACTTACGAATGCGCGGATGTTCTCTTCCGGGGTACCCTTAGGCAGGGCACAGCCCGCTCCGGGAATTATCCCTCTGCCTTGGAAGATATCAAGGGTCTCTATTGTCTTTTCTTTTACCTGTTCCGGAGTGCCGAAGAAGAAAACCCCTGAAGGGTCTATCACCCCGGAAACAAGACTTTTATCCTTAAAAACCTTTGCAGCATTGGGGATATTGGTCTTGTAATCTATCTCCACTGCCGGGTATCCTATATCCGCAACATCCTCGACTATTTTATCCAGATTGCCGCATATATGGCAGATGGTTTTTATGTTCTCTTTGTCCAGTGCAGCCTTCAGCTTCCTGTGAGACGGAAGCGAAAACCTTCTGAAGATATCAGGACTTACAAGGTCCGGACTGCAGAGGCTGTCGCCAAAACTGCTGATATCCGCTCCGGCTTCCATCACAAGGCGGTGAAGTTCAATGTGCACGTCTGAGCAGAGGTCGATGATTTCAAGCAGGTCTTCTTCCATGTCCTCGTCCAGCAGGTCGACGAGGAACTCATTCATTCCCAAACACAGAGCTGCAAGGCTAAACGCCATCTGGTCACAGTTGGCACGGATAAGAATCTCTCCACCAGCCCTCTCCCGCAGTATTCTTACAGTTTCAAGCAGTATCTCAATCCGTCTGCTGCTCAGCAGCTTTGATGGTTTAATCTCTCTTTTCAAAAATTCAAAATCCTCGGAAAGCGGTCCTGTGACTCTTGCAGGGTTATCCTCGGGGTAATCAACCGGAACCCCCAATGCATCCGCCTCCACGCAAGTATCTATGTCAAGCACAATTCCGTCAAGCCCGTATTTCTCTGCAAAAGCAAGGTGGCTTGAAGCAATCAGCTCTGGGGATTCCCTGTACTGCGCCTGGGTAATGCCGTACTCCCATGTGGATGTGAGAAAACAGTGCAGCATTGCCGGTATGCGGTCAGTCTCTTTTCCCGCAAATACATTCAGCATTCTTTCACAACCGTTCATAGTAACTCCTAATTGAAAATTCAGATAACAATTCTCCCTCATCGCGGCACATTTCTGCGTCCGCAACGGGGAGAATTAATTCTTTAAGACTTAACCTTTAACGCCGCCGGACGTGAGTCCGCTTACCAGGTGCTTTTCAATGCACATGAATAGTATTACAACAGGAATCGTTGCCAGTAGGGATGCCGCAAACAGATACTGCCATTCTATCATGTTAAAGGATGAGAACTGGGTTATACCTACGGTTATAGGCTTGTTTGCAGATGTGGAAATCAGAACCGTCGAAATAGTGTATTCGTTCCAGGCGTTTATAAAGACAAATATGAGCGTTGTTACAATTCCGGGCGCCGCCATCGGCAGAAGTATTCTGGTCAGTGACTGGAAAGTGTTGCAGCCGTCAATGAGTCCCGCCTGCTCCATTTCAGGTGAAATGGAAACAAAAGTGCCTCTCAGCAGCCAAATTGCAAAAGCCTGATTGAATGCCGCATTAATAAGCATCAGTCCGACAATCGAATCGTTCAGCTTGAGCGTGCTCATCAGCTGTGCAATACCGATAAGCAGAACAACCGGTGAGAACATCTGGCTCATGATAACGAAGCCAAGAAATACATTCTTGCCCTTGAAGTTCTTTCTCGCCATAGAATATGCCGCAGGAATTCCGCAGAGCATTGCCAGCAGCGTTGCTCCTCCGGAAATTAGAAGTGAATTCTTAAGGAACTGCGGTACACCGCGGTTTACAATATCCTTGAAATTGCTCCAAATCCATTTTGTCGGGAAAATGTGCAGGAAGTACATATCATTGGTTTCAGCTATTGAACGGAAACCGGTAACAAACATTACGTAGTACGGATAAAGGGTAAATATGCATACAATAATTATCGTTGCATACAGGAGTCCCCTCATGAATACCGGCTTTATTGCACCGTGACGCAGTTGGATTGCCGCAAGCATCATTGCAAAAGCACATGGCATGATAGCCCAAACAGCACCGGTGTTCTTAAAGCCCATGCCCTTGAGCACCGAATCCATGCTGTCTCCCATTGTGCTGTCAAACAGGTACTTATCTAGCAGAGCACAGAACTCCTCTTTGCCTTCAGTAATCAGCTCATTACTGTAAAGGCCGGTTTTCCTTGAAAAGCAATATGTGTTCATCATCACAAACACTGGGACAAGAAGCATAGAAACCAGTGCTAAAACAGCAGACGCCGAAAGGAGGCTCTTTGCCCGCCTGTCCAAATTTCTGTAAGGAACATCCATATTTCCAATCGAACCTGCCGCAGCACATGCCAATGACAGAGACAGACACATGATAAGTCCCAGCAGCACCCAGGAAGAGTTCAGTCCGGAGCCAAGAAATGAAAATCCGCTTTTCTTAAACTCCTGATTCACAGAGAAAATAGCAAGGGATGTGGTTTCACCTTTTGAATTCGTGCGTTCAGTAAATGTCTCACTGTAATTGACATCTATTCCCTTGGCCTCGTATTCCTGCATAACAGCTTCAACTTCTTCCATAGCTGCCATGTACTTTTCGTCATCCTTGAAGGTGTTTGAGGATTTCTTTGTATATACGCTGACATCAAAAAGGTAAGCAGGAATGCTGAGCAGCATTGTAGCCAGAAGAAATGCCACTACAATAACCGCAAGTGCAGTTCTGTTCTGCTTTTTAGGAGAATTAATCATAATCAGTTATCCTCCTTTTTCATTACGCTTGCCATGTAGATGCCCGCACAAATACATAGTATAACGAAGCCTATCACTGAAAGCGCCGTAGCCGGTCCCTTCTTTCGGTCATAGAAGTTCAACATATACAAATAGGTAACAAGGGTATCCGTCTTGTTCGCCGGAGCTCCCTTGGTCATCGTATAGATAATCGGGAAAGAGTTGAAGACATAAATTATATTTAGAACTGTGCTGACTGTCAGAGAAGGCTTTACTAACGGAAGCGTAATCTTGAACAGCTTCTGCCAAAAGCTTGCCCCGTCGATATCGGCAGCTTCATAGAGGGAATTGTCGATAGACTGTAAGCCCGACAGCACACAGAAGGTTACAAAAGGAATGGTTACGAATATACCGACCCAGCATTCCCAGATGAATTCCACCTGAAACGATGAACGCCAGTTGATGGCCTGCTTAATTATTCCGAGATTGAGCAGAACATTATTCAGATTGCCATATTCGTATTTTATTATATAGTTCCACACAGATGCCTGAACAACAAGAGATGTTGCCCAGGGGAAGACTATGATTGATCTTGCAATCTTGCGTCCGACAAATTTCTGATTAAGGAGCATCGCCAGAGCAAAACCTAAGATTGTCGACAAACCGACAACGGAAACCACCCAATATAGGGTGTTGAGCATAACGCCTTTAAATGCGGGTAGCGAAAGAGCGTCCTTGAAATTCTTAAAACCTACAAAACCTCCTGCAATTCCCGATTTGGAAATCTCACTGAAGGAGAGCTTGAACACTATGCAGATTGGGTATACAAGAAAAATACCCATGAGTATGATGCTCGGAATAAGCCAGAGATATGGCTCTATTCTGTTTTTGTTATTAAGATTATTCATCTCTTTCCTCCTATAGGGGAAGAACGTTTCTTTTCTATTCTAATCTATTCTTAGATAAAAAGGGGACGCATCGAGTGCGTCCCCTCAAAGGACATAAACTATTTTTATGATTATGCTGCTGCTTCAGCCTCTACGGGAGTTGTAATCTGCTCCTGAAGTGCATCAAGTGCTGCCTGAAGATCGCCGCCTGCGAGAGCTTCCTGCTCAGCTGCGATAACGCCCTGCTTTACCTGATCCCACTCGCCAAGAGATACGGGGTAGAACTTGCATCCGCCAAGAACATCAAGCCATGCTTCGAAGGTCGGGTCTGCTTCAACAAGAGCCTCAACTGCAGAGTTGACTGCAGGGAGGAAGCCTTCCATGGAAACCCAGCCTACGTAGTTCTCAGGATTGTAGAAGAACTCTGCGAACTTGCCGATAGCAATGTCACGAGCTTCCTGATCTGCTGCTGCTTCATTCTTGAAGACCATGATACGGTCCATAACACCTGCGGAGGAAGAAGCCTTGCCTTCGTTTGCAGGAATGTTAGCTGTTGCCATCTCAACATCAGAATCCTTGTCTGCGCAGTATGTGGGGAGCTGGTTGGGAGCGATGAGCATTGCGAGCTTGCCCTCTGCGAACATATCCTGAAGATCATAACGGGTCTGTGTTGCGGGGTTGGGGTTGGTGTAGCCCTTTTCTACGAGGCCAAGTGCATAGTTGATAGCTTCAACGTTCTCTGCGCTGTTAACATTCCAGAGACCGTCTTCATCAACAAATCCGCCACCGTTGCCCCATGTGTAGTAAGCAAATGCTGCCTGGCCTTCATCTGTGGTCATATCAATGCCCCAGGGGTATACTTCGCCATCATAGAAGTCGAGTATTGCCTGGCATGCATCTTCGAGCTCTGCCCATGTTGTGGGAACTTCAATGCCTACTTCATCGAACATCTTTACATTGTAGAACATTGCACGAGCGGAAGCGAGGTCAGGAACTGCCCATACAGTGTCATCCATAACAGACTGCTCAATGAATGAGGGGAAGAAGTCATTGTAGAGCTCTTCTGGGCACCACTGGCTAACAGGCTCAAGAAGTCCGTCTGCTGCATAGTTTGCATAAACGTCTATGTTGAGGATGTCAGGTGCCTGGTTGGAAGCGATACGGGTATCAACTACAGTGTAGAGGTCATTCCAGGAAACGACTTCCAGATTGAGTTTGATATCGGGGTTCTCGGCTTCGAACTTGTCAACAAAGTTTGTGCCGTCCATACCGTCGCCAAGGAACCAGTTTTCGGTGTTGGGGCCGTACTGTGCAATGATAACATTGAGTTCGATGGGATCTGCATCATCTGCAAAAGAGCAGACACCGAAGCTCAGTACCATTACGAGAGCCAGAAGAAGTGCTAAGAACTTTTTCATTTGTTTTTCTCCTTTAATAATTTTGAGGGAGGTTATTCCTTCCTTTGTTTTATGATTTTAACTCAAAGCTAATTCAAAGTCAATCAAATACAAATTAAATTAACAAAAACGCAATGTATTTCAGCCGGCCTTAAGTTCCGCGTATCTTTTATTCTTCAGCTTTTCATGATATACTGAAAATAAGTTAATTGAGAAGAGGTTTTCTCTATGCATCAACCTGCTAAACGGAAAAATATAGTAACAGCAATTATTGTCTTTGTTATAATACTTGCCCTTATACTCTGCGCGGCTCTTCTCGTCAGCAACGGCAAAAAATCCTATCCGAACCTGTATGTGGATACCATCCCGGTTGGGAATAGGAGTTATGACAAAATCCTCGAGATACTCAATGAGAACGGCTGGCAGGGGCGCTCAGCCAATTCCCTTAGTGTAAGAACCTTCTGCGATGTATCCGTGGATATAAATCCCGTTTCTGCAGGCGTTCTTCTTGATTCCCCATCTGCTGCCGAGGCCGCATGCTCTTTCGGCAGAGACGGAAATATTATCAGTAATTTTGCATGTTATATATCCTGCCTGTTTTCAAAAAACGATATTAATGCTCTCAACAGCGCTCTGAACGAAAACTATATCGATACGCAGATAAACTCTCTTCAGGCTTCTTTGGACTCCGCTCTCGGTCCCGATTCATACATTCTGGACGAGGAAAATTCAGAACTGATTATCCGCAAAGGTTACTGTAGCGAGCTGAAGCTTGATAAGAAAAAACTCTTGGAGCTTGTTGCAAACTCGCTTGAAAACGGAGATTCCACCCTTGAATACTACACACTCACATCCGAGCCCTCTGTTCCCAATTTTAATGCACTCATGAGTCTTGCCTGTCCGGAGGCCGAGAATGCTCATTTCTCCGACGACGGATCGCACACCATAGTATCGGAAAAGAATGGCTACAGCTTTGATGTCGCAACTACCGAAAAGCTCTGGAACAGCGCTCCCAACGGAGATATTATCCGGATTCCCCTTGAGGTACATTCTGCAACAATAAGCGCAGGGTATCTGGAATCCATGATGTATCATGACCTGCTCGGTGCAATGACCACCAAGTATAACAATTCCGGTGAAAACCGCTGCAACAATGTGCGCCTTGCCGCATCTCTTGTGAACGGAACTGTTGTTTTCCCCGGAGAGGAGTTTTCATTTAACAGAACCGTCGGTGCAAGAACCGAAGATGCGGGCTTCCTGTATGCTCCCGCCTATGTGGGTTATGATGATATTCAGGAGGAAATAGGCGGCGGGGTATGCCAAGTGTCAACCGGAATCTATGCCTCCGCTCTGTATGCCTTTCTTGAAATAACCGCTCACACCTGCCATATATACCCGCCGAATTATATCCAGCTCGGTACTGATGCAACTGTTTCAATTCCTTCCGGCGGGGGCAGAGAGATTGACCTAAAATTCCGCAACAATAAGAGCTTCCCGCTCAAAATCCTCGCATACTGTGAGGAAACCGTGGATGAAGATACCGGAAAGCCCTTCAGAACCGTCACCGTTGAGATATGGGGCACTCTGGAGGATGACGACTATATGCCTGTGGAGTTTGATAACCGCTACGGTGACATCTATGACTATGACCGTGTAATTCCTCCCGCTTACGAAAACCGAGAGGGTTACCACCTGATGTTCACCCATGATGAAACCGAATTTGAGGATGACACCGGCAAGGGGCTCAGAACCCTGACCTATATCCGTGTTTACGATACCTCGGGCAATCTCTTAAAAAAGCACATTATGAACCGGAAATACGATTTCGGTTACGGCATGGACACCTATTATTATATGCAGTAGACGGTTTGTTCCGCACGGAGGAAGTATGGCAAACTATAAAATGGTACTCTGTTACGACGGCAGCAGATATAACGGCTGGCAGAAGCAGGGCAATACCGAAAACACAATACAGCAGAAGCTTGAAATGCATCTTTCCCAGCTGCTGAATGAGAATATCGAGCTCAACGGCTCTGGAAGGACCGATGCCGGGGTCCACGCCCTGAAGCAGGTTGCTTCATTCAGATGCTCAAACGGCTGTGACCCCGAAAAGCTCAAGCACGAGCTTCAGACCGTTATACCTTCGGACATCGGAATAATCTCCATAGAAGAGGTCGACCCGAGATTTCATGCCCGTCTTAACTGCAAAAGTAAAACCTATACCTATAGGCTGTGGTGCGGGGATGTACCAAATGTGTTTGAGCGAAGGTATGTATACCGTATTGCGGAGAGGCCGAACCTCGATGTCATGCGTCAGGCAGCCCTGCTTCTGGAAGGGGAACACGATTTTGCCGCATTCTGCAGCAGAAAAATGAATAAATCTTCCGTAAGGAAGATTTATAGCATTAGTATAACGGAAAACGGGCCGGATATACGCATAAGCTATTCCGGCAATGGTTTTCTCTATAATATGGTCAGAATACTCACAGGTACGCTTCTTGAAATAGGCTACGGTCGAATGAAGCCTGAGGATATTCCTTCAGTGCTCGCTTCCCTTGACCGCAGCGAGGCAGGTCCTACCGCCCCCTCTCAGGGACTGTTTCTTGCAGATGTACAGTATTGAATTCCTCAACTCTCTACAGTGCGGTTATGAACCGAGGCCATGAGACTGCCTATCGCGTAGGTTACCGAATAGAGCACCAGCATCGCAACCGGAACCATCCACATTTTCCCACCCAGTGTGAAATTGTAAAAATCGTCCCACTCTTTAGAGATTACAACCTTATAAGCATATAGGAAAGAGTACAGTACTGTTGGGATCAATCCCAACAGCTTTTCCTTTGTTCCAAGCACCGGCTTTTTAATTAAAAACATCATGGCAATAACTGCCAGTATCGGGTTAAGAAAATGGAAAAACAGCAAGCTCCCCGAATACATGGTAAAGAATCCCTTTCCTGTAATCGCAAACATGGGAGCGAGGAAGAAAATTACCACAACGAATGTGAGCCCAACCGCACACACACCTGCGAAGTAGAGACGCACCGCCCATTTCGGGTTTTTCCCGTTCTTTGCCGTAACAAGGAAAACCAGCGCACAGAATCCCATCAGCATGTTGCTCAGATTTGTGAATGCCTTCAGCCAACCTGCACCCCGCATATTCTCACCCAGCTGGCCTTCTCCAGCACCATGTAAAATTCCGAGAATCGTAACAATCAGTGTGGAAATGAACAGAAACAGATTTATGACTGTCAGTATACGTCTTTTATTATCCATTGGTTTCACCCTTTGTTTTTATATCCTGTATGTTTTCATTATACTTTTCCCCTTAAATCTGTCAAGGAAAACACCTTGAAATAGACGATTGAATTTCTGTTCCAAAGTGGTATTATTAACTTAATCATTTTTTGGAGATGCGCAATGAGAGAAACTGTCATTGAATCTATTAATAAAAACAAAGTCATTGTTATCGTTCGCGGAGTTGATACCGAAAACTGCATAAAGCTTGCTGAGGCTCTGTACGAGGGCGGCATAAGGCTTATGGAGATTACCTACAACCAGAGCGACCCTTCATCCTGGGAGACAACCGCCCGCACAATCGGTGATATAGCAGAGAAGTTTGAAGGCAGGCTCTTTGCCGGAGCCGGTACAGTTACGAATACCAGGCTCGTTGAAATGACTTCTGAGGTCGGTGGAAAATATATTATTTCTCCAAATACAAATCCCGATGTCATCCGCAAAACCCGTGAACTCAATCTAGTTTCCATTCCCGGTGCTATGACCCCCACAGAAATTTTGTCTGCATATGAAATAGGCGGTGACTTTATCAAGCTGTTCCCTTCATCAGATTTAGGTGTAAAATATGTCAAATCACTCGTCGCCCCTTTAAGCAATGTTCCTCTATTAGCCACCGGCGGTATCACTATGGACAATGCCAAAGCGTTTCTTGATGCGGGCTGTGTAGGTCTCGGTGTCGGAGGTGCACTTGCAAACAAGAAAGCGATTGCCGAAGGAAACTACGAATTGATAACAGCAACAGCCAGAGAATTCATCTCCTCAATCAGCTGATAACGGAATATTCCTGATATAAAAAAGCGGCTCGCATGAGCCGCTTTGTGTTTTGTTATTTCGTTTTCTGGAGCACCGTATAGGCTATCCAGTAGACAAACAGAATAAAGCATACACAGTATCCGAGAATGCTTGCATAGTCACGGTAATTAAGCATCTGCAGCACCAGACATGTAATACACGCAACAAGGATGAAAATGTATCCTGCATAAGCCCAGGCGGACTGTCTTATACTCTTGTTACGCTCGTCGTTTACGCTTATATCCACATTACGTTTATAATCATCGTCTTTTCTATATTTGATATTCTTAATAATCTGCAATATGCCTACAAGCGTAAATCCTCCGCCCATTCCAAGCCAGATGCCGTCAATCACATCTTTAGTTGCAAGCACTATCAGCGCTATACCTAAAATCACCCAGAAGATGCTGAGTGCCAGTTTTTTATTGTTATAATACATTTATACGTCCTCCTCAAAAATAAATACATCTTCAATCTTCATGCTGAAGAATTTAGCGATGTCGTGCGCAAGTTTTATCGACGGATTGTATTTTCCGTTCTCAAGAGAAATAATGGTCTGTCTTGATACACCCAGACTGTCACCCAGCATCTGTTGCGTCAGTCCTCTATTTTCCCTCAATTCCCGTATCTTGTTATCCATGGTACCTCCTTAATCTATGTAAAGTTTGCTTTACATGTATGCAATATAGCACAGTATATTCAAAATGTCAAGCATGCTTTACATATTTGTTGCTGCGATATCCCTCATAAAAACTTAAGAGAGCTGAATAATCAGCTCTCTCTTTTCGTTTCTTATTTCCAAAAGTCACACGGTATTACTGTCATTCTTTTTCTCCAAGGCTAAGGCCAGCACACCAATGCCGATGCAGACAAGATCCCTAATTCGGTATAGAAGTGCTGCCATCAGGCCGAATCCTGCGTCGACGGAGAGCCAGTCCAATGCCAGAACCATTCCGCCCTCGCGGGTACCGGTCTGCATTGGGATGATAAAGAACAGATTCCCTATCAGCGAGGCAGTGCTCATCACAAGCAGACTCCCCGGATAGCTTATTTTCGCGCCGAGGAAGTGGAATATCAGGAAATACTCCAGTGCCTCCATCAGACGGGCCAGATACTCCAATGCTACGGCTTTGCCGAAGCGGTTTTTCTCAGCACCAAAGGTTGTAATATCGGCGTCAATCTCATCTATCATGTCCTTTTTGCTCTCCAGCTTCGCACCTACCCAACGTCCAACCAGTGGCAGTCTCTCTAAAAATCGAGCTATTGGTGCCAGAAAACCACGGCTGTGGCTACGCAAGAAATTCAGCGTTAGAACAAGACATACTGCGCCCACCACCAGCAGTAGAACGGAAAAGAAAGTGCTTCCGGGCGCTCCCATTATGAAGTACAGAATGCTGCCCGTTCCCCATAGCATGATGTGACCCATCACGTAAAAAATAGTGAAAGTTAGAGTAGTCGAGGCAGCTTTTTCACTGCCGCAGTAAGGCTTCAGCTCCATAATCCGATAGGGTTCACCGCCAACCAGACCAAGGGGCGTTACACTGTTAAGGGCAAAGCCGGATACCACAAGCTGATACAACTTAATGAAACCGATTTTCCTACATATTTCAGGTCCGAGTATCTCCCGATAAACCACGAAATGCACTCCGTAAATCATAGCCCACAGAATAAACTGGCAAACGAGAACCAGTAGCAGTTTCCCGGTAAACAGCTTCCGCCAGTCAATATTCTTTGGGTCCAAATTATAAATCAGGAGAATCAGTCCGACCAATCCAACCAGAAAGAAAACCAGGCGTATTTTCTTCTTCATGATTGCTCCTCCTGGGGGAAATACTTCAGAAGCTCCAAAGCCAGTTTCTCATATGCACGGACCATGTAGAGCTTCAAGCCCTCCATAAACAGCATAACGAATGGAAAATACCACACATGAAGGCCCAACAGAACCAGAACAAAGAGACTATAAGCCCGCAGATTTATTGTCAGCATGTTGATAATCGGCATAAGCCGACGACTACGCACAAGGAATGCAGTTCTGGCTTCCTCGGGAATCTCACCACCGTTCCGGCGGATACGCTCCAGCAGAACCTGCAGATTTGGAGTTTGTTTTTCCTGATCTTCTGTATAGGGGATATAGAAGATCAGATACAGTCTAGCCCATAATGACCCATTTTCACGGAGTCCCTCATACCGTTCCTTCAACTCTTCAGAGCGCGAGAGCTCGCTCCCTTCCTCACCCTCCAGAAAATATAGGTGCAGATTCCGGTAATAATCCGCCATTCTGTCCTGACTTGCGTGGAATATTCCGCCGCAGGGTAAAACCAGCAACCAAATCCATGCGCCGAACAGCCTGCCGTCGGTAAATGGAACCGATTCCGACATCATCCGTAACCCCAGCGCAATGTACATGGATGCATATGCCGCAATTGTTTCGAAGCCGTCCAGAAAGCGGCCCAGTTCTGATGTTTGGTTAGTCAGGCGAGCCATCTGGCCATCCGTTGCATCGAGGATGATACTCAATATTTCCAGAAGAACTCCGACCAGATTCAGAGCAAAATCCTTCGGGTAAAAAAACACACCACCAACAACACCAATCACCAAAGACAGTAAACTCACCATATTGGGTGTAAATCCGATATTAATAAATAGCCGGGTAAAAAAGTACCCAACCGGTTCTGTAAAGACTATATCCAAAAAGTCTTCCGTTTCCTCCGATTTCCGTGAACTACGGATATCGTTGACGGCTTCTTTCATATCCTGCACAATTACGGATGAGTTATTATCAGATATCATAAACTTTTTGTCTCCCAAGCAGAAGCACTTTGTTCAATAAAATACACTCTTTCGGGCATATTGTCAACGTGTTGAGAATCCTGAATTTCTGTATATCAGTTTTGAAGAACACAGGCCGGGGATAATATAATCATAATTCCCGGCCTGTGTTATTCGTTTTGGATCAGATTGGTGGATCCACTCACCTTTGCATCCCGGCATAGGATTGGTGGTATACCGGTCAATTGTGCTTTCGACTTGGCTTCACTTAGTTTCTTTTATGGCTTTATTCCATCAGATTATAGAACCGGTGAATTGATTCTATCTTGCCAGATTCTCGAAGAATCAACTTTTCAGCAATTTATCCCTTCACTTATTCTGCGGGAATTCTTGCTAATAATCGGTTAAAACCAAGTGTGGCCGTATATGCAGGTAAAAGTGCCGGTGCATGAATCATATCTCATCCTGGAATTGTCTTTTGGACATAAGACATAACGCTCTCCAAGACTCTCATTGCCGCCGTTAACATTTTCAAGCTGCTCTTCGTCGATTAATTTCATGAATTTCTCTTTGAGATCTGAATTGAGTTCTAATTTTTCTTCCATGGTATAACTCCTTCTTTCATATTATAATGTATTGTGCTCAGTTATTATGCTCAGCATTTTTGCCAACGTTGTTCACGTTTGCCGGTTATCTTTTCCCAATAACCGTCCTGTAAAATAATACTCTGTAAAATGGAATTCGTTACACATATCGATTTCTAAAAGAAGCTGCAGCGATAAACTATGGCTTAGTTTATTATTATAGCTTATGCACCAACGCATATTCAATAGTTTTTACCAGAATTTTTTTGGCGTCAAAACCCCTGATTTCTTTACGCCTCATGCGAATTATTCATTCTTCCGGTGGTGCGCCGTCTCTGCTCAATTGCCATCAGCATGCGCTCAAGACCGGTTTGTACCATACTTCGGGGCATTGCCAGGTTGAGACGGACATAACCCTCGGCATTGCCTACGAACATACTGTCCCCGCCCTCAAGGAGCACCCCGGCGTTGTTTGCGAAAAACAGGGCGGGGTCGTCCACATCGGGTATGCATTTCCCTATGTTCACCCAGGCAAGATATGTCGCCTCAGGCAGAGAGAATGTTGCTTCCGGCAGGTTCTCACGCAGGAACTCCTCCAGAAAGCTGAAATTGCCATCCAGATACTCCCTTAACTCCGTCAGCCAGCCGGAGCATTTTTCATATGCAGCCTGATGTGCTGCCAGAGATAGAGGATTTAGAAGACCTCCAATCTTATCCCTCCTGACGAATTCCCTACGAAGCTCCTTATTGCGTATTATTACATCAGAGAACATGAGCCCCGCTATATTGAAGGTCTTGCTTGCAGACATAAGTGTTATGAGCTTGCCGTAATCCGGCATAACCTTGCCCATTGGGATGTGCTTTCTGCCGCTGCGGATAAGGTCGCAGTGTATCTCGTCGGATACCAGCCAGAGATTGTACTTTTCCGCTATCTCCCCTACTCTTCGGAGCTCTTCAGCGGTCCACATCCTTCCCGTCGGATTGTGTGGATTGCACCAGATGAGAAGCTTGACCATAGGGTCAGAAGCCTTGGTCTCCAGGTCATCAAAATCAATTGTGAAATAGCCGCTCTCATCGACAACAAGATCTGAGCCCACGTATTCGACTCCGTTGTATACAGCAGCGTTCCTGAAGGAACCGTATGCCGGCGTTGACATCAGAACCTTCTCGTTCTTTGTGAGCAGAATCTCCACCAGCTGGTATACCGCAGGCACAAGACCCGGTGAGAATACAAGCTCCTCCCTCGGAAAGCTCCAATCATACATTTTCCTGCACCATCCGGAAAAGGCATCATAGAAGCCGCCGTCATAAAGGTTGGTGTATCCGAAAATACGCCTGTCCACCCTCTGCTTTATTGCCTCGCAGATTTCGGGAGGAGTTGCGAACTCCATATCCGCCACCCACATGCGGATGAACTCGTCATCGGCATACGGGAATTCCATATCCGGTCCGGCATGGAACAGTCCCCCGCGGAAACCATCAGTGTTCACGGAGTTGGTGTTTCTTCTGTCTATTATCTCATCAAAGTTGTACATTGCTATTCCCCCGGTTCTTTAGTAACCCAATACTATACCGCCACTCCTGCTATTTCAAGTGTTTAATTCGGAGTGAACTGACCCCCCAAATGTTAAACAAAAACATTTGAGGGTCAATTCACATGATGGATTTCTTCTTTGATAAGAAATAATTCCCAAATACCTGAATGCTATAATCTGATAATTTTTAAAGATTGCAATGATAGAAATGTGACCTGAAGCTGTGTAATGAACACAATAAGTCGGACACACACGACATTTTAAATTAAGCAATCTTATTTTGAACATGTACATCTTTGGTGATATAATACATATTAATTAACAATGTTAGAGACGGCAAGAAGGGACGAATTGCCCTTCTCGCCAGACTCCAACAACAAAATGAAAACAGACAAAGGAGATCCCGGCCATGACTAAAAGGAGAAGAGCACTGAAATCCGTTCTATCTTCAGCAATAATGATAGTCTTAATATGCAGTATGTTTAACATTTCCATCCCTGCATATGCGTCGGAAACGGAGATGATTGCAGATGAAGGGTGCACAGGAATATACATAGGTAAAGCTGTCAGCGAAGACGGCACCGCAATTATCGCCATATGTGCAGACACCCATCCGACCACGGTCAACGAGTATATTAAAATTGAAGAGGCCACTACTGAAAGCGGCCGTGTTGTTACTGGAAGCAACGGCTTTTCCTATACTCTTCCCGACTCCACATACAAATACATTTCACTGCCTCGCCCCGCAGCTATGGAAAAGGGTAACAGTTGGGATTCTGTCGCATCAAATGAAAAGGGAGTGGCCGTTACGGCCACTATAACCGGCTATGCAAGTCCGGAGGCTCTGAAGGCCGATCCTTACGTTGAAGACGGCATTACTGAGGATAGTATTGCCGGAATAATTGCAGCCTGTGCCGCTTCAAGCCGCGAGGCGGTCAATCTCATTGCCGACATAATAGATGTCCAGGGTTCAGGTGAGTCCAATATCTTTATGGTCGCCGACCGTGAAGAATGCTGGTACATGGAGATATACACAGGACATCAGTACGCTGCGGTACAGCTCCCCGAAGACTGCATTGCGGGATTCGGTAATGAATTTATGCTGGATACCCTTGATGCCTTTGACAGCAAGATTGTATCCGAGGGCCTTGAAACCGTACCTGAAGAAAACGGCTTTGCAGTAAAAGCCTCTGACGGCAGTCTGAATCTTTTCAGCACCTATGCAGGAGAAGGAAGACTGGCAGACTACTCCAACCTCCGTACATGGAGAATCCACCAGATTCTTGCCCCGGCCACTGCCGGTAATTACAAGACCGAAACCAAGTATCCTTTCCTATATAAACCGAAAAACAAGGTCAGTACCGCTGAAATCATAGATATCTTCCGTGACCGCATGGAAGGCACTGATTTTGAGAAGGAAATAGATGGCGGCAGGGTTCGTATCATTGGGACTGAGACTGCTGCACATGCCCACGTTCTAAAGGTCCACAGTGATCTGCCGGCCGAAATTGCGGTTGAGGAATGGCTCTGCCTCTCCAACGCCGCCTACGCTCCCTTTGTTCCAATTTCCAATGCGATTACATCGGCATCGGATTATTACACTTACATAATGCCGGAATACCGTTTGGATAAAAATGCTGCTCAGTGCATCTACAAACAGCTCAATGCTCTTGCGGCTCAGGACAGAGAATACTACGGTTTGGCCATTGAAGAGATGTGGCAGGAGTATGAAACAATCTGGGCATCCCAGTACAACAAAGTGCTGGAACAAGCCGCCGAACTTTTCAGTGACGGCAAGCGCGAAGACTCTATCCAACTCCTTACGAATCTTTCAACAGCTATCCAGAATCTGGCAATTACTCAGGCGCAGAGAACCACTAACGACCTTATGTGGTACATAATGGAAAATACGGATACACTGAAATATGACTTTTCCTACAGTACTCTGGTTTTATCTGATGAGCCCTATGAGATATTCCCCTTCAAACCCATGGTCAACGCTGCAGACTTTGCCTCCGCATACGGATGGGGAGTCTCAGAGAAGAACGGAGAACTCAAACTCACCAACGGGAAAGATGAAATCGTTATCAGGCCTTCCGATGGTAAACGCACCTCTAAAGGCAGCATAAGCGACGGAAACAACGACACAGAGATTTCAGCAGTTAAATCAGATAACGGCATATTTATTAATCTGGATGATGCAAAGAAGTTCCTGAAGGTCAACCCTATAGCGCAACCGCAGTCATAACACCATAGTTTTCGCCAAACGTAATGTACCTTCCTTACTGCAAAGAACGTAAAGAGAAAACTATTTATGCATCTTTTTATCTAGTCTATTCTAGTATATTTATTTGCAAGTATCGGAATCACTGATATTAACCGACATGCCATCGTGCATTTTGCCGGTACCCAAATCCTATCATTCGTTTACAAACCCCCTATCCTTGAAAATATTTTAGGGTCCATAATAGAGAAAAATTCGGAGCTGAACTCTATAGGCTTCGAATTTTTTATCAATGAACGATATTCAATTTCTAATCTTTCAGCTGATTTAAGGCACATATAGCCTAAATTAATGAAAGAAGTGCAACCTTGAAATTATATCAAAGTTGCACTTCTTATATGGCGGAAGCGGTGGGATTCCTTTTCTGCGGAAAAGCCACGCCAGTTGCAACAATCCACCGGATTGTTGCCAAGAGCCGGCTTTCGAATCCCATCTAATAAAAAAGAGAAATCCGCACATGGCGGATTTCTTTTTTTGG
>R21__coassemble_220_pt1 | contig 48181 bp, 46 predicted proteins | sample R21__metabat2_low_PE_003 | metagenome-assembled genome bin R21 | reverse complement strand
GAACCCACGTATCCAGCTTGGAAGGCTGGTGTTCTACCATTGAACTACACCCGCATTGCTTCATTCCTTGTTAGCTAAGGAATAATACCACAATCAAAGCATAAAAGTCAACAACTTTGTGGTATACTTGCGAAAATTATTTGCCCTAAAAACGGCAAAACCGGCATTAGGGTTATTATTCACGAATTATTGGAGTAACGGAGACATTAAATTGTTAGTTTAGACAAAGAAAAAACACTTTACTTTAATTCGCTAATGTGCTAATATGATAGCGTAATAAATGAAAACCACATGGAGGAAATACAAAATGAAAAAAACAATAGCTCTGCTTATGGCGCTTATTATGATATTTGCACTCTGCGCCTGCGGAAAGAAGGCAGATACTGCTGCCGGCACAACATTCACAATGGGTATTGACCCAGAGTATCCCCCGTTCAGCTATCTTGGCGATGACGGCGATTATTCCGGATTTGACGTTGAAGTCTGCAAGGCAGCCTGCGACCTGCTCGGTTGGAACTTCGAGGTGTTCGGAGTAAACTGGGATGAGAAGCTGGTTCAGCTTGACGCTAAAGAGTGCGACTGCGTATGGTCCGGCATGACAATTCTCGACAGCATGAAGGAAGCCGGATACGTTATCTCCAGCCCCTACTTCGAGAACAATCAGGTTATCCTCGTAAAGGAAGGCAGCGACATTGCTTCCTCAGCAGATCTTGCAGGCAAAGTTGTTGCAGTTCAGCTCGGAACCTCCGGCGAAACCCTCCTGAATGAAGATCTGGCAGACCTCACAGCAACATTTGAAGAACTGACCACATGTGACAGCTTCCTCAAGTGCTTCACCGAACTCGCAGGCAGCGCTGTAGATGCAGTTGTTGTTGATGAGCCGGTTGCAGTTGCCTATGCAGCTGAAAATGACGGCTTTGTTATACTTGACGAGGTTCTCGGTTCAGAGCAGTACGGCATCGCATTCAGATCCGGTGATGCAAAGCTCTGCGAGCAGATTGAAGGTGCAGTTGCAAAGCTGGTTGAGAACGGCACTTATGCAGAAATCGCTGCAAAGTACTCCGACAGCATTGACCCCGTCAACCTCATTCTCCTCGGCTGATAACCACCGGCAGGACGAATTCTGATATCTGATATTATGCCCGGAAGTATCCGCAAGATACTTCCGGGATTCAATGCTTTTGAAACGAGGAACATCTCATGACTTTGTGGACAATGATTCTGAAAATGAGCGAGGGGCTTGGAAAGACCTGCGCGATATTTTTCCTGACCCTGCTGTTTTCTCTGCCCCTGGGCGTGATAGTGGCACTGCTCAGAATGAGCAAGAACAAGGTGATATCCAATATTACCAGGTTTATTATCTCAGTACTCAGAGGAACACCTCTGATGCTGCAGCTCCTGGCGGTCACCTACGGCCCCTATTACCTGTTTGGCTTTACGGTTTCCCGCAACAAGCTGATTCCGGTTGTCATTGCGTTTGCCATAAACTACGCGGCGTACTTTGCCGAAATCTACAGAGGCGGAATCGAATCAATCCCGGTGGGACAGTATGAGGCGGCGCAGGTGCTCGGATACTCCAAGACCCAGACCTTCATCAGAATTATAATGCCTCAGGTGGTCAAAAGAATCATGCCGAGCATCACAAATGAGGTTGTAACCCTCGTCAAGGACACCTCGATGGCCTTCACCGTCTCCTATCAGGAGATGTTCACGATAGGCAAGCAGATTGCAAACTCACAGACGAGCTTCATGCCCTTCCTGGTGGCGGGTGTGTTCTACTACATCTTTAACGCGATTGTAGACTTCGCAATGGGCCGCATTGAGAAGAGACTGGATTACTACAAGATTTAAGGGGAATGAGACATGGATAGTATTAACCTGAACAAACCCAATATTCTCAGGCTGGAACATGTGAGAAAGTCCTTCGACAGTCTTGAGGTGTTAAAGGATATTTCCGTCTCGGTAGACAGGGGAGAGGTCGTTTCAATCATCGGACCTTCGGGCTCCGGCAAGTCAACGCTGCTCAGATGCGCCACATTCCTTGAGACCATGGACAGCGGAGAACTCTCCTACATGGGAGAGAAGGCGGTTACCACAGAGGACGGAAAAGCAGTCTACGCAAAGGACCTGAAGAAGTTCCGCAAGGATTTCGGTCTTGTCTTTCAGAGTTTTAACCTTTTCCCGCATTACAGCGTACTGAAGAATCTTATGGATGCCCCGGTCACCGCTATGAAGCGCGACCCCGAAGAGGTAAAGGCGGAGGCCATGAAGCTGCTGGAGAAGATGGGCCTTGAAACCAAGGCGGACGCCTATCCCTGTCAGCTTTCCGGCGGACAGCAGCAGAGAGTAGCCATTGCGAGAGCCCTGGTTATGAACCCGGAGATTCTATTTTTCGACGAACCCACTTCCGCCCTTGACCCCGAGCTGACGGGAGAGGTGCTGAAGGTTATTAAGCAGCTGGCTGAAGAGCACATGACCATGGTCATCGTAACCCACGAAATGGCATTTGCCCGTGCGGTATCAGACAGAGTCATATTCATGGACGGCGGCGTTATTGTTGAACAGGGCAACCCTGAGGATGTGCTCGGCAATCCCTCGGAGGAACGCACCAGGCAGTTTCTGAAGAACTATCAGAGCTGACGGATATGATTGTTGATTATTATGTAATGGACCCGACAGGGAACATCACGGTTCTTGTATGTTCCGCAGTTCCCGCCGAAGAGAGGGTCCCTGTGGCTGACCGCCTGATGGAAATCGAGAAGGATGCCGAACAGGTGGGCTATATATCCCGTGAGGACCCCGCAACGGACATCAGCCTGAATATGGCGGGTGGGGAGTTCTGTGGAAACGCAACCCTTTCCACGGCAGCCGTATATGCATATGAAAGTGAACTCAGCGGTGACGGAACAATGCCGGTCACCGTGAATTCATCAGGGGCGGAAAGCCCGGTTAAGGTAGATATAACCCGCAAAGATGAAAAACGGTTTACAGGGCGGGCTGAGATGCCATTTCATGCAGGCTGCAGGGATATAACGGTGGAATACGGCGGGGCTGAATACAGCTTCGGTGAGGTCAGCTTCAAGGGCATTGTCCACCTCATATCAGAGGCAAAGCTTGAAAAAAGCCTTGTTGAGCCCCTTGCAGAGTACTGCTGCAACGAGATGGGCGCCGATGCCCTGGGCATCATGCAGATAGATGCTCAAGCCTGCTCTCTGCTGCCATACGTATATGTAAAGAAGGCCAACACAGGCTTCTGGGAGAGCTCCTGTGCCAGCGGTTCAACGGCCGCGGGCTACTATCTGGCAAAAAAAACAACCGGGAATAAATTCTCGGTTGAATTCTCTGAGCCTGCAGGGAGGCTCAGAATAGATTGTGAAAATGACAGGCTGTATCTCACGGGCGGAGTGATAATCCGTGACAGGAAAACTGCGGAAATCCTTATGTAGATGACTGCTTTTTCCGCTGCCAGATTCCGTTTGTGTCCTCAAAACCGTACTTTTCCATAAGTGCGGTAAGCTCGGGCAGGGCAAAGGTGCTGTCGTTCGCGTAACCGAGGAAGGCCTTCAGCTTTTCGGTCAGTTTCTGGTATTCGTCACACCAGGAGTCGGTCTGCTCGCATGCCAGACGGTACTTTTCGGAATCATCCTCGCATTTCTCCTCTTCCTCTTCGTACCATGCATACTTGTTCCAGGCAATTCCAACAGCCCTAACGAGATTCTCCTCGGTCATCTTGCCCTCAATGGCTTTTTCCAGTTCAATACAGGTTGAAAACTGCGGATGCGGAGCCCGGTTGCTGTCAGATGCAACAGGGGTTCCGTTATTCTTTTTCTTATTATGATAATAGCGTTTTCCGTTATTGTGTCTGTTATCCGACATTATATCCGGCTCCTTTCATTTCTGCTTGCGCTAAACTGCAAATTACGACTTCAGGCTTAGCCGCGGGGTTCATCTATGTTTGCCAGAGCCTGAATTATGCAGTTGGTAAAATTGCGGATGTTCTTATCCTGCGCGCTGCGTTCACGCACTACAATGCCGATTTCCCTGTATGCGGTGGGCTCAAGAGGCAGGGTCTTGACGTTCTCATTCAGGCCCTGAACGATGAGCTTGGACATAATGCTCACACCCAGACCGTGTGAAACCATGGACAGCACGGAAGCGTCATCAAGGTTTGAATAGTGGATGTTCGGAGTCCTGCGTGAGCCGTATGACTCGAAGATAGGGAGTATATCCAGGTCAAGTCCGCCGCTGGGCATAAGAAAATCTGAATAGTAGAAATCCTCAATGTGGAACACATTGTCGTTCACGGGGTAGTTCACGGGGAGCACAGCCACCAGCTCGTCCTTGTGAAGGGGATACCAGAAAAGACCGGCGGCCATCTGCTCCTGATAGCTGATTATTGCGCAGTCCAGGTCACCGCTTCTGACAGCCTCGTATGTGCTGCGCAGAACATCATGACGGGTTACAAAGATATCGGTGTCCGGATACGTCGACTTGTACTCGGAAAGAATGGTCGGCAGCCAGTTGCGGGCCACAGACGCAATAGCACCCACACGGAATGTGCTCTGGTTCTTCTTGCGGATAAGCTCGGCATTGGCGGCGAGCTTTTCGGACGCCTTGAGGAATTCTTCCATGTCTGCGCGGAGCTCATGGCCGATGGGCGAAAGACGCACGCCGGTCTTTCCTCTTATTAATAGAGTGAGACCCATCTCGTCTTCAAGGGCTTTCATCATGTTTGTCAGACCCGGCTGTGTGTAGCCGAGCTTTTCGGAAGCGGAGGTTAGGCTTCCACTGTCCACTATTGTAAGGAGGGCATTAATTTTTTTAGAATCCATAATTTAAAGATATATCTTTCTTATTATATTCATAACTATCAGTTATGTCATTTATAATAATATAGAATTTCAAAAATAGCAAGAGGTATGTTATATTTTAGGTGGTTTTTGTTCCAAAAATTTTTTTAAGAGAGGATTTTCTATGGAAAACAATCGTGGCTCATGGGGCAGTAACATAGGCTTCCTGATGGCAGCTGTTGGCTCTGCAGTCGGTCTCGGAAATATCTGGGGCTTCCCGTACAAGATGGGTAAATCCGGCGGATTTACATTCCTGCTTGTTTACCTCCTGCTCGCCATTTTCGTTGGCGTTATAATCATGGCATCCGAGCTTGCTCTCGGACGTAAGACCGGCAAGGCTCCTATTGCTGCATACGCAGAAGTATCAAAGCAGTACAAGTTCCTTGGCTGGCTCGCAGTTCTTGCTCCGTTCTTCATCATGACCTTCTACTCGGTTCTGGGCGGATACTGCATCTACTACATAGTCATTAACGTTATGGGTCTGTTCAACGGCATGCCCGACAGCAGCTCCTTCGGCGCAATGATTACCAATGTTCCCGTATCTATCGCCGTTCTCGTTGCCTTCATGGTAATCTGCTACCTGATAGTTGCCGGTGGTGTTTCCGGTGGTATCGAGAAGTTCAACAAGGTCGGTATGCCGGCACTGTTCTTCATGCTTGTCATCATCATCATCAAGGCATGGACACTTCCTCAGGCAAGTGAAGGCCTGAAGTTCATGTTCAAGCCCGGCTATGCAGTTGAAGGCGGATTCATTTCTGCAAAACCCGACCTGATTTCCGTTCTCGGAACAGCAGGCGGCCAGATGTTCTTCTCACTGTCTCTGGCAATGGGCGCTATGATCACATACGGCTCTTACCTCGACAAGAAAGAGAACCTCGTAAAGAACTCCGTCATCATCGTTATCGCAGATACACTCGTTGCTCTCATGGCTGGTGTTGCTGTTATCCCCGCAGCTGTTGCTAACGGCCTCGCAGCAGGCAAGGCTCCCGCTGACATCAAGCTCAACGGACCCGGACTCCTGTTCGCAACTCTGCAGGATGTTTTCCACGACATGGGCGCTATCGGCGGTGTCTTTGGTCTCATCTTCTACTGCCTCGTTCTTATTGCTGCTATCTCCTCTGCAATTTCCCTCATGGAAGTTCTGACAGCTCACTTCTGCGACAAGCGCATTGCAGAAGGAAAGGAGCCTCAGCGTAAGAAGATCACCCTCTATGTTGCACTCGCAATCACCGCTCTCGGACTTCTTGTTGCAGCTGACGGACTTGGCTCCAACGGCTTTGCACCTTTCCAGGTCTTCAAGATGGAGATGTCCGGCGACTGGAACGCAGACTGGCTCGACTTCATGGACTGCTGGTCTGAGGGTATAATGATGCCTCTCGGCGCAATGCTGATGGGTGTTATGATTGGCGGAGAGATTGGTACCAAGACCATTCTTGATGAGATTCACGAAGGCGCAGGCACAGGCTTCGATAAGTTCTACAAGTTCTGCGTAACATTCTTAGTACCTATCGTTATGGCATTCGTGTTTGCCGGTCAGCTCAGCGGCTTCTTTGCAAACCTCGGAAGCACCGGAAGCTACATCATTGCATTCGGTATACTTGCAATCTTTGCAATCTTCACATACGTTATCAAAAGGAAAAAAGCATAATTTCCACCAATACTGGAATAAAACCAAATGAAATAGGGCGGCTCCGCTTTGGAGCCGCCTTTTTCTAGAAATCTACAGAGGGTAATACAATGGAAACAGGAATAAAAGGTTATGCGGAAGTAACGGTCAACGAGAATAACACCGCAGCAGCTGCTGGAAGCGGATTGCTGGATGTTTTCTCCACACCTGCGATGATAGGTCTGATGGAAAAGGCCTCACAGGAATCGGTAAATTCATATCTTGAGCCGGGTCAGGGAACCGTTGGCATCAGACTAGAGGTGGACCATCTTGCCGCAACGCCCATAGGCGAAAAGGTTTGGGCGGAAACCGAGCTTATAGCAATTGAAGGTAAGGTTCTGACCTTCAAGGTCGAAGCATTCAGCAGGATTGAAAAAATCGGAGAGGGGATACACAAACGCTGTATCATCGGAGAGAGCAGATTTCTCGATAAGATGAACGGGAAATACGGCTCTGGAAAGGAATAAAAGATGACCAACGGATTGGATTATATTGCCTGGAGAGGGGATTTGAGCTTTGAGCGCGACCCTCTGAATGAAGTAGATATTTTTCTCTTTTCCCAGCTCGTTGCACCGGATTATTCCGGAATAGTACCTGATGACGAGAAAGAGATTAGCATAAAGGAAACAGCAGACAGATACTTTGAAAACCATACTGAAGATGTGAGTAATCTGGGTGTTCTTCAGTCAACGTCCGCCCTGCCCATGCTCAAGGCCATGTCCGAGTCGGTGAGATTCGGCGACCTGAAGCTGTGCGGATTTGTAAACAAGGTAAATCTGGACAACGAGGAGCAGTGCTGCGGCTTAACAGTAAAGCTGCCTGGCGACATCATATTTGTTGTTTTCAGAGGCACGGACGATACAATTATCGGCTGGAAGGAAGACTTTAACATAGCCACAAAGGATATCGTTCCCGCACAGGAGGATGCCGTTAAGTATCTTGAGTGGGCGGCATCGGTTCAGAGCGGAGATATATACATCTGCGGCCATTCCAAGGGCGGAAACCTCGCCATGTACAGTGCTGCAATGTGTGAGGACAGTATTAAGGACAGAATAAGAGCCGTGTATAATTTTGACGGTCCCGGTTTCCAGCGCAAGTTCCTTCAGACAGAGAACTACCTCGGCATGAAGGACAAAATCACTACGGTCCTCTCCCAGAACTCTATTGTGGGAACTCTGCTGCACAGGGCAGGAAGCGTTCTCATGGTGAACAGCTGTGTGGCGGGACCCATGGCTCATGACGGCTTCAACTGGGAGATTGTCGGAACAAAGTTCACTAATTCCGACGGGCTCAGCGACGTGAGCAAAACCATAGATAGGGCAATGGACGAAACCCTTGATTCAATGGAAACCGAGGAGAAGCAGGCATTCATTGACGAGCTCTTTGACACGCTCATGTCAACCGGGGCGATTACGGTCACAGACTTCACTAATATGAGTGTGCAGTCCTTCCTCTCGGTTCTGAAGAGCTTCAGAGGCGATGAAAAGGTCAACCGCTTTGTTGCAAAAGTGTCTGACTCGGTGGTCAGAACCGTGAAGGAGAGGGATGAGGAGCGCTTCAAGGAAAAGCTTTCCGAAACGGCAAAGGCCGGTGAGGCCATAAAGCTGAAGACCCAGGAGTCAATCAAGGCGAAAATCGGCGGAATGAAGAAACCCGCGCCTGAGGAAATATAAAGCAAAAAAAACGGGGCGTTTGCCCCGTTTTTTTTGTATTTGTATCAGTAAGCTATGAAAGCATCCCCGGTGGAGTTGTTGTATATCGCGTATCCGTTGAATGCAGCTTCTCCGTTGAACATATGTGCCCACATCCTGAAGCTTTCCGAGAGTGAGCTTGTGGGGATGCCCGGCAGAACCACCGTGAAGGAAGTCCCTCCCGTAAGCCCGTATGGGTCGGAGGGGATGTACCACATGTTTTCAGCAGCGGAGAAGTATGGGTTATCCTTTGTGTAGTTCAGGCTTATAAGGTCAACGGAATATGTATAGCCGTCAATCTTCCTCGGGTTTGCAAACTGCCCCGAGAACTGGCAGTAGTAGCGGTCGGAATGCGTCGGGTCGCTGTCCATGGAGGATGTGGCCTCCCAGTCGTGGTATTCACCGCTGAATGTTCCGTCGTTGTTCACGGTCAGCTCGGTGCTCCATGCACCAACACCGCTTGAGAAGCAGTATGAGTGCGGTATCTGGGTGAAGAAGCCTGCAATGTTCAGAGCCGCCGTATCAGATATCGTGTTGTTACCGTTCCTTGAGAAGACCGCGCGCACCTTCCAACCGTTCAGGGTGGCAGGTACGTAGTGCAGCTTCAGGGTCTCGCCGTTTATACCCTCAACGGAAACACGCGGGTAGTTCACGGCTATGTCCTGTCCGTTGATAACCTGGTTCCCGTCCGGACTGATAAGCTGCCAGTTCACCGTGTCGTACGAATCCGCCCTTGCTATAAACACCACAGTTCCTCCCTCAGTCGTGTTCTCGGCTGTGGGCTGTTTTGTTATCACAGGGGCCACGGGTGTCAGGGTGGGGGTGGGAGTTGGAATTGGAGTTGGTGTGGGAACCGGTGTTGAAGTTGGAGTAGCAGTTGCTATGGGAGCGGAGCTCTGAACCGGCGCAGGTGTAATCGGATTTGACGTGGGATGAGGAGTCTGCATTGCAATGTTGGAGTGGTTTGTGGAGCTTCCTCCGCAGGCCGTGATCAGAATGCAGAGAAGTACAAGCAGTGCAACAATTGAAATCCGTTTCATCTTTTTCTCCTTATTATTCTATTATTATACTCAATATATACAGGTTTCTCTATTCGATTAGTCTATCTTGTTTCCGTTAATATATCTCGCACTGATGTTCCTGTCATCTCCTGTGTAGCAGAAGCGCTCAATGCGGTCAAGGGTAGTGAGCCTTGATTCGGGTTCCACAGGTACATCCAGCACCAGAGCGTCAAACACATAGCCCTTTTCGAATGAGCCGAAGTCACCGAAGAGCTCCCCACCGGTTTTTGACGCCATGCAGAAGGCCTCCGGGAAGCTGAGGGCTCTGCTGTCTCCGGGCTCATAGAAATCCCTGAGCTTGGATATCTGCACGCCGGCGGCAATCTGATGGTAAACCCCGTTTCTTGCTCCGGCGCCTATATCCGTGCCCGATGCAATTTCAATTCCCAGCTCCTTAAGCCTTGAGGCGGGCATTATGCCGGCTATGATATTGTTCGTGGCTTCAGGGCAGTGTACAGTAAGGGCACTGTGCTTTTTTGCAATGGCGATGTCATTCTCCGTCGGGAATATGAAATGGGCAAAAACTGTGGGACCGTTATCCATAAGACCGACCTTTTCGTATATTTCCGCATCGCAGCTGCAGTCCGGGAACAGACGGAGAGCCTCGGCGGCCTCCCAGCGGGACTCAACAAGGTGGGTCTGCATCCCGCAGCCGTATTTTGCGGCAAGCTTTCCAAGACCCTTCAGAAGCTCCCATGAACAGGTCGGAGCAAATCGGGGGGTGAGTATGGGCTTTACCGCGGCTGTGCCGTCGAAGCAGGATATAAACTTCTCAGTTTCATAAATAGATTCATCCGTGGACTCGCAGTAGTATTCGGGGCTTGAGCGGTCCATGTTGACCTTCCCCACAAAGCCGCGCATTCCGTGCTCCTCCATTATATCAGCGAGGATGCGTGTGGATTCGGTGTGTATGGAACCGAATACACAGGCATGAAATGTGCCGTTCCGTATCATATCCTCAACCAGAAGAGTGTATACTCTGCGGGCGTAATCCGTGTCGGAAAACCTGGCCTCCTCGGGGAAGGTGCAGTTCTCAAGCCAGTCGGGCAGAAGAAGGTCCATGCCGGTTCCCCGCTGAGCATACTGGGGAGCGTGAATGTGCATGTCCGTGAAGGCTGGTATAATTATCCCGTTGCCGTAGTCCGTAACCGGGAGCGATGCGTATTCATCCGGGAGACTGCTGAAAATACCTGCAACCCTGCCGTTTTCAACAGCTATATAGCTGTCGTCAAAGACCGCCAGCTCCGAGCAGGATCCGGAATATGCGATGTTTCCGTGTATAAGCTCCATGCCGCACGAACACTCCTTCAGATTTTTTATATATTCTATCATTATTATTTCAGTTTTGAAAGAGGGCTATAAAAAAGTAACTCATTATTCATATTTGTGCGGTATGCCCGGATAAGACCCTGAAACGGGGCAACCCATCTTGCCCTTCCATTGACGGTAAAATGATGTTATAATCACACACAGCTATACACAGACAAAATACTGATTACAGGAGTGGGATGTTTTATGAGCAATATAAAGAACGTTGCAAAGGTAAAGAATTCACTTATTGTAGGCATACGCGAGCAGCTTGAGCACAGGGCTCTCTGGATGTATCTGCTCTGCGACGAGGCGGAGAAGAAGGGGCTCAAGATGGAGGACTACGCCCCTCAGGCAATACGCCGCTGCGGAATCTACCAGGGTGCGCTGCTCAAGGAGAAAGGCGCTAAAGGTGAATCCCTGAAAGGTCTGAAGAATGCCCTTTTCGGATTCTTTGCCAGACAGGTATTTGAGATGAAGATTCAAAGATGTGATGATGACCATCTGGATATTGACTTCCATTACTGCCCGCTGGTCAAGGCATGGCAGAAGCAGGGTCTTTCCGATGAGAAGATTGCTGAGCTCTGTGACTGCGCAATGTGCGGCGACAGGGGAATAGCCTCCAATTTTGATGCCGAGCTTCAGCTCAACAAGAGAATTGCCTACGGCGATGATATATGTGAAATCAGGTTTGTAAAGGAATCCTGAGGGCTAAAAACATTGTTAAACAAATATCAGAAATCTCAATTCTGAATTGACGTAATTCTCCATAATCCGTGCTATATTGATTCCGCAATCAAAAATAACACGTTGATTATGGAGGATTTTATATGAAAAACACAAAGAACGACATCACTGAGGTTGTATTCATCCTGGACAGGAGCGGTTCCATGCACCACCTGACGGCGGATACCATCGGCGGCTTCAATTCCGTCATCGAGCAGCAGAAGGAGGGCGAGGGAACGGTTTATGTCACAACCGTCCTCTTTAACGACAGCAGCTTTACTCTGCACGACCGTATCAACATCAAAGATGTTCCCGAGATGACGGAGAAGGAGTACTGCACCTGCGGCTGCACGGCGCTTATCGACGCCCTGGGCGATGCAATCAAGCACATCGAGGGTATCCACAAGTATATCCGCCCGGAGGATGTGCCGGGGAAGACACTCTTCATGATTACAACGGACGGTCTGGAAAACGCCAGCCACAAATACAGCTCGGACGAAGTGAAGAAAATGGTCAGCGCAAAGCAGGAGGAGGGCTGGGAGTTCATCTACTTTGCTGCCAATATTGACGCGGTTGAAACTGCAGCCCGTTACGGCATCGATAGGAGAAATGCCGTGGATATGCACAATGACAGCATGGGCACCGAAACCAAGTTCAAGGCAATGAACGCCGCCATCAGATACAAGAGAACTCCCATGTACCGCGATTGCAAGCTTTCGGAGGCACCCTGCTGGCGCGAGGAGGCCGACAAGGATTTCGAGAGCAGAAATAAATAATCCCCTCTAGGGTTTGACAGGCTGTGATATACTGTCTGTATGAGAGATGAAAAGCTTAGAAAACTGAATATTGATATTCTGTCAGAGTATATTAAGCAGAACTATATTCCGCAGGAAAAGGAATGGGGTCTGCTGCGCAGGAAAAGATTACTGAATCCGCGCCCAACCGCCTATGCCAAAGCCCGGAAGGAGCAGGAAAAAGCTTCGGCATATTATGCATCAGAGCTTGATGAAATGACGCTCTATAAGGTCGAAAGCGATGAGGATGCGTGCTATGCGGAAGCGGAAGAAAGCCTGAAAGAGCCCGAGTTCGGAGTTTGCGCTGCCCCATGCCCGCCCGCTGAGGTCACAGCCAATAAGGCTGAGTACCCGAAGGCCGATGCAAAAAAGAGCCCGAAGTATTATGATAAGTATAAGGATTATCTCGACGCAAAGTCCAAACCTCTTGAGGCCCGCACACCGCAGGCCCAGTATGCCATAGATATAGTCAAGGGCGTGACACCGGAGGATCTGGACATGTCATTCGGAGAAAAACTTGCATGGTGGCTAGAGCAGAAACACATCAAGCCCAGGGACTTCTACCCACGCGCGAACATAAACACCTCATGGTACAGCAGTGTGGTGAATGCTCGCGTTGAACCAAAGAAAAACATGGCAATGGCGTGCGCGGTTGGACTGAGGCTGAATCTGCAGGAAGCGGAGGATCTGCTGAAAACAGCAGGCTATGCCTTCTCCAACAGCAATCTTTCGGATGTTATAGTAAAGTGCTATATAGAGCACGGAATCTGGGATATAAACGAGATAAACGATGTTCTGTTCGAAAAGGACCTGGTCCCCCTCGGTCAGCGAACCGGCTGAAAATAGCAGCTGCGGCTCCCCGCAGCTGCTTTTCCTTTTTGATTAGTGTTTTACATGCACTGTTGTACTGATAATATTGATATCAATATGTATCAGTTAGTATCAGTTGATATCATAAAGGGATACGATACCAGGAACTTTCATGCTATATTGCTGTTATTAGAGCGGATTCTTGCGTGTACAAATTCGGCTGGGTGTTTTGTGGAAAAGGGAGAGATTTGGCGAAATGATTGGTACAGGTGTTACTTGGAATCAGACAAACCCTCCCCGAAAGGGGAGGGCTTACTAACTCTTATCCAAGGATAATTGGTCCCGGAGCCGGTGTGGGTGTTGTATTGGGAATTAGGGGATTGATCAGCTTCTTGAAGATATCCTTCACCACCGGGATCAGTGAGCTGGAACCAGGGAGCAGCTGGTCAACAACGATTCCGAGAACTGTTGTTCCTGCATCCTCAATAACCTGTCCGGGGTCAGAGGGCTTACCGCTCTTTTCCTTGATGTAGTGGACAATCAGCTTGCCGAAGGGAATCGCTCCACCAACGGTCTCGAGTGCCTTTTCAACATTCTTCTGGCTCAGAGGATTACTGCTGTCGAGGGCATCCTGATCAGGGTCTCTCGGCAGCCGTTTGTTGGGGTCGATGCGTGCCAGAAAAGCTTCAGTCAGGATGGGCTCTGCTTCGAGTACGTCCGGCTCTTCAAAGTCATTGGTTTCAAACTCTTCATCAGCTGCCTGGGGCTCTTCAGCTTCAGGCTCTGTGCTGTCGGGTTCTTCACCTTCCCGGGCTTCTCTGTCGGACTCTTCCTCTTCGCGGGTCTCTTCTTTGGGTTCTTCCTCAATAGGGGCTTCCTCTGTCCGGGGCTCTTCTGCGGGATTATCCTCAGGCGGGGCTTCTTCTACCGGAACTTCCTCAGCCGGGCTTTCTTCCGCGGGGTCTTCCTCAACCGTAGCCTCTACTGCGGGGCTTTCCTCTGCCGGTGATTCTTCGCTGGGAGCTGCTTCTTCCTTAAGCTCTTCACTTGAAGCTTCAGGAGCGGGAACCTCAGCTGCCTGGGATTCAATGCTGGGAACTTCTGATGCCGGTGCTTCGGTATTTTCAAATGCTGCTACCGGAGCTTCTGCGCTTGGGGCTGCTGCCGGAGTTACATTAACTGCTACGCTTTCGGATGCGGCGAAATCTTCCGCACCGAGCGCCTCTTCACCGTCTGCGTATGCCATGCATACCGGGAAAAGGGACGCAGTTACTACTGCCGACAAAACGAATGATGTGATTTTTCTTGCTGTGGTGTTGAACATTTCTGCCACCTCCATTATTTTTAGTGTTAAGCATCTTATGCTTACACTACTAAATACGCGGCAGAAAAAAGAACGTTACAAAAGCCACAAACTTATTTCAGAGAGTGCCCGAAGCTTTATTTAACAACTGTTTGCCCTTATATGGGAATGAAAGATGTTTAAGGCGAGGTTGAAATGAACTGAAAGAAAATGATATAATCACTCCAATATTAACGTCTGCAAAAGACACAAGAATTGTTTATGGTGAGGTATGAAAGATGAATGATAATCCGGTGGTTTCAAATACGGTGCAGACATTTTATGACAGCATCGCTTCACAGTATGATAAATTCTATCTTGACTGGCAGACAACAACACATGACGAGGCGGAATTTCTGAGAAAAATACTTGAGAGCGAGGGCTTTGACCTCAAAGCGCACATACTGGACTGCGCCTGCGGAATAGGCACTCAGGCTATCGGCCTTGCTGCCCTGGGTTATTCCGTAACGGCCTCGGACATCAGTGCCGGTGGAATCGAGGAAGCGAAAAAAAGAGCCGAGGAAAACAAGCTTTCCATCGACTTCAGGCAGGCGGATTTCTGTGAGCTTTCAGATACGCTTGAGGAGCAGTTTGATATAGTTATTGCTATGGACAATGCGCTGCCCCACATGCTTTCAGAAGCCTCACTGGGAAAGGCAGTGAAAAGCATCACGGGACGAATCAGACCGGGAGGTCTGTTTGTTGCAAGCATCCGTGATTACGACCTGATGCTTGAAGAAAAGCCAGCATATTCGGCACCCTATGTGCACAAGACGGAAAACGGCAGGAGAGTGCTGTTCCAAATCTGGGACTGGAGTGGAGAGAATTATCATTTCACCCAGTATATTATCGAGGATGAAGGGACTGCCTCCGTCAACAAGTTTGAATGTGACTACAGAGCCACCCGCAGGGAAGAGCTCACAAAACTGCTATACGATAACGGCTGCAGGGAAGTAGTATGGAAATTTCCCGAAGAAACCGGCTTCTACCAGCCTGTTGTGATAGCAAAAAAATAACCGTTTCCTAATTCGGATTCTTTTTAATGATATAATACATTCGATATGTTGCTTTATGGGAGGATGGATATGCTAACACAGACAGCCAAAGTGATAATAAGCTCATGCCTTGGTTTTCTTGCAATTGTGCTATTCCTTTGTTTTAAAGGAAAGACAAGAAAATTCTGCATGATAGCTATGCTCCTGAGTACGGCGGGGGATTTTTTCATGACAGATACCTTCCATATGGGTTCAGCGTCAACGTATCCCGGGGCGGCTTTTTTCATTGCTGCTCACATCGTATATGCGCTCTGCTTCATTAGGGCAGGGAAGGAAAAGGGATATGTTTATAGGAACAAGGGCTTTTATGCAGGACTTTCCGTAACAGTTGCTGTTGCAATTTTACTTGCTTTTCTTGCCTTTACAGTACCAGATAAACCGCAGACGGTAATGTTCTGCCTGATAATGGTTTATCTGGCAGTCATTGGCGTTAACCTTGTCAGCCAGTACTCATATGCAGTCAGTGAGAAGGGAACAAGGCTTTTTCTTGTTCTTGGAATGACGCTGTTTATTATCTCGGACTTTGTTGTGTTTCTGCCAATGCTGGGTATATCCGGGGAGAAAAATAATCTGGTATGGGCAACATATATACCTGCACAGCTTCTCATTATCCTTTTCAATGACAAGCTGAAAACCGACAGCAGAAATACACAGTAATTTAGATAATCTCGGTTAGCAGGGAATGAATACGGCTATTGTTTGGAGGGATAGAGGGAATGTACAAGTATATTTTTTTCGACCTGGATGGGACGCTCACTGAGCCCGCTGAGGGGATATGCAATTCATTTGCGTACGCTTTTTCAAAGTTTGGAATCTATACGGAGGACAAGTCGAAGTATTTCCGCTTCATAGGTCCACCGCTTTACAACAGCTTTGCCGAATACGGTCTGAATGAGGAACAGATTTCGGAGGCCATTGTCCATTACAGGCAGTATTTCAATGAAAAGGGAAAGTTCGAGAACAGTGTTTATCCGGGCGTCAAAGAAATGCTGGGAGAGCTGAAGCGCAAGGGAAAGACGCTTGTTGTGGCAACATCAAAATATGAGCTGTTTGCGGGGCAGATTCTTGAGCATTTCGGGCTTGCGGAATACTTTGATTTTGTTGCTGGGGCCTCGAAGGACGAATCCCGCAGCGAGAAGCCGGATGTTATACAGTATGCCATAGATTCTCTCGGCATCAGCAATCCCTCCGAGACCGTGATGATAGGAGATAGGTTCTATGATATTCTCGGCGGAAAGGAATGCGGGCTTGCCACGATAGGAGTCCTTTACGGCTACGGGAGCCGGGAGGAGTTTGAAAATGCCGGGGCGGATTATATAGCCGAAACGGTAGAAGATATTGCCAGTCTCATATGAACGGAAGAAAAAGGGGTTATAATGAAGATTAGTAAAGAGAGCATAATCAGAGTAATTATACTTTTTGTGGGGCTGACGGTTGCACATTTGGGAGTCAGTCTGTTTCTGCTGGCAGATTTAGGAACAGACCCGTTCAACGTGCTGGTGCAGGGTGTTTTTAGAAGCATTCAGTCGGTATTCCAAATAGGATGGCTGACGCACGGCAAGGTGCACAGGATTATCTGCTTTATTATCATTTTGGTTTTGCTTCTGGTGGATAAGAGCTATGTGCGCATAGGGACACTGATATGCATGTTCTGCGGTGGCCCGATTATAGATTTCTTTACTGCGATGCTCAGTCCACTGGTCGCCGCCGGACCTTCCATATATATCCGCCTGATTATGAATGCCGTCGGCTGTGTTATTCTGGCTATGGGAATGACTGTTGTTATCCAGTCTGAGGCGGGAACTGGCCCAAATGACCTGGTAGCCGTAGTGCTCAGCGATAAGACGGGAGTCCGCTTTTCCCTGATGCGGGTTATCGTTGATGTGGTATTTACTGCAGTGGGATGGCTTCTGGGAGGCTCGGTGGGTGTTGGAACTCTAATCTGCGCCTTCCTTGTGGGACCTGTTGCCGGTTTCTTTATGCCGAAGAGCAAAAAGATAGTGCAGGACATAGTTGGAAGATTTGTGAAAGCTTAGCAAGCTTCCTAAGAGTTTTCGATTATACGGGAGATAAATGCGATGTACAGGAAAGCAGTTTTACAGGACTGCGAGGCAGTGTACAATCTGATATGCGATATGGAAAGCACGGAGCTTCCTTATGAAAGATTCCGTGAAATCTTTTGCAGTCAGCTTGAAGACGGTTCATATTTCTGCCTTGTCCGTGAAGAGGAAGACCGCGTAATCGCAGCTCTGAACCTGAGGTTCGAAGAACAACTGCATCACGCGGAACGCATTGCGGAAATAATGGAGTTCGCGGTTTTGGAAGAGTTCAGAAACAAAGGTGTAGGGAAAGACATGCTGAAACAGGCCAGATTGATTGCAAAGAATCAGGGCTGTACGCAGATTGAGGTTGCGTGCAATCAGCTGCGGAAGGATACGCACCGCTTCTATCTTCGTGAGGGAATGCACAACTTCCACTTTAAGTTTTCAGAGCCGCTAACCGGAAACCGCAACGCTAAAAACGCAATTGGGAGATAGACTGATACAGGAACGGACGGACAGTTCTGAAATTGAATAGAACTTTATTAAAATAAGGGGGAGAAGTTTATGTCTAAAATAGTACTTATTAACGGCAGCTGCCATGAAAAGGGCAACACGTATATTGCTCTTAACGAGCTAAAAACGGAATTGGAGAAGAACGGCATAGGAACCGAGCTTATCTGGCTTGGAACCGGTCCTGTTCAGGACTGCGTTGCCTGCCATTCATGCGCAGACACGGGTAAGTGCGCATTTGAAACCGATGAAGTAAACAGACTGCTGTCTGAGCTTGATGACATTTCCGGTTTTGTTATAGGGAGTCCGATTTACTTTGGCGGTCCGAGCGGCAGACTGTGCAGCTTTCTTGACAGACTGTTCTTTGCGTCTTTTGGCAGGATGAGCGGGAAGATAGGGGCCGCTGTTGTCAGTTGCAGAAGAGGAGGAGCCACAGCCGGCTTTGACAGGCTTAACAACTACTTCCTTATGAGCAATATGATAGTTCCCGCCAGCCAGTACTGGAATCAGGTGCACGGAGCAGCACCCGGTGAGGCTCTGCAGGATGCCGAAGGCCTTCAGACCATGAGGACCCTCGCAACCAATATCGCGTGGATTCTGAGCAATATTGCTGAATCAGAAACTCCGACTTATGAAAGAAAAATAGCTACAAACTTTATTAGATAGTACAAGCATCCCCTCTTCGCATGGAGAGGGATGTGATGTTTTATGAGAATGTAGAAGTAATATACTACCGAAATATATGAAACTAGGCGGTTTTAATTGACAAAGGGAGCCCAATGTCCTATAATAAAGGTTACTTTATGGTATTAAATCAATAAAACTTAAAGTAAAAAAACGAAAGGAAAAGTAAAAATGAAAAAGATCCTCGCACTTGTCCTTGCACTCTGCATGGTATTTGCACTCTGCGCATGCGGCAAAAAGACAGCCTCCGATAAGATCCACATTGGTATTGTTACCGGTTCCGTATCCCAGTCTGAAGACGACAGACGTGGCGCTGAAGCTTTCCAGGCTAAGTATGGCGAAGAGAATGTTAAGCTCGCCATCTACCCTGACAACTTCACAGAAGAGCTTGAAACCACAATCCAGACAATCGTAAACATGTCCGATGACCCTGATATGAAGGCTATTATAGTCAACCAGGCAGTTCCCGGAACAACTGAGGCTTTCCGTCAGATTAAGGAACGCCGCCCCGACATAATCTGCATTGCAGGTGAGTCCCATGAAGACCTTCCCGAAATCGGTTCTGCAGCAGATCTGGTCTGCAACAACGACTTCGTTGCACGTGGATACCTTATCATCCGCACAGCACATGAACTGGGCTGCGACACATTCGTACACATCTCCTTCCCCCGTCACATGTCCTATGAGACAATGTCCCGCCGTGTTGCTATTATGAAGGCAGCATGCGAAGAGTTCGGTATGGAATTCGTTCTTGAGACTGCTCCAGACCCCACAACAGACGTTGGTGTTGCAGGTGCACAGGCATACATCCTTGAGAAGGTTCCTGAGTGGGTTGAGAAGTACGGCGAGAATGCAGCTTACTTCTGCACCAATGATGCACACACAGAGCCTCTGCTTAAGCAGCTGCTCGAGTACGGCGGATACTTCATCGAAGCAGACCTTCCTTCACCCACAATGGGTTACCCCGGTGCTCTCGGCATTGACCTCACTGAGGAAGCCGGAGACTACGCAAAGATTCTTGCAAAGGTTGAATCCGCTATTGTTGAAAAGGGCGGCGAAGGCAAGTTCGGAACATGGGCATACTCCTATGGCTACACAGTTTCCGCAGGTCTTGCACAGCACGCTATGAACGTAATCAAAGGCGAAAGCCAGCTCACCGATATTGATGATATCGCAAAGGCATATGCCGAGTTCTCACCCGGCGCAGAGTGGAACGGCTCCAGCTATGTAAACTCTGAAGGCGTCAAGGCAGAAAATGTATTCCTCGTATATCAGGATACATACATCATGGGCAACCCGGGTCATTACATGGGCTCTGCCTCCATTGAAGTCCCCGAGAAGTACTTCAGCATTTTCTAATAGTAATTTTGTGACTCTAAAAGGGGAGAGAGCAATCTCTCCCCACATTGATTTGGTAGGATAATGATATGACTAATTCCAATACGCCTCTGCTTGAAATGCGTAATATTAAAAAAGACTTTTTCGGCAACCAGGTTCTGACGGATATCAACCTCAGCCTAAAAGAGGGTGAGGTCCTGGGTCTCTGCGGTGAGAACGGTGCAGGAAAAAGCACTCTGATGAAGATACTCTTCGGAATGGACGTAATCAGAGAAACAGGCGGCTACGAGGGAGAAATCCTGATTAACGGAGAGGAGGTACACTTCAATACCCCCTTTGATGCCCTGAAAGCTGGTATAGGAATGGTACATCAGGAGTTTTCTCTTATTCCCGGTTTTACGGCAACGGAGAATATCCTTTTAAATAGAGAGCCTGTCAAGAAAAATGTTATCTCCGAAGTTTTTGGCGAAAGGCTCAACACTCTCGACTACAATGAAATGACATGCCGGGCAGATGCCGCCATAGAGAAGATGGGCTTCAGCATTGACCGGAACATGGTAATAAATGATATGCCGATTGGGCATAAGCAGTTCACAGAGATTGCAAGAGAGCTCAGTAAGGACCAGATGAAGGTTCTCATTCTTGACGAACCCACTGCCGTGCTTACGGAGAAGGAAGCCGAAGCGCTTCTGGAATCAATCAAGCTTATGTCCGAGCGTGGAATTGCAGTTATCTTTATAACCCACAGACTCCACGAGATTCTTTCCGTATGCGATACAGTCCTTGTTATGCGTGACGGCTATGTGGTTCAGAATGTTCCCGCAAAGGATACAGATGTTTCACAGATAACAAAGTGGATGGTTGGCAGAAGTGTGGAAACCGGGTCCAACGCAAGCGCAAGGGAAGAAAAAGAAGCAGACACGGTAATGTCTATACGCAGGCTTTGGGTGGACATGCCGGGCGAGACAGTGCGTGATGTCAACCTGGATGTAAAAGAAGGAGAAATCCTTGGCATAGGAGGCCTTGCAGGACAGGGCAAGCTGGGTATTCCAAACGGAATCATGGGTTTGTACGAGGCCGGCGGAACGGTTATGTTCAAGGGAAAGGAAATCCCGCTTAATCAGCCCAGAAAATGCCTTGATTCTTCTTTAGCATTTGTGTCAGAAGACAGACGCGGAGTAGGTCTGCTGCTTGATGAGACACTGGAATGGAACGTTGTTTTTCCTGCAATGCAGGTTCAGAATAAATTCGTTAAAAATGTTCTTGGCGGCCTGATTAAATGGAGAGATGAAAAGAGCATTGGAGAGGCAACGCAGAAATATATTGATGAGCTGGCAATAAAATGCACGGGAACAAAGCAAAAGGCCAAAGAGCTCTCAGGGGGCAACCAACAGAAGGTATGCCTTGCAAAGGCCTTTGCCCTTGAACCGCAATTTTTGTTTGTTTCCGAACCTACCCGCGGCATTGACGTCGGTGCCAAGGCTCTTGTTCTGGACGCTCTTAGGAAGTTCAACCGCGAAAGCGGTGTAACGGTGGTTATGATATCTTCTGAGCTTGAGGAGCTGCGCCAGATATGTGACCGTATAGCTATTGTCTCCGGTGGCAGAATTGCAGGTATCCTCCCTGCATCAGAGCCTTCAGAGGAGTTCGGTATGCTGATGGTCAGTCAGGTAAAGTGAGGTGATCCGGATGAATGAGACTTTAACGGATAGAAACAATTCCACTGCGAAGGACAGAATTAGAGATTTTATAGACAGTTTCGGTCTTCCGAGACTGATAATTGCGGGCTTCCTGCTGCTGCTGTTTATAGCGGCGCCTCTCGTTGGCGCGGATTTCTGGACTCAGATTTCAAACACTATTAACCGCTTCAGCTGGAATGCAATCCTTGTTCTTGCAATGGTACCTATGATTCATTCGGGCTGCGGACTTAACTTTGGTTTGCCTCTGGGCATAATCTCGGGTCTGCTTGGAGCAACGCTTTCAATTGAATTCGGCTTCACGGGTCCTATGAGCTTTGTTATGGCAATACTCATAGCAACACCCTTTGCTATCATTTTAGGTATGGGCTACGGCTGGCTTCTTAACAAAATAAAGGGCGGCGAAATGATGATAGCCACATACGTGGGCTTTTCTTCGGTTTCCTTTATGTGTATGATGTGGCTGCTCCTGCCTTATAAGAGCCCCACTATGGTATGGGGATTTGCGGGCAAGGGACTTAGAACGACGATATCCCTTGAAGGCTTTTATGACAAAGCCCTTGCAAATATTCTGCAGATTAATATTGGTAATGTATCAATACCGACAGGCACTCTCCTGTTCTTTGCTCTGCTTGCATTTGGTATCTGGGCATTCCTGCACACAAAAACCGGAACGGCTATGACAGCCGTTGGATCGAACCCCTCCTTCGCCCGTGCGGCAGGAGTTAATGTTGATAAGATGAGAATGCTCTCGGTTGTGCTTTCAACATGGCTTGCAGCTGTAGGTATCCTTGTTTACGAACAGGGCTTCGGCTTTATTCAGCTGTATATGGCTCCGTTCTATATGGCATTGCCTGCAGTTTCCGCCATTCTTATAGGAGGCGCCAGCGTCAACAAGGCGTCTATTGCCAATGTTATTATAGGAACCTTCCTGTTTCAGGGTATTGTTACAATGACTCCGACTGTTATGAACTCCATGATTCACATGGATATGAGCGAAGTAATAAGAGTTATCGTCTCAAACGGCATGATACTCTATGCTCTGACTAGAAAAACGGAGGTGACAAAATGAAGAAGATTCTGAATTTTATCAGGAACAACTCCGTTCCGCTCATGTTTGTGCTGATATGCGCAGTATGTATTCCGGTTTCGGGCTTTTCTCCAAGCTACCTTATCAATGAGATAGTAACCCGTATGGGAAGAAACATCTTCCTAATACTCTCTCTGCTTATTCCAATTATGGCAGGAATGGGTCTGAATTTCGGTATGACTCTGGGAGCTATGGCTGGTGAAATAGCTCTGATTCTTGTGTCAGACTGGCAGATATGGGGAATTCCGGGAGTAATCCTCGCAATGATTATTTCTATCCCCATTTCAAGTCTCCTGGGCTTCTTCTGCGGAAAGATTCTTAATATGGCTAAAGGCCGCGAAATGATTACAAGCTACATCATAAGCTTTTTCATTAACGGTATCTATCAGCTGGTTGTTCTGTATATGATGGGACCGGTTATCCCAATCAAGCATTCATCAATCAAGCTGCCCAGAGGCTACGGCATAAGAAACACGGTTTCTCTTCTCAATATGAGACAGTGCCTTGACAATCTGCTTGCAGTGAATGTTGGTGGCGTAAAGATTCCGGTGCTGACATTTATTATAATCGGTATACTGTGCCTGTTTATTGTGTGGTTCAAAAAGACAAAGCTGGGCCAGGATATGAGAGCGGTAGGCCAGGATATGCAGGTTGCAAGAGACAGCGGCATTGATGTTGAAAGAACCAGAATTATTGCTATGATAATGTCCACAGTGCTTGCAGGCTTCGGTATGGTAATCTATCTGCAAAATATGGGAAATATTGCAACCTACAGCTCACATTCCCAGATAGGAATGTTCTGTATAGCGGCACTGCTCGTCGGTGGAGCTTCGGTTGACAAGGCATCCATAGGAAACGTATTTCTTGGTGTTATCCTGTTCCATACAATGTTCATCGTTGCTCCAAAGGCCGGTGCGGTTATTACTGGAGACTCCATGATAGGCGAATACTTCAGAGTCTTCATATCCTATGCCGTAATCACGGTTGCTCTTGTCATGTACGAAACCAAGAAACGCAGAACCAAGAGCCGAATGGGCTTGCAGCTTCAGGCTGAACAGGCGGCAGAGGAGGCAAAAAATGAATAAAAAACGTTCCATACTCTTTAAGATAGCCGCCGCACTAATTCTGATAGGAATCTGCGTGCTGATGTTTATTGTAGGCAGAGGACACACTGTATTCTTTGACAACAAGGAAATCGAATACGAGGGTAAAACCTATACATGCCCGTATAAGATAGCTGTGAGCACAAAAGGCGAGCAAGTGTCAAAGCTCTATGAAGATGAGCGAGGAAAAACAACCTGGATTGGGCAGAATTTCAAAATGGAACTGAAAGTAACCCAGGAAAAGGGTGGGAAAGAGGAAAGTTGCGAGATTACTCTCAAGCTTCCGTACAACATGGACGGAATAATTATCAACCTGCCTGCCCTGCTGAACGGACTTCCGGAGGAAGCTTATCTTTCCGAATTTGTTAATGCTGCCGCTGAAGAAGACTCGGCAGATGAAGAGATTGTTACCGACGAGTTTTCAATGGGTGACTTTTAACAGCTCAACTGAAATCAAATCAAAAATGCAGAGGGATATACCCTCTGCATTTTGCACTATTATATTACGGCGGTTTTATTTAATGCTCTGGATTACGCCTTCGGCGAGACCGGCGATGCCCTGAATCTCACTGGGGATGATAATCTTGGTTGCCTGACCGTTGGCGGCATTTGCAAATGCCTCAAGAGACTTGATCTTGAGAACAGCGTCGCTCGGGCTGGCTTCGTTGATAAGCTTGATACCTTCAGCTGTAGCCTTCTGGACCTTGAGGATGGCTTCGGCCTGACCTTCGGCCTCAAGAATCTGCTGCTGCTTCTTTGCGTCTGCGCGGAGGATTGCGGATTCCTTTTCGCCTTCGGCTTCGAGGATGGCTGCCTGCTTTTCACCTTCTGCGCGGAGGATAGCCTCACGGCGTTCACGCTCTGCCTTCATCTGCTTTTCCATGGCATTTCTGATTGCCTCGGGAGGCAGGATGTTCTTCAGCTCAACGCGGTTGACTTTGATACCCCAGGGGTCTGTAGCCTCGTCAAGAATGGAGCGCATCTTTGTGTTGATGACATCACGGCTTGTAAGGCATTCATCAAGCTCAAGCTCACCGATGATATTACGCAGGGTGGTGGCGGAGAGGTTCTCAATTGCGACCATAGGCTGCTCAATACCGTAGGTGTAGAGCTTCGGGTCGGTGACCTGGAAATAGACGACTGTGTCTATCTGCATGGTTACGTTATCCTTTGTGATAACGGGCTGGGGCGGGAAGTCTGCAACCTGCTCCTTGAGGGAGACGACCTTTGCAACTCTCTCAATGAAGGGCATGAGGATGTGAATACCGACACCCCAGGTGGTCTTGTATGCGCCAAGACGCTCAACGACGTAGGCCTTTGCCTGCTGTACGATTCTGATGTTGATAACAAGAATCGCAATAATAACTAAAACAAGAATAAGTGCTACCATAGTTTTCTCCTTAATTCTATTTTTTACATCCGGACCGGTTCAGTCCGGATGATGGTTTATGAGGTTAAAAACCGTTTTTGGTGAATGCTTCCCAGCTGCGGTGCATATAGGGGGTAAGCGGGACTGGCTCGCCTATGTATTTCGGGTCTCTGCCGTCTTTCAGGAATTCGTTGAGACATTCCTCGCGTCCGGTCGTGAGGGCAACGGGGATTCCGCTCATTTCGGACGCCTCACGCACCACGTCATAACCCTTGCGGATATCGTCGGCACTGGCGTATGTGAGCAGATTTGAATTGTTGACAAAGCCGGTGATCTCCTGTCTTGCAAAGCCGGACATTTCATCCTTCAGGCGGAGAATCTTATCAGGCGTTTCGGACATGGGACGGAAGATGTTGACTATGTCATACACCTCAAGAGAACCCGGTTCCAGAGCTTCAAAATCCTGATGGTAACGGCCTAGAGACAGGGCTCCCGCGGAGTCGCCTCCTACATCGAAGATTACAAGATCCCAGTTGTCGGTAAATGCGGAAGCAACGGCAGCTGCCATGTTAACGGGAGTTACGCCCTGACCTGCATGAGTGGGGGTCACGACGCCGATTTTCTTATCGGCAAGAAGGGAAACGCGGTCGCTCATGCGGAAGTAGTCGTTGACTTTGTCCAGGTCTATAACCAAAGTGCGCAATCCGCTGTCAGCTCCGCGGACGGCTAGGTTAACAGCTATCTCGGTCTTTCCCGAACCGTAGTTACCTATTAAGACAATTACCTTTTTCATCTTTGCAGATCCTTTGAGCTTTTCTATAAAACAAGTATAACATTAAAAATAAGAACAGTCTATAAATTATTGTGCGGAGTACGGAAACTGACGGGCGCAGCGGCTCATTAGCCGAGACGGTCCCTGATTGCTTTGAGGCGCAGGCTGAAGCAGTCGATTATAAGCCCGGCGTCAAGGGAATATGTCATGGTATCCACGCCCTTGCTGAAGCCGTCAAGCACGGCATCCTCATTTCCTGCGAAGAGGATGCAGAACTTACCTGCGTTTCTACAGGCATCTATTATGCGCTTGAGAGCCGCCTGGAATATGGGATTTAAGAAATCCCCGGGCATGCCCATGGATATGGACAGGTCAAAGGGACCGATGAAGATTCCGTCGACGCCTTCAACTGAGACGATTTCCTCAATGCTCTCAAGTGCCTCGGCGGTCTCACACTGGGGGATGAGGAGCACCTGATTATTATGGTATTTCATGGCCTCGGGAACGCTCAGATTCAGGTCATAGCCCCAGCCATCCTTACGGGAGGGGCAGAAGCCGCGGTTTCCTATTGGGCTGAATTTGGTGTAAGAAACGAGCTGTTTTACCTCGTCCACGGTCTTTACGTTAGGTACTATGAGACCTTGGGCGCCCACATCCAGAAGCTTGAGGATTGCGGGGCGGGAGATTTCACGTACACGGCAAAGCGGGGTCATACCGCTGAGCTCACAGGCGCGGATAAGATCCGCACTGGTCTCCGCCTCAACAGGGGAGTGCTCGTTGTCAATAATCACATAATCAAAACCGGACTTTCCGATGCACTCCACAACATAGGAGCTGCAGGTATCCACAAAGGTTCCGATGGGCTTTTTGCCCTCGAGAATTTTTTCTGTTAGGGTGTTTTTCATGGCATATTCCTCTCCAATGATGTATATTATAGATTGATTTTACAATTATTAGCGGAACTAAGCAAGCAGTTTTTTGCCCGGTGCCGTCTTTTGATGAAGGACACATGTCCGCGAAAATGGCATAAAAGCCTTGACGGCATAGATGTTTTGTGATTTAATTATTAGCAGTTTTTTAACATAAAAGGAAAGAAAGGAAAGTATAAATCTATGATTACCAATGGATTTACCTACGTGGCGGTACTGCTGTTCATGGCAGCTGTGCTTGTTACACTCGAGAAGACGGCAAAGGGTGGACTGAAGAAGTTCTTCCAGTTTGTCCCTGCAGTTGTTCTCTGCTATCTGGTAGCAATGCTTCTGTGCACACTCAAGGTATGGGATATGGCTGAGACCAAGCCCGCATACAGCGCACTGAAGAACAACCTGACCTATGCAATGATTTTCGCAATGCTTCTGCGCTGCGATATCCGCAAGGTTATCAAGCTCGGACCCAAGATGCTCTTAGGCTTCTTCTCCGCAACACTGACAATTATGATAGGCTTCATAGTTGCATTCCTTCTCATGAAGGGTGTTATCGGCAAGGATGCCTGGATGGGACTTGGCGCACTCTGCGGCTCATGGATTGGCGGCAGCGGAAACATGGTGGCTGTTCAGGCTGCTCTTGACATTTCCGAGGCAGATATGGGCTATGCGCTGGTCATTGACTCTATTGACTACTCACTCTGGGTCATGTTCCTGCTTTGGGCAATTCAGCTTGCTCCCAAGTTCAACAAGTGGACCAAGGCTGACACAAAGCTTCTTGACGAAGTTTCCGTACGTCTTGAGGAAGAGGCAAAGCTCAACACCAAGCCCGTTACATTCCAGAGCCTTCTTCTTCTCATCGGCTGCGCATTCCTGGTGAGTGCAATCGCAACGAACGTCGGCGCATGGCTGTACAGCCTCACGAACTTCTCAGATAAGGCAACATGGACTGTTCTGTTTGTTACTCTCGTAGCTCTAATAGCTGCAGTTACCCCGCTTGGCAAGGTTGCAGGCTCAACCGAAGTTTCCAACCTGCTGCTCTATGCAGTTATCGGACTTCTGGCATCCCGTGCAAGCCTTCTCGAGCTCACTGAGGCACCGGCATGGATTCTCACGGGATTCATCATCCTTGCAATCCACACAGTTCTCATGCTCATAATCTGCAAGGTCCTGAAGCTCGACCTGTTCACGGCAGGTGTTGCATCTCTTGCAAATATCGGCGGAACAGCATCTGCACCTGTTCTTGCAGGCTCATACTCCGGCTCTCTCGTTCCCGTAGGAATTCTCATGGCTCTCATGGGCTATGTTGTTGGAACGCCGCTGGCTGTGCTCTGCGCGAACATAATGTCAAAGCTGGCATAAGGATTTTACTTGCAAATGCGGTTTTACCGTTAGAACATATTACACTATGCAGGCGAAATGCTTGCATAGTGTTTTGCTGAAGGAGAAAAATGAAATGGGTGTTTTATCTGGACTGGAGCCGAAGAGCGTATTTGAATTCTTTGAGGAATTATGCGCCATTCCCCACGGCTCTCATAACACAAAGGCCATAAGCGATTATCTGGTTTCGTTTGCGGAAAAGCGCGGGCTGAAATACCGCCAGGATGAGTTTAACAATGTAATCATCTGGAAGGATGCAGTTAAAGGCTATGAGGATGTTCCCGTTGTAATGCTCCAGGGACACATGGATATGGTGTGTGAAAAGGAAAAGGACTGCGGCAAGAACATGGAAACCGAAGGGCTGGACATTTTCGTTGACGGAGACCTGGTCGGCGCACACGGTACCACTCTCGGAGGAGACGACTGCATTGCGGTTGCTATGGCCATGGCAATTCTTGACTCGGACGATATAGAGCACGGCCCGCTGGAGTGTGTCTTCACCGTTGATGAGGAAGTCGGTATGACAGGCGCTATGGCGCTGGACACTTCGGATCTGCACGCAAAGTATCTGCTGAACCTCGATTCCGAGGAGGAAAAGGTGTTTACCGTAAGCTGCGCAGGCTCCAGCAGAGTTATATGCAGCTTCAATACAGAGAGGAAAAGCTTTGAGGGAGATGCCTATGCCCTGAAGGTTTCCGGACTTGCAGGCGGACATTCCGGTGAGGAAATCAATAAAGGTCGCGCGAACTCGAATATTGTTATGGGAAGAGCCCTCTTTGAGCTCTCAAAGAGCTGTGATATGCGCCTCGTTAAAGTCAGCGGAGGAGCAAAGGAGAATGCGATTCCCAGAGAGTCCGAAGCGGTAATTGTGCTCAATGACGAGGCTGCTGCTAAAAAGACCGTTGAGGAGCTGGACACCGTACTGAAGAACGAGTACCGTGCTACCGACAGCACAATAGAGGTATCTCTCACAAAGACCCAAAATGATGCTGAGCCCATGACAAAGGAAAGCACGCAGAAGATTATCTGCTTCCTGTTCAGTGTTCCGAACGGGGTTCAGAACATGAGTGCCGAGGTACCCGGGCTTGTTCAGACCTCCACAAACCTGGGAGTGCTGAGCTCGGAGGAGAACAGCGTTAAAGCCACATTTATGGTGCGTTCTAGTGTGAATTCCCAGAGGGACGAGGTTAATGAGAAGATTTCGGCTCTTGCTGAGGTTCTGGGCGGTGCAGTGGAAATTCCCGTATCGTCATCCGCATGGGAATACATGGAGAACTCAAAACTGAGAGAGTACATGATTGAGTGCTTCAGAAACATGTACGGGGAAGAGCCGGTTGTGGCAGCCCTGCACGCAGGACTGGAGTGCGGAGTGTTCTCAGGGAAGATACTGGGCTTGGACTGCATCTCATTCGGGCCGGATCTCACTGACATTCATACCCCGAGGGAGCGCCTGCACATTGCATCCTTGCAGCGGGTATGGCAGTTGACCCTGGATGTGCTCAAGACTATCAGATAGGGAGAAAAGATTATGAGTGCGAACAGATGCTCACTCGTTTTTACGGGAGATATAGGTTTTGACAAGTACATGTCCGGAAGATGGACGGATGAGAATCTGCTGGATGAGGGGATACTTGACTTCTTCCACGGCGCGGACCATGTGGTCGCAAATGTTGAGGCGGCGGTCATTGACGCTGAGGACAACGGCAGCCACGGGGTATTCTTCCATAATATGAATCCTGAGGCGGTTTGCCTGCTCAGAAAAATCGGGGCGGATATCTGGAATATCAGCAACAACCACATTATGGATGTGGGGCTCGAGGGACTTGTGAGCACGGTGAAATTCGCCGCAGATATGGGCAGTAGGACAATTGGAGCTGGCAGAAATGAAATTGAGGCCTCGGAACCTGTATATCTGGAGGAAGCGGGCGGTATAGGTCTTATCGGGGTTGCATATCAGGCGGAGTGTATTCCTGCAACTGCAACTGAGCCGGGCGTTTTCCGCTGGGACGATATGGAGCTTATAGCTAAACGTATAGCCGAGGTCAAGGAGAAATGCAGATGGTGCATTGTAGTAGCCCATGGCGGTGAGGAATTTGCGGCAATGCCGAATCCCTACACTAGGGACCGCTACCTAAAGTATCTTGAGTTAGGTGCCGACGTTGTTGTGAGCCACCATCCCCATGTTCCCGAGAATTACGAGCTGTTTGACGACGGCAAGGCAATCTTCTACTCGCTCGGAAACTTCATCTTCGATACGGACTACCAGCGTGCACACCCCTATACGGATGACGGACTGCTCCTGAAGCTTACTTTTTCAGAGGACAGCTTTGATTTTGAGGGCTACGGAATAAAGATTTCCCGCGGTGACGAATGCATAAAATCAGCCCCGCTGCCACAGATATTCACAAACGTGAGTGCGGAAGAGTATGAGCTCCTGTCACCGCTTGCGGCAAAGCACTTCATGACAGAAGAGAACAAGAAGATGATATATCTTGAGCCTGAGCGCTTCACGAACGCCTCCGAGGATGTGTGGAATGCATATTACTTCAGCACGGAGCCTGACGGCTATGCGGAAGGTGCGCACATGGACCTGAGTATAGTGGTCCCATTTGCAAAGACTGCTGAGCAAGGTGCCTGGAAGAACAGCAAACTTGAAAAGGTTAAAGAATATCTTCTGAGCAACATGTGATAAATAATAAAAATCGCCCGCGTATGCGGGCGGTTTTGCAGTTATATGCAGTTATTGCATTATACGGTCTTGCGGGTGCGGCGCTTCCGGGGGAAGGCACCTATGTAGTCAATGCCGGTTAGCGTCTTCAGCAGCCACAGGAAGAAGAGAAGTACAAGAATCGGGATAATGCAGGAGGTCACAATCATCACCGCAAGGGTTTCTACAAACTTGCTGAGCACGTTTGCCGCCTTGTTGGTGAGAGTGTCCGCTGTGTCGGATATCTTGCTCCAGATTGACGATATAAGCCCTGTATTACCGGCTGCCTCAGTCAGAGCGGATGTGTCGTCGGATATATTCTCAGCAGAACTAATAGTTGCCGCTATGGACTCGTCATAGGCTTTGTAGATTAGGTCTGAGACTTTGATACTCAGCGGGACGATGATAAACAGCGCCAGACCGAATATTGCAAGCTTTACAGCAAGACTCTGCATGAGCTCCGGCTTCCAGAAAAGGGCAATAATAAGAATGGCACAGGCGCAGGGAATCAGAATCTTGAAGGTGGCAGCACCGATTATTGTCAACAGATACTTCTCTGAATAGAGAACACATAGAATGAAGAGAAAGTCTTCGGAGAAATCTGCGAGTTTCTCGGCTATCGGAGTAGCTGTGTCGTCGGGTATTGCCGATATTCCCGCACTTGCGATGGTTGAGGATGCCGTCAGCTTAAGGACGGTGTCTATCTTCCCGTCAATTGAGGCTATGGTTGCGGAATGTGTTTGGGGGGACTCCGCCCAACGCGCGATGGGGAAAAACGATACTACTGCTACGAGAACCAGTAGCACGATTATTAGAACCTTTTTCAAAGTGTTTTCCATACGTACCTCCTTCTTATTCTGCAGTGGTGAATTTTACTGAATAATAATCCGTATCAATAAGGCCGCTGACGAAATTCTTGATAAGCTTCTGAGCATTCTCGTCCGCCCTTTCAAGCAGACCGCGCTCAAGCGCCTTGGCTTTTGCAGTGTTTTCAAGCTCAATCAGAGAATTGTTGAAATCTTCGGCGGATACATGGTTTCCAAGCCCGCTCTTTTCAGAGTAAAGCTGGAAGCTGTTGGGGTCAATGTCCACATTCAGAATGTCGGATTTGGGCAGGTCAATGAATATTGTTGCCTTGTCCTCATCCTTGCGCACGGAAATCTTTGAGAAATCTATGCCGGCAGTAACCACACCGTCATAGCTCGCTAGATAGCTTGATTCCGTTATGCCGAGATTGATGTTGAGGAAGCTTTTTATGCTGGAAAAACTGACAACATCGGTGAAATAATATTCCTCGGTTATCAGGAGCCCCATGTCGTTCAGACCGTCCTGTATGATTTCAGAACTGATTTCCTTCTGAACCTCAACTATCTTTTCAACTTCCTTTTCCTTTATGATGATCTGCTGTGTGGGTTGGGCTGTTACTATCGGTATTTCTGCGGGTTCATCATTTTTTCCTGCATAAAAGAAAACAACCGCAGCGATAGCAAGAAGAAGCAATACTATAAGAACTATGTAGAGCCTGTTTTTCCTTTCCATAATCTTTCCCTCCTGCTGTGAGAGCTTTTCTTAAATCAAATTTAGCATAAATAATTCTGAAAGACAACTTCATAAAACACGCTTTTATAAATTGTTCACGGATTAATCACCGTTTGTCAACAATTCATACCGGCATAAAAAAAGGCTCCCCGTGAGTACACGGGGAGCCAAATGCTATTATTTGTGATTCAGCCGATATCAGCCTTTTACGAGATCCTTGAAGTTCTTGCCTGCCTTGAAGGAAGGAACCTTGCTTGCGGGGATGCTCATGGGCTGCTTTGTAAGAGGATTGATGCCGGTGCGTGCTGCACGTGTCTTGCACTCGAATGTGCCAAAGCCTGTGAGCTGGATCTTGTCGCCTGCTACAACAGCAGCGGTGATGCCTTCGAGAGCTGCATCGAGAGCTGCAGCTGCCTGCTTCTGGTTGATGCCTGCCTTCTCAGCGATCTTTTTTACTAAATCAGTCTTTGTCATTTTTATATTTTCCTTTCAGTTAATGTCTTTTGACAGGTGATAAATATACCACATATTTGAAGGAATATCAATATGTTGGCATGCGATTTAACATTTATTTAAGATAATAGTACAAAATATAGGCTTTCAGTGTCAATTTTTAGTTGACGGAACCGAAAAATCAGGTTCAGTGCCATTGATTAGGCGCTGAATGTTTGCGCGGTGCCGGATAATTATAATAACTGCCACGATAGCGGAAAGAACAAAATAATCAGTTCCGCAATGCAGAAAGAATGCGGCTAAAGGCATGGATAGGGCTGCCGCCAGAGAGCCCGCTGACACCTTCCTTGTTGCAAAGGCTACGATGAGAAAGACCGCCAGAATTATCAGCAGAAGCAGGGAACTGATTGCAAAGGCAATCACGGCACCCGCCGAAACGCCCTTTCCGCCCCTGAAATCATAGAACACGGGGAAGCAGTGCCCCAGAAGGCAGAAGAGAGCCGCAATGCATATTCCGATACGCCCAAGGATAAAGTAGCCGTTAAGAATGGCAAGCCCGGTTTTGAACATGTCTCCAATCATGGTGTTCAGCCCCGCAGAGAGACCGTAGGCCCTGGCCATATTCGTTGCCCCAGCGTTACCGCTGCCGCAGTCCCGTATGTCCGTCTTGTGAAAAAGCTTGGAAATGAGTATGGAAAAGCTGACCGAACCCATTATATAACCTGTGATGGCGGTTACTATGTATCTGAGTATGTCCATTTCACGCCTCTTAGTTATCTGCCTTGGTAGTTAAAAAATTTTAAGTAAATTATACACCATATTTCCGGACTGTCAAGTGCAATGACATCAGAAGCGGGACTTGAAATAAGGGGCAAAGTAATATAATATGTGAGTAAAGCAATCCTAATTCTGCGCTGTGGAGGACTGTTTGTGAAGATAGCTGCTGTATATGCCGGAGAAGAAGCTTTCCCCGTTATAAATCCCGCCGTAAGATCCGGAGACCGCCCCAACAGGCTTTTCTACAGGGGTGATATCAGCTTGCTTTCCGAGCTTAACAGTAATGTGGCGGTTATCGGGCTTTCAACACCTGCGGAGGACATCATCGCAAGAGAACGGAAGCTGGTGCGGGCGCTCACAGAACGGGGCTGCGTGATTGTGAGCGGGCTGGCGAGAGGCTGTGATACCATTGCTCACAGGACCTGCCTTGAATGCGGAGGGAAGACAATCGCGATTCTGCCCACGCGCATAGATAAGATATATCCGCCTGAGAATTCTGAGCTGGCGGAGGAGATAGTGGATTCAGGCGGACTTCTGATAAGTGAATACGACACGGACCACAGGGACTATTATGAGTATGTGTCCGGCTTTGTTAAAAGGGACAGACTGCAGGCGATGTTCTCCAAGGCGGTTGTTCTGACGGCCAGCTACCGTAAAAGCGAGGGAAACAGCGGCTCAAGACATGCCATGAAGGCTGCAGAGAAATACGGTGTAGAGAGATTCGTTATGTTTAATGAGGAGATTGACGCGGACAATCCGCAGTTCGGGCTGAACATGGACCTTGCAGCAGGCGGTGCCCAGATTATCACAGAGAAATCGATTGACTATATCGCAGAGCTGATAAATCCCCGGCTTGAAAGGGGAATGTTATAAAAAGTAAAACCCTGCAGCTTGTGCCCTTGGGCTCTGCTGCAGGGGATAGATTAGATGTTACGCGGAAGCTTTAGGCTTCTGCTTTTTTTGCCGCAATCTCGTCGCAGATGCGGGCATATTCATCTTCGTCAAGCTTGTAGTGCTTTACATAGAGCTTGTAGGAGATATACATGAATACGAAGGGAAGGACCGTGAGGACAAGCAGAAGCCCGGTCTTCTGCCAAGAGCTTACGTTTGAAATAACCTCGTTTATCTTGGTAAGCTTCTCGGACTCAGTGATTATGTTCAAGCTGGTCTGCTGCTCAAATTCCGAAATCTGCTGTGTGTACTTTGTAACGCCGCAGATGAGGTAGGTTATGTAGTTGATTGCAACAACAACTGCGCTGCCGAACTTTGTGACGAAGGGGCGCATGGAAGCGATTATCGCTTCATCACGCTCACCGTTCTTATACTCGTTGTACTCGACGGTGTTGATGATGGAAATCATCATAATCAGGTAGTAGCTGTAGATTCCGAAGTTCGCGAGCATATATGCAACGGTGAACATCCAGCACTTCAGACTTGCATTGGTTGAAGGCATGAACAGACCGATCAGCAGCATTGCCCCGTAGCCTATGCCGGACACGATGAGCATGATCTTCATGAAGTTCTTGCGCTTGATTTTCTTTGCAATCATGGGATACGTGACCATGAGAATTGCTGTGGCGGCAAGACCGAAGGTGGAGAAGTTGGAATAGAATCCACCCTCATAGCCCAGGTCGAAATAGATGTATGTGGAGCCGAGACCGCCCAGAGCCAGGTTGTTGCCGGCCTGCTGGAAAAGGAAAATCAGGGATATCCAGAGCAGCTGGTCGTTGTTCTTGAATACGGAGATGATTTTCTTGAAGCTGATGGGGGGCACCGGATCGTCATTGTAGCTTCTGTCCTCCTGAACACCGAAGATGGTGAAGCAGAGGAACAGGGGACCGAGAATGCAGATGACCAGGGCAACTATGCTGTATGCATAGGGCGTGCTGCCGCCTATCGTTTTGCTTCCGGTTGTGAGCATGGGGATGAAGAAGCCTGCCAGGGTTCCGCCGATTCCCGCAAAGAGCGTTGCGCGGGAGGTGAACTGGTCACGCACATGGGCGTCTGTTCCCAGAGCGGGGACCATGCCCCAGTAGGAGATGTCATGCATGGTGTAGGTTATGCTGTAGAGGAAGTATATCACAGCGAAGAACCAAACGAATTTCCAGCCTGTGAGCTTGGTGCTGAAGGCGGCGTAGACGACTATCGAGGTGGTCAGTATGCCAATCACGAGCCAGGGCTTGTACTTGCCCCAGCGGGTTCTTGTGCGCTCAATGATATTTCCCATAATCGGGTCGTTCAAGGCATCAAACACACGGGCGCCTATCATTATTGCGGAGACAACGCCCAGCTGCTTTGCGTCCAACCCGCGGGTGAAAAGAATGAATGTGAAAATGAAGTTGGTGTACAGATTGTAAATCATGTCGCGGCCAACGGTGCCAAGGGGGAACATTAGAAGATTTTTCTTAACTCTTTTTTCGTCCATTCCGGTTCTCCTTACAGTTTTTTACCGCATTGAATAAAAGAATTATATCAATTAAAGCCGAGAAATACAATAGAATAAAAAACTCAAAAAAACTTGTAATTTGTTCTTGCCCATGCTTTGCAGCAGGTATATAATACGTAAATAATTTTATAATTTAAAGTAAGGAAGGGCGGGACAATGAGTAAGGCATACAAGTCAATGACAGAAGAAGAGCTGAAGGCTGAATTTGATGCCGTCAGCGCGGAATATGAGAAGCTGAAGGCAAAGGGACTCAAGCTTAATATGGCCAGAGGTAAGCCCTCAAAGCAGCAGCTTGATATGGTTTCGGACATCCTTACGGTTCTAAGCAATCCGGAGGACTGCGTTTCAGACGGGCTAGATGCCAGAAACTACGGTGAGGTCAGCGGCCTGCCCGCGGCTAAAAGGCTTTTTGCGGACATTCTGGGCTGCAGACCTGAGGAATGCTTCATAGGCGGCAACGCTTCCCTGACCCTTATGTACGACACCGTATCCAAGGCATACACCCACGGCCTTCTCCACTCTGAAAAGCCATGGGCAAAGCTTGACAGGGTTAAATGGCTCTGCCCCGCACCCGGATATGACAGACACTTTAAGATAACCGAATCCTTCGGCGCCGAGATGATAACTGTGCCCATGACAGAGAACGGTCCCGACATGGATGTGGTTGAGGAGCTGGTGAAGGACCCGGAGGTCAAGGGTATGTGGTGTGTGCCGAAGTACTCAAACCCGGACGGGATTATCTACTCGGATGAAACGGTACACCGCATTGCTTCCCTGAAGCCTGCGGCACCCGACTTTACCCTTATGTGGGATAACGCCTACTGCGTCCATGAGTTCGACGGTGACTTCGTTCCCTTTGAGGACATACTCACACTGTGCCGTGAGGCGGGGAATCCGGATATGGTATATGAATTTGCCTCCACATCAAAGATTACATTCCCCGGAGCCGGAATATCCGTCATGGCATGCTCCGAAGCAAATCAGGCATATATGCAGAAGCTGATAAACATCCAGATGATTTCCTACGACAAGGTAAACCAGCTGCGCCATGTGAAATACCTGAAGGATAAGGAGCATACCCTTGCCCTCATGAAGAGGCATGCGGAGATAATGAAGCCGAAGTTTGACTGCGTGCTCAGGCATCTGGATTCGGAGATTGCTCCCCTTGAGATTGCCCAATGGCAGCGCCCGAAGGGAGGCTACTTCGTATCGGTGAATGCGATGCCGGGTATTGCAAAACGCACCGTGGCCCTCTGCAAGGAGGCAGGCGTTGTGATGACCGGAGCGGGCGCAACCTTCCCCTACGGAAAGGACCCCAGGGACTCCAATATCCGTATAGCGCCATCACTTCCTCCTATAGATGAGCTTGAGCAGGCAATGGAGGTAATATGCGTTAGTCTGAGGCTTGCAGCGCTTGAAAATCTGATTTAAAGCGAATATGTAAAAGTGCATAAAAAGTGCCGTGATTATCATGTTTTGCTGATAGAAATTGTACAAATCTGATAATTGCGGCATACTTATATTTTGTGATATATTCATAACATGAAAACAGTAAAAATTGCGGGAGGTAAGAATGAATAAACAGAAAGTCGGATTTACCGAGACAGTACTGCGTGATGCCTCGCAGAGCCTCATAGCCACAAGACTGAGCTACGAGAAGATGGAGCCCATTCTTGAGACGATTGACAAAGCAGGCTACTATTCATCGGAAATGTGGGGAGGAGCAACATTTGACGTCTGCCTGCGCTTCCTGAACGAGGACCCATGGGAAAGACTCCGCAAAATCAGAGCCAAGATGCCCAACACAAAGCTGCAGATGCTGCTGCGCGGCCAGAACATACTGGGATACAAGCACTATCCCGATGACATAGTGCGCCGCTTCGTGAGAGCGTCCGTAAGGAACGGCATAGACATCATCAGAATATTTGACGCCCTGAACGATGTAAACAACCTGAAGGTTGCAATCGAGGAGACCGTGGATTCCGGTGCGCTGGCATCCGGTACCATATCCTACACCACATCCCCCGTGCACACCCTTGAGAATTACGTGAAGATGGTCAAGGAAATGCAGCAGATGGGCGTAGGCTCCATATGCATCAAGGATATGGCAGGCATACTCACACCTCAGAACGCATATGACCTCGTCTCCGCAATCAAGGACGCGGTTGACCTGCCTGTGGTTATGCACACCCACTGCACAACCGGCATGGCATTCATGACATATCTGAAGGGCATTGAGGCAGGCGCCGATGTAATAGACACGGCAATCTCACCCTTCTCCGGCGGAACCTCACAGCCCGCCACCGAGACGCTTTTCTGCGCTCTGCGTGAGATGGGATACGAGGTTGACCTCGACGAGAAAGTGCTCTATCAGATAGCAGATTACTTCAAGCCCATCAGGGCTGAATACCTGAAGGACGGCACACTGAATCCGATTTCCATGGGAACGGATACTCAGTGCCTGAACTACCAGATACCCGGCGGCATGCTCTCGAACCTGCTGAGCCAGCTCAAGTCCATGAACGCTCTGGACAAGTTCGACGAGGCCCTCAAGGAGACCCCGCTTGTCCGCAAGGATATGGGCTATCCCCCCCTGGTAACACCCACCAGCCAGCTTATAGGCACCCAGGCGGTGCAGAATGTTCTGGCAGGGGAGCGCTACAAGAATGTGGGCGCTGAGATCAAGGCTTACTGCCGCGGTGAGTACGGCAGAACACCGGCTCCAATAGATCCCGAAATCCGCGCAAAGATTCTTGCGGGTGAGAAGCCCATAGAGGGCAGATACGCGGATACCCTCCCCAAGGATACATTTGAAAAGGCGGAGGCATATCTTGGAGACACTGCAAAGTGCGAGGAGGATGTGCTCAGCTACATAGCATTCCCGCAGGTTGCAGAGAACTTCTTCGAAAAGCGCCGTGAGCTGGAGGAGAAGAAAGTGCGCTACAGTATAACGGAGGTCTGATATGAACGATCTTGTTAATCTCGCAACGGGAAGCGCGGCAGTCATAGGCCTGATGGGCTACCTGGTTGTGTTTATCGGACTTATCCTGCTGATGATAGTCATTTTGATTATGGGCAAAATCATGGTCAGCCGCAGTGCAAAGCAGAAGACTGCTGTGGCGGAAGCAGGCCCGGAGTCCAAGGCTGTTCCGCTGCCCCAGGCGGACCCCGCACCCGGAAGTGCAGGGGAGCTTAAGCTTTACGATACAGATCCGAAGGATGCCGCGATGATTATGGCGATTGTGGCGGACAACCTCGGCAAACCGCTCAATGAGCTGCGCTTTAAATCCATCAGGGAGGTTAAGTAAATGAAATACAAGGTAACACTTAATAATAGAGTATACGAGGTTGAAGTTGAGGCCGGTGAGGCCATGCTCGTTGATGAGTACGAGGCAAAGGCACCGGTTCAGCAGGCTGCTGTACAGCCTGTGGCTGCGGCTCCCGTGCAGGCTGCCGTTCAGGCGGCACCGGCTCAGCCGGAGGCACAGGGCCTGGCTGCAGGTGAGGTTGTAAAATCCCCGATGCCCGGCAATGTGCTGAAGATTCAGGTTTCTCAGGGACAGAAGGTCAATGAGGGCGATGTGCTCATTATCCTTGAGGCCATGAAGATGGAAAATGAGATTGCGGCGAGCAAGTCCGGCACTGTGGCACAGATTGCCGTAAGCAAGGGTCAGGTCGTTGAAACGGGAACTCCTCTTGTGGTCATAGCATAAGGAGGAACCTATGGAAATATTACAGACTCTTCAGAAGCTGGCTTTGGAGTCCGGGTTTGCGGGCTTCTTCATGGCAGGGGGCTGGAAGAACCTTGTTATGATAGTGATAGCCTTTGTGCTTCTGTATCTGGGCATTGTCAAGAAATTCGAACCGCTGCTGCTGGTGGGTATAGCTTTCGGCTGCCTGCTGAGCAATGCCAGCTATTTCCTGGCTCTGGGCGGTGAGAATGCCCTGTATCATCCCGAGCTGTGGGCAGACTTTCTTGATGCAACAAGCCCCTATTACCACAGCTACGGACACATCATGCAGCACTGCGGGCTGCTTGACTTCTTCTACATAGGCGTCAAGGCGGGAATCTATCCCTCCCTGATATTCATGGGTGTTGGAGCCATGACAGACTTCGGTCCTCTGCTCTCGAACCCCAAGAGCCTTCTGCTTGGTGCCGCAGCCCAGCTGGGTGTTTTCGTGGCATTCTTCGGAGCGGTTCTCCTCGGCTTCACAGGTCCCCAGGCGGCTTCAATAGGAATCATCGGCGGAGCTGACGGTCCTACGGCCATTTACCTGACGACCAAGCTGGCGCCCGAGCTGCTGGGCCCCATCGCGATAGCGGCCTATTCCTACATGGCGCTCATTCCGCTGATTCAGCCTCCCATCATGAAGCTGTTCACAACGGAGGAAATGAGAGTCGTGAAGATGGAGCAGTCCCGCGAGGTCTCCAAGACCGAGAAGATTATCTTCCCCATAGTCGTTGCCACCTTCGTTATCCTTCTCCTGCCCTCCACCGCGCCACTCATAGGCTGCCTCATGTTCGGCAATCTCCTCAGAGAGACAGGCGTGACGGACAGACTTTCAGATACCGTGCAGAATGCACTCATGAACATCGTAACCATCTTCCTGGCAACATCCGTCGGCGCCACGATGACCGCTGAGACATTCCTCGACATAAAGACGATATACATCATAATTCTCGGCCTTGTGGCATTCAGTATATCCACAATGGGCGGCCTGCTGGGCGGTATTGCAATGTTCTACGGCTCAGGCAAGAAAATAAATCCGCTCATAGGCTCCGCAGGCGTTTCGGCAGTTCCCATGGCAGCCCGCGTTTCACAGGATGTGGGCAGAAGATACAACAAGTCCAACTACCTGCTGATGCACGCAATGGGACCGAATGTTGCAGGAGTAATAGGTTCTGCGATTGCTGCGGGCTTCCTGCTGTCCGTGTTCGGCGGCTGATTTTACCGTGATTAATTATTGAATTTAATATAGGGAGGCAAATACAATGGCAAAAATAGATCTTACAAAATACGGCATTACCGGAACTGAAGAGATTATCTACAATCCCTCATATGAACAGCTTTTCGAGGATGAGATGGACCCGTCTCTGGAAGGCTTTGACAAGGGCGTACTCACCGAGCTGGATGCCGTGAATGTTATGACCGGCATTTATACAGGCCGTTCACCCAAGGACAAGTTCATTGTCATGGATGAGAACTCCAAGGACACCGTGTGGTGGACAAGTGAAGGCTATAAGAACGACAACCACCCGGCATCCGAGGAGACCTGGGCAGCTGTAAAGGACATAGCAGTAAAGCAGCTCTCCGGCAAGAAGCTCTATGTTGTGGATGCATTCTGCGGCGCAAACAAAGATACCCGCATGGCCATCCGCTTCATTATGGAGGTTGCCTGGCAGGCACACTTTGTGCGCAACATGTTCATAAAGCCCACAGCTGAGGAGCTTGAGGCATTTGAACCCAACTTCGTCATCTACTGCGCATCCAAGGCAAAGGTGGAGAACTACGAGGAGCTGGGACTCAACTCCGAGACGGCAGTTGTGTTCAACATCACAAGCCGCGAGCAGGTCATTCTCAACACCTGGTACGGCGGTGAGATGAAGAAGGGCATGTTCTCAATGATGAACTACTATCTGCCGCTTCAGGGCATCGCTGCAATGCACTGCTCCGCCAACACGGACATGAACGGCGAGAATACCGCAATCTTCTTCGGACTTTCCGGCACCGGCAAGACCACACTCTCCACCGACCCGAAGCGTCTGCTCATCGGTGACGACGAGCACGGCTGGGACGACAACGGAGTGTTCAACTTCGAAGGCGGCTGCTACGCAAAGGTCATCAATCTGGACAAGGATTCCGAGCCGGACATCTACAACGCCATCAAGAGAAACGCCCTGCTTGAGAATGTCACCGTTGACGAGAACGGCAAAATAGACTTCAGTGACAAGAGTGTTACCGAGAACACCCGCGTCTCCTATCCTATAGACCACATACAGAATATCGTGCGCCCCGTATCCTCCGCACCTGCAGCAAAGAACGTAATCTTCCTTTCCGCAGACGCATTTGGAGTGCTCCCCCCGGTTTCCGTGCTCACCCCCGAGCAGACACAGTATTACTTCCTCTCGGGCTTCACGGCAAAGCTGGCGGGCACCGAGCGCGGAATCACAGAGCCCACCCCCACCTTCTCCTCCTGCTTCGGCCAGGCATTCCTGGAGCTGCACCCCACAAAGTATGCAGAGGAGCTGGTTAAGCGCATGGAACAGAGCGGCGCAAAGGCATATCTGGTGAACACGGGCTGGAACGGCACGGGCAAGCGCATTTCCATAAAGGATACCCGCGGAATCATCGATGCAATCCTCAACGGCGATATCGAGAATGCGCCCACAAAGGTCATCCCGTACTTCAATCTTGAGGTGCCCACAGAGCTCAAGGGCGTTGACACCGGTATTCTTGACCCGAGAGACACCTACGCCGACCCCGTAGAGTGGGAGAGCAAGGCAAAGGATCTGGCGGGAAGATTTGTAAAGAACTTTGTAAAGTACGAGAGCAACGAAGCAGGCAAGAAGCTTGTTGCAGCCGGCCCCCAGATATAAAACAGAATATGGTCAGTTTATGTAATAACTGGGAATTTAATAAGGAATGGACGGACGACTTCGCCTCGGGCACAAGCCCGGCGGAGGCAGTCCGTCTGCCTCATACTGTGAAGGAAATCCCGCTTCACTATGCCGGTCCAGATGACTACGAGACGGTCTGCGGCTACCGCAGAGAACTGGACATTCCCCCGGAATATATGGGTAAAAAGATTTTCCTGCAGTTTGACGGAGCAGGCCATGTGGCAACGGTGTATGTAAACGGAACGGAGCTGTACACCCACTGCTGCGGATACACCGCCTTCAGGGTGGATATCACTGAAGCCGTCAGATACGGGGAGAAGAACACAGTCGCCGTGAAGCTGGATACACGGGAGTCAAGCAATGTGCCGCCCTTTGGCTATGTTATCGACTACCTGACCTACGGCGGTCTCTACCGCGAGGTCTGGCTGGATGTGCGTGAGCAGGACTATATAGAGGATCTATATGTCACAACGCCCCAGACGGACGAGGTCCATGTTGAACTCACCGCAGTCGGCGGGGCGGAGCCGTACATGTGCATTAAGGACGGGGATGAAATACTTGCTGAGATGTACAGCGACATGGCAACGGTCAGATTGCCCGATATCTGCCCCTGGAGTCCGGACAACCCGAAGCTCTACACCTGCGGAGCCGCGCTCCTGAAGGACGGAAAGGTAATCGATTCCAAGGAAGTCAGCTTCGGCTTCAGAACCATCGAGTTCAAAACGGACGGCTTCTATCTGAACGGGGAGAAGACCTTCCTCAGAGGTCTGAACAGGCACCAGAATTACCCATATATGGGATACGCCGCGCCCGAGAGCCTACAGAGGGAGGATGCACGTATACTCAAATATGAGCTGCAGTGCAATGCCGTGCGCACATCCCACTATCCCCAGAGCCACTACTTCATGGACGAGTGTGACAGACTGGGCCTCCTCGTGTTTACGGAGATTCCCGGCTGGCAGCATATAGGCGATGCCGACTGGCAGGCTCAGGCCATCGAGAACACCAGGGAGATGGTGCTGCAGTACAGAAATCACACCAGCATTTTCCTCTGGGGTGTCCGCATAAATGAGAGCCAGGACAACGATGAGCTCTATGCGAAAACCAATGCCGTTGCCCACGAGCTTGACCCGAGCCGCCCCACATCCGGGGTGCGCTATCTTGAAAAGAGCAGCCTTCTGGAGGATGTTTATTCCTTCAACGATTTCTCCCATTCGGGTCAGAATCCGGGCGTGAAGGAGAAGAAAAAGGTCACGCCGGATATGGAAAAGGCTCTGATGATTACGGAGCACAACGGCCATATGTTCCCGACCAAGTCCTACGACCCCTGGTACAAGCGCCAGGAGCAGGCAATCCGCCATGCCCGCGTTTTGAATGATGCGATGGCGGACGGGGAGCACGCAGGCTGCTTCGGCTGGTGTATGTTCGACTATCCCACCCACAAGGATTTCGGCTCGGGAGACAGGGTCTGCTATCACGGTGTGATGGATGCCTTCCGCAATCCCAAGCTTGCCGCCGACCTGTACGCAAGCCAGGGCGATTTAGCCCCTGTGCTGAATGTGGGCTCAACCATGGATATCGGGGATTATGCAGCAGGGATTACCGGTGATATCTGGGCCTTCACCAATGCGGATTCCGTGGAGCTCTATAAAAACGGAATATATGTGGCGGAGTTCAAGACCGAGAAATGGAACGGCCTTCCCCACGGCCCCATACTGATAGACGACATGATAGGCTGCATGCTGGAGACCGTTGAGGGCTACCGCCACGGCAAGGCGGAAAGCTTCAAGAAATCCCTGACGGCGCTGAGAAAATACGGGGTTGACGGTATGCCCCTTATAGAGAAGCTGCGGGTGGCAAAGAGCATGCTCATCTACCGCATGAACTATGACAAATGCTTCAAGCTGTACGGAAAGTATGTTGCCAACTGGGGCGGGGAAGCCACGGTGTGGAAGTTCGTGGCTAAGAAGAACGGGGAGGAGTTCGCCACGGTGCAGCGCTGCCCCGGAAGCAGACTGCATCTTGAGGTAAAAGCATCTTCACAGCAGCTGCACGAGAATGACAGCTACGACATGTCCGCCGTTCGTGTGAGGATTCTGGACGACAACAATAATGTCGCCTCTTACTGCCAGATTCCCGTAAAATTCGAGCTCAGCGGAGAAGCCGGGCTGGTGGGTTCCGATGTCTCAACGGCCGAAGGCGGCATGACGGGCTGCTATGTAAAGACAACAGGAAAAACCGGCACCGCCAAGCTCCTGATATCCACAGAGCAGACCGAACCGGTAGAGATTGAATTCAATATAGTGTAATGCCAAACCCGGCTCTTGAAGCCGGGTGTTTTTATGCAAAATGTGGTTGACATAATATCATAAGAGAGTTACAATAACTAAAAATACATGCTTTTCAGGTGAAGATGAAATAATGGGTATCTATGGAACGAAAAACAGAATAACAAAGCTGCTGATTATCTGTATGGCGCTGATTCTTGTTTTTCAGCTTTCACCGTTCGCTTTTGCCTTGGAGAATGGTGAGGAAGCAGCTAATACTTCGGAGGAAAATGATTCAAATCAGGAAAACGAATCCGTAGGAACTATAATAATAGGCGGTTCAAGAACGGACACGAATAAAGACAATCCCGATAATCAGGATACGGATGAAAAGCAGCCGGAGGATACGGAGCTCCGGGAGGATGAAACGGAAGACAAAGAACCGCTTGAGCCGGAATGTGAGCACCAGTGGGGCCCGTTTGTGGAGATAAAGGAAGCTACCGCAGATGAAGACGGAGAACTCCGTGCGGAATGTCTGCTGTGCCATGCCGTAAAGACTGAAGTAATAGAGAAGCATGTCCATGTCTACAATCCCACATCCGGCGCTGAAACAATGCTGCTTGGCGAAACGGCACCGGGCGACGTAAGGGAGACGGCGGAAAACCACGTCTGCGCAATATGCGGACATGTTCAGACTGAAAGTGTAAAAGCAGCGGTCAATCTGAGCGTAAAGCTCGATGTCACAGGCCAGTCCGTCTATGTGGACGGTATTCTCACGGCATCCGATGCAGAAGGAAACGTTACCCTGCCTGATGAAAACAGCAGAGTCATAACCACAATGAGTTATCTGAGCAATTCCGACGGCTATGAGTATCCAAATCCTGCCGCGCTGAGAGTCTATTTCATCAGCAGGGATTCGGAAGGGGCCATTTGCGCGGAGCGTGTTACGGCGCTTGACGGGCTTCTTCAATATGCCGGCAGCTCAATTAAGACTGCAGGAGAGCAGGGAATCCGCACCATTACGGAGATTCCGTCTGCGGCAAGAAATCAGCTGATTTCAGGGCTGAACGGCTGGGTGCTCGAGGAGTACGGAACTGTTGTCGCCTGGGACAGTGAAATCAATGCTGCCGATCCCACCCTTGACATGGGTGTTTCCAAGTCTGCCTATGCATATAAAAGCGGGGTAAGGGACAGTATTTTTGCAACCAACGGCAGTAATATACAGTACACGAATGTTCTGACCTTTGATTCCTATGAAAAGTGCAAGCCGGTGCTTGCCATGAGACCGTATCTGATACTCAGCAACGGCACGGAGAGCATGACAATATACGGCGGAACCGTTCACAGAAGTATTGCCTATATTGCATATCAGAACAAGGACGTTTATGCGAGGGGAACCTCGGAGTACAATTTCATACGGGCAATCATAAATGCCTGCGGTGTGCCGGACGGACTGGAGCCTATACAGGATACCGTGTGCAACTACCTGTGTATCGGTAACAGCATAGCATACCGTGAGCCCGACGGGCAGTACTGGTGGGGAAGCTGGGGAATGGCGGCAAGCACCGCTGCGAATGACTACTATCACAGGGTGAAAAGCTATATCAGCTCAAACTACGATATTGCAAACAGCACGCTCTTCTACTACGGTGTCGGCACAACGGCAACCTGGGAGACGTCTTCAAACCGCTCCGCCTGCCTATACGAACTGGATGGCGTTCTTAACGAAAGCCTGACCCTGGTTTCAATACAGCTCGGTGAAAACGTGACGGACAAGAGCACGTTCGCAGCGGATTTGGCTCAGCTTGTCAGCTACATCCAGGCGAGAGCACCGAAGGCTCAGATTATCATTGTAGGTGATGTGTGGGACTTTGCGGGGTGTGACAGCTTGAAACAGTCGGTGGCGGCGTCCATGAATGTTGCTTTTGCCGATTTAAGCGCGATAAAGAGCAATGTGAATTACAGAGCGGGATTTTCAACTGTTTACGGAGATGACGGCAGAGCCCGTACGATTAACAACGTCGGTGTTGCCACGCATTTGGGAGACAGCGGAATGGCCTATGTCGCAAACGCAATTACCGCTCTTATCAGGTGAGGTAAAGGCTTATGAAAAATAAAGTCATCATGGCATTTACGCTTATACTGCTTGTATGTGTTTTTGCGGCTTCGGCCTGCTCCGTTGCAGGGATTGAAGTGCCGGAGTTTCCGGGAGCCCCAAAAGCTACAGAGGAGCCTGCGGTAGAGCCTACGGCAGAGCTCGAGCCCACACCTACACCTGACCCCGAAACAGAGGAATGCAAGGTCGGGTCCGTAGCTGTAAAGGTCAAGGCATTAGAGCTTATGCGCGGGGACAGGCTTGAGCTTGTCCGCGAGGAAGGCGACGACTGGTTTGCATGTGAGAAGGAAGGAACAGAATATCTCGTATACAAAAATCTGGTAAGATTGCCGAACGAAACGGCTCCTGAGGAAAAGGACGGATATTCCGACAAGGAGACTAAGGTCTATGCCACCGCAGATTTCACCCGTGAGCCTATTGCCGAGCTATCACGTAATACCGAAATCCATCTTATTGATATGCTCTGCGGCAAGGCGTATATCTCCTGGACTGAACTTAACGAAAACAACCCGGATGCGCCCGGTCAAAAACAGTTCGGTTATATCGAAGCTTCAAAATTCAGTGAAGACTACTTCAGCTCAGGCGGCTGGGGAGGCGGTGACTGGGGAGGAGGCGGAGGATACTCCGGAGGAGGCGGAGGCGCCGACGGAGGAAGTATTGCACTTTCATCCGCTTCAAGGGTCATCTATGCCGAGGCAATAAGCTCAGAAACGGACGGAAGCAGAGAAGACTATGTCTTCACTCCCGGTACGGGAACGGTTTTTGCCGACGGAACGGAACTCTATATTACTATCCTTCACCGCAACGACATTGTTAAGGTTGCTGAGCACAATAAAGATGAGAGCCGGATTCTAATTAACCATGTGCTCTATACGATTCCGTCATCCGCTCTGAGATTCGGTAATGTTCTGTATGAAAGCTGGGAGGGATATACCCAGCCCGACGCAGTGGGATACCAGTTTTCCGATAAGAGCGACTCGGGAGAGGGATATGAAACAAACACAGCCGTAACTGTGCTTGAAGAAGAGGGAAATCTGTATATTATT